>Ga0209401_1000059_pt1 | contig 75912 bp, 51 predicted proteins | sample M_140807_MF_Meta_FD_187318 | JGI IMG/M metagenome (GOLD analysis project Ga0209401, IMG submission 187318) | Freshwater microbial communities from Lake Montjoie, Canada to study carbon cycling - M_140807_MF_MetaG (SPAdes) (version 2) | ecosystem: Environmental > Aquatic > Freshwater > Lake...
CCACCGAAGCGGATGCGGGGCGTTTCGAGAAACCCGTTCCCGACGCCCGGGCCGCTCCTCCCGAGGCTCACGAGTCGCTCATCAGCCGGAAGACCGGTGCGGAGGTGCCATTGACCGGGCTATCCTTTATCCTTCGCGCACGTCTCGAAGTGGAACTGCGTCTTTCGTGAGCGGGCGGGCAGGTGGCTCTGGCCAACGCGGCTCGAGCCGGGCGAGTACCGGTATCTCATCTTTCTGGCCGTCGGCACGAGGGAGCAGGTCCACCAGACGCTCCAGGGGCTCCGCTCGGTGTGAAGGATAGGACGGCCAACAACTCGTCCGCATGCGTTTGACGGGTGACGAGCGTTCGATGGGGTGTGGCTCTGGGCCCGTCTCGGTACCGCTGGCTGTTTGGCGACCGCAAAACACCCCCCAAAAACCACCTCGTACCGATCGATTATGACTGGCTCTTTTCTGCGACAGTTCATCAAAAAACCGCAGGCATGAGGAACCGGGAATAAGCGAGTTACCCGTTCGGATAGTTCGGCTATTCCCGCCCGCTTGTGCCCACGAAAATAGCAGTGTTTTCGTTACCCGCAGTGGCGGCGGGCGAACTCGCGAGCCTGGGCACGCCGAGAGGCGTGGCTTTCCAACAGATAGACGCCGCGACTGACCAGCCACTGGGCCAGCGACACGCGGAGATGGCGAGCGCGGCCGTCGGGCCGTCGCTCGTAGAGTTTGAGGATGACCGTGCCGTCGGGCATGAATCGCACATGCCGAACCGGCCGGTCGTTGAAAGTGGTGATTTTCACCGTGGGAACTTCCGTGAAAAAAAGAAGGCAGGGGCGGCGCCCGAAGGCGCCGCCCCTGCCGTGATGAACCTCGATACAACCGCCGGCTCAAATGCCCAGCGGCGCTTGCCGCCGACTGGCGGAACGAAGATGATGTCGACGGACGCGTTGAACCTGCTTTCGACCTGGTGAAGCTATGCCGACTCTTTACGTGGAAACGTCAATCGTCAGCTACCTTCGTGGGCGACCGAGTAGTCAGGTCGTTGCTGCGGCGCGGCAACTGTTGACGCAACGGTGGTGGGGTGCAGAGCGGGCGAACTACGAGCTCGTTACCTCGCAGTACGTGCTCGACGAGGCGGCGGATGGTGATTCCGCCCTGGCCCAGAGTCGACTCGAGACGCTCGCAGGTGTCCCTATCCTGCCTGTTGAGGGGGCAATCCTGGACATCGCCGAAGAGATCCTGCGAAAGGCGATTCTGCCACGATCGGCGAGTGTCGACGCCTTGCATATCGCCATGGTGGCTCATCACCAAGTAGACTACTTGTTGACGTGGAACTGCACGCATATCGCGAATGCCCGAATCCTTCCCAAGGTTTTTGGCGTACTCGACAGCGCGGGACTCGCGAGGCCGATCATCTGCACGCCGGAGGAGTTGCTGAACGATGACACAGAAATCTCCTGATCGCGACACGACGATCGAAGACATTCACGCGACTCGACGACGCATCGCGGAAAAGTTTGGACACGATCTCGCGGCCATCGTCGAGGACGCCCGGAATCGGCAAGCCGCCTCCGGCCATGAAATCTGGCGACCGAAGCCGAAGCCTTCGGCGGCGTCCCCGAGTTCCTGACGTCAGGAAGCCCGACGGCGTTTGCCGCCGCCCTTGCGGTCGCCCGCCTTTAGCCAGTGCTTGCTGCACCACTGCGACACCCGGTCGGGCTTCTCCGTCAGCCGGTGGTAAGGCTCGGGAATCCGCGCGTCCTCCATCAGCCTCGCGATCCGGGCACAGTTCCGCATGTGGTCCTTCGTCATGTCCAGTTCCTTGGCGATCTCCTTGTAGGTCTTTCCCGCCAAACGCCGCTCAACGATCACGCGGGCATGCTTTACCAGCTGCGGTTCAGCGAACGCATTGACCACGAGCGTCCGCTGGAGCATCACCCAGGGCTCGTCCTCCGCCGCGGCCGCCTGGCGGAGCGGGCCCGCCACCGCCGATGGGAGTGCCGCCACGAGGTTGATGGTGAACTCCAGCCGCGGCACCACCCGCTTGCCGTCGATCCGCATGAAGGGCACCACCCGGATCGGCCCGTTGAGCAACTGCCGCAGAATCACCGCCGCCCGGGCCTCGTCGCCGAACAGCTGGCCCTTCACCGCCCCGAGGTGCTCGAGAAGCTTCGCGGTCGAAGGCAGTTTCTCCTTGCGGCCCGCTTGTTCCTCAACCTCCCGCCAGCGAGCCCGCACGATCACCAGCTCCTGCTCCCGCTCCGCCAGCCGGGCGGTGAGCGTCGCAAGAGCCCCGTCGCCGCTCTCCACGGCGGCCGAAAGCCGCTCGATCCCCGTCAAGAGCCTCTTCTCCTCATTGTCGAGCTTCTTGAGTTCGGCGGCCACCGCGCCACCCTTCTCATGGAGCTCCTTCACGCGAGCAAGCACTGCTTCGCGGACGCCGTCGAGCGTGAGCACCTCGTTCACGACGGCCTCGAGTACGGCGGGATACACCCGCTCTCGCATGCAGTAAACGCGGTTCCAGCACTTTCCCGTCGCCGAGGCGGAGCAGCGAAACGAGCCGTCCTGTTTCCCGTACGAGTACATGGGCGAACCACACACGCCGCAGTTGAACACGCCAGCGAGCAGGCCACGACGCTGCCGGGTCGTGCCGCGAAGCGGATGGCCGGCACCGCGAACCGGCTTCTGGAAAACGCGTCGTTTGTCGACCACCTCGTTAGCCCTGTACCACAGGTGATCCGACACGATCCGCAGATGCAGGCTCTCCCGCGTCTGGATCTTGTCCTCGTCGTTCCAGACGTACTCCGATTTGCCCGTCCGCAGCTTTCGCTTCGCCTTCTTCTTGCGGAAGGTCTCGAAGCCCCGGTAGATCGTGCGGCGGATGATCGCATTGACGTTGCCCGCCGTCCACTTCGCCTGACGAGACCACTTGGCCTTCACGAACTTGATCAAGTCGAGCCATTCGCCGACCTCGGCCACCGTCTCTCCGGCGGCGACCCGTTCGAAGACCTCGCGGATGACCACCGCCTTCTCTTCGTCGATCTCGCCGCTGACTTCGGGCTCGGCAATGACGTCGATCTGGACCTGCTCCGGCTTCCAGCCCTTCGGCAGGTTCGACTCCAGGAACGTCCGGCAGGAGGCCACTTGGTCGTCGATACTCGACTGCCGCTGTTCCTCGGTGGAGAACCGGGCGTGGATCAGGGCGTGGAGCGGCTGCTCCTTCGGCAGCAGGATGGGTTGTCGAAGGTGCATCATGACGCACCCCCTTTCGCCGCCGCCGGCGGCACGATCGCGATCCCCCGGGCCGCACCGTGGGCCCGAGCGGAGAGGCCAACCCTCTCCGGCATGGCCTCGGAAGACTTTGCTGAAACTTTGCTGAAGGGTCCTGACTTTGCCCAAAACGGGCCGCTCCGTTCCAACACGAGCCAACGATCACAAGTCGTTGACAGGCATGGACCTTGCGTCAGGAATCGCAGAAAATCCGGGACCGTCGAAAACGGTGCCGAAAGAATCCCGCCCTCTCCGTTTGGTGAAGAGCGTCGAATCGAACAGACACGCTCATGGGATCCAGAATCCAGGGCGATCAGACCTGCGTGTCGTTCATGGCGAGTCGTTGCTCATCTCAATGACTCTCCTGAACCGGTTCTGAGCCGCGGGCCGCGGGCCCCAGACGAGCGGACTCGCGTCGGTCCCTTCCCGCATGCCGTCCGCTGCTTCGCGGAGGGTACCATGCGGGAACACGCATTCGCCTCCGCCATCGACCAGACGGCACGCCACGAACGCCCGCATCGGCAGCCTGCACCGCGAGAAGATCGCACGATGAGACGGGGGTGGATGGCATGAACATCCTGCATGTCGTCGCCGGGCTGCCGCCCGCCGGCGGCGGGCTCACGGCGGCGGTCATGGGATTCGCCCGCGAGGCCGCCCGGCTCGGCCACGACGTGACGATCGCCACCGTCGCCGACGGCGACGGCGACGTGGCACCCGCGACCGCGGGCACGGCCGACTGCGGCGGGGCCGACGGCCTGCGGATCGTGCGGTTCCCGCCATCCTTCCCGCGAAGGCTCCATGCCTCGTGGGCGATGCTCCGCGGCCTGCGGCCGCTCGTGGAATCCGCCGACGTGGTGCACGTGCACTCCAACTGGACGTTCCCTGTGTGGTGCGCGGGCACCACGGCGCTCGCCACGGGCAGGCCGCTTGTGATGTCGCCCCACGGCTCCCTCTCCCCACTGCAGTTGGCCCACTCGCGCTGGAAGAAACGCGTCGCCGGCCTCTTCACGCGCCGGCTGCTGTGCTTGGCCGATGCCATCCATGCCACGAGCCCGGTCGAGCGGCACTGGATCGAGCGCTCCCTCGGCTGCCATCCGGGGATCGAGGTGGTGCCCCTGGGCGTGGATCTGCCGACCGCGCATGCGGTGGCCACATCCGGGAGCCGTACACGGCAGGTGCTCGCGCTCGGCCGGCTGCATCCATCCAAGGGGCTCGACATGCTGCTCGACTCCTGGCGGCTCGCGGTGCCGCAGGCCGCCGCCGACGATCCGTGGGAACTCGTGATCGCCGGCCCCGACGAGCAGGGCACCCGGGCCGGCCTCGAGCGGCAGGCGCGCGAACTCGCGCTGGAGAACGTGCGGTTCACCGGGCCGCTCACCGGTGACCGGAAGGCGCGTGCGTGGGCCGATGCCGACCTCTTCGTGCTCCCGTCGCGCAGCGAGAACTTCGGCTTGGTCGTGCCGGAGGCGCTGGCTGCCGGCGTGCCCGTGGTCGCGACGACGGGCGCACCGTGGAGCGAGATCGACGGCGTGTGCGGCTGGTGGGTGGAGCCGAACGCAGACTCGCTCTCGTCCGCGCTGGCCGCCGCGATGCGGCTCGACGACGCCGAGCGGCAGAACATGGGCGCCCGCGGACGCCGGCTCGTCGAGGAACGCTATCGCTGGCCCACCGTCGGCCGGAAGATGGTCGACCTCTACGAGCGCCTGCGGCGGCCCGCCGCGTCCACGGATTGAAGGCCCGTGCGTGCTGCGGATACCATGGCGGCGGCGTGCCGATCCAGACGTGCTCATTCAGGCCCGTGATCGGCCGGGCATACTCCCCCGAGCTCGCGCGATGATTCGCTCGACTGGCCTCCTCGCACCACTGGCGAGCTTTGTGCTCCCCGGCAGCGGGCAGCTGCTGCAGGGTCGGTTCGACGTCGGCGTGCGGCATGCCTCTCTCGCCATCCTGCTCGCCGCCGTCGGTGCGGCGATGAGCGCGGCGGGCACTGGACTGGCTGTCGTCATTCTGGGCTGCTGGTCGGCCTACGATGCATGGCACCGGCGGCACGGCACGGAATCCACGACCGCCGCACGCTCCAGCCTGACCGACGCCGCCACGGCGGGTGCGGCCGCCGATGCTCACACGGTCGACGCGGCCGTTCCGCCGCCGTCCCGCCCGACGCAGCCACCGGGGCAATCCGTGGCCTGGTGGCGGAGCGGCCTGCGCGTCGCCCCGCTGGTGGCACTGCAGGCGGTGGCGGCCGTCGAGATCATGTTCTTCCTCGTGGCCGCGGCACTCTCGGTGATGGCGTTCGACGCGCCCGGCAGCACGGAACGGCTCGACGCCTGGGCGTTCGTGATCGGACTGAACCTGCTGCCGCTGGTGGCCGCCTTCCTGTGCGCCTGGGCCTGGGGACTGCACGGAAGGGGCAGGACCGTCTGGGCCGCTGCGATCCTCACGGCAGTCGTTCTCGGCGGCCTTGCCGTCGCTCGGCTGCTGCTCGGCCCGCAGCGGCTCTGGTGAACGGGGCGTGCTACCCTGTCGTCGCGGGGCCAGGTCGTCGCGGGACGTGCGGCGCAGCCCGGCCCGCCCCTCGCCCCACGGAACCACGCGCATGACCGCCGCCATGCCCTCCCGAAACGCTTTCGCCGTCGCGCTCGTCACGCTTGTCGCGCATGCCCTTGCGGGTTCCGCGGCCGCGGAACCGCCGACGGCCGAGCGGATCTTCCGGGGCGGTCCGATCGTCACGGTGAACCGGGCACGTCCCGCCGCCGAGGCGGTGGCGGTCGCCGGGGGACGGATCGTGGCCGTGGGCGACGAGGCCGACGTGATGCGGCTCGCGAAGCCGACGACGGAGCTGGTCGATCTGGCCGGCCGCACGCTCGTTCCCGGATTCATCGACGGCCACAGCCACTTCTTCTGCTGCGTCGACGTGCAGGTGCAGGCCCTGTGCGCCTCCCCGCCCGCCGGCCCGTGCACAAGCGTCGCCGACGTGATCGCCCAGCTGAAGAAGCTGCAGGAGCGGCGCCGCATCGGCCCCGGCGCATTCGTGATCGGCTACGGCTACGACCCCGACCTGCTCGCCGAGAGGCGGCCGCCCACCAGGCGCGAGCTCGACGCAGCGTTTCCCGACAACCCTGTGTTCATCATCCACGTCTCCGGCCACGGGGCGATCCTCAACTCGAAGGCGCTCGCCCGCTTCAACGTCACCGCTGCCACGCCCACGCCCGCCGGCGGCGTCATCGGCCGCGAGCCCGGCTCGCAGGAGCCGACGGGACTTCTCTTCGAGACGGCCTTCCTCCCCATCTTTTCGCAGATCCCCTCCCCGCCCCCCGACGAGCAGATCGCGCTGCTCGAGGCAGGGCAGCAGCTCTACGTCCGGGCCGGCATCACGACCGCCCAGGAAGGGGCGACCAACAAGCAGCAGCTCGACCTGCTGCGGATCGCCGCCGACCGCGGGCTGCTCGACATCGACGTCGTCGCCCTCCCGTTCGTCACCGAGATCGACGCGATCTTCGGTGGCAGGCCCCCCTTCACCGAGACGGACTACACGAAGCGGCTGCGGATCGGCGGCGTGAAGATCGTCGCCGACGGTTCACCGCAAGGAAAGACGGCGTTCTTCACGACACCCTATCTCACGGGCGGCCCGGCGGGGCAGCAGGACTGGCGCGGGGAGCCGTCGATGCCGCAGGCCGAGCTCAACCAGCTCGTGAAGCGGATCTACGACGGCGGCGCCCAGCTGTTCGTCCACTGCAACGGCGACGCGGCGATCGACGCGCTGCTGGAAGCCCATCGCTTCGCCGCCGGCGACGACCCGTCCAGGGACCGCCGCACGGTCGCGGTCCACGCCCAGTTCATCCGCCGCGACCAGTTGGAGAAGTTCCGCGCGTGGAGCATCACGCCGTCGTTCTTCACGCTCCACTGCTTCTTCTTCGGCGACACGCACGTCGCCAATCGCGGCCGCACGCAGGCCGACTTCATCAGCCCCTTCCGCTCCGCCCGGACGCTCGGCTTGCGTTGCACGAACCACACCGACTTCAACGTGTCGCCGCTCGACCAGCTCTTCACGATCCACACGGCGGTCAACCGCACCAGTCGCTCCGGCAGCGTGATCGGCACCGACGAGCGGGCGACGGCGCTCGAGGCGCTCGAGGCGATCACGATCGACGGGGCCCGGCAGTACCGCGAAGACCACCTCAAGGGCTCGATCGAGGTCGGCAAGCTCGCAGACCTCGTGATCCTCTCCGGCAACCCACTCACCGCCGAGCCGACGGCGATCCAGGACATCCGGGTGGTGGAAACGATCAAGGAAGGTCGCACGATCCACGCTGCGCGGTAACTGTCTGTGGAAAAAGCCCTCCATGGACTTTTTCCACGAGTGCGAACGGCGACAAGCCGTGGACTCAGCGGGCGGCCGCGGCCGCCTCGGCCACGACATCCGCGGTGGGAGGGGATCGCAGCCCGGACGTGTTCACCGCCAGGATGCGATAGCGGTGCCGCCGCCCCGGCTGGGCCGTCGCATCCTTGTACGCCATCGGCACCAGCGGCAGCGCAGGCGTGTCGCTGTATTGCAGACCCTGGAACACCGGCCTGCCGAACGGGTTCTTCGGCTGCTCCGGCACGTTCGCCAGAAATGCGCCGTCGCGCTCGATGACGAAGCCCGCCAGCCCGCTCTCCGGATCGGCCTCGGCCTCCCACGAGAGGGCATCGCCCCGCACCCGCAGCCCATGCGGCGGGGGCGGCGGGCTCGCGTCGGCCACGACCGTGTCCCTCACGTATTGCATCCAGAGCCGTGCGACCGCCTCGTCGGGCAGCCAGCCGGCGGCCTGCGGATCGCCCGGGTGGTCGGCCGCGCGGTGGGCCTCGGTGCCGGTGATCTCCCCGAGCCAGGCCCGGTCCTTGGGCATCGGCCGCAGCGGATCGCCGACGGCCTGCGGCAGCCGTGCGGCGAGGCAGGCATCGAGCCAGGGGATGGCGAGGTACCGCTGGTTGCCGCACTCGTGGGCCGAGAGCGGATCGACGGCGACGCCGATCAGCCCGCCCTTGCCCCGCACCGCCTGGAAGAACGCCTCGTTCGCCGGCCAGACGCCCGCGAACCGGCCGTCCTTCACCGTCACGCCCTCCTGGGTGCCCGGGTTGCACATCAGCGGCACGCCGAGCACGGCGTCGGAGAGAGTATGCGGCTTGATCGACTCGCGCTTGGGATCGGCCTCCAGCAGCGGCACGCCCGACCGTAGCCACGCGGCCGCCACGCGGTCGGGATGCAGCAGCGCCATGCCGCCGGCCCAGTGACCGCCGCCGCTGTGCCCCCACAGCGCCCACGGCACCTGCGCCAGCTCCGGATGCCCGGATGCCGCACCGAGGTCGAACAGGCAGCGGCGGAAGGCGGCGTCGGAGCCGTTTCGCGGGTCGCACCACTTCTGGCAGTCGGCCTTCTCCGGCTGCTCGTACGACGGCGCCAGAAGCGCGCAGTCGTGACGACGTGCCAGCGCCTGCCAGTGCAGGTCGTAGGCGCCCGTGAGCCCCGACTTGCACGAGCCCTCGCCGCAGCCGTGCTGGTGCACGATCACTCCGCGGAGCTTGCCCACGCCCGGCGGAATCCAGATCGTGTAGTTCACCGGGAAGATGAGCTGATCAGGCTCCGTCGAGGCGGCGTACCGGACCCGGTAGTAGGGCGGCTCCGCGGGCGGGAAGACGTCGTAGGGCGGCTCCTGCCCGAGGGCTGCCAGGGCCGGCCAGCACAGGGCCAGGAACACGGCCGCGACCGTCAGGCGGGGCTCGATCCGACGAGACACTGCGGGCATGTGGGGCTCCTCCTCGTTGCGGGTGCCGAACGGCGCGAGCCTGGTACCCGTGGTGACAATTGTGCCCGTGGTGACGATGGCGGCCAATGTGACCGTGGCGACCGGGCCTGGGGTGCGGGATGTGCTGGCGGCCGACGAGCAGGATCGAATACCGATCCGCGGAATTCAAGGGGCTGCGTGCGACTTCGCGCGTTGCCCGCCTGCGGACTGGCGTGGCGGCGAATCGCTGCCTACGCTTGCCTGGAGGCCTGTCGGAGCCGCCGGAGGGTCGTGGAGTGAGGGTCTTGGAGTGAGGATCGTGGACGCATGAAGGTCGTGCTCTGCTGGGCCGGGATCGCCGGCTACCTCGCCGCATGCTGGCGGGCCCTTGAACGGCGGCCGGAGATCGACCTCTCGATCATCGCGCTGGGTCCGGCTGCGGCCAGCCCGTTCGCCGACGACCTCGTCCGCGACCTTCCCTGCCGCCTGCTGAACGAGGCGGAGCGCCGGGATGCGGCCCGCGTGGCGGCGCTCGTGATCGAGCAGCGGCCGGACATCGTGCACGTGCCCGGCTGGTTCCTGCCGGCGTTCCGGCGGCTGCCCCGGCACCCCGACCTGGCCGGCGTGAAATTCATCCTCGGCATGGACACGCCCCGCCTCTCCACGCTGGCACAATCAGCCAACCGGCTGCGGCTGGGCCGCTTCGTCCGCGGCATGGACCGCGTCGTCGTGCCCGGCGAGCGGGCCTGGCAGTACGCGCGGTTCTTGGGCGCCCCGGAGTCGCGGATCCGCCGCGGGCTCTACGGCATCGATTTCGACGCCATCGCCCCCGCCTACGAGCGGCGGCTCGAAGCCGCCGGCGGCTGGCCGCGGCGGTTCCTCTCGGTCGGCCGCTACGCGGACGAGAAGGGCATCGACGTGCTCGTCGAGGGCTACCGCCGCTACCGCGCGGCCGTCTCCGATCCGTGGCCGCTCGACTGCTGCGGCGCCGGCCCGCTGGCGACGCTGCTCCGGGGGTGTCCCGGCGTCACCGACCTCGGTTTCGTCCAGCCCGACCGGCAGGGAGCGGTGTGGGCCGATCACGGCGGCTTCGTGCTCGCCAGCCGGTTCGACCCCTGGCCTCTCGTGATCGCCGAGGCCTCGGCCGCCGGCCTGCCCGTCGTCTGCACCGAGGCGTGCGGCTCCGCCGTCGAGCTCGTGCGCGGCCTGCACAGCGGCGTGACCGTGGCCACCGGGGATCCGCGGGCGCTGGCCGACGGACTGCGGTGGGTGCACGACAACCACGCCATCTGCCCGCGGCTGGGCCGCGCCGCGCAGGAGCTTGCGTCTGCCTACTCCGCGGACCGCTGGGCCGACCGCTGGGTCCGCATCTGCGCGGAGCTCATGCAACCGGCCGGCTGAATCGCGGCGGCATCGTCGCCGGCCGCCTCACGCAGTCATGCCGCCGTCGACGACCAGCGTCTGCCCGGTGATGAAGCCCGCCTGCTCCGACGCCAGGAAGAGGACGAGGGAGGCCACGTCCTCCGTCTCGCCGAGCCTGCCGATCGGCGTCCGCCGGACGATCTGCTCGAGCTGCCCGGCGTCGAGACCGTGCGTCATTTCCGTCCGCAGGTAGCCGGGCGCGACCGCGTTGACGGTAATGCCCCGGCCGCCCGCCTCCCGGGCCAGGCCGCGGGTGAAGCCGTCGAGCGCGGCCTTGGCGGCGCCGTACACGGAGAGCCCGCGGTGGCCTGTCAGCCCCGCCACTGACGAGATGCTGATGATCCTGCCCCAGTCGTGCAGGAGCATGGGCCGCAGCACCTGTCTCGTGAGGGAGATCACCGATGTCAGATCGACGTCGATGAGCGCGTCGATGTCGTCCTCCGTCATCAGCGGCAGCAGGCCGTCGCGAGCGACGGCCGCGTTGTTGACGAGGATCTCGATCGTGCCCCAGCGATCGGCCACCGCACCGACCAGCGCCCGGGTGGCCTCGCGATCGGTCGCGTCGACCTCCTGGAAATGAAACCGCTCCCGCACCGCCGGGTCGGCCGCCCAGCCCCGGGTGCGGTCGGTCGCCGACCGGCTGAACGTGGCGACGCGATGCCCACGGTCGAGGAAGGCCTGCACCAGCGTCGCCCCGAGGCCGCGGCTGCCGCCGCTGACCAGCACCACCCTGCTCTTCGCCGCGCCGTCGCTCATGACGTCCTCCGCATCAGCTTGCCGTTGGCCGTGTCGATCGACTCCACGAAGCGTATCAGCCGCGGCCGGGCATGCGGCGGGAGCGCGTCGCAGGCCGCACGGATCCGCGTCTCGAGTGCCGACGTGTCGAAAGCATCCGCCGGCAGCACGGCGAGCGCCACGATCTGCCCCGTCACGGCGTTCTGCTTCCCGAAGCACCGCACCGCGGTCACGCCCGGCACCCGCTGCACGATCTCCTCGACCGCGGACGGATGCACCTTCGCGCCGCCGACGTTGATCGTCTCGGTCGTCCGGCCGAGAAAGACGTAGCGGTCGCCACGCCGCTCGACGAGGTCGCCCGTCGACCGCCACACGGCGGCCTCGGCCGCCGCCTCGCCCGCGTAGCCGAGCATGCCGTGGCTCGACCGCACCTGCAGCTCCCCGTCCACCACCCGCAGTTCGACGCCGTCGGCGCCCGGCCGCTCGACGAGCGTTGCCGGCAGGCCCGCGGCGAGATCCCGCACCGAGAAGCAGGAGCCGGCCTCCGTCGTGGCGAACACCTGCGAGATCCGCGCCGACGGAAACGTGTTGTGCAAAGACTCGAGGAGATCCTGCGGCACCGGCTCGCCGCCGAGCGTGATCTGCTGGAGGGGTAGCTCCGCCGCCCGTTGCGAACCGAGCTCGGCGAGCAGAAACCGCCAGAACGTCGGCGTCGCGCTCACGTGCTCCACGTGGTGCTCGACGATCGCGGCGATCGCGTCGGCGACCCGGCTCGACCGCGGGATGACCAGCGTGGCGGCGTTGACGACGACATGCAGGAGCACCTGTAGGCCGGCGAAGTGGTTGAGGTGATAGGCCAGCAGCCAGCGGGTGCCGGCCAGCGCCGGCCGCAGCCGCACCTGTGCCGCCAGGCTCGCCCACGTGTAGACGGCGGCCTTGGCAGGCCCGGTGGTGCCGCTGGTGAGCACGAGCAGCCGCGGGGCCGCGGCCGTCTCGACGGCAGACTCGGGCAGGTCGCGGGCTTCGGCCACGAGGTCGCCCAGCCGCAGCGCCTCGACACCGCCCACGGTGAGGTCGGCGTCCACGACGACGGCGCCGATGCCGAGCCGTGAAAGCACGGCAGCGACCTCCGGAGAAGCCAGGCCGCGATCGAGCACGCAGGGCTCGCAGCCCGCCGCGGCGCAGCCCGCGAGCAGCAGCACGAGCTCCGGCGAGTCGTGGCAGTGGATCGCCAGCCGCTCGATGCCGCGGCCGCGGAGCACGCCTCCGAGCCTGGACGCCTCCGTCGCCGCATCGCGGTAGGTCAGCGACCGGTCGTCCCCGAGCAGAAAGGGCGCGGCCGGAGACCGTCGCGCCTCGGCGAGCAGCAGGTCGATCATCGCTGGCCCGCGGGCGTCTCGTAAAATCTGACGATCTCGTCCACGCTCCGCGGGATCAGCCCCGCCGAGTACGGATCCCTGCCGAAGGCCATCTCGAGCATCGTGGAGAGCTCGGCGGCGCCCAGCGAGTCGAGGCCCAGCCCGTCGGCATAGAGACGGCTCTGCGGGGTCACGCTGTCGGTGCGGGCGTACCGGGCCAGCAGGCGGCGGATCGTCTCGATGACGCGTGCTTCGACCGACATGCCTGAGTTCCCGGCGCCCCGGAGCCGTGGATGCGGCAGGCCGAAAAGGGCCGTGGAATCGAGTATGTCCTCGCTGCTCCAGCCAGTCCAGTACGATCAAAGCGGCGTACGGAGCCGTCCTGCGACGCCCCGGCAGCCGCGGCATACGGACGCTCGGGCAGGGGGCTCGAACCGTTCACGAACGGCCGCGCCCGGCCCGCTTCACTCGAGGACATCATGCGACTCTCCGAGGCACCGCGACTCGCGGCATGCACCGCTTCACTCCCTCTTCTCGTCTCCCTGTCGGCCGTGCTGTCGGCGGCGCCGCCGCCCGTCGCACTGGAGAAGGTCGGGGAGTGGCGGGTACGGGTCACCGTGCGGCTTCCCGACGGCCAGCGGCAGGCGACACTCGACGTGCCCCCGCCCGACATCGTGACAGTGGTCGACGAGCGGCACGCCACGCTCGCCGACTTCAATCCCGCAGGGCCGCCGTGGCGAAAGGGGCCGCCGCTGGCCGGCGTGCGGGCGGAGGAGTGCAGCGTCCGCGGCGCGGTCGATCCGGAGAGCGTGGTGGTGAAGGATGCCGCCGGGGGGAGCGGTCGGGTGTTCGTCCGCGGCACCGACTACGAGGCCGACCTCGACTGGGGCTCGTTCGGCCGGCTGCCCGGCGGTGGCATCGGCGCCGACCAGCCGGTGTTCGCCAGCTATCGCTATTGTCTGCGGCGGCTCGACTCGATCGTGCTCGCGCCGGACGGCACGATCACGCTCCGCCCCGGCAAGCCCCACGTCGTCACCTGCGAACCGCCGCCGCTCGCCGCGGGCGAGCTGCGGCTGGCCAACATCTTCATCCCCGGTCGGATCACCGCGCTGGCCGCCGACTGCCTCTATCCGATTCTCGAGACCGAGTATCCCGAGCCGCCCCGGCCGCAGCCTTCGGTCGCGGAGACGCTCCTGCCGGCCACGATGCGGAAGCTGCGGGCGGGCGAACCGCTCACGGTGCTGGCCTGGGGCGACAGCGTGACGACCTACGGCCGGTGGCAGTCGATGTTCGTCGACCGGCTGCGGGAGCGGTTTCCCGCGGCGCGGATCGAACTGGTCACGGAGGCCTGGGGCGGCCGCAACACCGGCAGCTACCTCGCCGAGCCCCCGGGCAGTGAGCACAACTATCAGGAGAAGGTGCTCGACCGTCGGCCGGATCTGGTTGTCTCCGAGTTCGTCAACGACGCGGGACTGTCGCCCGAGCAGGTCGAGGAACGCTACGGCCGGCTGCTCGCCGACTTTCGCGGGATCGGCGCGGAGTGGATCATCCTCACGCCGCACTACGTGATGCCGTCGTGGATGAAGCTCGAGTCACAGCGGGAGATCGACGAGGATCCGCGGCCCTACGTGACCGGCGTGCGGGAGTTCGGCCGCCGGCACGGCGTGGCGGTCGCCGACGCGTCGCTGCGGTACGGCCGGCTGTGGCGGCGGGGCATCCCCTACCAGACGCTGATGGAAAACGACATCAACCACCCCAACGTCTTCGGCCACTCGCTCTTCGCCGACAGCCTGCTCGCGCTCTTTCCCTGAACGCCTTCAGGCCCGGGCTGCCGCGCCGGCCGTCCGGCTGCCGCCCGCGGTCGATCAGACGGGGATCGGCGGCAGCCGCCGGAGCGAACCGATCCGCAGCGGCGGCTGTGCCGAGAGCGAGCCCGGCAGCGTCGAGGACGTGCCGCCCGACGGCGCGGTGTTCTTGTTGATGCCGGCCGTCTTCCCGAACTGGCCCTGGACGCTGAAGATCTGCGTTTCGTCGAGTGCCGTGGTCCAGACGTCGCCCCGCCGGCCGCTGGCACCGCCGAAGGCGGCGAACGCCGCGTCCGGGATCTTCTTCACGCCGCTGTAGGTTTCCACCTTGGAGCCGCCGCTCACGCCCGCCGACACGAGGTACTTGTCGGCGACGCCCGCCGCGACCGGCAGCACCGCGACGGAAACGCCGTTGGAGTAGCCCGGGGAAATCGCCTGGATCGTGTTCACGACCACCGGCCGCGCCGGCACCGCGTTGTAGGTCTTCACGGTGGCGCGGGTGCCGGGGCCGCTTCCCACGATGATCTCCGAGATGCCGTCGGGCACCGCCGAGGAATACGTGCTGCCGGCGAACGTGCCGAGGTCGGCAGTCGCGAGGGTGACGCCGCCGCGGAAGCCCGAGACGAACGGCTGCGGCTGCACCTCGCGGACCGGCGTCGCGTTGACGCCGACGCCGGGGTTCACGCCGTAGACGCGGACCGTGCCGGGGCCCTTCTGCTGCCCCGTGACCAGTTCTCGCACGCCAGGCGACGTCACCGAGCCGCCCGCGATCTCGACGCCGCCCGTGTAGCCGCTGCCATACGGGGAGAAGCTGTATTCCGGCAGCCGCGTGCCGGTCTGCGTGAACACCCGCACCTCGCCCTGCCGGCCGGGGCCGGGCGCGGTGACGATCTCGGGGATGCCGTCGCCGGTCACGTCGTAGCCGAACACGTGCACGCCGCCGCGGAACGACGGCTCGTAGGCGTAGAACTGCACGAGCGGCAGGCCGGTGAGCGGATCGACGACCTGCACCAGCGGCGTCGACGTGCAGCCGATGTCGGTGCCGAGCAGGAGCGCCGGCGTGAAGTCGACCACGTCGACGTCGGTCGCAGACCCGGTCGAGCCGTCCGGGGCCACGTACGCGGCCGTGTTGACGAGGTCGGTGGTGGCGGAAGCGAGCGTCTGAGCGACGACCGTGTACGTCACCGTGCCGCCGACGGCGAGGTCGATCGTCTCGTTAATCGAGCCAGTGCCGATCGTCTGCGCTGACGAGTTTGTCCCGGTAAACACCGCCGTCCAGGTGGACGCGGCCACGTCGATGACCGTCGGATCGAGCACGTCCGTGACCTGCGCCCCCTGGACGAAGCTCGGGCCCGCGTTCGTGACCACGATCGTGTAGGTCACCGGCTGGCCCGGCTGGTAGGCGGTCGTGCCGTCGGACTTCGTGATCGACAGCGCCGTCACCGGGAGCGGCACGCTGATCACCGTCGACGTGTTGTCGTCGGGATTCGGATCGGGGAAGCCATCGGGGGCCGTCACGGTGGCTGTGTTCGTGAGGGCCGAGAGGGCCGTGGCCGATACGGCGGCCGTGATCGTGAACGTGGCCGAGCCGCCGGACGGCAGGCTGGTCAGCACAGGGCTGAAGCCGCCGGAGCCACTCGCCGGGCCAGCGGCACCGTCGTCGTACACCGCGGCCCACGTCACGCCGGAGAGCTCCGCCGGCAGCGTGTCGGCCACGGAGACGTTCGCGACGTCGCTGGGCCCCAGGTTCGTCACCACGATCGTGTAGGTGAGCGATCCGCCGGGCGTGAACGTCGCCGGCCCCGTCTTCACGATCGTGAGGTCGGCGCCCGGGGGCGTGACGACGCCGACGCTGTCGGAGGCCGACAGCGGCAGGCCGGTGGTCTCTCCGCTGCCCGTGGCGGCCGCCACGTTCGTGATCACCGTTGAATCGGCTGTGCCCGCATCGACCGTGACGTCGAACGTGATCGTCACCGCTTGGCCGGCGGCGATCGTACCGAGGGAGCCCGTCACGCCATTGGCCGCGCTGTAGGCGAGCGAGCCCGGCGTGATCGAGCCGACGACGAACGTCGTGTTGGCCGGGATCGGATCGCTGAAGAACACGCCCACAGCCGCCTCGGCGGGCAGCACCGCACCGCTGTTGTTGGAGACGACGATCGTGTACCGCAGCGTATCGCCCGCCTGCACCACGTTCGGATCGCCGGTGAGATCGGCCACGGTCTTCGTAAGTGCCAGTTTCGCAGCCAGCAGAACCGTGTCTGTGTCGGTCGACGTGTTGTTGGCAGGCGTCGGGTCGGTCGTGCCCGGCGGGGCCGCGACAGTCGCCGTGTTGACGAGCGACGTAGTGGCGGACGGGCTCGTTTCGGCAATCACGGTGTAGACCGCCGTGCCGCCCACGGCCAGATCGACCACCTCGTCGATCGAACCCGTGCCCGCGGCCGAACCGATCGAACCCGTGCCGGTGAAGGCTGCTGTCCAGGACGCCGCGGTGATCGTGGCGGGAAAGAGGTCGGCCACCGTCGCCCCGCGGACGAAGCTCGGGCCGGCGTTGGTGACGGTGATCGTGTAGATGACCGGCAGGCCCGGCGTGTAGGTCGCGCTCGAGTCGGTCTTCACGATCTGCAGGTCGGCCACGCGCGCCATGGCGCTCGTCCCGGTGGCCGTGTTGTTTTCAGGGTTGGGATCCGGATCGCCGTCGGTGGGACTGACGGTGGCGGTGTTGGTAAGCACGCCTTCGAGCGTCGCATCCGCCGTGGCCGTGATCGTGTAGGTGGCCCGGCCACCTCGCGGCAGCGTGACGTTCGTGATCACGTGCCCCGAGCCAGATGCCGTCCCGGTCGCGCCGCCGGTGAACACGGCGGTCCAACTGGCGCCGATGAGCTCGTCGGGCAGGATGTCTTGGACGAGGGCGTCGGTCGACGTGCTGGGGCCGGAGTTGGTCACCACGAGCGTGTAGGTGAGCGGCAGGCCCGGCGTGTAGGTGGCGGGGGCCGTCTTCACGATCGCCAGGTCCGACCCGCCCGACAGCGAGATGCCGACCGAGTCCTCGGCCTGGAGCGGGATGCCGGTGATCGAGGCGGTGGCCGTGGCAAGGGCCGTGTTGATGATCGCCGTGCCGAGTGGCGTGCCAGCGTTCACCGTCACGTCGAAGGTCACGGTGGTCGACTGACCGGCAGCGAGCGTGCCGCCCACCGGCACGCCGGTGCCGGCCCCCGCTCCTGCGCCCAATTGGAAGTACACCGTGTTGAAGGAGCTGCTGTACTCCCCCTGATCGCGATCGACCGCGTCGGTCTTCGCGCCGGCGTTGGCCCCGGCCGTGATCCGCAGCGTGCCGCGCTTGTAGGTGGTGTTGGCCGGGATCACATCGCTGAGGATCACGTTCGTCGCCGCCTCGGCCGGCAGCGGCGTGGCGGGATTCGAGACGACGATCGTGTATCGCAGCGTATCGCCGGCGACGAGCACGCCGCCGTTGAGGTCGCGGACGGTCTTTACGACCGTGAGCCTGGCAGGATACGCGACGGTGTCGACGTCGGCCGATTCATTGTTCGACGGGATCGGATCGGTCGTGCCGGCTGGCGCTGTCACTGTGGCGGTGTTGACGAGTGTCGCCGTGGCGGCCGAGGTCGTCATAGCCGTAACGGTATAGACCACAATGCCGCTCGGCCCGATGTCGATCGTCTGGTCGAGCGATCCGGTGCCGCGGACTTGACCGCGCAGGTCCGCCTGTCCCTGCGCGATCCTGGCCGTCCAGGTCGCCGACGTGATGATCGAGGCGTCGAAGAGATCGGTCACCACGGCGCCCGTCACGAAGCTCGGCCCGGCGTTGGTCACCGTGATCGTGTAGACGAGCTGCTGCCCCGGCACGTAGCTCGTGACGCCGTCGGTCTTCGTGATCTGCAGGTCGGCCACGGGCGCGGGATCGCTCGACACCGTCGAGGTGTTGTTGTCGAGGTCGGGATCGATGAGGCCATCGGTCGCCGTGACCGTGGCCCTGTTCACAAGCGGCGCATCGAGCCTGTAATCGGCGGTGGCGGTGATCGTGAACGTGGCCGTGGCATTGGCCGGCAGGCTCGTCAGCGTCGCGTTCACGTTGCCGGAGCCGCTCGCCGGGCCCGTGGCACCGCCGGCGTACGACACCGTCCAGGTGGCGCCTGTAAGGTCCGTCGACAGCGTGTCCGTGACCAGCGCGTTGGTGGAGGCGGTGGGGCCAAGGTTGCTCACAACCAGCGTGTAGGTCAGCGGCAGGCCCGGCACGTATGTGGCCGGCGCCGTCTTCACGATCTTGAGGTCGGCCCCCGGCGGTGTCATGATCACCACCCGGCCGCTCGTGTCGAGTTCCGTGCCACTCATGTCGCCAACGCCGGCGGCACGGGCGGTGTTCGTGATCGTCGTGCTGTCGGGAATCCCGGCGTTGACCGTCACGTCGAACGTGATCGTGGCCGATTCGCCGGCCGCGAGCGTGCCAATCGTTCCGGCCACGCCGTCCGTCTGGCTGCCGGTGATCGAGCCCTTGTTCGACGTCACACTCCCGTCCACATACGTCGTGAACAGCGGGATCACGTCGTCGAGCGTGACGTTGATCACCGACTCCTTGGGATCCGACGTCGTCGAGGCGGGGTTTGTGACGACGATCGCATACCGCAGCGTGTCGCCGGCGACGACGAACCCGCTGTTGACGTCGACCACCGACTTCGCGACCGCGAGCGTGCCGGGCAGGAGCAGCGTGTCGGTGTCGGTGGCCGTGTTGTTGACGGGGTTGGGATCGTTGGCGAGGTCGTTCGTGGCGACCGTGACCGTGTTGACGAGCGAGCCGGTGGCGCCGGGCAGCGTCTGCGCGACGACGGTGTAGACCGCGGTGCCGCCCACGGCCAGATCGATAAGTTCGCCGAGCGAGCCCGTGCCCGACGCCGTACCGTTCGAGCCCGTGCCCGTGAACTGGGCCGACCATGAGGCCGACGAGATGATCAAGGGGTCGAGCGTGTCGACCACCGACACCTGCGAGGCGAAACTCGGGCCGTTGTTGGTCACGGTGATCGTGTAGGTGATCTGCTGGCCGGGCACATACTGCGTCTGGCCGTCGGTCTTCGTGACGGCCAGATCGGTGAGGGCCGCAGGGGTGCTTATGCGAGTGTCGGTATTGTTGTCGAGATTCGGGTCGGGAATGCCTGTGGGACCGGTCACCGTGGCCCTGTTGGTGAGCGTCTGGTTGAGCGGGAAATCAGCGTCGGCGGTCGCGGTGATGCGGAATACTGCGGCACCGAAAACGGCGAGATCGACGGGGGTGTTGATCGATCCAGAGCCCGAAGCCGGCCCAGTCGATCCGCCGCTGTAGGTCGCCGTCCAGGTCGCGCCAGAAAGGCCTGCGGGCAGCGTGTCGACAACCGTGGCCCCGGTCACCGCGCTCGGCCCCTTGTTGCCCACCGTGATGATGTAGGCGACCGTACCGCCGGGCGTGAACGTGGACTGGGCCCGCTTCGAGATGAAGAGATCCGCCGCCGGGGCTGTGGCGATCCCCACGGTGTCGGTCGCCGAAATCGGCAGGCCCGACGTAGCTCCAATGGCCGTCACGTCGGCCGTGTTCGTGATCACCGTGCTGTCGGGAATCCCAGCATCCACGGTCACGTCAAACTCGACCTCGGTGTAGGTTCCTGCCGCCAGCGTGCCGCCGACGGGCGTGCCGGTGCCCGCGCCGGCACCGGTGCCCAGTTGAAACTGCACGGTATTCGTGCCGCTGATCTCGCCCTGATCGGCATCGACCGCGTCGGTCTTGAAGCCGGCATTCGCCCCTACTCTGACGCGGAGTGATCCTGACACGAACGTGGTGTTGGTCGGCACCACGTCGGTGAGGATGACGTTGGCGGCCGCCTCCTGAGACGAGGGGACGACGCCGACCGTGCCGCTGCGCACGATGATCGTGTAGCGGAGCACGTCGCCAGCCACGACGAAGCCACCATTCAAGTCCTGCACCGTCTTGTCGAGGACGAGATTGCCCGGAGCCAGGAACGTGTCGACGTCGGTGGCGGAATTGTCGCTCGGATCGGGATCGGGCACGCCGACGGGATTCGTGACGGTGACGGTGTTCGCGAGGTCGCCGAACGCCCCCGCGCGGACGGGCGCGGTGACGACGAACGTAGCCGTGCCGCCATTCAAGAGATCGATCAGCGTGTCGATGTCGCCGCTGCCTGTCGTCGGATTGGCAAACGCCGATCCGGTGCTATAGGAGGCAGTCCAGGTCGCCCCCTCGATCTGGCTGGGAAACGTATCGAGAACCCTCGCGCCAGTCACGGCACTCGGCCCGTTGTTCGTGACGACGATCGTGTAGGTCGTGGTCGTGCCGGGCACGTACTGCGTCTTTCCGTCGGTCTTCGTGACCGCCAGATCGGCCGCGCCCTGCGTCGCGATGTCGGCGAAGTCGGTGGCGTTGAGCTGGAAGCCAGAAATGGCGCCCGAGTAGCTGACGTTGGTGGTGTTTTCGATCAGCGTCAGCGGAGGCGGGTCGGCATCGACCGTCACCTGAAACGTCACGGCGGTCGACTGGCCGGGGGCGAGCCTGCCGCCGCTGGTGCCGACACCGCCGGCCCCGGTGCCCAGCTGAAACTGCACGGAGTTCGTGCCGACCACGAACTGCGCCTGGTCGCCGTCCGCGGCGTCGCTCTTGCTGCCGGCATTCGCCCCGGCCGTCACCGCGAGCGAGTTGGGCTTGTAGGTGGTGCCCACGGGAATCGCGTCGGTGAGCAGCACGTTGATCGCGGTGTCGAGCGCCGTCGCCCTGTTCGTGACGGTCATCGTGTAGGTGAGCACGTCGCCGCCGACGACATCGCCGCCGTTCTCGTCCATGACGCTCTTCACGACCGCAATCTCCGGCGCGAAGATCTCGATGGCGCTGGTGACGACGCCGGGGTAATAGGTCTCTCCCCCGGTCGTCATCGTGATCGTGGCCGACGTGGCCCCGTTTGTGACGATGCCGTCGGCCGTGATCAGGTCGGCGTCGTAGCCCAGCTGGTTGACGTAGTTCGGGTCCTTCGTCGAGATGAGCGTGCCGCGGTTGGAGATCGTGCTGTTGAAGAAGTCGTTGACCGGATTTGCGGCATCGGAAAGCGATTTGCCGTCGAACTTCACCGTGTCGCCCGTCTTGGCGAGATCCCCCTCGTAGGCGATGAAGCCGAGCGTGGCCTTCACGGGCCCGGTCGTGGGCGCCTTGAAGCCGGAAATGGGGATGTTGACCGTGGCATTGGACGAGGGCGTCTTGGACACCGACGCATAGCCGTCAAACACGGTCAGGTTGCGGGCCGGTTCGCCCGGCGCGCGATAGACCACCACGAGCGACCAGCCGGCGTAGGTGTCGGTCTTGTCCTTCTGCGCCTGGACGTTGGCGACGGTGTAGGTGCCGGCGCCGGCCCCCGCCACGAGCGATGTCACGTCCTTGAAGCTCTGGTAGTCGTTGCTGTTGCGGCTGGTGGGGGATCCGGTCAATTCCTGATAAACGGCCCCTCCTGGGGTCATGAACTTGACGGTGTCGCGGAGCGTTGTCGAGGCATTGACCGTGGTGCCGTTCGTTCGGGCACCCCAGTAGAGGCCGGCGAAGAGCACCTGCGACCCCGCCGGCATGACGAGATCGGATCGGCTGGAGTTGAACGTGGTCGGATCGGTGTCGACGTCGACATACGTCATGAGGAAGTCGTTGTTGGCCACCTTGCTGCCGACGCCATTCTGGGCATCGACGGCGGCCGGGTCGCTCGGTGGCGCCGTCATCAGCGTGTTGGCGGCGAACGTGATGTCGCCGGTGTCGTTGGTCTGGTAGCGGATCGTGAACGGCGTGATGACCGCCAGCGCACGCCGCCGCTCGAGCTGTTCCGTCCCGAGACGGAACCTCTGGATTACGCCGCGCGGCCGCCGCCCGCGGCCCACCCGCGCGAACGACTCCCCGATCAGACCCCGTCGCATCATTCCATCTCGCATCGACTCGCCCGCCCCCGGATGGTTCCGCCGCCGAAGAATCGTCACGAAAACCCGTGCGGCGGAGCGGCACGGGTGGCCCGAAAGGGCCTGCCTCACAGATTACCCAAAAGGCAATCTCGGTTCTCTCTGTGGGTTCTCCAGAAAAAAACCTGGGAAGGTGGGACTGTGACGGGGACCTTGCCGGCACGCATTTCGGACGATCGCCCCCTCGATACAAGAGGAACGGGTTTCTGGATCGTTCGACTTCGGGAGTGGGGGGTATCGACGATGGCCGGTTTTTCGATCACGGATCCGTCGGCCTTGATGCGGAAGTCGCTCGACGGCAGATCGAACGGCTTCGCCAGCCGCGGCCCGCTGACGCGGTCGGCTGTCTGGCCGGAGCCGACGTAGATCCAGTCGCGCCGTCACTGGTCTGCAGCATCCAATCGGCGGCGTGCGCACCTTCGCCGCCAGCCAGCCGCATCCCTGGCGGACGAAGCGGGCCGCCGCACAGGGTGCAGGCTCACGCGATCCATACCGCGGTGGCCCGCGGCGGCATGCCCCCCGACGGGCCGCTCTCCCGCGAGGCGTCCATCGAGCTGGAACGCTGGCTCGAGGGACCGTGACGGCACGTCACCGCCGTTTTGACTACGATTCGTGCCGCGGACTCAATGCTCTCGGCGACGACCGCCCCCTGAGGATTCCCATGCTTCATTGGCTTCGAACAGCGCTTGCTGCAAAGACCGCGCCGCCGGCATGCCGCCCCACCCAGACGTTTCGGTTCAGGCTCGCGGCGGAGTTGACGGGGGAGGAGTTGCGAGGCCGAGCCGCCGTTCATCCGTACTGGTACCACTCCTTCTCCTTCGATACGGGGGAGACGATTCGGGGGCAGTACGATGTGGGAGCGGACGTCGACGGCTACGGATTTCCCGCCGTCATGAAAGGCTTGCGCGTGCTGGACGTGGGCACCGCCAGCGGCTGGTTCGCCTTCTACTTCGAACAGCAGGGCGCCGACGTGACGACGGTCGACGTGCGGAGCGACGATGATCTGGAAGCGTATGGACGCTGGCACCAGCCGCAGCCGCCCGCAGCCATCTCCCTGTGATCGGCCGCAGACCGACGACGACGGAGCGGCGGGCACGGGAATCACCCTCCGCGTGGGCTCGGCGGAAGTCTGATGCGATCCCACACGGCAGCGCCGCAGCATCACCCCCCGGTCAGACGAGCTTCGTCTTGCCGGGGATCGCGTGCTGCGGAGCGGGGAGCGACGACGTCCAGGTGAGGTCCTTCGGGAAGAGGTCGAGCTTCGACTCCTTCGTGAGGAAGTCCCAGGTCACCTTCTGCCCCGTGTAGGCGGCCAGCCGGCCAAGCACGGCCGTGAGCGAACTGTCGGCCGTCTGCTTGAGCTCCACGATCGGCGTGCCCGCCCGGATCGAGTCGATCAGGTCCTTGTGCTCCTGCTTGTAGGCGTCGGAAATGCTGCCCGGCATCTCCCACGTCTTCTTGCCGGAGCGGTCGAAGATCTTCGAGCCGGTGTTGCCGGCGCCGATGTGGCAGGTGCCAGTCGTCCCGTGGATCACGTTGCCGACATCGCTGGGCGTGCCCGGCAACTGGCGGCACATAAACGACACGATCCGGCCGTCCGGATACTCGTAGTCGATGTTCATGTTGTCCCACAGCTCGCTGTCCTCGGGCCGCGTGAACCGGCCGCCGGACCCGAACGCGGAGACGGGGTTCGCGTCCATCACCCAGTTGATCGTGTCGATGTTGTGCACCGCCTGCTCGACGATCTGGTCGCCGCTGAGCCAGATGAAGTGGTACCAGTTGTTCATCTGGTATTCCGCGTCGCTCATCCCCTCGGTGCGGGTGCGGTACCAGATGCCGCCGGCGCAGTAGCGGGCGGTGGCGCCGATCACGTCGCCGATCGCCCCCTGGCGGATCTGGTCGACCGCGTTCACGTAGTTCACCTGGCGGCGGTACTGCGTGCCGGTGACGATGGCGGTCTTGCTGGCGATGGCCCGGCCGTGGGCCTCGAGGCAGATCCGGTAGCCCGCCGGATCGACGCAGGTGGGCTTCTCTGCGAAGACGTGCTTGCCCGCCTCGACCGCCTCGAGCAGGTAGCGCGGACGGAACCCCGGCGACGTCGTCAGGAGCACGACGTCGACGGTCGGATCGTCGAGCACCCGCTTGTAGCCGTCGAGGCCGCCGTGGATCCGCGCATCGTCGAGCTTGACCTTCTCGGGATGCGCGGCGGAGATCGCCTTCCGCAGGGAATCGCACTTGTCGGGATAAAGGTCGGCCGCCGCGACGAGCGTGACGCCCTCGTTGATCGACAGCGAGTCGTTGATCGCACCGCCGCCGCGGCCGCCGCAGCCGATGATGCCCAGCCGCAGCGGAGCGTATTCCGCCGCCGCGGCCCGCGAGGAATGCACCATGAGCCCGGCGGCCATGGCGGCACCCGCCCCCACGAACTCCCGTCGGCTCGGCAGGCCCGCCACCGCACCGCGCCCCTCATCCGAGTTCGACTTCACGTGCGACATGACACACTGGCTCCGTTGGGAAAAGCTGATGTCGACTAGCCTCCTATATATACGGGTTTTATTGTCCAATGCGACTCACTATACTTCCCGGAATCGGGGGGGGTGGACAGGGCGGATTGGGGATTTTCCTACGCCAAGAAACACGGGGATAAAGGGGACGTCGTGCAAGCCTTCATATCGCCTATCCGGTATGCCGTCAGACCGCGACACGGTTTCACGCTCGTGGAACTGCTCGTTGTGATCGCCATCATCGGCATCCTCGTCGGCCTCCTGCTGCCGGCCGTCCAGTCGGCCCGCGAAGCCGCCCGGCTCTCGTCCTGCGGCAACAACATGCGGCAGCTCGGTCTCGCGCTTCAGAACTACAACAACGCCAACCAACAGCTGCCCCCCGGCGGCTACTGGCGGTACGACCTCCCCTGGAACACGCCCGCGCCGCCGAGCCCCAACCCCGAGCAGGGCGGTCTGCTCGTCCACATCCTCCCCTTCATCGAACAGTCGTCGCTCTACAGTCTTATCGACTTCAAGAGCAATACGAACGTGCAGTCGCAATCGATCGCCGGCAAGGCGCTCAACTATCACATCATCCCGTCGTTCAACTGCCCCTCCGATCTGCACAGCGGCAACATTCCTGGTTCACAGGTCGCTTTCTCGAACTATTCGGGCAGCTGGGGCAGCGAAGACGCCGGTGGCACGAGCGGCAACCCGGCCTGCCCCTGCTCCCTGACCTGGAATTCCTTCCGGCCGCGGACAGGATTTAACCAGGACAATCCCTCCGGCGTGTTCACGCGGCGCGGCAACAAATGGCAGTGCAAGTTGAGCGACATCCGCGATGGGCTGTCCTTCACGCTCTTCATGGGCGAGGTGCGGGTCAACTGCAGCTCGCACAGCAACGGGGGCTGGGCGAATTCCAACAACAGCCAGGGGCTGACGAGCACGCTCATCCCGATCAATTTCGACTCCTGCGCCGCGGATGCCGCGAGCGCTCCTGGGGGCGACACCTGTGCCGCCCGCTGCAACTGGAAGACGGAGTTCGGCTACAAGAGCAAACACGCCGCGGCCGGCGTCAACACTGTTTTCGGCGACGGAGCCGTCAGGTTCATCAGCGAGACCATCGACCACACGCTCTACCAGCGGCTCGGCTGTCGGGCCGACGGCCTGAAAGCGGAGCTCCCATGACCTGCTTGCTTGACCGCTGGCTGCTGCCGCTGGCGTGCCTCGTGATCGTTGTCGTGCCGACGGGATGCGGGCCGCGGCGGGCCACGCCGGTCCAGGTCACCGGCCAGGTCACGCTCGACGGCAAGCCGGTCGACGCCGCGGCGGTGACGCTCATACCCGACGGGGGCGGCAGGCCGGCATCGGGCACGACCGATGGGTCGGGGGCCTTCAAGCTGTCGACGTTCACGGCCGGCGACGGTGCGCTGCCCGGCGACTACACGGCGGTCGTGACCAAGTACGACTCGAAGGCCGGGGCCGCGGCCCCCGCGACGGAAGGCGGCAGCGACGGCCTGATGGGGGCCATGCCGGAGGTCACCAAGAGCCTGCTGCCGGAGATCTACGCCAGCGCGAAGACGTCGGGCCTGAAGGTCTCAGTCAAGAAGGGCATGCCCGCGATCGCGCTGGGCCTCTCCGCGGCGGCCAAGCCGGCCGCAGGCAAGTGAATCCCGCACCACAACCGCTCGTCATCGAGAACGGCACCGTCGTCCTGCCCGACGGACTGGTCGAGGACGGCACGGTCGTCTGCGAGTCCGGTCGGATCGCGGCGGCCGGAAAACGGGTGCGCCGGCCGCGCGGTGCCGACGTCATCGATGCCCGCGGCGGCTTCATCTGCCCCGGGTTCGTCGACATCCACGTGCACGGGGGGGGCGGAGCCGATTTCATGGACGGAAGCGTCGAGGCCGTCCGCACGGCAATCCTGGCGCACGCCCGCCACGGCACGACGACGCTCTTCCCCACGACGACGACCGGCAGCCCCGGGCAGATCTCCGCAATGCTCGCCGCCTGCCGCGCCGCCCGCGACGACTGGCAGCCGGCGCACGGCGCGCGGATCGGCGGTGTCCATGTCTACGGGCCCTACTTCGCCGCAGGCAAGGTGGGCTGCCACGCCCGCGACGGCCGCCGCGATCCCGATCCACGGGAATACCGGGAGTGGTTCCGCGACGATCTCGTCCGCATCGCCACCTGCGCCGCGGAATTGCCTGGCGCGGTCGAGTTCTGCCGGGCGGCCCGCCGCCGCGGCTGCCTCGTCACCTGCGGCCACTCCAACGCCAGCTGGCAGGAGATGCAGGCCGTCTTCGACGCCGGCATGCGGCACGTCGACCACTTCTGGTGCGCCATGAGTTCGGTGGTGTCGCTCCGCAGCCGGTTCGGCACGCCGATGCAGGCGGGCATGGAGCAGTTCGTGCTGGCCACGGCCGACATGAGCACCGAGGTGATCGCCGACGGCATGCACCTCGCGGGCCAGCTGCTCGACTTCGCCTTCCGCATGAAGGGGGCGGCGCGGCTGTGCCTGGTGACCGACTCGAGCCGGGCGCTCGACATGCCCCCCGGCCGCTACCGCTTCGGCCCCGCCGCAGACGGACCCTGGTTCGAGAGCGACGGCCTCGTCGGCAGGACGGACGGGAGTCTTGCCAGTTCGGTCGCGGGGATGGACCGTATGGTCCGCCAGATGCGGCGCGACACGTCGGCGTCGCTTGCCGACGTGATCCGGATGGCGAGCCTCACGCCGGCCGAGCGGGCGGGGATCGCGGCCGAAGTGGGGAGCCTGGAGCGAGGCAAGCGGGCCGATCTCGTCGTGCTGTCACCGCGGCTCGCCGTCCGCAGGGTGGTCGTCGGAGGGGTCAGCGTCACCGCATCGTTCAAAACGGCGTCGGCAGCAGGATCGCGTGGTGGTCGAAGAGCACGCGACGGCCGAGGGCGTCGATCGCGGGCGTGAAGAAGAGCAGGAAAAGATAGAACGCCAGCAGCGGCAGGAGCACGGCAGTAGCCGCGAGGCGGACCGCAAGCCAGCGCCGCTGCGGCCTGCTCGCCGCCCAGTGCATGGCCCAGGCCACCGCCAGCCGGGCGGGATAGATCGTGAGGATGAAGATCGGCGTCAGGAAGAGGACGGCGTCCCGCGGCGGCACGACCACCTTGAAGAGAAACAGCGGCAGCGACAGGGCGTAGAGCACGACGACCGCCAGCAGCATCGCGATCGGCCCGCGCCGCCAGAGCTCCCGCACCGCGGCCACGTCGCGAAAGGCCTGCATCCGCCCCTCCGCCGCGAAGCGGGCCTGCAGGAACGGCACCCAGGAGAGTACGACTGCCAGGAGCACGCCGCCGACGAGCATGGCGAGCACGCCGATCGGCTGCGTGGTGTCGCGCAGCGCCGCGAACAGCGCCGTCGGCAGGAAAAGCCAGAGCAATCCTCCCACGAAGCCGCGGAGCCCGAGCCAGAAGAGCCTGCCGGGTGCGATTCGATCCAGGCCCCGCTGCAGGGCGTCGGCCGCCGTGCCCCAGGCGGTGCCCGCCCGCACCGCGGCGACGAGCCGGCGGACGTTGCGGATCGGTCGGAAGAACGCCACCAGGCCGCCCCCGGCGAAGAGCGCGGCGACGAGGTGCAGCCCCACGACCGTGACGGCGGCGGTCTGCGCCCGCTGCCAGCGCACGGCGGCGGGCCCGCCCGGGTCGACGAGCGCCGCATCGGCCGCGGCCTGCGTGACCAGCCGCACGACGAGCAGCCAGAGCCAGCTGCCCAGCACGATCGCCCCCAGCCGCGGCAGCGCCCCGGCAAAAGGCACGCCGTCGCGGAGCCGGCCGGAACGGACGACCCGCCCCTCGGCCTCGAGCATGTAGCCGAGCGCGAGAAAATTGACGACCGGAATCGCCGCCACGATCGCCAGCAGGACGACGAGGCTCACGAGCCCGACGCCCACCGTGACGAGCCAGCCGACCGACCGCAGCGGATGCCGCAGCAGGCCGGGGAAGGGGGGCAGGTCACCGAATGACGCGACCGGCGGCCGCGGCTCCGCCTCGACGGACGGCACGACGGACGGCGCGATGGAGTCCATGTCGCTCGTTTGCGCCAGGCTGTCGTCGACCGTCGCCACGACCATCCCCCAATTGTCAGCGGCGCCGCCTGACGCCGGGAAGCAGCATACATCGCCCATGCAGCGATAGCTTTCCGATCCGTCAGCCCAGCCATGCCCCGACACCGATGAACTCCCTGCGGGGCGATGAACCACCTGTAGGCCGCCCTCGCCCCGCGGTAGACTTGTGGAGCGATCGTGCCCGTTCACGGCGAGGCCCGTTCAAGCCGCGCGGAGGCCTGCCATGACATCTTCGACGAGCCGCGGCCGCTGGCTGCCGGCGGTGGCGATCGCGATGATCGGAATCGTACTCGTCATGGCCTCGCGCAGCCCGCTGGCCGGCACGCAGCCGCAGGCAGGGTCACCGCCCCGGCCTGCCGGGCCACACCACACGCCCGAAGCCGACACGGCGTCGCCCGCGCCGACCGCAGACACCCCGGCCATCGATCGGCTGCTCGCGGCGCGATGGGCCGACGCGGGCCTCGAGCCCGCCGCACTAGCGCCGGAATTGACCGTGCTGCGACGGGCGTGGCTGGCGCTGGCGGGAACGATCCCGTCGCTCGAGGAGATCCGCCGCTTCGAGGCCGATCCGCGGCCGGACCGTCTCGACCTGGCGATCGCGGCACTGCTCGCCGACCGGCGGTCGGCCGAGGCGCTCGCCCGCCGGCTCGCCCCCGTGCTCGTCGGCGAGGACGTGGGGCAGTTCATCGTCTTTCGCCGCGATCGTTTCACGACCTGGCTCGCCGACCAACTGCACGCGAACCGTCCGTGGGATCGAATCGTCCACGACATGGTCGCCTCCCGCGGACTCTGGACCGACACCCCGGCGGTGAACTTTGTCACGCAGGCGGCGGAACAAGGGCGCATCAACGCCGACACGCTGGCCGGCCGCGCCTGCCGCGCCTTCCTGGGCCAGAGGATCGACTGCGCGCAGTGCCACGATCACCCGTTCGCTGCCTGGAAGCAGCCTCAGTTCGAGGGCCTCGCCGCCTGCTTCGCCCAGGCCCGCCTCACGGGCGTCGGCGTCGAGGACGACCCGGGCCGCGTTCACAGGGTCGACGCGATGTCGCCGGCGGCGCTCTCCGCGCCGATGTCGGGCGGCCGCAACGTGCCCCCGCGGGTGCCCTACGCGCCGGAGCGGTTCCCCGCAGCCGGCACGCACCGCGAGAACCTCGCCGCCTGGATCGTGCACCCCGAGAACCGGCGGTTCGACAGGGCCATCGCCAACCGCAGCTGGTGGCTGCTCTTCGGCCGGGCGTGGCACGAGCCCGTGGACGACCTGCCCGATCCGCCGGACCGGCCCGCCGACGGCGCCGCCCCCGCGGACGTGCTCGACCTGCTCGCCGACGATTTTCAGGCGCATGGTCGCGACCTGCGGCGGCTGCTCGCGGGAATCGCATCGACGCGGGCGTTCCGGCTGGCCTCGACGCATCCGCTGCTCGACTCGCCCGCCGGAGGCGACCGCGTGGCCGACGCCTGGGCGGCGTTTCCGCTGACGCCGCTGACGCCGCAGCAGGTGATCGGCGCGATGGTGGCCACCACGTCGCTGCAGACGATCGACCAGGACTCGCACCTGCTCACGCGGACGATCCGGCTCTTGCGCGAGAACGACTTCGTCCGCGAGTACGGTCGGATCCAAGACGGCGACGGCCGCATGCGGCCGGCCACGATCCCGCAGGCGCTCGTGCGGATGAACGGCAAGTTCGCCCGCGAGATGGCGGCAGCCAACGGCATCAGCGCCACCGGCCGGATCGCCGGCATGGCCCGCGACGACGACGCACGGCTCGAGCTGGCGTTCCTCGTGACCCTGACGCGGCGGCCGTCGGCGGAGGAGCGGGAGTCCCTCCTGCCGCTGCTCACGGAGACGACGCAGAAGGGCCGCGGGCTCGAGGACGTCACCTGGGCGCTCTTCAACTGCCCCGAGTTCTGCTGGAACCACTGACGGCGGCAGACGCCGCCGACAGACGACAGCGGCTTCAGACGGTGCAGCCGTTGCTTTGACGGCTTCTCGCAGTGGGTGGCGGGCGGCGGCTTCAAGGCGGGCCACGTGCACGGCGAGACCGACGAGTGGAGCCACAAGGCGGTCAAGGATGTCGTGCACCACTACGACCGGCACGCCACGCTCCTGCACTGCTTCGGCCTCGACCACGCCCGGCTCGCCTTCTCGCGGGCGGGCGTGCACGCCACGCTCACCGACCAGCAGGAGGCCCGGATCGTCACCGAGATCCTGGCCTAGGAGGCCGTGGATAAAGTTATCCGCCGCTGGTGGCGGCGGCAGCGGCCGTGGCGTCACTCGATCGTGGCGAGCGCGGCCGCGAGCTGCCGGGCGCGGGCGGCGATCACGTCGAATCGCCGGTCGGCGATCGACGCTGTGTCGACGAGCTGGCTGCCGATGCCGACGCAGTGCGCGCCGGCGGCGAACCAGTCGCGGAGGTTCTCAGGATCGAGCGAGACGCCGCCCGACGGCATCAGCGGCAGCCAGGGGAGCGGCCCGCGGACCGCCTTGAGGAAGGCGGGGCCGCCGAGGGAGTCGGCCGGAAACACCTTGATCACCGCGGCCCCGAGCCGCTGGGCCCGCATCATCTCCGTCACGGTGCCGGTGCCGGGGCACCAGGGCACATGACGGGCCGCGCACCAGCGTCCGACCTCCTCGTCGAGGTGGGGAGCGACGATGAACGCCGCTCCCGCATCATGGAAGGCCTCGGCCTGCGCGACGTCGAGGATCGTGCCAGCGCCGAGCACGAGGCCCGGCAGCCGCCGCGCGGCCTCGGCGACGAGCGCGCGGAACACGTCGACGTTGCCCGGCGCGCGGTTGGTGAACTCGACGATGGGGAAGCCGGCGGCATGCACCGCCTCGAGCACCCGCACGCCGTCGGCGGGGTCGCCGCAGGTGAAGAGGGGCAGCGCCCGCTGCCGGCGCAGGGCGGCGGCCAGGTCGGCGGCGGTCGAACAGGTCACGGCGGCAGTCTCCCAAATCTCCGCGTCCACTCCCGACGCCTTGGCCACGGACACAGTTGTAGCGAAAAGCAGCGCCGCTTCGGCATCGTGCCTCGGCTCGCCAGCCACGGCATGCAGGATTCCCCTGCGGCACGCTCAGTCGCCCGCGGCCTGCGGGGAGTTCGCGTACTGCCGGGCGGAGTCCTGCAGATACCGGTTGAAATCCGCATGGAGCCGGGCGAGCTGGAGGACCGCGTCCCGACGCAGGGCGTAGACCTCGACGTCGGTCAGGGCCCGGATCGTGGCCGCCCTGGGGGCATCGGTGAGGATCGCCAGTTCTCCGAAGAACGCCCCCTCCCGCAGGACCATGAGCCGCTGCGGAGGATTGCCGCGCACCGCTTCGACCCGCCCCTTCGTGAGGAAATACATCTCGTCCCCCACGTCTCCCTCGTGAACGACCACGTCGCCGGCGGCGAATTCCCGCTCGTCGAGCCGCGGGATGAGGTCCCGCAGGAACTCGCTGCTCGCGTTTCTGAAGAAGGGCACCTGTTCGATCAGGGCTGCGGTGATGGCACGCATCCGCAAGAGCTCGCGGTCGATCTTGCCCGGCCCCTTGTACGGCATCTCGGCGATGAGGTGCACTTCGGCCGGCACCATGAACTCCGCGAGGCGACTGCCGACGAAGGCCCGCAGATCCTGCGGGCCGGCCGTGGCCTCCGCCTGGAGAACGACGTAGGCATGCGGAGCCTCGCCGCATACGGCGTCAGGCACCCCGATGACGCAGGATTCGCGGACCGCCGGGTGCTCGGACAGTGCCGCCTCGACCTCGAGGGGCGCGACCTTGCCTGCGCCGCCGTTCATGAGGCGGACGATCACATCCTTTCTCCGTCCGACGAACCAGAGATAGCCATCCTCGTCGTACCGCCCGAGATCCCCGGTGTGAACCCAGCCCCTCTGGAGGGTCTTCCGGGTCATGGCCGAATCGTTCCAGTAGCCGTCCATGATGCCGGGGCCACTGACCCGGATGTCGCCAACCGTCCCGGTCGGCACATCCGCGCCTTGTTCGTTCACCACCGCGACATGGACCCCGTGCACCGGCGGCCCGACCGATCCCGGTTTCTTCAGGCCGAAGGGCGGATTCATGGCGAACGGCCCCGTCTCCGTCGAGCCGCACTGTTCGGTGGCCGCAACGCCCGTGAGCCGCTCGAAGTCTTCGAGAACCCTCGTGGGGACGCGGTCACCGCCCGCCAGGCAGAGGCGGAGGCGGCTGAAGTCGCAGGCCCGGAACTCGGGACTCGCCAGCAGCTGCGCCATGCCGGCGGGGGTGAGCGTGAGAAACGTCTTGGCCGGGAGCCGACGCAGAGCGTCGACGTAGCTGTCGACGGTAAACCGCCCCACCAGGCTGACACGCCCTCCCGCCCAGAGGGTGGGCAGCAGCTGGCAGCGGAGCGCCAGCGGCCGGGAGAGCGATGTCGCAATCAGCGCGACGTCATCCGGCGTGAGGATGACACGCGAGAGGTACTTGTGGACGCCGGTGGACAGGGCACCGTACGAGAGGACGACGCCCTTCGGGCGGGACGTCGTCCCGGACGTGTAGATCATCACCGCCGGGGCGTCGTCATGCGGGGAATCGGCGGAAAGAAGCCGCTCGGCGCCGAGCAGCGACTCGAACGACCGCCGCTTTCCGTCCGCGGCTCCGCCGCGGACGACGACGACCCGCGACACCGCCCCAAGGACTCCCGCCTCGTCGAGGCCGGCGATGCGTCCGTGATCAGCGATCACAATCGATGCCCCGCTGTGCCCCAACGCATAGCCTATCTGCAGCGGGTGGTACTGGTAATCGAGCGGCACCACGACGAACTGCATCCGGAAGCACGCCAGATAGCACACGATCGCCTCGAGGCAATTCGGCAGCAGGAACGCCACCCGATCCCCCTCCTCGAGGCCGGCCGCCGCCAGGCCCGACGCCAGCCGTGACGCCAGCCGCTCGAGCTCAGCGGCCGTGGTCCACGAGCCGTCGCTTTCGACGATCGGCCTGTCCGGGTCGATCTCGAGCGCATGTTTGAGCAGGTGATGCAGCATCGGGGCAGGATGGACTGGAGATTGATGAGCTGGGGATTTCGAAAGCGGCCGGTCGCCTGGGGCGGCGCACCTGCACCGCAGGCATCATCGTGCGGAACGGGGCGACGATGCGGCCTGCGATTCAGGTATAGTTCAGCCCGCGACCTTGCCGCAAGGATCGGACGCCCCCCGGATCGAGTGCCCGCCATCGTGGCAGCCACGTCCACCGTCGACCCGCCCCCGCCCGACGTGCCGGGAGATGGCATGGCTGGCCGCGAGACCGCGATCCTCTTCGCGCTGGCGGCGCTGCAGGTCGTCGCGATCGTCGACTTCATGATCGTGATGCCGCTGGGGCCGCAGCTGCTCGACGATCTGGGGATCGACGCCCGGCGGTTCAGCTGGGTCGTGTCGGCGTACACTCTCACGGCCGGGCTCGTCGGATTCCTGGCGGCCCCCTGGCTCGACCGCGTGCCACGGAGGGCGGCCTACCTCTTCCTCTCGCTCGGCCTGCTCATGGGCACGGTGGCGTGCGGGCTGGCGACCAGCTTCCCGCTGCTGCTGGCGGCGCGGGCCGTGACCGGCGGCTTCGGCGGCATCCACGGCGGATTGGCCCTCGCGATCGTGGCGGACGTGTTTCCTCCCGAGCGCCGCGGCCGCGCCACGGGCACGCTCATGCTGGCCTTCGCCGTCGCGTCGGTGGTGGGCGTGCCGTTGGGGATCGCGTTGGGCACCCGGATCGCCTGGCAGGCGCCGTTCTTCGCCTTGGCGGCGCTGGGGCTGCCGCTGGTCGGGCTGGCCGCGTGGTCGCTGCCGCCGCTGGCCGCCCACGTGGACGACACGCGGCGGAATCCCTTCGCTCGCCTGCTCGACACCCTCACGGTCCCCGCCCATGTCCGCGGCTTCGCGCTCATCGCCATGCTGATGGTCGGTGCGTTCTCCGTGATCCCCTTCATCAGCACCTCGTTGGTCGCCAACGTGGGCGTGACCCAGGACCAGCTGCCCGCCATCTTCATCACCGGGGGGCTGCTCACGCTCCTGACCACGCCGCTGACAGGCCGGCTCGTCGACCGCTTCGGCCCGCTGCCCGTGTTTTGCGGCATCGTGCCCATGTCGGCCGGGATGATGCTCGTGCTGACGAACCTCCCGGCCGTCGGCATCCTCGGCGCGGCTCCGGTGACGGCCGTCCTGATGGCCACCAACGCAGGCCGGATGGTGACCGCCATGGCGCTGATCACCGCGAGCATCGAGCCACGCCGCCGCGGCGGCTTCATGTCGGTCAACTCGTCCGTGCAGCACGTCGCCAGTGGCCTGGGGACGACGTGCGCTGGCTTGATCGTCACCGGTGGGGCTGGTGAGCCACTGCGACACTTCGGGACGGTCGGCATCCTCGCCGCAGCGATCACGCTCGCGAGCCTGTGGCTCGCCGCACGCATCCGGCCCGTGGACTGAGGACAGCGGGCACACGTCGCACGGTCCGGCGAACGGTCGCGGGGCCACGTCCGTAGCGTGGGTTACCTTCCCGCAGCGGGGGCGAATCTCGTGAACGACAGGCCCGGCACGTCGGTGCGGTACCGCACCAGCCGGGTGTGCTCCACCTCGGTCACGTAGACCGTGCGGCCGTCGGGGCCGCCGAAGCAGATGTTGCTCGGCTTCGCGCCGAGCACGTCGACCTCCCGGAGGATCTCACCCGCGGGGGTCATCACCACGATGGTTCCCTTGCCGTACCGCGTGATGTGCAGGTTGCCGGCGGTGTCGCACCGCATGCCGTCGAAGCCGTGGTCGGGAAATTGGCGGATGAGCCGCTTCTCGCCGAGTGTGCGGTCGGCGCGGACCGGAAAGGCCCACACGTTCCGCTGCACGCTCTCGTTGACGTAGAGCGTCGTGCCGTCGGGGGAGAGTTCGATGCCGTTGGTGGTGCCGAGCCCCTCCGCCAGCCGCGTCGCGGTGCCGTCGACGTCGATCCGCCAGAGCTGGCCGGTGCCCGCTTTCCAGTCGGGGTCGCTCGCGTAGAGCGTGCCGTCGGCCGCGATCGTCAGGTCGTTGGGCTGGTGCATCCGCGGATCGTGGGCGAAGACCTGCGGCTCGCAGCCTCCCGGAGCGACGCGGAAGACGTTGTGGTTGACGTAGTCGGCGATGAACATCGTGCCGTCAACGCCGAAGCGGATGCCGTTGCCCACGCTCGTGCCGGGGAGGGCGAGGAAGACCGCCGCCGTGCCGTCCGGCGCCACGTGGCCGACCGTGCCTTCACGGCCGTAGTTCACCGCATAGACCGCGCCGTCGCGGTCGCAGGCCGGGCCCTCGATCCCCGGCGTGAAGCTGCCCACCGGCGTAAAGGCCTCGGCGACGAAGAGCGGCTCCGCGGCTGCGGCGGGCGACACGCCGTGGACCGCCAGCACGACCGCCGCCGCGAGCCGCCCCCCCCGGCTTTTGAACCCGTGTCGTCGTCGAGTCTGCATGATGACCCCCCCTGGCCGTTCCCTGGCCAGCACCTGATCGTCGTTGCCGCCGTGCCAGAGGCTACGGCGCGACCGTCGCCCACACCAGCGGCAGCTTTTCCTTGCCGAACCGCACGGTCGCAATGGGGCTGGTCGCCGCGGCCTCGGCCTGCGCCGGGCGGCGGGCCGCCACGGCGATCGGGCCGTTCCATGCGTTCGCCGCCTTGAGCGTGAGCGTCACCTTCTTCGCCGACTCGCCGTCGGCCGCCGATGTGACGGGGTCGGCCGTGATGCCCGCCGGCGGGTCGACGAGCACGAACTCAACCGGCTCCTTCCAGCCCCGCAGCCGCTCGACCGTGATCGCCAGGTCGAGCGTGCCGCCGACCTTGCCCGTGATCGCGTCGAATTCGCCGGTCGCGGCGACCTCGGGCTCCGACGCGACGACCGGAAGCCGGAAAACGTGGCCGGGCCCGAACGAGCCGCGGCGGTCGCGGACCGTGAACGCGTAGTCGCCATCTGCAGGCGGCGTCCAGGCGGCGGGAGGATCGCGGTCCGACTTCGACAAGAGGCTGCGGCCGTCGGCTCCACGGATGTCGAGCACCGCCTCGGCATCGGAGCCGATCCCGTTCGCCTCGACCGCCACGAGCAAGGGCTGCGCCTTCTTCGCCGCGATCCGCACGACGAGCTCCTGATCGGCGGCGGTGAAGAGCCCGCTGGCGACCAGCGGCGGCTCGATCGCAGCGGCAGCCGCATCCGTCGACGCGACCGGCAGCCGCTCCGCGGCCACGGCGGGCAGCGGCACCGCGCCAGCGACGCCGGGAAACGCCGCCCACACCGAGTCGCCATGTGGCCGTGCAGAGAGCGGAGCCGCCGCGAGGCCCACAGGCAGGTTCCAGCCGCTCGCCACGACCGCCGTGGTGCCGCTGCGAGACACCGCGGCCGGCAGCGTCGCGACGACGAACCCACCGGTGGTGAGCGTGAGCCTGTAGAAGTGGTCGGCCCCGCCGGAGTAGCCGATCGTCTGATTGGGATCGGCCGGGAATCCGTAGACGCGGACGACGTGGCGGCCCGACCGCGCTGCCTTGAAGACGATCCGCGGGTCGAGGCCTCGGGCGTCGAGGTTTCGGGCAAGGTAGCCGCCGCGTTCATCGACCAGTTCGAGCACGGCGTCGAGCGGCGACCCCGGCCCGCCATGGGCGTCGACCGCCGCCACGAGCGTCTGCCCCGCCTCGAGCTGCACACCGTAGCCGTCGACGTCGCCCGCCTTGTCGAGCACGCCATTGACCGTCACCGGCAGCGTCGAGACGGCCTGGGACTCCTGCGGCCGGTCGTTCGGCTCGGCCTCCGCCACCTCCGGCACCGCGCCCACGACGAAGCGGTGGATCGTGGCGGCCTCGGCGTCGTCGTGGACCCGCACGCGGTGGACGCCGACGCCATCCGCGGCGACGGCGACGTCGAACGAGCCCTTCTCCTCCCGCGGCGTCCAGGTGGTGCCGCCGCGGTCGGTCCAGACGCGGACGGGCCACTGCGGAAACGAGCCCTCGGCCTTCACCACGACCGTGCCGCCGGCCGTCGCGCCCGCCGGCAGGAACCGCTTCACGGCGAGCTTCTCCGCCGGCTTGTCGGCAGGTTTATCGGCAGGCTTGTCGGCGGCGAGACCGGTCGCTGCACACAAGCATGCGGCCGCGATGAATGCGGCTCTGCCGGCGCCGCGGCTCGCGTTGCCCACGCGCCGACGCATCAGCCCATCAGCTCCCGGATCGGCGTCGGATCGCTGACCAGGAAGGCCGGCCGGTTGGCCGGGGTGATGTAGTGCTTGCCGGGATCGATGCCCAGCTTCGTGTAGACGGTGGAGACGAAGTTTTCGGGCGACAGCGGCCGCTCGTCGGGAGCGTGGCCGAGCCGGTCGGTCCTGCCGATCACCTGTCCGCCTGGCGTGCCGCCGCCGGCGAACAGGATCGACATCGCGCTGCCCCAATGGTTGCGGCCGGAGGTGGCCCGCCCGGGAACGGTCGAGATCTTCGGCTCCCTGCCGAACTCTCCCAGGGCGATCACCATCGTCGTGTCGAGCAGACCGCGCTGGGAGAGGTCGGAGATGAGCGTTGCGACGGCCTGGTCCCACGGCGGCAGCCGCTTGCGGAGGTTGCTCCACAGCTCCGAGTGGTCGTCCCAGCCGGCGTCGTTGATCGTGACAAACGGCACACCGGCCTCGACCAGCCGCCTCGCCAAGAGCAGCCGCTGGCCAAACGGGTTGCGGCCGTAGGCGTCGCGGACCGCATCGGTCTCCTGCTCGATCTGGAAGGCCCGCTGTGCTTCGGCCGAGGTGACGAGGTCGTAGCCCCGTTCGTAGTAGTCGTCGAGCACGCGGACGGGATCCCCGGCCGCCGGATCCTCGATCCTCGGCAGGCGGTCGACGAGCTTGCGCAGGTCGCGCCGGGCGAGGAATCGCCCCTCGTCGAGCCCGCGCGGCACCGAGAGGTCACGGACGCGAAAATCCTTGCCGTTGGGGTCGTCGGAGACGACGAAGGGCGCGTAGGTGGCGCCGAGAAAGTTGGGGCCGCCCGACCTCGTCATGCTCGGCAGTGAGAAGTAGCTCGGCAGGCCGTGAGGCGCCTGCCGCTCGTGGGCCGTGACCGAACCCATGCTCGGATGGAAGCTCACGTAGGCGCCGCAGCCGACCGGGATCCGCGGCGGGGCGCCGGTCATCATGTAGTGGTTGCCGGCACCGTGGTTGCCCTGATTGTGGTGCACGCTGCGGACGATCGCGTACTTGTCGGCGATCTTCGCCAGCTGCGGCAGGTGCTCGCAGATTTCCATGCCGGGCACGTTCGTGCGGATCGGCACGAACTCCCCGCGATACTCGCTCGGGGCGTCGGGCTTGAGATCGAAGGTCTCGAGGTGGGTGGGCCCGCCGTCCATCCAGATGAGGATGCAGTTCGCGGGCGGTCGCTGCGGGCCTGGAGCCGCAGGCGTGGCGGCCTGCGACTGCCGCACGAGGCCGACGAGATCGAGGAAGCTGCCGCCCGCCAGGCCGCCGACGCCGAGCTTGAGCATCGACCTGCGACCGAGCACCGCTGCCCGCCGTGCCGCCGCCCTGTCTGCATGGTGATGATTCATGGTTCCGCCTCCACGCCTCGCGTCACGTGCTGCCCCGCCTCCGCCGGCGCGGCGTGGAACGTGTCGTTCGCGTTCAATTCGAGTAGACGAACTCCGGTGTGTTGACCAGCGCCCAGAGCAGGTCCTCGGCCGCGGCCCGCGGCTTCGCCCCCTCGCGGGAAAACTCCGCCAGCGCCGCCTGCCGCTCCTCCGCGCTCGGCAGCCGGGAATAGGCCGCGAGATAGAGTTCCTCCACGATCTCCTCCGGCTTCTTGCCCGCGGCGACGAGCCGCGCCGGCAGCCCCGCGTCGCCGGTCACCTTGCCGTGGACATGGCTGCTGTTCATCAGATGCAGCGCCTGCACGACGGTGGCGTCGCCGATCCGTTCGCAGGGCGGATCCTGGTTGGCGTCGGGCCGCCCGAAGACGTCGAGGAACATCGAGCCGGTGCGGTGCGTCCAGAGCTGGGCCGCGCGGGACCCGGGCGGCATGCCGGCGTAGCTGCTGGGCACGCCGGTGACGTCGTCGATGGCGTCGGCCACCATCTCGGCCCGCAGCCGCCGCCGATAGTGTCGCGAAAAGTTCCGTAGGTCGCCGGCATTGGTCTCGTTGGGCAGCGACGAGAGGCCGTAGAGGTGGCTCTTCATGATCGTGGCGATGAGCCGCTTCTGGTCGAAGCCGTTGCTGCGGAACTCGGTCGCGAGCACAGCGAGCAGTTCGGGATTACTGGGCGGATTCGTGGCCCGCAGGTCGTCGACGGGGTCGACGAGCCCCATCCCGAAGAACTCAGCCCAGATCCGGTTCACGGCGGCTGCAGCGAATGTCGGGTGGTCGGAGCTGCGGAGCCATTCCACGAGCCGCTCGCGGGGGTCACCCTCGCCGACGGTCACGGGCGGGCCGCCGAGCGGCTTGGGCGCGAGCACGGCGTTTGTGAGCGGATGCCGCACCTCGCCGGTGGCGTTCACGACCACCGACTCGTCGCTCCCGGAGATCGGCGGCGAGAGGCCTGTGCCCTGATAGCCCACCCGGGCGAAATAGGCCGCCAGTCCATAGAAGTCGGCCTGCCCATAGACCTCGAAGGGATGCTGGTGGCACTTCGCACACTCCAGCCGCACGCCCATGAAGAGCTGGCTGGCCATCGTCACGATCTCGTCGGGCGACCGCCGATCGCGGTAGATGACAGCAGCGCCGTTCCGCCAGACGCTGCCGGTCGCCGTGAGGAACTCGGCGGCGAATCGGTCGTAGGGCATGTTGGCGGCGAACGCGTCCCGCAGGAAGGTGTCGAGGGCGAGCGTCGGCTTGATGCCCACGCGATAGGGGTTTGGCCGCAGAAGGTCAGCCCAGAGATTCGCCCAGCGGTCGGCGTACTCGAGCCGCGCGAGCAGTTCATCGACGAGCCGGTCGCGTTTGTCGGCGCGGGTGTCGGCAAGGAAGCGGCGGGCCTCCTCGGCCGACGGTAGCCGGCCGATCGCGTCGAGCGACGCCCGCCTGAGGAACGTGGCGTCGTCGGCCGCAACGCTTGGCAGCACGTTGACGTCGCGGAGCTTCTTCCAGGCGAGTTCGTCGATGAAGTTGCGCGTCGGCACGGCGTCCCAGGCCTCGGGATCGATCGCGCCCGCGCGCGGCACGATCGTGTTCCAGGTGGCGATCTGGCCCATGTAGCGGACCATGATGCTCGCCTCGCCGGGGAACGTGCCGGCGGTGAGCGTGCCGTCGGCCGCGGCGCGGACGACGACCGGCTCGTTGGACTGGTAGGCGGAGACGGCGGTCACGTCGCGGGAGGATCCGTCGGTGTCGTGCGCGGTGACCGTGAGCCGGAGCGTCTCGCCCGGCACGAGCGGCCGCGGCTCCGGGGCGATCGACACGTGCGAGAGCCGGGGATCATCGGGGGCGGCCCGCGGCGTTCCCGCCTCGATCCAGCGCACGAGCAGCTTCACGTCATCGCCCCCCGGCTCGAGCTTTCGGCCACCGCCATGGGGGACTGCAGCCGTGCCCTTGGCGATGAGCAGGCTCTGGTCAGGCGCCGCGATCGAGATGCGGCGGCTGCGGCCCTGGGCCACGAGGGCGTAGTAGTCGCCGTCGGGATCGAACCCCAACAGCGACAGTGAAAATCCGTTTTGGCCGCCCGACTTTCCGTGGCAGGCGCCCTGGTTGCAGCCTCGGGCCGTGAGGATCGGCATCACGTCCCGCTCGAACGTGGGCCGCTGCGGAACGTCTGCGGCCCGGGCCGCAGCCGCGTCGACTGCCACGAGCCTGAGCATCGCCGCCCCCAGGGCGGTCAGCCGCACGAAACGGGCGGGGCGGGCATTCATGGCGGACTGGCTCCGGACCCGCCGGGCAGCCGGGGGGACGACCCGGCAATCCTAACATCCCGCACGGGCGTTTCGAAGCCAAAGAAGGCCGCGTTTCTCCCCTCATAGTCGGCAGCGAAGGAGTGGCGGCCCGTGGCCCTCGAAGAGGTTCCGGCCTCGGTCATTCCACGTCGACGTTGCCGCGGATCTCGACGTGCGTGCAGCCCTCGGCGGGCACGACGTCGCGGGCGGGGCCGCGAAAGATGTTGTCGGCCACCAGGATCGTGTCGCCGCCGGGGGCGAACGTGATCGCCTGCGAGGCGTGGGGCCCGCTCGTGAAGACGTTGCCACGGATCGTCACGTTGCCGTACCGGCCGCCCGGTTCGTGGGTCGTGAAGTAGACCTCGGCATACCGCTCGTAGTCGCCGGTCTCGAAGCTGCGGCGGCCACGGCGCGGATCGGGCTCGCATTTCGTGGTGTTGTTGACGAAGACATTGTCGGCGAGGACGAGGTTTCGCGGCTGGTTGATCCAGGAGCCGCGGCCGCCGTTGCGGAAGGTGTTGCCCACGATCGTCACGTCGCTGCACGACTTCTCGACGCTCATCACCCGCGAGCCGTTGGTGCCGTCGACCGTGTTGCCGGTGACGACTGCATCGTGGCAGAACTCGGCCAGGAAGAAGGCCCCCATCCGGGAGCCGACGATCTGGTTGCCCGAGAAGACGATGTGCCGCGACTTCTGGATGTGCATCGTGTCGCCGAGGGCCCCAAGCCGGCAGCCGCGGACGATCACGTTTTCAGAGGCCACGAGATCGATCGCCCCCTTGCCCGGGCCGCTGCCCGCCGGCGCGTAGAGGGCCAGGTGCGCCTGGAAGAGGTCGGAAATGAGCTTCGTCGCCGGCCCAGAGTCGGTGGCGAATACCAGTGGCGGACCGTCCGGTGTCTCGGCGATGCGGAGAAAATCCGGCGTGCTCTCCACGACGAAGTACCGCCGGCCGCGGACGACGTTGGCCGGCAGGACGTCGCCGAAGAAGCAGACCGTATCGCGGCCGTTCGCGCCTTCCTTGGAGAGCGGCAGCGGCGGTACGTTGGCGAATTGCACCCGGTCGTCGCCCGCCGCCATCCGCACCGGCCCGCGGACGAGGTCGTGGCGGAAGTATTTCGCCGCCAGCGCCCGCTCGACATCGCCGTAGTCCTCGGGCCAGACGGTGATCTGCCAGAGGAAGCCGTAGTCCCACATGAACTTGCCGCTTCGCTCGAGCGTGCAGCCTTCCACCGTCACGTTGCGGGCGAACGTGGCCACGTCGCGGTCGCTCCCGGGCGCGACCGCGCCCAGCACGGTGATCACGCCGCCGGCGACACCGTCGGAGGTGATGTCGCGAAACGTGAGATTCTCGCTGCGGCCGCCGGCCGAGGTGGTGACGAGGATCGCCCGGGTGTTGGCGTTGGGCTCCCAGGTGTTGTCGGCACGGGACGGATCGAACACGTGGCCGACGAAGTGGCCTCCCTGCCAGGTAAGGTCGTGGAGGTTTTCGCCCGAAAAGAGCACGACCCGGGCCTTGTCGCCGAGCGCATCGGGCAGGATGAACCGGGCCCCGTGGGCCGACACGGTGGTCCGCGACACGAGCGGGATCGGAGCCGCGCCGTCGAGCCGGTAGTCGCCCGGCGGAATCGTCACCGTGCCGCCAGCGGCCAGCAGGGCCGCCAGCCGGGGAGCATCGTCGCCGCGGGCGACCCCGCCCACGAGGACGCCGGCACACAACAAGAAGATCACCGCACACAGCACGGACGTGTGTGTCATCGGCGAGGATCTCCCTCAGGTGCAACTGGCGTATCCCGCGGCTCACCCCACGCCTGCCGCAGGGCCATGGAGCCGGCCGGATCGTGACTTGCGAGTTCGGCGCGGTCGAACGGCGCGAAATCGTTCCTGCCGAAATAGGCCTCAGTCAGTTCTGCAAAATATTCCTTGTCGCTTATCTTCGCATAGGCTGGCCGTGTGCCGCCGGTGACGTGCTTCACTCTGTCGTACCGCCCGTCGGCGATGGCCCGCTCGTAGGCTGCCGCGATGCCGGCGTGCCGGTGCCCGAGCACGATGAAATGATACGCGTGGGCCAGTTCATGCAGCACGACGCAGGGCTGTTCGCCCCGCGACGCGGTCAAGAAATTCCGCGCGTTTGAAATCTCGACGCAGCGGGCCTTCTCGGGGTTGTAGCCGTGCTCCCGCAGCCACTCCGCCGACGGATGGAATTCGGCGCCGCCGTCCGCCTTCGCGTTCCACTCGACCCAGATCACGACCTGCTCGAGTGCGGCCAGCGGCCCGCTTGGCATGGTGCGGCGGATCGCGGCGATCTGCCGCTCGAGCTCCGCCCGCACATCGGCCAGCACCTCCGGATGCTCCCGCACCTCGTCACTGACCAAAACCGTGAACCCCCCGATCGACTCGCGGTCATACGCCGACGTGGGCTTCGGCTCGTCGGCCAGGACGGCGACGGCGGCTGCCCACAGGAACACCGCTCGGCAGACATTCTGAACTCTTTTCACGGCGGCGATCTCCTTGCGCAGGCTCCCACGAGTTGCCGGCTGCCCCGGATGAGGCTGCCCGGTCAATTGTCGCTCGAGCCGCTGACGATGCCAGTCCGCCGCTGCCCCGAGGCCTGCGGGCCTGTATGCTGACGGTGCTGCCTCCGATCGACGATCCGCCCCGGTCGCCGTGCCGGCCAGACGCGAGGCCCGTGATGCTGCCCTTCCCCGTCCCCCACGTGCTCGCCGCGGCGGCCCCGCGGCTCGACCGCCGCGGCCTGCTGTGTACGGCAGCGGGCCTCGGGCTCTCCTTCTGCCTGCCTCCGCTGCCCGCGCGTGCGGCCCGCCGCCGCGGCGCCGAACGGCCCCGCTCGCTCCTGGCGATCTGGCTCGCCGGCGGTCCCAGCCAACTGGAAACGTTCGACCCGCACCCGGGGACGTCGATCGGCGGACCGACGCAGGCGATCGACACCGCCATCAGCGGCGCGCAAATCGCCGCCGACTATCCGCGCACCGCCGAGGTGCTCGATCGCTTCTCGGTGGTGCGATCGCTCGTCTCGAAGGAGGGCGACCACGAGCGCGGCCAGTACACCGTGAAGACCGGCTATCGGCCCGACCCCACCGCCGTCCATCCGGCGCTCGGGGCGATCGCCGCCCACGAACTGCCGACGAGCGGCCTCGAGATCCCGCGGTTCGTCGCGCTGGGCCGCGCGGAGTTTCCGTCGCGAGGCGGCTACCTCGGCAGCGAGTTCGACCCCTACCGTGTCACCGTGCCGGGCCAGGCCGGGCAGAACCTCGTGCCGCACGTCGCCGCCGACCGTCAGTCGCGGAGGCTCGCCGCGCTCGACTCGCTGACGCGGTCTTTCGAGGCGGGCCGCTCCGAGGCGGTCCGCCGCACGCTCCACGAGCACGCCCTCCGCGAGGCGCTCACGCTCATGTCGTCGGAACAGCTCGCAGCGTTCGACGTGACCGCAGAACCGGCGGCGGTGCGGGAGGCGTACGGCGACACCGACTTTGGCAGGGGCTGCATCGTCGCCCGTCGCCTCATCGAGACGGGGGTCCGCAGCCTCGAGGTGACGCTCCAGGGCTTCGACACCCACGCCCGCAATTTCACCGGGCACTCCGCACAGGCGGCGACGCTCGATCCGGCGCTCGCCGCCCTCATCCGCGATCTCGAGGACCGCGACCTGCTCGAGTCGACGGTGGTGCTCGTGACGGGGGAGTTCGGCCGCACCCCCACCATCAATCCGCTCGACGGCCGCGACCACTGGCCGCACGGCTTCTCCTGCCTGCTCGGCGGCGCCGGGATCGCGGTGGGCCGGGTGCTCGGCGCGACCGACCCGGAGGGGAAGGACAAGATGCCCACCGACCCGGTCGCGATCCCGGACCTCGCCGCCACCGTGCTCGACGCCCTGGGGATCGACTTCGCCCGCGAGGTCGCGACGCCGGTCGGCCGACCGATGAAACTCTCGGCGGGTGCCCCGATTGCCTCGCTCCTGGCTGGACGGCCCTGAATCACCCGAGCCGTGGGCGGGCCGGCGGCCGGCCGACCGCACAGGGCGGCGCTCAAGCAGGAGAGGCGTCACTCCAGCGGGATCAGAACGCCCACGGCGTCCTCGTCCTCGAACGGGTCGAAGTCGCCGTCGAAGGGCCCGAAAGCTCCGGGGCTGGTCGCGTGGATGGGCATGGCTGCGGCTCCTTGCCATCTAGTCCACACAGCCGCGGAGTCCGAATCAAATCAGCGAAAAACAGCGGGAAATCACCCGGTTTTTCCCCGCGGAAAAACGATCCCGCCCCGTCCGCGAAAGCCACCCTGCTGAGGGGGCGCTCCGGGTGCCGCATCGATCGACCGCCCGAGCCCTGTCCTTTCCTATACTGACCGCTTCCGCCGCGCCGCGCCCGGGTTCCAACCGCGGCGGGCCACCCCTCACAGGTCCCGCACCCCGAACACACGACGCATGACCACCACCAGCACGCCCGCCCCCCAGGCAGCCGCCGACCCCTGGTTCCAGGACCTCTTCGCCCAGCGGATCGGAGGCGCGTCCTACGGCAAGGGCAACGAGATTTACAAGTTCGAACTCATCAAGCGGGCCAAGCGGCAGGCGATGGCCGATCACCCCGAGCGGCGGATGCTCGACTTCGGGATCGGCGAGAACGACGAGATGGCCCCCGAGAGCGTGCGGGCGGTGATGAAGCGGGAGGTCGACCGGCCCGAGAACCGCGGCTACGCCGACAACGGCATCGCGGTCTACAAGGAGGCGGTGGCCCGGTTCATGCGGCGTGAATTCGGCGTCGTGCTCGATCCCGTGAAGGAGGTCAACCACTGCATCGGCTCGAAGACGGCCTACGCCATGCTGCCGGCCGCCTTCATCGATCCGGGCGACGTCACGCTCATGACCGTGCCCGGCTACCCCGTCGCCGGCACGGCCACCCGCTGGTTCGGCGGCACCGTCCACCGCCTGCCGCTGGTGCCCGAGCACGGCTTCCTGCCCGATCTCGACGGCATTCCAGCCGACGTGCTCGACCGCACGAAGCTGCTCGTGCTCTGCTACCCCAACAGCCCCACCGGCCGCACCGCCACGCGGAAGTTCTACGAGAAGGTGATCGACTTCGCGCACAAGCACCGGATCATCGTCGTGCAGGACGCGGCCCACATCATGCTCTCCTACGACGACAAGCCGCTGTCGTTCCTCTCGGTCGACGGCGCCAAGGAGGTGGGCGTCGAGGTCCACTCGATGTCGAAGGGCTTCCACATGATTGGCTGGCGGCTGGGCTGGGTCTGCGGTCACGAGAAGATCGTGCAGGCCTTCGCCGACGTGAAGGACAACTGCGATTCGGGGCAGTTCATGGCGATCCAGAAGGCGGCCGCCGCGGCGCTCGACGACCCGGAAATCCCGAGGCTCGTCCGCGAGAAGTACAGGCGCCGTCTGGAGAAGCTCGTCGGCGTGCTCCGCGCCGTCGGCTTCGACTGCGACATGCCCGGCGGCACCTACTTCCTCTACACGAAGAGCCCCAAGGGCGCCGGCGACCGCGTCTTCGCCACGGCGCAGGACGCGAGCCAGTTCCTGATCCGCGACCTGTCGATATCCACCGTGCCCTGGGACGACTGCGGCGCGTACCTGCGGTTCTCCGCCACCTACGAGGCCGCCGACGAGTCCGCCGAGGACGACCTCATGGCCGAGGCCCACGCCCGGCTCTCCCGGGCGCGGCTCAAGTTCTGAACCGTCCACCACCTGCTTCCCCGCCACTTGCTTCCCCGCCGCCTCTTCCGTTCCCCCGTCGCTTCCCGGAGTCGCCTGACATGCCGTCGACCGCGTCCTCCCACTGGTTCCGCCTCGCTTCGGCCGCCGCCATCGTGCTCCTGCTCGTGCCGCACGGGGGCGGCTGCGGCAAGAAGAAGACGGGGCTGACCATCAAGCAGCGGCTGGAGAAAGCGGAGAAGGAGACGACGCCGGAGCGGCAGGCCGCCGCCTTCCTCAAGATCGCGAAGCTGCAGGCGGCCCAGAACCAGCGGGACGCCGCCAAGGAGACCGCCGGCAGGGCGTTCGAGCGGCTCAAGGCGGAGGGCGACGCCAACCTGATCGCGCCGCGGCTCGTCGAATGCGGGGCGGCCCTCGCGGAGCTCGGCGATCGCAAGGCGGCCCGCGAGTCGCTCGCGCTGGCCATAGAGAGGGCCGACGGAATCGAGGATCCGGTACGGAAGACGCAGCTGCTGGCCGACGCCGGCGCCGTCTACGGCGACCAGACCAAGGGCACGGGCGACTCGCAGGCCGCGAAGGCCGCGCTCAAGAAGGCCGGCGAGGTCGCCGACGGCGTCGAGGAGCGGTTCCGGGCCGAAGCCCTCGCGGCGGTGGCGCTCGGCTACACACGCAGCGGCCTGGCGGATGCCGCCAGCGACGTGGTGGCGAAGCTGCTCGAGGCTGCCAAGACACTCAAGGAGCCGCGAGCCAAGGCGGAGGCGCTCGCCGCCGCGGCCAACGTGCAGGCCCGGACCGGAAAGAACGCCGATGCGACGAAGCTGCTCGCCGACGCCGAAGCGGCCGCCAAGAGCGTGGACCGGTCCGAGAGCCGTGCCTACGCGCTCCTCGCCGTGGCCATGGCGACCAGCGCCAACGGCGACGCGAAGAAGGCGATGGCGCTGCTCAAGGACGCCGACAAGGCCGCCGACAAGGTGCCGGAGCCGGCGTCGCAGAAGAAGATCGTCGACAAGGTCCGTGGGGCGATCGACGAACTGTCGAAGAAGAAGTCGTGATCGCGGGCGGAGCGCCCGACGGTCACTTTCCCTTCGACACCGTCTTGAGCGCCTCGAGCGCCCGCTTCCGCGCCTCGGCATGGTCGACGATCGGCTCCGGATAGCCCTTGCCGAGACCGGCCCACTGCCGGACATACTCGCCGTCGGGGTCGAACTTCTCCGCCTGGCTCGTCGGATTGAAGATCCGGAAGTAGGGCGCGGCATCGGCGCCACAGCCGGCCGCCCACTGCCAGCCGAGCGTGTTGGCGGCGAGATCGGCGTCGACGAGCGTGTCCCAGAACCACTTCGCCCCCTCGAGCCAGCTCACTCGCAGGTCCTTCACGAGGAAGCTGGCCACGATCATCCGGACGCGGTTGTGCATCCAGCCAGTTGCCCAGAGCTGCCGCATGCCGGCGTCGACGATCGGGAACCCCGTCCGCCCCCGCTGCCAGGCCCGCAGCCCGATGGGGTCGTTTACCCAGGGAAACCGGGCGTAGTCGGACCGCAGCGGGGCGTTGGTCGTGTGCGGAAAGTGGTAGAGCAGGTGGCTGGCGAACTCCCGCCAGCCGAGCTCCCGCAGGAAGACCTCAGGGCTGCCGGTGATTTTCGCGGCCGGCCTGCCGCCGACGGCCTCGCGGACCGCGTGCCAGACGCGGCGGGGCGAGATCTCGCCGAAGTGGAGGTGGGCCGACAGGCTGCTCGTGCCGTCGTGGTCGGGCCGGTCGCGTTCGGTGCCATACCCGCCGAGGGCATCGGCCAGAAACGCATCGAGCCGCCGCCGGCCGCCCGCCTCGCCCGGCGTCCATGCCTTCCGCATCTCGGCGGCCCAGTCGATCTTCGGCAGCAGGCCGAGCGCGTCCACGGCAAGGCTCTTCGCTGCGGCGAGCTGCGGCGGCGGCACGAGCTTCTTCGGCGCCGCGGCCGGCACAGCCGGCTCCTCGCGGGCGAGAAGCGCCCGCCAGAAGGGCGTGAAGACCTGGTAGGGCTTCCCCTCCTTTGTGGCCACATGCACCGGCTCGAAGAGGAGTCCGCCGTTGAAGCTCTCGGCCGAGAGGCCGTCGGCGGTGAGCGTCTTCTTGATCGCCGTATCACGCGAGACGACGGCCGGCTCGTAGCGGCGGTTCCACGCGACGTGGGTGGCCGCGAACTCCTTGGCGAGCTTCCGCAGCGTCTCCAGCGACGGGCCCTTCCGGATCACGAGCGGCGTGCCCGCCTTCGCGAGCGCCGCGGAGAGCTTCTCGAGCGACTGGTGCAGCCACCAGCGGGACGCGGCGCCAGGCCCCCACGGAGCCTCCTCCTCGGGAGCCCAGATGAAGACGGGAACGACGCTGCCGCGGGCGGCCGCCGCGACGAGCGCGGGGTTGTCGTCGAGCCGCAGGTCATGACGGAACCAGACGATCGTCGTCGCGGCCATGAATGGAGTGCTCCTCGGGCCGCGATCCTACCCGATCCGCCGCCGCGAGCGGCGGGCTGTCAGCGGCCGGACGGCGCGGCTGCGGCGTGCGCGGTCGGCGGGAACCTCGCGGCGAGCAGCGTCTTGGCGGCCTCCCGCTCGGCAGCGAGCGCGGCGTCGTCGACGGCGTTGCGCGTCTCCGCCGGATCGGACGCATGGTCGTAGAGCTCGCGGGAGACCGTCTCGCCCGTCGCCCAGTCCCGCCACTCCGTGTAGCGGACCCGGTCGGTGCGGACGCTCACGCCCATCGTCGCCAGCCGCTTGTCGGGCTCCCGCTCGTAGTAGGCCGGCCGCGGATGCTGCGTGAAGGCCGCGGGCTTCACCGCCGCGGCCTCGCCGCGGACCAGCGGGAGCAGGCTCGCCCCCTCGAGCCCCACGGGGGCCGGCAGGCCGCAGGCATCGACGAGCGTCGGAAAGAGATCGACAAGCTCCACGAGCGCCTTGGTCGTCGCGCCTCCGCGGCCCGCTCCCGGCACCGCCACGAGGAGCGGCACCCGCGCGTCGAACTCGAAGTTCGACGTCTTCGCCCAGAGCCCGTGCTCCCCAAGGTGGTAGCCGTGGTCGCTCACGAAGACGATCACCGTGGTGGCAGCCTGGCCATTCCGGTCGAGGGCATCGAGCAGCTTCCCCACCTGGGCGTCCAGGAAGCTCACCGCCGCGAAGTAGCCGTGCCGCATCTCCGCGATCTGCTCTGGCGTGAGCGGCCGCTGCTGCTTCGGCGGCCCGAGCACCTCCGTGCTCGCATGCCCGGCGATCTCGGGCGCTCCGACGGGCCAGGCGGGATCGAGCGGCGGCAGCCGGTCGCGGTCGTAGAGATCCCAGTAGCGTTTCGGCGCGTTGAAGGGCGCGTGCGGCTTCCAGAACCCCACCGCGAGGAAGAACGGCCCGTCCTCCAGCTCCCCGAGCAGCTTCACGGCCTCGGCGGCCACCCGCCCGTCGTAGGTGGCCTCGTCGGGGACGTCGCGGCAGTCGTCGAGCGGCACGCGGCCGTAGTTCCGCGGGCTGTGCACCGCGAGGTTCGGCGGCAGCGGGCCAGTGACGAGCGGCACGTCATCGCCGTGGTTGGCGTAGTGGAGGAACTCCGGCGCCGACCACGACCCCGGGTCGCCGTGCACGGCCGTGTGCCAGTTGTGGAAGATCTTCCCCGCGCACCTGGCCTGGTAGCCGTGGGCCTTGAACCAGCCGGGCAGCGTGGCCACGTCGGGGTTCTTGTCGCGGAAGTGGGTCTCGTTGCTCCAGATGCCGAGCGTGTCGGGCCGGCGTCCGGTGAGCATCGAGCTCCGCGACGGATTGCAGACCGCCTGCTGGCAGTAGGCCCGCTCGAACCGCACGCCGCGGCGGGCGAGCCGGTCGAGGTGGGGCGTCACGGCCGGCGACCCGTAGACGGCCAGCTCCGGCCGCAGGTCGTCGGCCATGATGAAGAGCACGTTTGGCGGCGCGGCCACGGCCGCCCGCGCGGCGGCCACGAACATCGCGAGGACGAGGCATGCGGGTTTCATGCCGGCATCATACCGCGACTCGCGTTGCAAAGCTGGTGCCAGGGCCGGGGTCGCCCGTGCCCCATCGCCGGACGTTCCCGGTATCACGTGAATGGGGAGTCAGAGGAGCGTTCTGATGCGGAGCGATCACCGCCGGGACGGCAGAAGTCTCCTCGCGGGATGATTTCGCGCGACCGCCTGTGTCGGCACACACGTCGTGGACATGCGAAATCCTCCAAGCTCGTCGAGCTTCCGCCGATCCCGGCTCGCCATTCCCGTCGCTTGCCGGGTCGACGCTCCAGCGAAGTCGATCCGCTTTCATGTCCGGGAGGGGCTGCCCATGCCCCAGGAGCCGGCGTAGCTGACAAGCGGAGCCAGGGATGGCGAAGCGTAGTCAGCTTCGAGAGAGCGAAGGGCAGGATGCCCGTAGCGAACGTCCGGCGATGGGGCATGGGCAGCCCCGGCCCACGCACACACGACCCGATCACGCGCCCGCCGCGTCAGGCGAGGAGTTCCCGCACGACACGCTGCGGCTCGACGCCGGTGAGCCGCTGGTCGAGGCCCTGGAACTTGAACGTGAACCGCTCGTGGTCGATCCCCATGAGGTGCAGGATCGTGGCGTTGAAGTCGTTGACGTGCACCGGGTCCTGGACGACGTTGTAGCTGAAGTCGTCGGTCTCGCCGTGGGAGATGCCGGACTTCGCGCCGCCGCCGGCCATCCACATGCAGTAGTTCCGCGGGTGGTGGTCGCGGCCGTAGTTTTCCTTCGTGAGCATGCCCTGCGAGTAGACGGTGCGACCGAACTCTCCCCCCCACACCACGAGCGTCTCGTCGAGCATGCCGCGCTGCTTGAGGTCCTTGACGAGCGCGGCGGTGGCCTGGTCGGTGTCGAGGCACTGCGACGCCAGGTCCTTCGGCAGGTTGCCGTGCTGGTCCCAGCCGCGGTGCAGGATCTGCACCACCCGCACGCCCCGCTCGACGAGCCGTCGGGCCAGGAGCAGGCTGTGCGTGAACGAGCCCGGCTTGTGCACGTCGTCGCCGTACATCGCCAGCGTCTGCGCCGTCTCGTCGGAGAGGTCGGCGAGCTCCGGCACGCTCGACTGCATGCGGAAGGCCATCTCGTACTGCGCGATCCGGGTCTGGATCTCAGGGTCGCGGTAGCGGTCGTAGCCCAGCGCATTGAGCCGGCCGAGACCGTCGAGCATCCGCCGGCGGTCGGCAGCGGTGACGCCGTCGGGATTCGGCAGGTAGAGCACCGGGTCGCCCGAGCCGCGGAGGGCCACGCCCGAATAGCGGGTGGGCAGGAAGCCACTCGACCACATCCGGGTGAAGAGGGCCTGAGAGGGATTGATGTCGGGCAGCGGCGTGAACACGACGAAGGCCGGCAGGTCGTCGCTCTCGCTGCCGAGGCCGTAGGCCAGCCAGCTGCCGATGCTCGCTTTGCCCGGGATCTCGCTGCCGGTCATCACGAACGTGCAGGCGGGATCGTGGTTGATGGCGTTGGTGTGGACGGTCTTCACCAGCGCGATGTCGTCGACGATGCCCGCCGTGTGCGGCAGCAGGTCGGCGCTGATCCAGCGGCCGCACTGGCCCCGCTGCTCGAAGCGGAACTTCGAGGGGGCGACCGGAAACCGGGCCTGGCCGCTGGTCATGGTGGTGATCCGCTGGTCGCCGCGGACGCTCGGCGGGATGTCCTTGTCGAAGTAGTCCTGGAGCTTCGGCTTGTAGTCCCAGAGGTCGATCTGCGACGGGCCGCCGTTGGTGTGGATGTAGATCACGCCCTTGGCCTTCGGCGCGTGATGCGGAAACCCGGGCAGCGCTGGATGGATCCGGCCGGTGCCGGCGGGCCGCGCCGCCGCGGGGTCGACGGCCGCCGCCCGCGCGCGGCCCTCGAGGAGGGCCAGCGCCGCCGCGCCGAGGCTCACACCCGACGACGCGAGGAAGGCGCGGCGGGACGCGGCCAGCCGCGCCGCCTCGATGCGATCGGGAGTCGGGGAGAACATCGCTCAGTTCCTCGTCAGGGTTTCGTCCAGGTTCAGCATCATGTTGGCCACGAGCGTCCAGGCCGCGAGCTCTTCCGCCGGCAGCGATTCCGATGGCTTCGATTCGCCGTGGGCGACGAGCTTCCGGGCGGCGTCCGGGTCTGCCGCGTATCGCTTCCTGTGGCCGGCGAGCGCCTCGGCCACCACCGCCGCTTCCGCCGGCTGCGGACGGCGGGCGAGCACGGTGCGGAAGAGCCACTCGATGCGGCCGGTGTCGTCGCCACTGGCCTCGCCGAGCAGCCGGGAAGCCAGGCCGCGGGCGGCCTCGACGTGCTGCACGTCGTTCATCAGCTGCAGCGCCTGCAGCGGCGTGTTGCTGCGTTCCCGCCGGGCGCAGAACTGCTCGCGGTTGGGAGCGTCGAAATTCGCCATGAACGGCGGCGGGGCCGTCCGCTTGAGAAACGTGTAGAGGCTCCGCCGATAGAGCGACTCGCCGGTGTCCCGCGCGTAGAACCGGGTGTTGGAACTGTTGAAACCGACGGGCTCCCAGATGTTGTCGGGCTGGTAGGGCTTCACGCCCCGGCCGCCGAGCCGGGGCACGAGCAGCCCGGAGACCGCCAGCGCGTTGTCGCGGATCTGCTCGGCGTCGAGCCTGATCCGCGGGCCGCGGGAGAGGAGCCGGTTCTCCGGATCGCGGGCCAGCTGCGCGGGGTCGGCCGCGGACGACCGGCGGAAGGCCCGGCTCGTCACGATCATCCGCACGAGCTTCCGGGTGTCCCAGCCGCCGTCGCGATACTCCGCGGCGAGCCAGTCGAGCAGTTCGGGGTGGCTCGGCGGCTCCCCCTGCATCCCGAAGTCTTCGCTCGTCTTCACGAGGCCGGTGCCGAAGAGCTGCTGCCAGAGCCGGTTGGCCGCGACCCTCGCGGTGAGCGGGTGCTCCGGCGCGACGAGCCACTTCGCGAGATCGAGCCGCGAGGGGGCCGCGGCGTCGGCGGCGACAAGCTTGGGCAGGAACGCGGGCGTGCCCCGGGTCACCTTCTCAACCGGCTTGTCGTAGGCGCCGCGCTGCATGACGAAGCTGTCCCGCAGCGTGGCCTGATCCTTGAAAACGAGCGTGTTGGGAATCGCCACCGCCAGATCGCGGGCGACCTTCTCCGCCGCCTCCAGTCGGGCCGCGGCGTCGGCCAGCCGTCGCGGCGGCTCCGCCCAGACCTTCGTGAGCCAGTGCTGGTGGACGCGGCCCAGTTCGGCCGGATCGGTGGTCTTCTCCGGCCCCTGCTTGACGAGCTTCCGCAGCGGCTCCGGCACGTCGTCGAGCTTGTCCTTGCCCACCCGCTCCTGCCACCAGGCTGCCAGCGACCGCGCGGGATTCTTCGCCGAGTCGTCGGGCACCGCCGCGCCGCAGCGGTCCCAGCGGACGCGGCCGTCGGCCTGCACGAAGCCGACGCCGGTCACCTTCTGGCCGGCGAGGCCGATTTTCTCGACGGGTACAGCGACGCGGACCCAGGCGCCCGCCTCGGGCAACGGACCGGCGTGGAACAGCTGGGGGCTGTCGGTCCTGCCGTCGACGACATGCACGGCCGTCCAATCGCCCCACACGGCCCGGTGCTTCCAGTCGGTCGTGCGAAACTCGAGCATCACCGCCCGCGGCGGATTCGCCGGGTCGAGCCAGACGTGGGCGAAGATCTCGGCGCCGGCCGGCAGGGAGAGCGGCTCCGCGCCACCGGCATAAAAATCCTGGCCGAGGCCGACGGCCGTCCGCTCCAGGCACCGCGTGCCAGAGAAGACCTCGCCGGGCGTCTGCGACGTGAACCAGGTGGTCGCCGCCCCCAGGCCGCTTTGCACCGCGGCGCCCGCCGGGAAGTCGTCGTCGATCCAGACGAGGTCGCGGCGGGTCGGCGGCGGCGTGACCGAGGCCGGATCGACGTAGGACGCGGCGGCGATGGCCGCGGCGAGCTCCGTCTCAGCCGCCTGCCGCCGGACCTCGAGCTCGGCCAGTTGCTGCTCCTGCTCGGGCGTGGCCAGCCGGATCGCCGGAGCCGTCCGCAGGATGTTGCCGTCGAAGCCGGGATCGGCGGCCGAGTTGAAGAAGGCGTAGAGCGAGTAGAGCTCGCGGGCCGAGAGCGGGTCGAACTTGTGATCGTGGCAGACCGCGCACTGGCCCGTGAGGCCCATCCAGGCGTTGGTCATCGTCGCCGTGCGGTCGATCGCGTAGCGGAAGACGAGCTCGGTGTCGATCGAGCCCCCCTCGCTCGTCGTCACGTTGCAGCGGGAGAAGCCGGTGGCGACCTGCTGGTCGCGGGTGGAGTTCGGCAGGAGGTCGCCGGCGATCTGCTCGATCGTGAAGCGGTCGAAGGGAAGGTTGTCGTTAAAGGCCTTGACGACCCAGTCGCGGTAGGCCCACATCTCCCGCTCGTTGTCGAGGTGCAGCCCGTGCGTGTCGGCGTAGCGGGCCACGTCGAGCCAGTGCCGTGCCATCTCCTCGCCGTGGTGCGTGCTGTTCATGAGCCGGTCGACGAGCCGCTCGTAGGCGTCCGGTGCGGTGTCGGCCAGGAAGGCGTCGACCTCCGCCGGCTTCGGCGGCAGGCCGGTCAGCGCGAACGTCGCCCGACGGATGAGCGTCTCGCGGTCGGCCTCGGGATTCACGTTCAGGCCCTCGGCGGCAAGCCGGGCCTCGAGGAAGCGATCGATCGGACCAGCGCCGGCCGGGCCATCGGGCACGCCTGGCCTCACGATCGGCCGGAACGACCAGTGCGGCTCGTAGCTTGCGCCCGACTCGATCCACCGCCGCAGGAGCTCCTTCTGCGCGGCGGTGAGCGTCTTCTTGGCGTGCGGCGGCGGCATCACCAGGTCGGAATCGGTGGCGGCGATGCGGGCGAGCAGCTCGCTCGCCGCGGCAGCGGCGGGGTCGATAGCCCGCGTGCCGCTCTCGAGCGGGCGAGTGGCGGCCTCGGCGGAATCGAGCCGCAGACCGGCCTCCTGCGTACCCGGCCCGTGGCAGGCGAAGCAGTTTTCCGCGAGGATCGGCCGCACGTCGCGGTCATACCGGAGCGTGTCGGCGGCGGACGCCGGCCCGGCGACGTGCGCAACAGCGCACGTCAGCACGCTCATCAGCACGACGGACCTGGTGCACGCGAGGCCCCCGTGAACGATCGTGCGGCGCGGGGACGGAATCATGCGAGCAGCTCCTTGACGACGTTTCCGTGCACATCGGTGAGCCGGAAATCGCGGCCCTGGAAGCGGTAGGTGAGCTTCGTGTGATCGAAGCCGAGCAGGTGGAGGATCGTCGCCTGCAGGTCGTGGATGTGCACCTTGTCGCGGGCCACCTTGAAGCCGAGCTCGTCGCTGTCGCCGTGGACGTATCCGGGCTTTACGCCGCCGCCAGCCATCCAGATCGAGTAGCAGTCGGGGTAGTGGTCGCGGCCGAGGATGGCACTGGCAGCCGTGCGACCTTCGCGAAAGGGCGTGCGTCCGAACTCCCCCGTGCAGAGGATGAGCGTGTCGTCGAGCAGCCCCCGCTGCTCGAGGTCCTCGATCAGCGCGGCGGCCGGCTTGTCGAACGTGGCCGCCTTCTTGGTGAGGCCGTCGCGGATGTCCTCCGCCGGGCCGGTGCCGTGGAAGTCCCATCCCCAGTCGAAGAGGTGCACGAACCGCACCCCCTGCTCGACCAGCCGGCGGGCCAGCAGACAGTTGTTGGCGAGGCTCGCCTCACCCGGCACGGCGCCGTAGGCCGCGAGCACGTCCGGCGGCTCGCGGGAGATGTCCATCACCTCCGGCACGCTCGCCTGCATGCGGAAGGCGAGCTCGTACTGTGCGATCCGCGTCACCGTCTCGGGATTGCCGAGTTCGCGGGCCTGCAGCTCGTTCAGGTCCTTGAGGGCATCGAGGCTCTTCCGCCGCATCGCCCGATCCATGCCGGGCGGGTCGGAGACGAAGAGCACGGGATCGCCCTTCGAGCGGCACTGCACACCCTGGTAGACGCTTGGCAGGAAGCCGGAGCCGAAGCTGCTCGTGCCGCCGTTGGGCTGCACGCCCGAGGAGATGAGCGTGACGAAGCCGGGCAGGTTGGCGTTCTCGCTGCCGAGGCCGTAGGTCACCCAGCTGCCGAGGCTCGGCCGGCCCGCCCTGGGGCTGCCGGTGTAGACCATGAGCTCGGCCGGCGCGTGGTTGAACTGGTCGGTGAACATGCTCTTCACGAGGCAGAGCTTGTCGGCGACCCGGTGCAGGTTCGGGATCGCGTCGGAAAGCTCCATGCCGCTCTGGCCGCATCGCACCCACGAGCGGGGCGTGCCGAGCAGCTTGGGCGTGCCGCTGGTGAAGGCGAACTTCTTGCCGGCGATCGTCTCGGCGGGGCAGTCCTCGCCGGAGTGCTTCACGAGCTCGGGCTTGTGGTCGTAGAGGTCGAGGTGCGGCGGCGAGCCCGTCAGGTGGATGACGATCATCCGCTTCGCCTTGGCGGGCAGCGGTGGCTGCCGCGGGGACATCGGGTCGGAGGGCGACGGCGGCGTGAACCCCGCGGCGCCGAAGAGCTCGCGCATCGCGATCGCGCCGATGCCGCCGGCCATACCGCCGAGCAGGTGGCGGCGGGTGGCGAGGAGCTTCTGTTCGAGGAGCGGATGCATGCTTGGCCCTCCGGTGACGGGCGGCTGCCCGATCACGGACACATGGTCACGGACACATGAACGTTTCGTCGAGGTTCAGGATCACATTGGCCACGACCGACCAGGCGGCCAGACCGGCCTCGTCCACGCCGAGGTCGGACGGCACGGGCCCCAGCGGCTCGGTGGCCATCTTCTTCGCGTCGGCAGCGTCGGTCCGGAAGCCGGCCAGCGCGTCGGCGTACAGCCGCAGGAGCCGGTCCGTCTCCGCGGGGTTCGGCCGGCGGGCGAGCACGAGCCGGAAGCCGCGGGCGGCCCGGTCGGTGTCGGCGCCGCCCCCCTCGCGCACCATCCGCCGCGCGAGCGCCTGCGCCGCCTCGACGTAGACCGGATCGTTGAGCGTGACGAGCGCCTGCAGCGGCGTGTTCGTCCGCGGCCGGCGGATCGTGCAGACCTCGCGGGAGGGCGCGTCGAACGTGGCCATCGACGGATAGGGGTTGCTCCGCCGCCAGGTCGTGTAGAGGGCGCGGCGGTAGCGATCCTCCCCCTCGCTCGTCTTCCAGTCGATGCCGCTGCCGAAGGCGGCCTTGAGTCCCACGTCGGGCTGCGGCGGCCGGACGCTCGGGCCCCCCTTCTTCCGCGAGAGCAGTCCCGCGGCGGCCAGCGCCTGGTCGCGGATCACCTCGGCAGAGAGACGCACCCGCGGGCCGCAGCCGACGAGACGGTTCTCCGGGTCGCGGGCCACGAGCTCCGGCGACGCCTTCGAGGTCTGCCGGTAGGCGGCACTCGTCACGATGAGCCGCTGCACGGCCTTGAGATCCCACTTCCGCGCCACGAGCTCCGTGGCCAGCCAGTCGAGCAGCTCGGGATGGCTCGGCAGCTCGCCCTGGCTGCCGAACTCCTCGCTCGTCGACACGATGCCGATGCCGAAGAGCCGCTCCCAGAGCCTGTTCACCACGACCCGGGCCGTGAGCGGATTGCGCGGATCGACGAGCCATTTCGCCAGCGTGAGCCGGTCGAGCCGACCTTCCGCCCCCGCCGCGGGCTGCGGGAAGACCGCCGGCAGCGCCGCGGCGATCTCCGGGCCGAGGTCCTGCCAGTTGCCGCGGTGCTGCAGCTTCGTGACCCGCCGCTTGTCGCCCGCGAGCTCCTCGAGCACGGGCACGGTGACGGGCGGATCGCCCTCGAGCCTCTTGCGCAGGCCCGCCACGAGATCGCGGGCCGGCCGGAACTCCGGCGGCTCGATCGCGCCCTTCGCGGGCGGCGGAATCTGCCGCTCGATCTCCGCGATCTCCCCTTCGACCGTCACCCGCCGTGCGTCGACGGGCTCCCAGGGGATCCGCACGACCGGCGTCTCGTCCTTGCGGTCCTCGTCGGCGGTGTTGTTCAGGATCGCGTAGATGCCGAAGAACTCCTGCTGCGAGAGCGGGTCGTACTTGTGGTCGTGGCACTGGCAACAGGCGATCGTGGTGCCCATCCAGGTGCTCATCGTCGTGTTCACGCGGTCGACCACCGCGACCGTGCGGAACTCCTCGTCGATCGTGCCCCCCTCACTGTTGGTGAGCGTGTTGCGGTGGAAGCCGGTCGCGACCCGGTCGTCGAGCGTGGCCTCTGGCAGCAGGTCGCCGGCGAGCTGGCGGACCGTGAACTCGTCGAACGTCATGTTGCCGTCGAACGCCCGGACGACCCAGTCGCGCCAGCCCCAGATCGTCCGCGGCGGATCGTCGGCGTAGCCGGCGCTGTCTGCGTAGCGGGCCAGGTCGAGCCACTGCCGCGCCATGTGCTCGCCGTAGCCGTCGTCGCCGAGCAGCCGGTCGACGAGCCGCTCGACGGCGTCGGGAGACGCGTCGGCCACGAAGGCGTCGACCTGCTCCGGGCTCGGCGGCAGGCCGGTGAGGTCGAGCGCGAGCCGGCGGATGAGCGTGGCCCGGTCGGCCTCCGGCTGCGGCGCGAGCCCCTCGGCCTCGAGCCGGGCGAGGATGAAGCGGTCGATGTCGTTTCTCGGCCAGGCGGCGTTCCTCACGGCGGGCACGGCCGGACGCACCGGCGGCACGTAGGCCCAGTGAGGCTCGTAGCGGCCCCCCGCCGCGATCCAGCGTGTGAGCAGATCGACCTGCCGCGGCGCGAGCCGGTCGCCCGCCTCGGGGGGTGGCATCACGATGTCGGGATCGTCGGAGGTGATGCGGCGGATGATCTCGCTGGCGGCGGGATTGCCCGGAACGAGCGCGGCGTGCCCGCCGAGGTCGGCCGTGGCGCCCTCGAACGTGTCGAGCCGCAGGCCGCCGTCGCCGCCGCCGTGCCGCGACGTCGGGTCGGGCCCGTGGCAGCGGGCACAGCGGTTGGAGAGGATCCCCTTGATGTCGCGGGTGAACGACGGCGGCGCATCCGCGGCCGACGCCACGCCGGGCATGGCCAGCCACGCACAGCACACGCCGGCACACAGGCGGCGCCGCCACGCTCGCCGCACGCCGCACCGCACGTCATTGAAGGCTTGCATCATCGCATCGTCTTTCAGCGGCAACCGTCCGCCCTCAGGCGAGGATTCCCTTCACGAGTGTGCCGTGCACGTCGGTCAGCCGGAAGTCGCGGCCCTGGGAGCGGAACGTGAGCTTCAGGTGGTCGAAGCCGAGCAGGTGCAGGAGCGTGGCGTGGAGGTCGTGCACGTGCACCGGGTCCTCGACGACGTTGAAGCCAAGCTCGTCGGTCTTCCCGTGCACGTGCCCGGGCCTGATCCCGCCGCCCGCCAGCCAGAGCGAGAAGGCACGGTTGTGGTGGTCGCGACCGTCGTTGCCCCCCTGCACCATCGGCGTGCGGCCGAACTCGCCCCCCCAGATCACGATCGTGTCGTCGAGCAGGCCCCGCTCCTTCAGATCGCTCACCAGCGCCGCCGAGGCCTGCTGCGTGTCGAGGCAGTTCTGCTTGACGCCGTTCTTGAGGTTACCGTGCTGATCCCAGGCCTCGTGGAAGAGCTGCACGAACCGCACGCCCCGCTCGAGTAACCGCCGCGCGAGCAGGCAGTTGCGGGCGTAGCCGGGCTGGTTGGGGTCGGTGATGCCGTAGCGGGCGAGCGTCTCCTTGGGCTCGTCGGCAAGGTTCATGAGTTCGGGCGCGCTCTCTTGAAGTTTGTACGCCAGTTCGTAGGCCTGGATCCGCGCGGCGATCTCGGGGTCGCCGAACCGGCCGAGGGCCAGGTCGTTGAGCCGGTGGAGCGCGTCGAGCGAGGCCCGCTGCGTCTCCCGGTCGATGCCCTTCGGATTCGAGAGGTAGAGCACGGGATCGCCGCTGCCCCGCAGCGGGATGCCGCCGTAGGCCGTGGGCAGGAACCCGGACGCATAGTTGCTCGCGCCGCCGCTGGTCCCCTTGGCGCTGGTGAGCACGACGAACCCCGGCAGGTTCTCCGACTCGCTGCCGAGTCCGTAGAGCGTCCAGGCGCCGAAGCTCGGTCGGCCGAACTGCTGCGAGCCCGTGTTCATCATGATCTGTGCCGGGGCATGGTTCACGGCGTCGGTCTGCATCGAGCGGATGAGGCAGATGTCGTCGGCGATCTCGCCGACATGCGGCAGAAGCTCGCTCATTTCTATCCCGGCCCTGCCGTAGGGCTGGAACTTCCACTTCGGACCGAGGAGCGCGGAATTCGGATTGATGAACGCCGCCCGGTAGCCCTCGAGGAGCCCGGCGGGCGGGAGCTGGCCGTCATGCTTGGCGAGCTCCGGCTTCCAGTCGAAGAGTTCGAGGTGGCTCGGGGCGCCGGCCTGGAACATGTAGACCACCCGCTTCGCCTTGGGGGCGTGGTGTGGCTGCTTCACGGCCAGCGGCGACGGCGGCCCGACCGCCGCCGCCGACTCGCGCGCGGCGAGGGCCCCGGCGGCGATGCCCGCCAGGCCGACGCCACAGTCGCCGAAGAACCAGCGGCGGGAGAGGAGCCGGCCGCGGGCGGCTGCGATCTCGCGGGTGTCGGCGTGATTCATGGGTCGTGTCCTGTGACTCGTGTCGGTGCCTGAGGGCGCGTTCGGTGTCAGTTCTTGGTCACGGTTTCGTCGAGGTTCAACAGCACCCGCGAGACGAGCGTCCACGCGGCCGCGTCCTGCGGCGTCGCGCCGGCGGGCAGGCCGGGCAGCTTGTCGGGATCGCCCGATGCGATCTCACGCGGATCGAGCCAGCCGTCGGCCAGCCGCTTCCGCTGCGCCGCGAGAAACGCGAGCAGCTCCTGCTTCTCCGCGGCCGTCGGCAGCCGCGACGTGCAGAGGAGGAACGCCCGCTCCACCCGGCTTGAGTCGTCGGCGCCCCCTTCGGCGAGCGTGCGCAGGGCCAGCCCCCGCGCCGCCTCCACGAAGATCGGCTCGTTCAGGCCGGTGAGCGCCGCGAGCGGCGTGTTGCTCCGCAGCCGGCGGGCGCAGGAGATGTCGCCGTTGGGCGCGTCGAACGTGCCGAGCGCCGGATCGGGCATCGAGCGGCGGCGGAACGTGTAGAGCGACCGGCGGTAGCGGTCGGCGCCGGTGGCCTCTGGCCAGGCGATCTGGACGTAGTTGAACTCGAGCACGTTCTTCGGCACCGGCGGATAGACGCTCGGGCCACCCAGCTTCTCGGTGAGCAGGCCCGACACCGCGAGCACGAGATCGCGGACCACTTCCGCGTCGGGCCGGAACCGGGGTCCGCGGGCCAGCAGCCGATTGGCGGGGTCCAGGTCCAGCGGGTCCAGCGCGTCCAGCCCGTCGGGCGTGGCCGCCGATGCGCGGCGGTAGGCGGCGCTCGAGACGATCTGCCGGATCACCTCCTTCTGGCTCCAGCCCTTCTCGATGAAGTCGACGGCGAGCCAGTCGAGCAGGTCGCGGTGCACGGGCACCGGGGCCCGCGTGCCGAAATCGTCGGGCGTCTCCACGAGCCCCTGGCCGAAGAGTGCCTGCCAGATCCTGTTCACGGCGACGCGGGCCGAGAGCGGCGAGCGGGGATCGACGAGCCACCTGGCAAACGCCAGACGCGGCGGGTCGGCCGACGCCGCGAGCGGGTGCAGGGCGGCGGGAACGTGCGGCCGCACCTCGTGCTTCGGCTGATTCCACGTGCCGCGGTCGAGCAGGTGCGTGGGACGCCGCTGCGCGGCCGACCGCGGTGCGGCGTGCATCACGGTGGTGGGAGCCTGCGGCACCTTCACCCAGGCGGCAGCGATCCGCTCGTTCTGCGGCGCGAGCTCGGGAATCGCCTTCCGCCACGCCGCGAACAGCGCCGCGCGGTCGGCGTCGGTCCGCTCGGCGGCGGGTGTGCGGGCGGCGAGGATCGCACCGTGGTCGATCGGCGGCGCGGCGGCCGCGGCTGACTTCGTCAGGCTGACCCGGCAGCAGCCGAGCATGTCGCTCGTGCCGCCCTGTGCCTTCATGGAGATCCGCAGCTGCGTGCCGGCGGGCACGTCGAGCGGCTTCTCGAACTGCACCACGGCGACCGATGGCTGGTGCGTGAGCAGGAGGCCCCGGTCGGCCCGCCAGGCGGAGTGCTCGTCGCCGTCGATCATGTTCGCCACCGGTCCGACCGAGACCGTCGGCGACGGCCCGTCCTTCTTCTGCCCCTCCTTCTTCTCCTCCGCCTTCTTGGGGTCGTAGCCCGGCCGCGGCACCATCTGCTCCGGCTCGGAGAAGTCGGCCGTGGCATTGACGAGCTTCACGTCCTCCCAGTCCTTCGCAGCGGGCCTCTTCACCTGCACCTGCAGCCGGGCCACGGTCCAGCGGCCGTCGCGGCCGGGGCCGTTCATGAAGAGGTCGCCGTCGGTGAGCGCCTCGAGCTGCAGGGCCGTGGCCCCGGTGAGGTCGGGCCGGCCGTCGAAGAAGTGGATCGCGTCGCGGTGGCCGATCAAGAGGATCGAGCCGTCAGCCCGCTGCGTGGGATGCGTGAGCAGGCCGCTCGAGTGCATCTCCTCCATCCGGATCGGCGTCCACTCAGGCAGCTTCGCCACCGCCGCGGCCGCCCACGCCTCCATCTCGGCCTGCCACTGCGGCCGGAGCGTGCGGATCTCCTCGTCGATGGCGGCGACGTCGGCCCGGACCGCGGCGAGCGCCTGCAGCTGCTCGGGAGTGTAGACGTACGAGCGGGCCTCGTGGGTGTCGTTCAGGAAGGCGAACATGCCGAAGTATTCGTCCTGCGTGAGCGGGTCGAACTTGTGGGAGTGGCACTGGGCGCACTGCGTCGTCAGTCCGAGCACCGCCTTCCCCACACAATCCATCCGGTCGAACATCTCGACCATCCGGAACTCCTCGGCGATGATCGCCCCCTCCTCGTTGAGCATGCTGTTGCGGAGGAAGCCGGTGGCGACGATCTGGTCCTGCGTCGCCTGCGGCAGCAGGTCGCCGGCGATCTGCTCGACCACGAACTGATCGTAGGGCAGATCGCGGTTGAAAGCCGCGATCACCCAGTCGCGCCAGGCCCACATGTCGCGGGGCAGGTCCTTCTCGTAGCCGTTGGAGTCGGAGTAGCGGGCGAGGTCGAGCCAGTGGCGGGCCCACTTCTCGCCATACCGGGGGCTGGCGAGGAGCTTTTCGACCGTCGTGTCGTACCCGTCACGCCGAAACGCCTCGAGGTCGGCCGGGGACGGCGGCAGCCCGACGACGTCGAGCCAGAGCCGGCGGCAGAGCGTGGCGTCGTCGGCCGGCGGCGACGGGACGAGCTTCCGCTCGGCCAGCCGCGCGGCGATGAACGCGTCGACCGGGTTCGTGACGCCGGGCACGAGCGGTGGCGTCGCCTTCCGCGGCGGCTCGAAGGCCCAGTGGCCGGCATAGCCCGCGCCCTGCGCGATCCACGCCTCGAGGATCGCCTGCTTGTCGCTGGTGAGCGGCTTGTTCTCGTGGGGCGGCGGCATGACCTCGTCGGGATCGCGGGCGTGGATCCGCCGCACGAGTTCGCTCTCGGCCGGCTTCCCGACGACGATCGCGGGCCGGCCCGAATCCCCGCCGACAACGGCGGCATCGCGCATGTCGAGCCGCAGCCCCCCCTGCCGCGTCGCGGCGTCGAGCCCGTGGCAGTGGGCGCAGTGCTCCGCGAGGATCGGCTGCACGTGATCCACGAAGTCGATCCGCGCGGGCACCGCGCCGCGGCCGATTCGCGCAGCCATGGCGATGATCGCCCCGAACGCGAGCAGCCGCAGGACCGGCCGGCATGCCTGCACACGCCGCGCCACGACGGAGGCGCGGCAACGCCGGGTCGCAAAGCTGTGCACCATTGGATCGCTCCACTGGAAAACACCCGCTTCGCCGTCGAGGGTGCCGGAGCACCTGCCCAACGCGGACCCTTTCGGCCGCAGCTGCCGGGGGGTCGATCGGCGGATCCATCACCCTTAACTATACACCTCGAAGCGGCCCCCGCCCCGCAGCGGGCGAAAACACGCCCCGCGGCCGGAAAAGGCCGCGTGCCGGCGTCACACCCGCGGGATCTCGTAGCCCTGCCGTGGCTGTCTTGCGAAGAACGCGGCAGCCTGGTCGTCGCCCACGATCTTCTCGGCAACCGGATCCCACGTGATCGTCCGCCCCAGCCGGGCGGCGATGCTCGCCAGATGGCAGGTGTTCATCGCGATGACGTGGCTGAAGACGTCCGACACCGGCAGCCCGCCCTCGCGGATGCAGCGGTAGAAATTCTGCTTGTGCCCCTCGAACGGCTTGCCCTTGTAGAGCGCCTGGAGGTCGTCGTCGCCGAACGTCTCCTTGTCCCAGCCCTCCTCGATCGGCGTGCCGGTGATCTTGCTGCGATTCACGAACAGGCGGCCCTTCGTGCCCTCGAAGAGGATGCCGTTGTCGCCGCGGCTGGTGATCACCAGCTCGGTGCCACCGGGGAACCGGCACGGCACGGAGAAATCGTGCGCGGTGTTGTAGCAGTCGTCGACGGTCGGGTAGCCGTCCTTGAACGGCACGGGATGCTTGGCGTCGGTGCCGTTGATCTCGACCGGCCCCATCCCCTTGGCGTCCTGCTTCAGGGCCCAGTGGGCGATGTCGACGTGATGCGCGCCCCAGTCGGTGAACTTGCCGCCGGAGTATTCGTACCACCAGCGGAACTCATAGTGGCAGCGGCGGTCGCGGTAGGGCACCTTCGGCGCCTGCCCCAGCCACATCTCCCAGTCGAGGCCGCCAGGCGGGCCCTCGATCGGGAAGGGACCGCCGGTGGGGCTGCCGTTGATGCCGGCCGTGACCCGCTGGATGTCGCCGAGCAGCCCCTTGTGGACCATGTTCACGGCGCGGAGGAAGAGATCCTTCTGGCTCCGCTGCTGCGTGCCGATGAAGAACTGCAGCTGCGGAAACTTCTCCGCGGCCGCGCGGGCGAGCTGGTTCTCCTCGAGCGTCAGCGAGAGCGGTTTCTGGCAGAAGACGTGCTTGCCCGCCTGCAGCGCCTCGATCGCGATCTTCACATGCCAGTGGTCGGTGGTGACGATGCTCACGACATCGATGTCGGGCCGCTCGAGCAGCTTGCGGTAGTCGCCGTAGGCGTCGGCCTTGCCCTTGCCGATCCGCACGTCGTACTTCGCGCGGTCGGCGCGGTCGCGATCGACGTCGCAGACGGCGAGGATGTCGCCGAACTGCCCGTGCTGCACGGCGTCGCCGAGGCCCATCGATCCGGTGCCGATGCAGCCGATGCGGGGACGGTCGTTGGCCGACTGGTTGGCGAAGGCCGTCGCCGTCCAGGGCACGTAGGGCACCAGACCGCCGGTCGCGGCGGCGGCGCCGGCTGCGGCGGTGCCGATGAATCCCCGGCGGGTCGTGCCGCTCGTCGTGCAGGTACTCGTGCGCCGCGTGCCCATGGCCAGTGCTCCTCGTACGGAAAAGGTGTGCGGGAAAGGTGTGCGGGAAAGCAGCCGGTGGATGCGAATCGTCGACGCCCCCGGCTAAGATCATCCTCAGATGAGCACAAAAGGTATCAGCGGCGCCGGCCGCAGGCCAGCACAGGGAGCCGACCATGATTCTTCGACGAAGCTGCGGCCACTCGCTCACGGCCGTCGCGGCGGCCACGGCGCTGCTGATCCCGGTGACCGGCCTGGCCGAGCCCGGTGCGGCGCTGCCGGGCATCTCGGCCCACGACTGGCCGTGGTGGCGGGGTCCGTCGCACGACGGCCACGCCGCAGCCGGACAGCAGGTGCCGACGAGCTGGTCCGACACCGAGAACGTGCTCTGGTCGGCCGACGTGCCCGGCCGGGGCTCGAGCTCGCCGACCGTCGTGGGCGACCGCGTCTACCTCACCACCTGCGACGAGGCCGCCGGCAGCCAGTCGGTGCTCGCCTACGACAGGAGCACCGGCCGGAAGGTGTGGAGCCGGATGGTGCATGCCAGCGGCGCGATGCGGAAGAACGAGCGGTCGACCGGCGCGTCGAGCTCGGTCACCTGCGACGGCGAGCGGCTCTTCGTGGCGTTTCCCACGTCTGGCTCGGTCGTGATCACCGCACTCTCGCTCGCCGGCGACCAGCTCTGGCAGGTCACGCTCTGCGACTATCTGATCCACCAGGGCTACGGCGCGTCGCCGCTTCTCTACGGCGACACGGTCATCGTCTGCGCCGATCACAAGGGGGGCGGCGGGCTGGCAGCCCTCGACCGCCGCACCGGCGCCGTCGTCTGGAAGCGGGAGCGGCCACCCGCGCCCAACTACTCGTCGCCGATCGTGTTCCGCCTCTTTGGCCGGGATCAGCTGGTCCTCACCGGCTGCGACAAGGTGGTCAGCTACGACCCCGCCACCGGCACGACGCTCTGGGAGCGGGAGGGGGCGACGACCGAGTGCGTCACCACGCCCGTGACCGACGGCGAGCGGGTCTTCACGTCGGGCGGCTACCCGAGGAACCACGTCTCGGCCGTCCGCGCCGACGGCTCTGCGAAGGTCGACTGGGAGAACGGCGAGCGGGAGTACGTCCCCTCGATGATCCTCCACGATGGGCACCTCTACGGCGTGCTCGACGCCGGCATCGCCGTCTGCTGGAACGCCGCCACCGGCGCGGAGCGATGGAAGGCCCGCCTCGGCGGCAACTATAGCGCGTCGCCCGTGCTGGCCGACGGCACGATCTACGCCACGAACGAGGCGGGCGAGACCCACCTCTTCCGCGCCCGCCCCGACAAGCTCGAGACGCTCGGAGTCAACAAGCTCGGCGACGAGGCCTTCGCCACGCCGTCGATCTGCGGCGACCGGATCTACCTCCGCGTTGCCGCGCGGCAGGGCGACGTCCGCCGCGAGCGGCTCGTCTGCGTGGGTCGCGCCGGGACCGCGAAGCCGTGACGCCGCGGGCCGCGCGGCGCTGCGACAGGCCAATCCCAGCATGACACGGGCATGAACTCGGCATGAACGCTCCCGCCCTGATTGGAGATGCACGCATGACCGCCCCACGATCGATCCCGTCGCGCAGGATTCCATGGCCGTCGGCACGCGCCTGCGCGACCGTCTGTGCGACCGCCTGTGCGATCGTCTGGGTCTCGGCCGTCGCGGCGGTCCGCGCCGCGCCGCCAGACGTCTCGGGAGACGCCTCGATCCGCGCCCCGGCAGGCGGCTCGGAGATCGTGATCACCACGACGACACGGCTGGCCGGCGCCATCCACTCGCTCACTTGGAACGGCCGCGAGTTCATCGACTCGGCCGACCACGGCCGGCAGCTGCAAAGCGCGTCGAACCTCGATCTCGGCGGCAGCTTCCACAACGAAACGTTCAACCCCACCGAGGCGGGCAGCATGCACGACGGGGCCGGCCCCACGAGCACGAGCCGGCTCCTCTGGATCTCGGCCGCCGGCCGCGACCTGGCGACCGTCACGCAGCCGGCCTTCTGGCTGCGGCCGGGCGAGGCGAGCCACGGCCACCCCGCCGTGAATACGTCGCCGCTCTCCAACCACCTCATCCAGAAGCAGGTGCGGATCGGCGCGCCGGGCCTGCCACACGCCATCCGGCACGCCGTGACATTCACGCTGCCCGCCGACGAGCGGCACACGAAGGCCACGTTCGAGTCGCTCACCGGCTACATGCCGCCGGAGTTCCGCACGTTCCACGGCTTGCGGGCCGACGACGGCCTCGCGCCGCTTCCCGACGTGCAGGGCGAGCAGTCGCTGCCTGTCATCGCTTCGACGGCCGACGGCAGCCACGCCATGGGCGCCTGGTCGCCCGACTCGAGCCGCACGACGGGCCAGCCGGCCACCTACGGCAGGTTCTGGTTCGAGCACGACCGCGTGGCGAAGTGGAACTGCGTCGTCCGCGAGCGGACCGACGACGCGGTCACCGCGGGACAGGCGGACGGGAGCGGCGAGGCGGGCCGGCTCCCACCGGGCGAGTATCGCTTCCTGGTGTGGGTGGCCGTCGGCACCCGCGAGCAGGTCCGCGACACGCTCGCGCAGCTCCGCGCCCGCCACGCCGCGGCGGCGGCCCAGCGGCCGTGAGCGGCAACCGGCTCACGTCGGCGGCGCCGGCGGTCGCCCCAGCCGAGCCGCGGCCGCGCCGGCGAGGAAGCCGCTCGACCACGCCCACTGGAAATTGAATCCGCCGATCCGTCCGTCGACGTCGAGCACTTCGCCGGCGAGGTGCAGCCCGGGACAGACGCGGCTCTCCATCGTGTCGAGCCGGACCTCCGAGAGCGGCACGCCTCCCGCCGTCGCCTCGGCGACGGTGAAACCGCGGTCGCCGGTGACCTCCAGCGGCATCGCCGTCAGCAGTTCGACCAGCCGCCTCCGCGCATCGCGGGGCAGGTCGCCGCCGGCGGGCACTCCCGCGAGTTCGCACAGCCGCCGGGCGAGCCGGTCGGGGAGGTGCTCGCGGAGGATCGTGACCGCCGGCCGGCCGGCGGCGGCCAGCAGCAGCCGCTCGAGGGCATCGGCCGTCGTGCCGGGCAGCCAGTTGATCGTGAGCCGCGGCGGCGCGGCGGGGGACTGCACGCGGGCCACGAGCCAGTGGCGGCTGATGTCGAGCACCGCCGGGCCCGACAGGCCGACGTGGGTGCAGAGCGTGCTGCCCGTGCAGGCCTTGAGCTGCTTGCCGCCCGCCCCACGGAGCACGACCTCGGTCGGCAGCGTGAGGCCGGAAAGCTCCGTGAGCCAGTGCCCCGTCGGCACGACGAGCGGCACGAGCGCCGGCACGATCGGCGCCGTGAGCGAATGGCCAAGCGCCGCGGCGAGCGCATGGCCGCCGCCGTCGGAGCCCGACTTGGGGAGTGACCTGCCGCCGGTGCAGAGGATCACGCGGCCGGCACGGATGCCGCCGAGCGGGGTCGCGAGCAGGAATCCGTCGGCATCACGGCCGATCGCCTCGACGCGGGCGGGATGCACCAGCTCGGCGCCGGCGCGGGTCGCTTCGCGGACCAGCGCGTCGAGCACCGTCCGCGCCGAGTCGGTGACCGGAAAGAGCTTGCCGGTGTCCTCCCGCTTGAGCTCCACGCCCGCCGCCGCGAAGAACGCCGCGGTGTCGTCGACCGTGAACCGGGCGAGCACCTTGCGGATCGCGGGCGGCGTGCTGCCGGCGAAGTCGGCCTCGCCGACCTTCCAGTGCGTGACGTTGCAGCGGCCGCCGCCGGCCACGAGGATCTTCGCGCCCAGCTTCCGCGCGCCGTCGACCGCGACGATCGACGTGCCGCCGCCGAGCTCCCGCGCGGTGCGGCCCGCCCAGGCGGCGGCGAACAGCCCGGCCGCGCCGGCGCCGACGATCGCCACGTCGACCGTGCGGACGGCCGCGCTCGCCGTCGAGGACGGGCTGGGGGCCACGGGGCTGTCTGGTTCCTGGTGCATCGGGGGGCGAACGTGACCGTGGCGACGACGCGGCCGGCCGCGGCCGGCCGTGCGGCGGCCGGCGACCGAAGGATGAGCGGCGCCGTGGACAAAAGCCACGGCCTGCGGCAACACGGCTGCCGGTGAAAGCAGAGGATAGCCGACGCCGTGCTGGCCACCGCGTGATTCTGGTGCTATCTTTCAGACTGATCGTGCTTTCTGATGGTTCGTGCAGATCGTTCCCGCCGATCGACCTTCTGGTCCGCGATTCGCCCGGCTCACCGCCTGCGGATCGGCGACGCGGGTGACCCCTCGAATGGAAACTCCGATGCGGAGGCGATCCATGGGTTGCTCGAGGCCGCGTTCCTTCGCGGCATGTCGCACCGCGTCGCTGCGCCGCCGGTGGGTGGGTCTGTTGTGGCCGTGCCTGGCGGTGTGCGCCGGCGCAGCCGCGGCCGAGCCGAGGCCGACGGCCGTCGACTTCAACCGCGACATCCGGCCGATCCTTGCCGAAAACTGCTTCTACTGCCACGGCCAGGACGGCAACAAGCGGCAGGCCGACCTGCGGCTCGACGACCGTGCCGCCGCCGTGTCTGCCGGCGCGATCGTGCCGGGCAACACGGGCGCGAGCACGGCGCTCGAACGGATCCGTTCGAGCGATCCCGACGTGCAGATGCCGCCGCCGACCTCGAACCGGAAGCTTTCCGACGAGCAGAAACAACTCCTCGATCGCTGGATCGCCGCGGGCGCCGAGTACGCCCCTCACTGGGGCTTCGTGCCGCCGGCCCGTCCTGCCGTTCCCGCGGTGTCGCGGGCGGAGTGGCCACGGAACGACGTCGACCGCTTCGTGCTTGCGAGGCTCGAGCGGGAGGGGCTCGCGCCGTCGCCCGAGGCCGACCGGCCCACGCTCATCCGCCGCCTGCATGCGGATCTCGTCGGCCTGCCGCCGACGCCTGAAGAGGTCGATGCCTTCGTGGCCGACGCCGATCCGGAAGCCTACGAACATCTCGTCGACCGCCTGCTGGCCAGCCCGCACTACGGCGAGCGGCTGGCGCTCTCGTGGCTCGACGCCGCGCGCTACGCCGACTCCAACGGCTTCCAGCAGGACGGCGACACCTGGCAGTGGATGTGGCGCGACTGGGTCGTGCGGGCGCTCAACGCCGACATGCCCTTCGACCGCTTCTCCACCGAACAACTGGCGGGCGACCTGCTGCCCGACGCCACGGCCGAGCAGAAGATCGCCACCGGATTCAACCGCAACCACCTCCTGAACGGCGAAGGGGGCGCGATCGCCGAGGAGCAGCGGTTCAACAACCTCTTCGACCGGGTCGACACGACGAGCACCACCTGGCTGGGCCTCACGATGGCCTGCGCCCAGTGCCACGACCACAAGTACGATCCCCTCACGCAGGCCGACTACTACCGGCTGCTCGACGCCTTCAACCGCGTGCCGGAGTCGGGCACGCCGACCCGGTTCTCGGCCCGGATCCGCGTCGCCCCGCCGGTGCTCGAACTGCCCTCGGAGGCGCAGACGCAGAAGCTCGCCGAGCTCGAGGCGAAGAAAACAGCGCTCGAGGGGGATGCCCGGCCGGTGATCGACGCGGCCTTCGCGGCCTGGCGGGCGGGCCTGTTCGCCGACGGGGAGCCGGCCGACGGCGCTGACCTGCCGCGGAACCTGACGCCGCTGCTGCGGAAGCCCGAGGCTGAGCGGACCGACGCCGAGAGAAAGTCGATCGACAGCCAGCTCCGCAGCCACTTCGAGGCGAAGGTGAAGGCCGACGTCGTCAAGACGCTGCCGCAGGTCGTGGCGTTCGAGACGGCGAAGAAGGAGTTCGACGAATACAAGGGAGACCAGCTGCCCCGGCCGATGGTGATGAGCGACGAGAAGCCCCGCGAGACAAAGGTGCTCGACCGCGGCGACTACCTCTCACCGAAGGGAGACGCGGTCGTGTTCGCCCCGCCCTCCTTCCTGCCGCCGCTGCCGGCCGGCGCGCCGGCCAACCGGCTCGGCCTGGCCCGCTGGCTCTTCGCGCCGGAGCATCCGCTCACCGCCCGCGTGCAGGTCAACCGCATGTGGCAACATTTCTTCGGTATGGGACTGGTGAAGACGACCGAAGACATGGGGGTGCAGAGCGAGTATCCGGCGCACCTCCCACTGCTCGACTGGCTGGCCGTGGAGTTCCGCGAGCGGGGCTGGAGCCAGAAGCAGCTGCACCGGCTGCTGGTGACGAGCGCCACCTACCGGCAGGCAAGCCGCATCACGGCGGACCACCTGGCGAAGGATCCCGAGAACCGGCTTTTCGCCCGCGCCAGCCGCTTCCGCATGCCGTCGCTGGTGCTCCGCGACGTGGCGCTGTCCGCGAGCGGCCTGCTCGACGGACGTCTCGGCGGCCCGCCCGTCTATCCCTACCAGCCCGACGAGATCTGGGAGGCACTGGCGATCACGAAGGAGCGCGACTTCACCTACCCCGCCTCGCACGGCGCCGACCTCTACCGCCGCAGCCTCTACACGTTCTGGCGGCGGACGGTGAACCCCGCCAACATGTTTGACGCGGCGAACCGCCAGACCTGCAGCGTGCGGACGAGCCGCACCTGCACGCCGCTGCACGCCCTCACCACGCTCAACGATCCGACCTGGGTCGAGGCATCCCGCGTGCTCGCCGAACGCGCGATCAAGACCGCGGCCGACGTCGACGGCCGGCTGGCGTTCGCCTTCCGGAGAATCCTCGGCCGCCGGCCCACCGACTACGACATGACCGCGATCCGCCGGATGTACGAAAGGCAGCTGGCTGTCTATCAGGCCGACGGCGACGCGGCGAAGCAGCTGCTGGGCATCGGCGAGAGCCCGCGGGACGAAACGCTCGACGCGGCCGCGCACGCGGCGATGAGCGGCGTCTGCCTCGGAATCTTCAATCTCGACGAGGCCTTGACGAGGGAATAGCCACAACGAAGCGCGGACACACGGGATGCCGGACGCTGCCGATTCACGCCTACGGAGCCGAGGATCGGTGGGTGGATCCCGAGCGTTTGGCGGCCTCGGCCACAGCGAGGGAACTCACACCGTCCCCGGCAGCGCGTCACCACCGACAACTGGCAACTCCACGACAGACGACACTCGACCGACGACATCAGACAGCCACATGAGACAGCCACGATGAACGCCATCCACCTCGAAGCCCTGCAGCGGGTCACCCGCCGCCAACTCTTCGGCTCGGCCGGCCTCGGCATTGGGTCGGCGGCGCTGGCGTCGCTGCTTGGCCGCGAGGCCGAGGCCGCCGCGCTGCCGGGCCTGCCCCACCATCCGCCCACGGCGAAGCGGGTCGTGATGCTCTGGCAGGGGGGCGGGCCGTCGCACGTCGACCTTTTCGATCCCAAGCCGGTGATGCGGGAGCGGGCCGGCAGCGACATCCCCGACAGCGTCCGCGGCACGACCCGGCTCTCGACGATGTCGAGCGGCTACGCGAAGTGGCCGGTCGTGCCGGCCATCAAGGGCTTCCGGAAGTACGGCAAGGCGGGGATCGAGATGAGCGAGATGCTGCCGAACGTGGGCGGCATCGCCGACGAGATCTGCCTCGTCCGCAGCATGCACACCGAGGCGGTCAACCACGCGCCGGGCGTGACCTTCTTCATGACGGGCGCGCAGGTGCCGGGGCGGCCGAGCATGGGGGCGTGGATGAGCTACGGCCTCGGCTCTGAGACGGCCGACCTGCCCGCCTTCGTGGTGATGACGTCGTCCGACAAGGAGCGGAGCTGCGGCCAGCTCTTCTTCGACTACTACTGGGGCAGCGGCTTCCTGCCGAGCCGGTTCCAAGGAGTGAAGTTCCGCAACTCGGGCGAGCCTGTGCCCTACCTCGCCAATCCCGCCGGTGTCAGCCGCCAGGCGCGGCGGACGCTGCTCGACGACGTCGCCGCCATGAACGCCGCCCACCTCGCCGACTACGGCGATCCGGAGATCGACACGCGGATCGCGCAGTACGAGATGGCCTTCGCGATGCAGGCGAGCGTGCCCGATCTCGTCGACTTCTCCGACGAGCCGCAGCACGTGCTCGACCGCTACGGACCCGACGTCCACGTGAAGGGGAGCTTCGCCTACAACTGCCTGATCGCCCGGCGGCTCTTGGAGCGAGGCACGCGGTTCGTGCAGCTGATGCACGCCGGCTGGGACCAGCACGGCAACCTCTTCACGCAGCTGGAGATCCAGTGCAAGGACACGGAACGCCCGTCGGCGGCGCTCGTGCAGGATCTCAAGGAGCGGGGCATGCTCACAGACACGCTCGTGGCCTGGGGGGGCGAGTTTGGCCGCACGCCCTTCGGCCAGGGGGATCCGGTGAAGCCGATCGGCCGCGACCACTTCGGCAAGGCCTATTCATGGTGGCTCGCGGGGGGCGGCGTGAAGGCCGGGCACGTCTACGGCTCGACCGACGACTACGCCTGGAACATCACTGCCGACCCGGTGCACATCCACGACATGCAGGCCACGATCATGCACCTGGTGGGCATCGACCACACGAAGCTCACGTTCCGCTACCAGGGCCGCCAGTTCAGGCTCACCGACGTTCATGGGCATGTTGTGAAGGGCATCCTCGCCTGATCGCCGGGCAGGAGGCCCGGCCCCTCGCCAGCGACCGGAGGTCGCCAAGCAAAGGCCGGCGGGACGCCGGAGCTGTGCGTGAAGTGGCCGTTCATGGGCACGTGGTGAAGGGCATCCTCGCCTGATCGCCGGGCAGGAAGCCCGGCCCCTCGCCAGCGACCGGAGGTCGCCAAGCAAAGGCCGGCGGGACGCCGGAGCTGTGCGTGAAGTGGCCGTTCATGGGCATGTTGTGAAGGGCATCCTCGCCTGACCGCCGGGCAGGAGGCCCGGCCCCTCGCCACAAAAACCCAGCTGGGGCCGGGGCTGCCCGTGCCCTCTCGTCGGACGTTCGCCTCGGCCCTCCCGGCCTCGGCTCACTGCAGTAGAAGCTGCGCTTCGCAATCCTTGCTGTGCTTGCTTCCACAGCCCGCTCGAGGGCACGGGCAGCCCCTCGCAAAGTCTGCGATCAGCACGATCTCCGTTGCGTGAGACGCAGATGACGACCAGCTCCCGCCGACGACCGCACGTCGCGAAAAGACATCTGGTTTCACGGGAGCGACGACGCGGTGGCATGGGACAAAGGCGATGATCGCTCCCTGCCGGAACGCTCCGCAGAACTCGGATGCGTTCCAGGCAACCGCCCACATCACCAGCGGTGGTGCACGAGCGGGCGGATCGCCTCGTCGTAGATCT
>Ga0209401_1000060_pt1 | contig 75416 bp, 58 predicted proteins | sample M_140807_MF_Meta_FD_187318 | JGI IMG/M metagenome (GOLD analysis project Ga0209401, IMG submission 187318) | Freshwater microbial communities from Lake Montjoie, Canada to study carbon cycling - M_140807_MF_MetaG (SPAdes) (version 2) | ecosystem: Environmental > Aquatic > Freshwater > Lake...
GGGTCAGCATACCGCGGTGAATGTGTTCCTGAGCCTTGTACACACCGCCCGTCAAGCCACGAAAGTGGGGGGCATCCGAAGTCGCTGAGGTAACCGCAAGGAGCCAGGCGCCTAAGATGAACTCTGCGATTGGGACTAAGTCGTAACAAGGTAGCCGTAGGGGAACCTGCGGCTGGATCACCTCCTTTCTAAAGGATAATGCGGAAACAGGTCTTCGGGCCTGTGGATGCAGCCACGGAAGGAACGGTCGTTGGCTCGTGTTCGCACGAGTTTCAGTGGCCTGGAATCCCGTGGTCCAAAAGTCGCGAAGGTCGCAAGACCTTCAAAACTGAATTGTGGAGACGATCGCGTCTCCGGCGTACGGATGTCTGAATAGGACGTTCGCGCGTGCGGAGGGTGCCGCCGAAAGAGATGGCCGGACGAGGACTTGTTCCTCATGGCACAACTGCCGCGTATCGATGAACGCATAAGGACCCGCGGGGGCTCGGCCGAGCCCCCGCGGGTTTCTTTTTTGCTGGGCCTCTTTTGCAGGGCTGCTCGTTGCGTTCTGCCGTGTGGTGTGCCGTGGTTGGGGCGGCCGCTTCGTGGGTCGGCCCTGTTGTCGTCGTGCCTGTCATCGTCATGGTTGTCATGGTCATCGGCGGCGGCGGTCACCCCTTTCGGGATCGTGGCGGATCGGTACCATGAGGGCCGACACGTTTGGCCTGTCGGGCCGTCGCCTGTTGGGCCGTCGATAGGGTCGTTCACGCGATTGCTTGCTCGACGGCCGCCCCGTCGGTCTCGGACGGCCAGCGTCGTCCTCCCAGCCGTTCTTCGCCAGCAGTGGTAGCCACACAGTGTCAGTCATGACGCAGCAGCCGATCGCAGGTGTCGTTCCGCCGTCCGTGTCAGAGGCCACCGTGATGACGGTGTGGCCTTCGGTGGGATCGACCGCGGTGGGGCAATGGCTGGGCCGCATCTACCGCATCCGCAGTGGGTTCGGGCCGGTGTCGATCGGCCGTCTGGCACTGCTGGCGACCATCCCAGTGGGAATGATGCTCTATCTCTCGATGAGGCTTCCGTGGGCGATCCGCCGGTATCGCCTGACCAATCGCCGCGTCACGGTCGAGCGTGGGATCACGCCACGGGTGGAACAGTTCGTCGATCTCGAGCGATTCGATGCCATTGACCTCGTCGTGCAGCCCGGGCAGGAGTGGTACGACTGCGGCGACCTCGTGTTTCGTCGGGGGCCGATCGAGACCCTGCGGCTGTCCGGCGTGAGCCGGCCCGAGCCGTTTCGGCAGACCTGCCTCAAGGTGCGGCAGTCCTACGTGAGCGTCGCGGCTGCAGGCTAGCAGGCCATGGATTTCGCAGCGGTTGATCTCGCAGGGGTTCGATCTCGCAGTGCGTGGATAGAGTCATCCGCCGCTGGAGGCGGCGGCAGCAAGCGACGAAAAACGTCTGCTTTTCCGCGGCTCGCGCTCACGGGAAAAGCTCTCGTGGAAAGAGCTCTTTTGGAAAAAGGCCACGGACTGCCTTTTCCACTGCCAGTGAGGATGCCGGGCCGGTCTCACACCGGTCTTCTGCCCGCCACGGGACCCCGCCTGCCGATCGCCTCAGTGATGGCCGCACGCGCCTCGTCGTCGAGGGTGCAGGCGATCGCCCGGGCGTTGGCCGCGGCCTGCAACGGCGTTGTCGCCCCGGAGAGGACGCAGGTGATGCCGGGCTGCTCGGCGGTCCAAGCGAGCACCAGGTCGGGCAGCGGGCTGTCGAGACGTGCCGCGATGGGCCGCAAGGCGTCGACGAAATCGAGGTTGCGCTGGAACTCCTCGCCATTGAACATCGGGTACTTGTGCCGGCTGTCGGTCGCGGGAAACCTCCTGCTCCGCGGCATGTCCCCCGCCAGCAGCCCCTTCATGAGCGGCCAGTAGACGAACATCGAGACGCCGTGGGATCGGCACCACGGCAGGATCTCCGCCTCGATGTCCCGTTGCAGCATGTTGTAGTGCATCTGGCAGGCTGCGATCGGGCAGGCGGCCGCGAAGCGGACGAGCTGGTCGAGGCTCGCGTTCGACACACCTACCGCCCGCGTCTTGCCGGCGGCGAGAAGCCTCGCCAACTCCTCGGCGGACGACTCGATCGGGTGCGTGGGGTCGGGAGCGTGCAGGTAGAGCAGGTCGACGCGATCGGTGCCGAGACGGCGCAGGCTCTCCTCCACCTCGTGCCGGAGCCGCTCCGGCCGACCGTCCACCCGCTGCTTTCTGCCCGGTTCCCAGTGGATGCCGCACTTGGTGGCGATCACGAGGCCGTCGCGCCCCCGGCCCGCCAGTGCGGCGGCGATCGCGGTTTCGCTCTCGCCATGCTCCCCATAGCAGTAGGCGGTGTCGAGGTGGTCGATCCCCGCGTCGATGGCCGCCCGGACGGTCGCCACGGCCGCCTCTGGCGTGATTCCCTCACGGGTCATGCCGGCCAGCGGCCAGCAGCCGAGGCCGAACGCACCGATCTCGACGTCGGTTTCGCCCACACGGCGTCGCGGAGGTGTCATGGCGGTCCTCAGGGAGTCGGCCCGACGCGCATGCCCGGCACGCGGGACGGGACCGCGGGAAACTCACCGCAGGCGAGAAAGCCGGCCACGAGGTCGGCGGCATCGCGGCGAAAGAGAAGGCTCGAGTGCAGGCAGGGAAGGGTGACATGGGCATGCGGCACGTCCGGGCGGGTGCTCTCGGGGGAGACGAGGGCGTCGCGGCTCGCCGCGATCACCCCGACCTTGATCCCGTCGGGCATGCCCAGCGCATGGACGAGGCTGTCTTCCGCCGTCGACAGCTCCCTGACGGGCCGGAACAGCCCTCCCAGCAGGTCGGCCGCCGCCGTCGCCACGAAGGATCCGCGATTCGGCGGCGCCAGCATCACGAACCGCCCCAGCTTGCGGGGGCGGTAGAGCCCCAGCGCCGCCCGGGCGATGATCCCGCCCATGCTGTGCGTGACGAGGTGGATGGTGCCGACGGCGCGGTCGGCGTCGAGCGTCGACAGCTCGTGGGCGAACTTCTCGGCGTGGATGAGGATCGATCGCCGCATGTCCGTGTAGCCCCACGACCGCGCGAGGTAGCCGCGCCGGTGGAGCCGCTGGCTCAGGAGCGACAGCATGAGCGTGTTGGCCATGAACCCGTGCACGAGCGAAACGCATTCCCACGGCCGATCCACGGCCGCGGTCTCGCCGCAGGCGGGGGCGGCCATGCCAGACGTGCTCGCGGCTGGGGGCATGGGGGACCGTCAGCCTGGGCGTCCGGCACTCTCGGGCCGCCCGGCGGTTCCGGCCGGTCGGCCGACCGGCGCCGGGCAGCAGTCGAGCGGGCACACGTCGTGGCTCGCCGGCAGCCGGCCGATCGCGGCCCGATCCGGCAGCAGCCCCATGCGTTCCGCGACGAGGTCCCGGATCATGGCGACGAATTCCGGTGCGGTGCCGACCGTGTCGGCACGCACCATCTCCACGCCGAGCTGGCGGCAGAGATCTGCAGCCTCCGTGTCGAGGTCGTAGAGCACCTCCATGTGATCGGAGATGAAGCCGATCGGCGCGATCACGACGCGGCGGCCACCCTCGGCATGCAACTGCCGAATCGCGTCACAGACGTCCGGTTCGAGCCAGGGCTGTGTCGGCGGGCCGCTGCGGCTCTGGTACACGAGCCTCCATGCGCCGACGCCGGCCATTTCGGCCACGAGCCGCGACGCCTCAGCCAGCTGCGCACCGTAGCGGCAGCCGTCGGCCATGGACGTGGGGATGCTGTGCGCCGTGAAGAGCACAGGCACGGCAGGGCGGACGTCGGCCACGAAGCGGTCGAGGGCCCGCGACACGTTCCTCGCCATCGGGCCGACGAACCCGGGGTGGTTGAAGAACACCCGGAGCTTGTCCACCTGCGGTGCCCGATCGCCCAGGGTTCCGCAGGCGGCGGCGATGTTTTCCCGGTACTGCCGGCACCCCGAGTAGCTGCTGTAGCCGCTCGTGACGAAGGCGATCGCCCGCCGCACGCCGGCATCGGCCATCTCCCGCAGCGTATCGGCGAGCAGCGGATGCCAGTTGCGGTTTCCCCAGTAGACGGGCAGCCGCGGACCGCGGCGCTCGAGTTCCTCGCGGAGGGCGGACAGCAGGGCGAGGTTTTGGTCGTTGATGGGGCTCTTGCCGCCGAAGTGCTGGTAATGCTCGGCAACCTCGAGCATCCGCTCACGTGGAACGTTGCGTCCACGGAGAACGTTCTCCAGGAAGGGGATCACGTCCGCCGGGCCGTCGGGGCCGCCGAACGACACGAGCAGCACGGCGTCATACGGGGTTTCCTGCATCGAAATGTCTCGAGGATTGCTAGAGGATTGATCGTGGGGGACGGATTTCAGGGATGGCTTGCAGGGACGGATCGGTCTGTGGACACGGGCGGCATCCCGCGGTGACTGCGGGCCCCGACCGTGCGTCGGTATCGGAGGGCCGCTTCTCCTGGACCGCCACGCGGGAACATCGACTCAGGCACGTCGAAGCGACTGCGGATCGGGCCGGGGAGTGGCGTCCGTTCCCGGCGCAGGAAGACCGGGAAGTGACCCTGACGGGATTCGAACCCGTGTTACCGGCGTGAAAGGCCAGTGTCCTAGGCCTCTAGACGACAGGGCCCCGTATCCAGAAGCATACCCGGAAAGCCCCATTCGCCCAGCCGCCTCTGAACGGGGCCTCGGGAATCTCCACCCCGAACAGCTTCGGTGACACGGTACCATCACCGGAAGTGCCGGCCACTCGCATCAGCTCGCGGCGGGAGAAGCGCCCGGCGGAAGCGGATCCGCACCGGAGGGAAGCGTCGCGGGCAGTGACTCCGCCGGCAGCGGTTCCGACGCGGGCTCCCCCCGTGCGATCGCGTCGAACACTTCGCGACGATGCACGGGAACTTCCTTGGGAGCCTCGACACCGAGGCGGACCTTGTCGCCGCGAATCTCCACCACAACGATCGTGATGTCGTTGTTGATGACGATGCTTTCGTCTTTTTTTCGCGACAGGACCAGCATGGCGACCTTCCGTGGCGGCTCCGGTTGATGCAGCTCAAGGCACCTCGTCAAGGCACCTCGCAGCCACAGCCTTCCCGCCGCCGGCCAGACAGTCTGTCGAGCAGGCGAAACACCGGAAGTCGTGGAAGAAGGTGCCGTGGGGATTCAGGCAGGCTGCGTCATCTCCGCCATTGAAATGTAGAGAGTTTTGTCCCACGGTCAAGCAACTTCAGGGTGATTTCCAGGGCGATTCTGGAGGCCATCCCGGCCGCAAACCCCCGGGGAAAAACGCCACATTTACCATCGGCGGGCCAGCCGTTTTGCCCGGTTCGATCCCCCTTTGGCCGCAGGTTTTCACATGATTCCGCGGAGCCTGCACCCCCGAGACGGCCTTCGGAAAAAGGTCGGATCGCCGTGGACAGTTTCCCGGACCGGCCGTTCCCGGCCGGTCCGGGACGGCAGGCTCGTCCACGAAATCTCGACCAGTTGGAGTTTGGATGTGGCGGATCTGGATGAGGCGGACTTGGCCGACGGGATTCCCGCCTTACGGGCCGCATGGGCTGCAGCAGGGGGCGTCACGTTCAGTCGCCAGTGACGACTGCCCGCAGCCGCGGCCCGACGGAAGCGGCGGCTTGTTGCCGGGAAGGCCGCACCTATACTCTGAAGCCGTCTTGCTTTGAAGCCGTTCGATCGAGATCTCAGCAGCCGAACCGGATGTCGCATGCGAGAGTGGTTTCGCAACCTGTTCACAGCCGTGCGTACCGTGCTCGAGGGCATGCTGGTCACCCTGCGGGTGTTCGGCAGCACCTACGACCAGACCCGACGGACGTTCACCGAGCATTTCGAGTACCCGGAGCTGCCGGCACCGGTTGCCGCCCGCTACCGCGGCTTCCACCGCTACGATCTCACCACCTGCATCGCCTGTGATCAGTGCTCGAAGGCCTGCCCGGTCGATTGCATCTACATCGGCAAGGAGCGGATCCCCGGCGCCAAGGGCTTCCGTGTGAGCGGGTTCACGATCGACTACTCGAAGTGCATGTTTTGTGCGCTGTGCGTGGAGCCGTGCCCCGTCGACTGCATCTTCATGGGTTCGACGCTCGATCTGAGCTGCTACAGCCGCGACGGAACCATCGTCGACTTCGCGCGTCTCCCGGTGGAGGTCGCCTGGGGCCGCTCGACGCTGAACCCGACGGCGGTCGCCGCCTCCAAGGTGATCGTCGACCCCGTGCACGGTGGCCCGAACCAGTGAGCGTCCGATCGAGAGTCAGGCGTGGCGCGACCCGCGTCACATGACGCGGTTGCGTCTGTTGGCACACACCACGCACCACGACACCACGCCCCCCAGCCCATCGTCTCCGAGCACCAGCCCATGCACCCCGTCCTGATCGCCGGATACGTCGCGCTGTTCGTGGCCGTGGGGGCCGCGTTCCTGTTCGTGAACCTCCTGGTCGGCTGGCTCGTTCGGCCGCGGGTTCCTAACACCGAGAAACTCGAGGTCTACGAGTGCGGCGAGCCGACGATCGGCTCGAGCTTCGTGCAGTTCGACCTGCGGTTCTACGTGGTCGCGCTGCTGTTCATCATTTTCGACGTCGAGGTGGCGCTGTTCTTCCCGTGGGCCACGGTGTTCGGCAAGGCGACCCAACTGGCCGATCCGGCGCTGGTCACCGTGCAGGCCGACGGGCAGACACTCACGCCGGCGGCGGCGGGGCTGATGCGGGAACTGGGCGTCGGCACGCCCGCGATCCCGGTCTTTCCCGGGAGCGGCGAGTCCGGGTCGGCGGCGGTGGCGAAGGCGGGATCCATGCTGGCGGGCATGGCGGCGGTCGACATGCTGGCGTTCTTCGCAGTGCTGCTGGTCGGCTTCGCCTACGTCTGGTACCGCGGCGACCTCGACTGGGTGAGGGCCGTGTCCTCGTCGCGCGCCGCCGGTGCACCCGCTGCCGGTGCGTCAGGCGGCCGCGTGTCTGCCGCCTGAGAAAGCGCACGCCTGGACGCCACGCCAGAGGAATGCCACGCCAGAGGAATCACGAGAACCGCGCCCAGCCTGGCCCGCACGATCCGCTTCACAGCCACGACCACCGATCACTTCACGTCCGCCCCCCCGTCGCGAGAACGTCTCCATGAGAGGCCCAGGTTTCCTCGAGCAACTCGACCGCCACCTGCCCGGCGCCGTGGTGGCCAGCCGCCTCGACGCCCTCGACCCGTGGATCGAGGTCGCGGCCGACAAGCTCCTCGACGTCTGCGCGTGGCTGAAGGGATCGGCGCTGAAGGGATCGGGGCTGAAGGGATCGGGGCCGGAGCGATCGGGTGACGTGCGGTTCGACTCGCTGCAGTGCATCACGGCGATCGACTGGTTCGAGGCGGACCCAAAGAAGGCCGCGAAGACCGGCTGGGAGCCGCACACCGAACTCGTCTACCACCTCTGGAGCACCGCATCCCGGGTCAGTCTCGTGCTGAAGGTGAAGCTGCCGCGCTGGAAAGATGGCGTTGCCGGCCAGCTCCCCGAGGTGGCCAGCGTGACGGGCGTCTGGCGCGGGGCGAACTGGCACGAGCGTGAGGTGTACGACCTGTCCGGGGTGTGGTTCGCGGGCCATCCGGACATGCGGAGGATCCTCTGCCCGGACGACTGGGTCGGGCACCCTCTCCGCAAGGACTATGAAATGCCGCTCGAATACCACGGCATCAGGGGGCGCTGAGCATGTCGATGACGAACATGATCGACGACGATCCGCGGATCATCGAATTCGACGTCCGCACCGACGAGATGCTGGTCAACATGGGGCCGCAGCACCCGAGCACGCACGGCGTGCTGCGGCTCGTGCTGCGGACCGACGGCGAGATCGTCTCGGAGGTCGAGCCGCACATCGGCTACCTGCATCGCTGTGCCGAGAAAATCGGCGAGAACCTCACGGCCCGGCAGTGGATCCCGTACACCGACCGGATGGATTACCTGGCCGCGATGAACATGAACCTCGGCTGGGCCCTGACGGTCGAGAAGCTCATGAAGTACGAGGTGAGCGAGCGGGCCCGGCACCTGCGGGTACTGATCGCGGAAATGGGCCGGATCGCCAGCCACCTGGTCGGCATGGGCGCATACGGCCTCGACCTCGGCACGTTCAGCCCGTTCCTCTACGCCTTCCGGGAACGCGAGAAGATCCTCGACCTGTTCGAGGAGGCCTGTGGCGCGAGGCTCACGTACAGCTACATCACCGTCGGAGGCCTGACGGCGGATCTGCCCCCCGGCTGGTTGCGGAAGTGCGAGGACTTCCTCGACCAGTTCGAGCCGATCATCAAGGAATACCACGCCCTGCTCACGACGAACGCCATCTTCGTGAAGCGGACCGCCGGCATCGGCGTGATGTCCCGCGAACTCGCGATCGACTACGGCTGCTCCGGCCCCGTGCTTCGTGGCAGCGGCGTCGACCAGGACATGCGTCGGGACGGCGAGAGCATCTACACAGGAATGTACGACGGCTACGCCTTCGAGGTGGCGGTCATGAAGGACGGCCACTATCCGCGCGACCACGAATACCCAGCGGTGCCGGCGGATGCCGTGCTGGGCGACTGCTGGCACCGGTTTTTCGTGCGGATGCTGGAGGTCGTGCAGTCGATGGATCTCGTGCGTCAGTCGATCGACCGCTACTCCGCCTGCAAGGGGCCGCTCGGCGAGCCGCTCAAGCTCACCGAGAAGATTCCGGCCGGCGACGCCTACCTGGAGACCGAATGCCCCAAGGGCCAGATGGGGTTCTACGTCGTGAGCGACGGCTCCGCGATTCCCTGGCGGGTGCGGGCCCGGTCGAGCTCGTTCTCGAACCTCGCGGTGACGCACGAGCTCTGCCGCGGCTGCCTGATCGCCGACGTGCCGGCGATCGTGGGCAGCCTTGACATCGTGATGGGCGAGATCGACAGGTAGCCTCGCCGTTGTCTTCCCAGGCGTTCGTCTGGAGGCGATGGGGGTTTCGTCGCGTTCTGAAAGCGGTGTTTGGCAGCCGGTGTTTGCGGTCGGGACTTGTGGTTTGCGCGGACTTCGGGCAGACTTCGTGCGATTTTTCACGATGTCCGTTTCCTCCCGGAAAATTCGTCGTTTGGGGGGAATCGCACCGTCCGCGGCGGCCCGCCGGCTGATCCACCGATGGCAGCATTCCTGATCAATTCGCTCGGGCTTCCCGACTGGCTGGCCTGGACGGTCACCGCGGTGGTCGCGGCCGTCCTGATCCTGCACGTGATCGCCGGCGGAGCGCTGGTCTTCATCTGGGCCGAGCGCAAGATTGCCGCCCGTATCCAGGACCGTCTGGGGCCCACCCGCACGGGAGGTCGCTTCGGCTGGCTGCAGTCGCTCGCCGACGGGATCAAGCTGCTCGCCAAGGAGGACCTGATGCCGGAGGGGGCCGACGGCCTGCTGTTCCGCATCGCCCCGTATGTCAGCTTCTGTGCGTCGTTCTGTGCGTTCATCGCGCTGCCGTTCGCGTTCGATTTCGTGGGGCAGCGGCTGAACGTCGGCGTGTTCTTCGTGGTCGCCGTCCTGGGGCTCGAGGTGTTCGGCGTGATCCTCGCGGGGTACGCGTCGGCGTCCAAGTGGTCCCTCTTCGGGGCGATGCGCGAGGCCGCACAGGTGGTGAGCTACGAGGTGCCCCTGGGGATGTGCGTCGTCGTGCCGGTGATGCTGGCGGGGAGCATGGACCTCGTGACGATCGCCGAGAAGCAGGGCGGCTGGTTTACGAGCTGGTACCTGTTCCACGACCCGTTCACGTTCGTCATCTTCTGGGTCTACGTCACGTGCGCGGTCGCCAGCGTGAATCGTGCCCCCTTCGACCTGGCCGAGGCCGAGAGCGAACTCGTCGCCGGCTTCCACACCGAGTATTCCGGGCTGCGGTGGAGCTTCTTCTTCATGGCCGAGTACGGCTCCATGTTCCTGGTGAGTGCCCTGGCGGCCGTGCTCTTCCTCGGCGGCTGGAACGGGCCCATTCCGGTGGCGCGGCTCCTGGGGCTGAGCGAGGGCACCGGCGACACCGCCGGGTATTTCGTCCGCCTGCTCGGCTGCGGCAACCTTCTGCTGAAGGCCACGCTCGGCGTGCTGATCATGATGTGGGTGCGGTGGACCCTGCCGCGGCTGCGCATCGACCAGGTGATGACCACGTGCCTGAAGTACTGCACGCCGATCGCCGCCGCCATGTTCGCGGGCGCGATGCTGTGGCAACTGGCGCTGCCGGGCGGGCTGATCCGTGGATTGCCGGCCTGGCTGTCGCGGCCCGCCGGCGAGGTTCGTGAAGGGTGGCTCGAGGGGCCGGGCGGTCTGCCGGCCGGCCGCGGAGGGGCTCGCGCCGCGTCCCCGAGCGTCGTACGGGTGCTGCCATGATGGATGGTCCCATGATCGCCGTGATGGCCCCTGGTGTGTTGGCCCCTGGTGTGGTCGGGCAGGGGGGCATGCCGTGGGGGCTGTTGCCGTTGGCGGCCGTCAACTGGCACGCCGCCTTTTTCATGCTCTTCGCGGCACTGGCCTGTGCGTGCGCCGTGGCCGTGGTCCTGGCCGACAACGTCGTCCGCATGGCCTTCTACCTGGTGCTCTCGCTCGGCGCCACCGCGGGCCTCTTCTTCCTGGCGGGCGCCGAGTTCATTGGGGCGATGCAGCTTATGATTTACGTCGGTGGCACGCTGGTGCTGCTCGTCTTCGGCGTGATGCTGACCGCCCAGGCGCCGTTCGTGGCGATCAAGCCGTCGTCCGGCGACAAGGTCCTGGCGGGCATGGTCGGCGCAGCGCTGCTGGCCGTGCTCCTGCAGGCGGCCTTCCGCGTCGAAGCATGGCGCCGGCCCTCCGTCGCCGCACCGGTGGCAGCGGCGCCTTCGGCCACGCCGTTGGGCATGGCGCTGCTGGGCATCCGCGTCGATGAGCCGCCGTCCGGCGCCGTCGGCACGCGCGGCGGTTACCTCCTGCCCTTCGAGATCGTGTCCGTGCACCTGCTCGTTGTGCTCGTCGGTGCGGCGTATCTGGCCCGGGCGAAGCGGCGCCGCACGCCGCGGTCCATCGACGCGGCGGCGTCCGCGGTCTCCGTCCAGGAACGGCCGGCTGGGCCGGCCGGGGTGCCGCTCGCTTCCGGAGGTCGACGATGAATCAGGCGATCTTCGCGGGCTTCGTGACGGCGGGCTGGGGGCCGACCTTCGCCGCCGGGTTCCTGTCGGCGCCGGTCGGCGTGGCGCACTATCTGGTCGTGGGCGCCGTCCTGTTCACGGCCGGCGTCGTCTGCATGGTGGTGAAGCGAAACGCGCTCGGCGTGTTGATGGGCATCGAACTCGTCCTCAACGGGGCCAACGTCAACTTCGTCGCCTTCGCGTCGCCCGACCTGCGGGGTGGCGGCACGCCCGCCCTCGGCCTCGACGGCCAGGCCATCGCGCTCTTCGTCATCCTGCTGGCGGCGGCGGAGGCGGCGGTCGCGCTGGCTATCACGCTCAACTTTTACAACAACCACGCCACCGTCGACGTCGATCGGGCGGACGAGCTCAAGGGGTGATCGCGAGGGGCGACCCCCGCGGAGCATGATCATGGAACCGACCTCACAACTCCCGACGCTGCTGGGTCTCGCGTGGATCGCGCCCCTGGTGTCGTTCGTCGCCATCCTCTTCTTTGGTCCCCGCATGGGCCATCACGGCCGGAACGCGGCCTGGGTGGCGACGGCCGCGATCGTGACGTCGCTGGTGCTGTCGCTGGTGGCGCTGGGCACCTGGCTGTCGGCGCATCCTGTGGTCGCCCTCGGCCACGGGGGCCACGCCGCGGCCGGTGCCGGGCATGGGGATGCTGCCGGGCATGCAGATACCGGGCACGGAGATGCCGGGCATGCGGATGCCGGGCACGGTGAGACGCATGGTGCCGGGCATGGCGGTCACGGGGCCGGCCGCGTCCCTCACGCCTACTCCGGCGACTGGTACACGCTCTATCAGGGCGGTTCGCTCCGCCTGTCGATCGGCTGGTACGTCGACGCGCTCACCGTGCTGATGTTCGTGGTCGTGACCTTCATCGCGACCTGCATCCACGTCTACGCATCGGGCTACATGCACGACGAACTGCATGACGTCACCGACCACGAGGTGCACCTCTCCTCGGGCGGCCACCTCCACAGGCCGGGCCGGTTCCCCCGCTTCTTTCAGGCCCTGTCGCTGTTCTGCTTCTCCATGCTGGGGATCGTCATCGCCGGCAACCTGGCGATGGTGTTCATCTTCTGGGAACTCGTCGGCATCTGCTCCTGGTTCCTGATCGGCTTCTATTACGAACGGAAGAGCGCGTCGACGGCGGCCAACAAGGCGTTCATCGTCAATCGCGTCGGCGACTTCGGCATGCTCATCGGGCTGATGGCCCTATGGGGGGCGCTCGGCACGCTGCACTTCGCCGACGTCGCCACGGCCGGGGCCTCGCGGCCGGGGCTGTTCAGCCTCGTGCGGCCCGCGGCGACCGGGCACGCACTGCAGGTGCCCGACGGCATGGTCGCGTTCGCCGCTGCGGACGAGGTCGCCCGGATCGCGGCCGATCGCACGCTCGATCCCGGGGGCGTCGACGCCGAGATCGCGGGCCGGATGGCCGACTGGCGGGCCCGCGGCTTCGGTCGCTGGCTGCTATTCATCGCCGGCGTGGGCATCTTCTGCGGCTGCGTCGGCAAGAGCGCGCAGTTTCCGCTCTTCGTGTGGCTGCCGGACGCGATGGAGGGGCCCACGCCGGTCTCGGCGCTCGTCCATTCCGCCACGATGGTCGCGGCGGGCGTCTACCTGGTGGGCCGCTTCTACCCGGTGCTCACGCCCGACGTGCTGCTCGTGATCGCCATCGTCGGCGCGATCACGCTCTTCATCGCGGCCACGATCGCTCTGGTTGCCAACGACATCAAGCGAGTCCTCGCTTACTCCACGGTGAGCCAACTCGGCTACATGATGCTCGCGCTCGGCGTGGGCGGCTGGGCGGCCGGCCTGTTCCACCTCGTGACGCACGCGTTCTTCAAGAGCCTGCTGTTCCTCTGCTCGGGCTCGGTCATCCACGCCTGCCACACGAACGACATGCGGAAGATGGGCGGGCTCGCCAGGGTGATGCCGTGGACCGCGGGCACGATGCTGGTCGGCTGCCTGGCGATCATCGGGGCGGGCGTGCCTTTTGTCGTGGGGCTGTCGGGCTACTACTCGAAGGACGCGATCCTCGCCCAGGCGCTGTCGTTCTCGCGGGCGAATCCGGCCTGGTCCGTGCTCTTCTACGCGGTCGCCGGCGGCGCCTTCCTGACCGCCTTCTACATGTTCCGGCTGTGGTTCATGACCTTCGCCGGCGAGCCGCGGGATCACCACGTCGCCGACCACGCGCACGAGTCTCCGCGGGTCATGGTGGCGCCGCTGGTGGTGCTTTCGGTGCTGGCCGTCGTCGCCGGCTGGACGCTGCCCGGTGGCTTCGGCCTGCCGAATCTCCTGGAGCAGGCCCGTCCTGCGGGCACGGAGGCGTCGTCGGTCGGCGGTTTCGTCTTCGGCCAGATCACCGTGCCAGCCGAGCACGAGAGCCACGAGGGGGCGATCCACGTGATCGCGACGCTGACCGCCTTCTGCACGGCCGCGGCCGGCGTGCTGCTCGCAGCGGCCATGTACCTGTGGCGGCTCGTCTCGCCGGAGGCAGTGGCGGCTACGTTCCGCCCGGTCTATTCGTTCCTGGCGAACAGATGGTGGTTTGACGAGCTCTATGACGCGATCTTCGTGCAGCCGGCGCTGGGTATCGCCCGGCTCGCGAGCGGCGTGGACAGGGGGGTCATCGACCGCATTATCGACGGCGTGGCCTGGACGGCGCGGCAGCTGGCCGGCATCGACGCGTGGATCGATCGCACGCTCGTCGACGGCCTGGTGAACGCCACGGCCGCCGCCACGTGGACGGCGGGCATGGAGATGAAGAAGCTGCAGACCGGCCGGCTCCGCCAGTATGTGATGTTCATCGTCATCGGCACCGTGGCCCTCTTCGTCCTCGCCAGCATGTTGTTCCGCTCCACCCTCGCGGGCTGACCCGCGCGGCACGCGTCTCGAAACGCTCGTCGTCCCGCTTCGCCCGTTCACCTCCCCGATCCCGACGGATTCCGCCATGCCCTCCAGCGACGTGATCACCCAGCCCGCCCTCTGGCCTCTGACGGCCATCGTCTTCCTGCCGGCCCTGGTGGCGGCCTTCCTGTCGCTGCCGCTCTTCTCGCGAGGACGGGAGGATGTCGTCCGTTGGATCACGCTGGCGACGACGTTCGTCGTGTTCGTCCTCTCCCTCTGGGTGGCTGTGCCGGCGCTGTTCGGCCCGGCCGGGCCGGCGCAGTTCCGTGTCGGCGAGGCCGGCATGCAGGACATGGTGAAGGTGCCGTGGATCAGGGCGTTCGGCATCGAATACCTGCTCGGCGTCGACGGCATCAGCATGCCGCTGGTAGTGCTGACGACGTTCCTGTCGATGCTGGCGGCTGCGGCGAGCTGGCCGATCACCAAGCACGTGAAGGCCTACCACATCCTCTTTCTGCTGCTTGAGACGGGCATGCTCGGCGTGTTCGTGTCACTCGACTTCTTCCTCTTCTACGTCTTCTGGGAGGTGATGCTCCTGCCGATGTACTTCCTGATCGGCATCTGGGGCGGGCCGCGGCGCGAGTACGCGGCGATCAAGTTCTTCCTCTACACGCTGCTGGGCAGCGTCCTGATGCTGCTCGCCATCCTCATGCTCTATTTCACGAGCGACGTGCGGATGCTGTCCGACGAGCGGCTCGTGGCCGCGCACGTCGTGAGCCCGCAGCTCGACGACGCGGGGCGTGCGGCCGCGATCGCCGAGATCCGCGACGCCGGGTCGGCCGTGCACACGTTCAACATCCTCGCCCTCTCGCAGCTCGGGCAGATCGAGCACGCGCCGGGGTCTGGCAAGTCGCCGTTCGCTGCCGTCGAGCTCTGGGGCATGAGCCTGGAGACGTGGGCCTTCCTGCTGCTGCTGATCGGCTTCGTGATCAAGGTGCCCGTGGTGCCGGTGCACACCTGGCTCCCCGACGCGCACGTGGAGGCGCCCACCCCCATCTCGATGATCCTGGCGGGCGTGCTGCTCAAGCTCGGCGGCTACGGCATCCTGCGGATCTGCTATCCCATCTGCCCCGGGGCCGGGCTGTCCCTTGCCTGGCTCGTCTGCGGCCTGGGCGTGGTGTCGATGGTCTACGGCGCGTTCGCCGCCCTCGCCCAGAAGGATTTCAAGCGCATGGTGGCCTACAGCTCGGTCAGCCACATGGGATACGTCATGCTCGGCCTCGGCGTGTGGAGCGCCGTGGCCGGCAACGGGTATCGCTGGGACTACTGGGCGCAGGGCGTCAACGGCGCGATGTTCCAGATGCTCGCCCACGGCATCAGCTCGGCCGGCATGTTCTTCATGGTCGGCGTGCTGTACGACCGCGTCCACCACCGCAACCTCGAGGAGTTCGGCGGGATCTTCAACCGTATGCCCGTCTACAGCGGCCTCGCCGTGGCGGTGTTCTTCGCCGGGCTCGGGCTGCCGGGGCTGTGCGGCTTTATCGGCGAGGTGCTCGTGACGCTCTCGAGCTGGAACTACAGCCGCGTGCTCGCGGTAGTTTCCGCGTTCACGGTCATCCTCACGGCGGCTTACATCCTCTGGGCCATCCAGCGGGTGTACCTGGGGGCCGAATACAAGGGGCCTCACGGCGACCACCTCACGCCCATCACGCCGCGGGAGCTCGCGATCGCGACGCCGCTGGTGCTCCTCGCCATCGTGTTCGGCGTGGCCCCATCCGTGCTGTTGAACTACGTGACTCCCTCGGTGAACCGGCAGACGCAGACGCTCGCAGAGTGGACCCGTGTCGTGCACGACCACGGCGCGGCGGGGCGGGCGACGGCGGCCATGACGCCCGTGGGTGGCGTGGCGAGCGTGGCGTCGAGCCGGTCCGGTGACATCGAGTTGACGCCCGGGACGGTCGGGGGCGGACACCAGTCGGAGGGAGCTGCCAGGTGAATCTCGGATCGCTCATCAGCGGCGCGGTCAACGACACGCTCGCGGTGTCGCTGCCGCTGTTTCGCCCGGAGCTGTGTCTCGTCGCGGCGATCGTGCTCGTCATCCTGTGCCGCATGCTGCCGGGGCTGCGGCGGCTCGACTCCGGGCTGGTCGCCCTGGGGGGAGTCTGCTTCGCGCTGTGGTACGCCTGGGTGGATCTCCGGGCTGTGCGGGGCGATTTCGGCGCCTCCGTCCTGCGGCAGGAACTGTTCGGCGGGCTGCTGGTGTTCGACACGTGGACGGCCTACCTGCGGTTCCTGCTGGTCGGTTTCCTGGCCCTCTACATCCCGTTCACCAAGGTCTCCGGCATTCCCGACGACGAGGACGGCGCAGACTTCTATACGCTGGTGCTCGGCGCGACGTTGGGCATGTGCCTGATGGCGTCCGCGAACCACCTGCTGATGGTGTTCATGGCTGTCGAGATGGCGAGCGTCCCCTCGTACGCGCTCGCCGGACTGCTCAAGGGCCGTCGGGCGAGCTCCGAGGCCGCGCTGAAGTACGCGGTGTATGGCGCCGGCGCGGCGGGCGTGATGCTCTACGGGATCAGCCTGATGGCCGGGCTGTTGGGCACCTGCCACATCCCGAGCATGGCGGCGGAACTCGCCCGCGTGGTGGACGGCGGCGCCGGGGTGGCCACCGGGAGCGTCATGGTGCTCGCCCTCGGCGGGCTGATGGTCGCCGTGGGCCTGGCGTTCAAGCTGTCCGCGGTTCCCTTCCACTTCTGGTGCCCGGACGTGTTCGAGGGGGCTGCGGCCGAGGTCGGCGGCTTCCTGTCGGTGGCGAGCAAGGCCGCGGCGGTCGCGCTGCTCGTGCGTTTGGCCTCGGGGCTCGGGGGAACGGCCGGAGGCGCCGTCGCGGGCCTCACCGGGCAGCTGGGCGACCCCGGCGCCACGCGGCACTTCATCGTGCACCTCGTGGGCCTGATGGCAGCGGTGACCTGCACGCTCGGCAACCTGGCAGCGTACGGCCAGACCAATATGAAGCGGCTGCTGGCCTACTCGACCATCGCGCACGCCGGCTACCTGATGATGGCGGTGGCGGCGGGCGTCGCCCTGATCGGCGCCGACCCGGACGCCTCCAGGGACGCCTTCGCGGCGGTCGCCTTCTATCTCGGCACCTACGTGTTCATGAACCTCGGCGCCTTCGCCATCGTGGCCCTGTTGCGCAACAGGCTCCGCAGCGAGGAGATCGGGGCGTACGCGGGCCTTGTCCGCTCGAGCCCTGGAATCGTGGTGGCCTCCGCCGTCGTGCTCGTGAGCCTGATCGGGCTGCCGCCGCTCGCCGGTTTTGCCGCCAAATTCCTCGTGTTTTCAGCGCTCGTCCAGGCGATCACCGCGGGGGCCGAAAAGCCGCTGATGATCGTCCTGCTGGTGGTCGGCGGGCTCAACACGGTTATCAGCCTTTTCTACTACCTCCGCGTCCTCAAGGTGATGACGTTCGATCCGCCGCCGGCCGATCGTGCGGGCGGCGACTTTCCGCTCGTGTCACTTCCCGGGGCGGTCGTGACGGCGCTTGCCGTACCGGTCGTGCTGCTCGGCGTGTTCTGGTCGGGGTTGTACGAACTCGCCCACGTCGCCGGCGGGTTCTCCCCCTGAACCGCCGCCCATCCATCGCCCAAGATCCATCGTCCAAGATTTAGGGCTCAGGGAGCCATGATGTCCGCCGCCGAACCGCTCGTCCGCCTGCTCGATGTCCTGCAGCCGTCGCTGGCGATGTATCTCGCCGATTCCGGCATCTGGACCTATCCGGGCGACGAGGAGATCAAGCTGGCCCTCGCGGACCTGGTCGGTGACCACCGCAGCCTCGTGGAGCGGGCGGCCGTGATGCTGGAGCAGCGTTCTGTGCCCGTGCCGTCGCCGGCCTATCCGATCACGTTCACTTCGTGTCACGACGTCGACATCGGGTCGCTGGTGCCGCGGGTGATCGAGGGACTGCGCGGCCAGGTGGCCGTGTGCGACGGTCTCGCGGCAGCCTGCGACGACGCGGCCCTTGCCGGCCTCGTCCGCGAGGCGCGGAGCACGTCGCTGCGGCACGTCGACGTCCTCGAGCAGGTCGCCGCGGCCGCGCGGCTGCGGCGGTCCGCGGTCCGGGCGGGGCAGGCGACCGCCGCCGCGCCTCCGGCTTCTGCGTCGTGATCCTTCCCCGCGTCGCGATCCTTCCCGGCCGGCCCTGACGGGCGGGCCGCACGGGAACGCCCTTCGACACACGTCGCCGATGGAGCTCATCGACAGCCACTGCCACCTCGACCCGATGCGCTACGGCGACGATCTGTCGCCGGCGCTCGACCGGGCGCGGGCGGCGGGCGTGGTCGGCATGGTCGTCGTCGGGACCCGGGCGGCCGACAGCGAGGCCGCGGCCGCCCTCGCCGGCCGGGAGCCGGGCCTGGTGGCGGCCGCCGGCATTCACCCCAACGACGTGGCGGAGGCGGAGCCCGCCGAGTGGGACCGGGTCGTGCGGCTGGCCGGATCCGGTCGGGTGGCGGCGGTCGGCGAGACGGGGCTCGACTGGTATCGCGACTTCGCCCCGCGCGACCTGCAGCGGGAATCCTTCGACCGTCACATCCGACTGGCACAGTCGTTGGGGCTGCCGCTGATCGTGCACACGCGGGACAGCATCCGGGACACGCTCGACATACTGCGCGAAGCGACTGCGCGCGGCCCGCTCCAGGCCGTGCTGCACTCGTTCACCGGCACGCAGGCGGAGGCGGAGGAGGCGGTCTCGCTCGGCTGCCTCCTCGGCTTCGCCGGCATGGTGACGTTCCGGTCGGCGGGCGACCTGCGGGCGGTGGCCGCCACGGTACCGGCGGAGCGGCTCCTGATCGAGACAGACAGCCCGTTTCTCTCGCCGGAGCCGCTGCGCGGGCGGCGGAACGAACCGGCGCACGTCGTGCACACGGCCGCCTGCCTCGCGCTCGCCCGCGGGGAATCGGTCGAGCGGCTCGCGGCGCACACGACCGCCAACGCCAGGCGGGTGTTCTTCCGTCGATGAGCGGGCCGGGGGGCGAGCGGTTCCGAGCGGCGGCAGGCGTGGGTGGCGTCTGCTACGATGTCGGGCCGCATCGCGGTCGCGATCGTGCCGGCTTCGTGGTGGGCCGTGCTTCCGGTCGCACCAAAGAGCCTCACCACCGGAATCACGCCTCCCGGAGTCACGCCATGGTTCGCACGCCCAGCACGATGGTGCCGCTTGGCACGAAAGCCTGCCAGTTCGAGCTCCCCAACGTCGACGGGCGGATGGTCCGGCTGCACGATGTGCGCGGGCCGCGGGGCACCGTCGTCATGTTCATCTGCAACCACTGCCCCTTCGTGAAGCACGTGGCCGACCAGCTGGCGGCGCTGGGCCGCCACTTCATGCCGTTGGGCGTCGGGTTCGTCGCCATCAGCGCCAACGACGTGTCGAGCCATCCCGCCGACTCGCCGGAGCAGATGGTGCGAGAGGCGGAGGAACGCGGCTATCCGTTTCCCTACCTCTACGACGCCACGCAGGAGGTGGCGAAGTCGTATCACGCAGCCTGCACGCCGGACTTTTTCCTGTTCGACGCCGGGCTCGGGCTGGCGTATCGCGGGCAGCTCGACGGCAGTCGTCCCGGCAACGGCGTGCCCGTCACAGGCGAGGACCTGCGGGCCGCCATCGATGCCGTGCTGGCCGGTCGGCCTGCCGACGCCGAGCAGAGGCCCAGCATCGGCTGCAACATCAAGTGGAAGCCCGGCAACGAACCCGCCTCTTCCCCGGTGTGAGCGTCCCGGTGTGAGCGGTCGCCAACGGCCGGTCTCGGCGGCGCTCAGCGGCGCGGAGGCTCCGGCGGGCGGGTCGGACCATCGTTGCCCCGGCCCGCGAACCGCGAGATGCCCTGTGCGTCGCCGGGCTCCAGCCTGGCGGCACGCTGGTTCTCCCGCTGGATCGCCTCGTAGACCTCCTGGCGATGCACCGGGATCTCCGCCGGTGCATTGATGCCCAGGCGGACCTTGTCTCCCCGGATATCCACGATCGTGACGACGATGTTGTCACCGATCATGATGCTTTCGTCGCGTTGTCTGGAGAGCACGAGCATCGCTGGTTCCTTCCTGATCCTGTTTTGGATCCTGTGGTGGATCCGTGTCTGCGAGCCGACGTTTCCGTGCCGGCTACGAGTGAATTATGCGCTCTTTTTGAGCGTCGGTCGGTGGGGGAAAAGTTCGTATTGCAGGGGCAGGTCGCCGCTCGCCACGACCTGCCGTCCGGTGCGGGCCTCGAGGTTGATGACAATCGGCGCCTTGAGGTTCAGGGTGAGGGTCGTGCCGGTTTTGCCGACGACGACCACCACCTGTGCCTGCTGCATGTCGGTCAACGCCAGAGGGCTGAGTTCGCTGCGGGGGATGCGGACCTGGTAGTCGGGCACGAAGCGTCGGGGGCTCACGACCGCGAGGGCCACGTCACCGCGGCTGACGCTCTGGAGCCAGCCGAGGGCGTCGTTCTCGGAGTCGGCGAGGAGGGCCCACTCGCGGCAGTCCTCCAGGCCCGGCAGACCGCTGGGAAATCGGAGGATGTCCGCCGCATCGACCTCGATGCGACCGAACCTGCTGGTGTTGATCCGCATGGCTGGCACTCCTTCGCCTCGATCAAGCCCCGAACGGCGGATAGCCAATCGCCGGCCGCATGGCCGGCAGGCTCGCTCCCGCACTGTGAGAATCGGCAGGAGGGGCAATCAGGGTTGAACAAATAGTTGTGGGCAATCTGGAATGCCTCGGAAAGCGTTGCGGGGCACGGGGTTGGTGACGGTGGCGGTGATTTCACGCGATCTCCTCAATGGCGGCAGATCCGGCATCTGCCGCACGATCGGCCCCCAGTGTGGCGGTGCGAGGAGCGTGCCAGTGCCGCCCGAGCGGTTCGGCCCGCTGCACCGGCCGTGACTGTGCCTTAGAATCTTCTCCCGGCCGGATCGATGCGGATCCGGTGGCATTCCACGGTCTGCAGGGGCGAGTGCAACCGGTTCACGTGGACCGGATCTCCCGAAGCCGACCGGGCCATCCCGGAGAGTTTCGATGCGCCTGATCCCACCGTATCATCTGTGTGCCGCCGTCACCCGGGCCGTGGCGTTGACGGTGGCCGGCTGTCTGCTGGCGGCCAGCGGCTGCCTCTCAGGCAGCTACGATGCGGCCCACACCCGGAGCCTGAGCCGCTATCGCGATGCGGGTGACTTCCAGCGGCTCCATCCCGAGCCGAAGCCGCTGGCTGGCGGCCGCCTGCGGCTGCGGGTGCCGAAAATCTTCACCAAGGAATCGCCCGAGAAGCCCTCGGTCCTCGACGACCTGCCTGGATACTGCGGCACGGTGCAGGAGCTTTTCGACGCGGGCGACGGCGCCAAGATGCCCGCGTCGCTATCCATCTGGGCACCCGTGGACGACGCGAGCGGCCTCGAGGACGTCAAGAAGCGGATCCTCACCAAGATCCAGACGCAGAAAGATCCGGGGTTCGCGAATCCGTCCTGGGCGAATGTGGACGAGCCGCGTGGTGGGCCGTCGTCGTGGGCGGTGATGACCCTGCAAGGGCAGCAGCCCTTCGACCGTCTCGCCGCCGGCGAGCAGGCCGGAAAGGAGACCAAGAGCACGGAGGGCGCGACCCGGATCTGGGTGGCCGCCGATCCCGCCAACAAGGTGTGCGCCGTGTTGATGTGGCGGGTGCCGCAGGAACTCGCCGGAAAGGTTCCGCTCGACGACCTCACATCGCTCGTCGCCCGCACCGTCGAGACGAAGCTTGCGGAGCAGCAGGCTGCTCCGGCGGATGCCGCGCCGGCAGCCGCCCCGGCTGAGGCTGTCGCCCCGAAGCAGCCCTAGCTGGCTGTGAAAAAAGCTCTCCCTGGCCTTTTTCCACGAGGGCGAGCGGCGAAAACGACGAGGTTTTTGGCGCTCGCTGCCGCCGCCCGAAGCGGCGGATGACTTTATCGAGGGACTGCGAGCAGGCCCGTCGCGAAAACGGCGGGCCGAAGGCGCTCACTGCCACATGGGCTGGGCCGTCCAGGACGCCAGCGGCGCCAGGATCAAAAGCGGCGCCCATGCCCCGATCGACGGGCTCACGACGTAGGCCGTGGCCAGCGCGTGCCAGCCGAAAATCATGAGGAAAAACACCACGGCCGACGAGACGCACAGGCCCACAGCCACGAAGATGCCGCGGCGGTTGGGGCCCACGACGAGCGGAATGCCGAGCAACGCCAGTGACATGTCGAGCAGTGGAGCGACCATCCGCGCATGCACCCGCAGCGGCACCTCCGCGCCGACGCCGAGGCTGGGGTTCGCGATCGCCCGGACCAGTTCGACGGTGGAGGAGTACTGGCTCCAGTTGGCGGAGCCGATCAGCTGTTCGAAGCTGACGTCACTGGACACGAAGCACTGGCGGGGGCCGAGCCAGGCCGCGTCGGCCCTCGTGAACACGATCGTCCGTCCGTCGCTGGACAGTGAGGCGAGACGGTCGATGTCGGCAGGTTCCCGAACGTCGCTGAGCAGGTAGCCGGCTGGATGGTCGCCGTCCGCCGGCCGCCAGACGCCCTCGGCCGCGTCGATCTGTGGGCCGTACTCCGCCAGGGCCGGCGGCATGAGCAGGCTCGGCGCGTCGATGCGGCAGGTGGCGTGCTGCGCGGTCCGGCCGCGGAAGAGGATCTCGGAGGCGTGGTCGTAGCGGGCCTCGAACGGCTGCGCGGCGTCGCCACGCAGGTTCTGCGCGTTGCGGGAGAAGTTGTGACGGATCCGGGGCAGCACCAGTTCGCGGTTCGTCATCGCCAGCAGGCTGACCGCCGCCGCGAAGACCAGCGTCGGCCGGGCGATCCGCCAGCGGGTCACGCCGGCCGCCAGCAGCGCGGTGAGCTCGTTGTGGCGCTCCAGCCACGAGAGCGCGAACATGGCGCTTGCCAGGGAGATGACCGGGCTCGTCGCGTCGAAGAACGAGATGAGCCGGTAGCCGTAGTAGGCACCCAACACCCGAGCGAGGCCCCCCGCCTCCGGCGCATGGGCGATGAATTCCTCGATGTTCGTGAAGGCGTCGACCACGAACGTCAGCCCTGCGAGGCTGAGGAACACGATCAGGAAGGCGTGGAGCTGCGCCCGGGCGATGTAGCGGTCGATGAGCATGGGCGCTTGACGGATTGCCGTCGCGGCGGACGATTGAGTGGAGGCGGCCGGGGCCGAGGCCTGCCGCGGGCGGCGGACGGTACGCCGCGAGGGCAGAAGCGTCAACCTGGCAATCTGGGCTGGTGCGCCGCCGTCGGCCCCGGAAATCCGCCCGGTTCGCGACGACGCGAACCGAGAACAGGTGTCGAAAACAGGCTCCGAAAACAGGTTCCGACAGTCGGCCAGGCGATCCGGGACGGCATGCTGGGAAGGGTGGCCATGGCGTGGGCACGATTCCTGCCGGGTGACGCTGCAGGCTGGGCGGCCACGGGGCTCGACCTGCTCTTCCCGCCCCAATGCCCGATCTGCCGTCGTGAGCCCGCGGGGCTGTCGGCCGGGGGCAGAGATGCGGCACCCGGCGTCGGCCCGGTGTGCGCCGCGTGTGCCCGGGAACTTGCGGCCGACGTCGGCCGCTGCGGCCGGTGCGGGGCGGCGCGCGGGACGGCCGGTGGCTGCCGCGTCTGCCGGCGGCTGCGGCCCGCATGGGATCGGACCTTCGTGCTGGGCGGCTACGCCGGGCCCCTGCGGGACGCGGTGCTTCGCGCCAAGCGTCCCGCGGGCGTGCGGGTGGTCGCGGCCCTGGCGGCCCTCCTGGTGCATAGGCACGGCGCGTCGCTGCGGGCCGCGGGCGCGGGCTGCGTCGTGCCGGTGCCGATGCACTGGTGGCGCCGGTCGCTCCGGGGGGCGAGCGCCGCCGACGACCTCGCGGGTGGTGTGGCCGCCCTCATCGGTCTGCCTGTGTCTCGTGTGCTCGTGCGTCGGAGGGCGACGCGGATGCAGAACGAGCTGCCGGTCGAGGAGCGGCCACGAAACGTCGACGGCGCCTTCCACGTGTGTCGCCGGCTCCACGGTGCGAGAGTCATCCTCGTCGACGACGTCATGACCACGGGTGCCACGCTCGCCGCCTGCTGCCGCGCCCTCGCCGCCGCGGGGGCGGGCGGAGTCGACATCGCGGTCGTCGCCCGGGCCGACTCCCTGGGGAGCGTCGATGACGATGCCTGACGACGACGTTCCGCAGCGGCATGCCGCAACCCCAGCGCCGTTCGGCGGACCGCCAATCCGCGTCGGCACGCGAGGCAGCGCGCTGGCGCGGACGCAGACCGGCTGGGTCGTCGGGCAGATGCAGCGCTGCGGGGTCCCGGCGGTCGTCGAGATCGTGTCGACTCAGGGCGACGTGCGATCCGACGTGCCGATCGCGGCCATCGGCGGCGACGGGGTGTTCGTGCGGGAGCTGGAGCGGGCACTGCTCGACGGGCGGATCGACGCCGCTGTGCACAGCCTCAAGGACATGCCGACGCTGGAAACGCCCGGCCTGACGCTGGCGTGCGTCCCGGTGCGGGCCACGCCGTTCGACGTTCTCGTCGGCCGGGAGGGCGGCCTGCTGGAGCGGCTGCCGCCGGCCGCGGTGGTGGGCACGTCGAGCGTGCGCCGGGTGGCACAGGTGAAGGCGATGCGCGACGACCTCGTCGTCCGCGGCATCCGGGGCAACGTCGACACACGGCTGCGTCGGCTCGACGCCGGGGAGTACGACTGCCTCATCCTCGCGGGAGCGGGGCTCGAGCGGCTGGGGCTCGCGCATCGCGTCACGCAGGTGCTCGAGCCTCCCGGGTTCTGGCCGGCGGTCTCGCAAGGGGCGCTGGGCATCCAGATTCGCGCAGGGGACGAGCGGATGCTGTCGGCGCTCGCGTCGCTGGACGATCCCGCCACGCACGACGCGGTGCGGGCGGAGCGGAGCTGCCTGGCGGCGCTGGCGGGCGGATGTCTGGCCCCGATCGGCGCCTGGGGCCGCCGCGCCGAGGACGGCAGACTGGCGCTCGGGGCGTGTGTCCTCGAGGAACGGGGCGCCGGGGCCGTCCGCATCGTGGCCGAGTCGTTCATGGGCGGCAACGCGGCCGTCGCGACGCCCGAGGCGTTGGGCATGGAGGTGGCGTGGCTGCTGCAGGAGCAGGGGGCCGACGCGATGCTCGAACGGATGCGGTCCCGCAGCCACGAGGCATGATCTCGGCCGCTGTGCTTGGCAGCCCGCGTGCTTTGCACGCATTGGCCGACGTGTCTCCTCGTGGTCGAGTGGGTCTCCCCGCCGGCACAGGGGCAGGGATGTCCCGGGGCTTGTTTCAAAAAAGTTGACTTATTAGGATTACGCCAGAAAAGGAACAGGAAAGAGGGTTTTTCGTACTTTCTCGCCGTACGCAGGGACGCTGCCCTGCGGAAGGCCTCCGCGCAGTTCACGTAACGCCCTCGTCACACCAACGAAAGCTGTCTTCCATGTCGATCAAAGTCGTAATTGCGGATGACCACGAGGTCGTGCGGCGCGGGCTCGTGAGCCTGCTTTCGGGTTCCGAGGTGAAGATCGTCGGCGAGGCGTCCAGCGGCGATGAGGCCATCAAACTCACCCGCAAGCTCAAACCCGACGTCGTGCTGCTCGACATCCGGATGCCGGGGAAGGACGGCCTCGAGGCGCTCGAGCGGATTCGGGCCGACATGCCGGGCGTGCGGGTCGTGATGCTCTCGACCTTCGACAACCCTACTTACGTGGCCCGCGCCGTCGCGGCGGGCGCCCACGACTACATGCTCAAGGGGTGCACCCGCGCCGAATTGATCAATTCCATCACCGGAGCGGCCGCCGGCCAGCTGCCGATGAAGGCGGGCGAACTGCGTCGGGTGGCGACCACGATGGCCAATCGGGTCGCCACGCCCGATCCGGACATCCCGCTGACCCAGCGGGAAACGCAGGTGCTGCGGCACATGGCCCTCGGCCTCTCCAACAAGGAGATCGCGCAGTCGCTCACGATCAGCGTGGAGACCGTCAAGGAGCACGTGCAGAACATCCTGCGGAAGATCGCCGTGAGCGACCGGACGCAGGCGGCCGTCTGGGCAGTGCGCCGCGGCCTCGTGTAGCCGCCGCGGACGACGTGGCGGTCGCCTCCGCGGAGCTGGTCGGCCCGGGGCGCGGGTCGGCCCGGGGCGCAGGTCAACGCTGACACCTGCCGCAGGAGCCGGCTCCCTCGCAGGGCGGCGACCTTCGTCAACGTGCCCGCGGGTGGGCCTTGTCGAAGGCGTCAAGGAGCCGCGACGTCGTGACGTGGGTGTAAATCTGCGTCGTGACCAGGCTGCGGTGTCCGAGCAGTTCCTGCACGCTGCGGATGTCGGCGCCGGCGTCCAGCAGGTGCGTCGCGAAGCTGTGACGAAGCGTGTGTGGCGTGGCGCGACGCGTGAGGCCCGCCGCGGCGAGGTGCTTTTCCAAAAGCCTGCCCACGCCGCGGACCGACAGCCGGCCGCCGAAGCGGTTGGTGAACAGCGGACGGCCGCCGCGCGCCGGTGACGCGGTGGGCCGCGGCCGCGCCGCGAGCCAGGCCTGGATCGCCTCGCGGGCATGTGACCCGACGATGCCGAGCCGTTCCCGCCGCCCCTTGCCGCGGATGCGGATCGTCCCGCCTCGGAGGTCGAGGTCGCCGTCGTCGAGGCTGACCAGTTCCCGCACGCGCACGCCGGAGGAGTACATCAGTTCCAGGATGGCCCGGTCGCGCAGGCCGCCCGCCCGCCCGGGCTTCGGCGCCGCCAGCAGCCTGCCGATCTCGTCACTGGTGAGGAATCGCGGCAGCTTGCGCGCCCGCTTCGGGCTCCGCAGCGGCTTGGCCGGGTTGGCGGCGACCCATCCCTCCCGCTGGCCGAAGGCGAAGAAGCTCCTCGTGCTCGCCAGCTTGCGGGCGACGCTCGATGCGGCGTAGCCGGCAGCGTGGAGTCCGGCCGCGAACCGCCGCAGCACCACGCTCGACGCATCTCCGGGGGCCGCGCAGCCGGCCGACTGGAGGAACTCCTCCAGTTGCCTGAGGTCCTCGCGGTAGCTCTTCAGGGTGAACGGCGATGCGCCCCGCTCCGCGGCCAGGAACGTGAGGAATCGCTCGATCGCCGCCGCGAAGCCTGACTCCGCCCCGCGTCGCGACACCATCGATGCACCGTGGCTACGCCGGCCGGTCGGCGCGGGGCACGAAGCGGTGGCGGCGGCTGCGGGTGCCGGCCTGCCGAACCTTCTGCGCGAGGACCGACGCGTCGTACCAGGAGAAGTTGAGGTCGGGATTCGCGGCGTAGCGTGCCAGCGTGCGCAGCGTTTCCTCGCGGCTGTCGTCGTCGTAGAGGAACACGTAGCGTTCCCCGCCCTTGACGAGTGCGATGACGTTGATGTCCCGGGAACCCATCAGCCGCGTCCTGCAGGGTCAGCGGCCGCTTCCTGGGCCACGTTCAGGAGATCGGCAGGCGGCGGGGCGGCTGTGCAGCCTTCCCGCGGGCAGCCGCCCGGTCCACGCGATCGGGCCAACCCGCCTCAACCGCCGCCGGGCCGCCGCAGCCCCGGCGGGCCGGACGAAGACCGGACGAAGATCGGAGGCAGGCACGAGAGGAGGGCAAATCAGGCCGTCAAAACAGGTCGGCGAACCCGCGCAGGGCGATGGGTTCTCGGGCCGAAAACGGCTCTCCATGGAGCGTCCCAATGGAGGAGCCCCACCACCGCGACGCCACCTCCACCCGTTCCAGCACGGTGGGCCTGGAGGCCGCGGGGTCGAACTGGCTCTCGTAGCAGGCCAGGCTGGCCCGTTTTTTCTCCCAGTGGTGCGAGACGTCGACGACGAAGTCCGGACGGCGGACCAGCTTCAGGTGCACGCTCCAGTAGTGGTAGATCCTCTCCGGATGCCACGGATCCCCCGGAAGGTCGCACTTGGTGAGCTTCGCCCAGAAGCGCGCGGCTTCCGCCAGCCGCGTGGCCGCCAGGTGGTCGGGATGCGCGTCGATCCAGTGAGGGGCGAACAGCCAGCGAGGCCGCGTCTGCCGGATGACCCCCGCCAGCGCGGCCCGTGCCGCCAGCGTGGCCCGCAGGCGACGGTTGGGCAGGCCGAGGTTCTCGCGCCACGGGATGCCGAGGGCGGCGGTGGCAGCGGCGGTCTCCCTGGCCCTTGTCTCCCTCGAGCCCCGGGGCGTCGGCTCGCCATCCGTGAGATCGAGCACGCCCACCCGCATGCCCCGGGCGAGCATGAGCGCGATCGTGCCACCCATGCCGAGTTCGGCGTCATCCGGGTGCGGCGCGATCACCAAGGCGTCGAGCATGTCGTGTCCCTCTCGTGGTGGATCGATGCGGTAGCCGCGAGTGCGACTCGCGTGCGACACGCTCGGATCCCAGCGGCGATTGTCGTGCCGCGCTGCGGACAGCATACTCTCCCGTCGTGATCCCATGAGCACGCCACCGCCGCGCGAGCGCGGCCCTTCGCCTTCCGAGCGGGTCTTCGATGACGTCTGCGGCCACGTCCGCCGGACGGCCGTGCTCGCGTCGGTCGAGTCGCTCCTCGGCTGGGACGAGCGGACGATGATGCCGGCCCGTGCGGCGGCCTATCGGGCCGAGCAATCGGCGGCGCTGGCTGCTCTCGCGCATCGTCTCAGAACGGATCCCGCCCATGGCGACCGGCTCGCGGAGCTGGCCGCCGGCCCGCTGGCACGCGCTGGTTCACCTGCGCAGCGAGCGACGATCGCGCTGCTCAACAAGGACTTCGCCAGGCAGGCCCGGGTGCCGGAACGCCTCGTGGAGGCGATCGCCCGGACCTGCGTCGAGGCCCAGCAGGCCTGGGTCACCGGCCGTGCGGAATCGTCCTGGTCGACCGTCGAGCCCTGGCTCCGGCAGGTGTTCGATCTCAAGCGGGAACTGGCCGCCTGCCAGGCCCCCGACCAGGATCTCTACGACACGCTGCTCGACGAATACGAGCCAGGGGGACGATGGCGGGAGATCGCCTCCCTGTTCGCGCAGCTGCGGTCCGAGATCGTGCCCCTGGTCCAGGCCTGCGAGGGGGCTGCGCGCCGGCCGGACGACGCCCTGCTGCGGCGCGGCTATCCCGTCTCCGACCAGAAGCGGTTCGTGCGCGAGGTCGCCGTCCGGATCGGTTTCGACTTCGACAGGGGCCGGCTCGACACGACCGACCATCCGTTCTGCTCCACGATGGGACCCGAAGACTGCCGGATCACGACCCGCTGGGACGAACGGTTCTTACCGACGGCGCTCTTCGGCGTGCTCCACGAGGCGGGGCACGGACTCTACGAGCAGGGACTCCCCACGGAGTGGTTCGGCCTGCCCCCCGGCGAGGCGGCCTCGCTGGGAGTGCACGAGTCTCAGTCGCGGCTCTGGGAAAACCTCGTCGGCCGGTCGCCTGCATTCTGGGAGTGGTGCTTTCCGCTGGCACGGGCGGCGTTTCCGCACGCGCTGGACGGGTGTTCGCCCGCCGAGGTGCAGCGGTGCCTGATGGCGGTGCGGCCTTCGCTGATCCGGGTCGAGGCCGACGAGGTGACCTACAACCTCCACATCATGATGCGGTTTGATCTGGAACGGGCGGTGGTGCATGGCGAGCTCTCCGTCGCCGATCTGCCGGACGCGTGGAATGAGCGGTTCGCGCGCGATTTCGGGTTCCGTCCCCCCTCCGCCGCCGAGGGCGTGCTCCAAGACATCCACTGGTGCGCCGGCCTGATCGGCTACTTCCCCACCTACACGCTCGGCAACATGTTCGCGGCCCAGCTGATGGCCGCAGCCGGCCGCGACCTGCCCGAACTCGATCGGGATGTCGCCCACGGCCGGTTCGGCGGCCTGCTCGCCTGGCTGCGCGACCGCGTGCACCGCCACGGCCGGCTGTACTCCCCGGCGGAGCTCGTGGCCCGTGCGACCGGTGCTCCGGTCTCGGAACGCTGGCTGGTGGAGAGCCTCAGGGCTCGTTACGGCGCGGCCCACGGGTGCGTCTGAACCAGGCGAAAACGCCCGTCCGACCTCGTTCGGTGCGACGTAAGCCCGATGGTAGACTTGGGCCGTGCGAGCGGCGACACTGCCGCTGTCAAGAGCAGGCCGGGCGATGTGCCGCAGGGGCGGTGCGTGATGCCTTCCTGCAGCCGTGGGAGGGTGTGTGATGACCGACGACGACAAGGAGCCCGTGGAGCCGGATCCGTGGGCTGGGCTCGAGTCCGATGCCAACGCGAACGGCGACGGCGAGGCCGGCGGCGACGACGCGGCGTTCATCTTCGACATGCTGGGCGACGATGCAGCCGCTCCAGCGGCTGCAGGGGATGCGGCTGGCGGTGCCGCTCCGGGCGACGAGCAGGTCGACGGCCTGTCGGGCGACGATCCCGCCGACGACCAATTCGAGTTCGATGCGTTGCTCACGGGAGAGGCTCCCGATGCCGGTATTCCGCTGGCGGTGTTTCCGCCTCCCGACGCCGAGCCTGACCACCATGACGACCTGACGTCGCGACCCGACGTCGCGGAGGCTCATGTCGCGGAAGTTCATGCGGACGCCCGCGCCGAAGACGAGCCCGCCGAGGCGGAGCGACCCGGAATCTTCGCGATGGATGAATCTGTCGACGAATCCGTGGACGGCGGGCTGCATGATCCCGCGTCGGACGACCGCGGCAGCCTCGCGGCTGCATCCGCCGGCGACGACTCCGCGGGCGATTTTCTCTTCGCCACGTCCCAGGACAGTCCTGCCGAATTCACCGATCCGTCCGCCGATCCGCCGTCGGAAGAAGTGTCGTTCAACGCCGGCGGCTTCCCCGCGGTCGAGGCCTCGCCCTTCGCCGAGGCCTCCCCCTTCGCGGAATCGGGCCAGGAAGATCCCTTTGCAGCGGCCGCGGAACAGACCGGCGGTGAGATCGCGGCGATCCCGATCGCAGCCGGTGCCGCTGTGGGCGTTGCGACCGCCGCGGCGCCGCGGAAGAAGAAGTCGGCCTTGGGCCAGTTGATCGGCGTGGTGCTCGGAGGGCTGCTGGCGATTCCGGTCACCTACGCGATCCTGCTCTGGGGCTTCCAGAAGGATCCCTTCAGGCTCGCCCGACAGGTTCCAGAGCAGGTCGCCTTTCTCGTGCCGCAGTCGCTCCGACAGGCGGCCAAGCCCGCCCGGCCGCGGCAGCCCGCCGGTCCGTCGCTCGACGACCTCGAGACCGCGAAGGAGCCGGCGACCGACACCGCCGCCGATGCCGCGCCTGCCGCGATGCCGGCCGATGCTGTGGCTGACGCGGCCGATCCCACGGCTTCACCGGCGGAGCCCAAGGAGGGCGACGATGAGATGGACGGCGACAAGGTCGCCATGAAAAACGCTGACGACGGCGAGGAGGCCCCGGCCGCGAACGTGCTCGCGCTGCCTCCCGACGTGCCTGCGGAGCTGGCGGAGCAGTTCCGGGCAGCGCTGGCCAGGCTGGGTACGGCGGAGGAAGTCGAGGCGGCGCTGGCAAGGCTCAATGCCGAGCCTCCGGCGCCGGTGGCGATGCCTGTCGAGCCTGCGGCCGTTCCCCAGCCTCCGGCGGCCGTCGAGCCGCCGCCGCTCGATCTGACGGACGTGGAGACCGCCGTGGCGGAGGCCGCCGAGGCATTCGACGCGTTGGAAGCGGCGACCGATCTGGACGCGGTGGATCGCCAGCGGCTCATGGTCGGCTGGTACCGGCGACTGGCGACGCTCGGCGAGCAGCTCGCGCTGGTGGAGACCTCGGCCGTCGCCACGGGGCGACCCTTCGACCAGACCCCGGAGGCCGTCGAGGGCATGCTCGAGCGGATCCGCGGCAGCGAGGCGGCAGTCGAGGATCTGCGGACGCTGGGACGGATGTGGCTGGCCGCCCAGAAGCGGCGGGCGGACGGCATTCTCCTGGTCGCGACGGTCGAGTCGTCGCGCAAGCTGGGGCCCTACTGGAGCACCCGCGTGACCGCGGACGGCCCCGATGGGGCAGGCCGAGCGGCGACCGTCATCTCGCGCCTGCGGCCGGCCGCCGACATCGGCGAGCCGATCATGATCACGGGAGTGCTGTTCGACGCCGACACCGTGTGGGCCGCCGACATGCGGCCGCTGGCTGGCCGGCCCGCCGTCGACGCCGACATGCCGGAGATCGGCGTTCCTCCCACGTTTGAGGAGCCACGGATTCCCGCGCCGGTTCTGGATCCGCCGCCGAAGAAGGGAACGGACGAGGAGAAGCCGGCGGCGTCAGAGACCTCTCCGGAGCCCGCCGTGCCGGAGCCTGACTCGTCGGAGCCCAAGTCGCCGGAGTCAAAGTCGCCGGAGTCTGGCTCCAAGGAATCTGGCTCCACAGAATCGGAAGCGAAGGAATCCGACGCGCCCGCAGCTAGCGAGCCGCAGCCGTCCGCGTCCTGAGTGGCCGCGGCACCGCAGTCGTGACGATCGCCGGCGCCATGGCCTCGCGGTCGCGGCCGGCGTCGGCCCACGGCGTGTCCGCGTTGCCGGAACGGGGAAGTCTGGATGGCCTGGTCTGTGGCGGAGATCGTGAATGCCGTGGCGGCAGCGGCCCTGCGGCCGACGGACGTGCTCGACGAGCACGTGGCGAGGCACCACGCCACCGCCGCCGCCCTCAACGCCCTCGTCCAGCACCGGCACGCGGCTGCACGGGAGGATGCGGCGGCCCTGGAAAGAGCCAGCCGGGACGCCGCGACCGACGGGCCGCTCGTCGGTGTACCCGTGAGCGTGAAGGAGTGCTTCGGCGTTCGGGGCCTGGTCACCAGCCTGGGCATCCCGTCGCGCCGCGAGGCGGTCGACGTCGGCGACGCCGCGATCGTCTCCCGGCTGCGGGCCGTCGGTGCGATCGTCGTCGGGAAGGCCAACGTTTCCCAGGCGATGTATCTCCATGATGCCGACAATCCGGTGTGGGGACGCACGAACCATCCCCTCGACGCGGCCCGGGGTCCCGGCGGTTCCAGTGGGGGCGATGCGGCACTGGTGGCCGCCGACGTTGTGCCGCTGGCGGTGGGCAACGACCTCGCGGGCAGCGTGCGCCAGCCCGCGCACGCCTGCGGGATCGCCGGATTCCTGCCGCGGTCGCGGGTGCTCGGGGAGGGGGGCGGCTTCGACACCATGCCCCGGCTCCGGGTGGTGCGGCCGCGTGCCGGTCTCTTGGCGCGGCGCGTGGCAGACCTGTCGCTGGCATTCTCCGCGATCACCGGCGCGGCCCGCGTTGCTGACACCGGGGAAACGGCCGTCGCCGGTCCTTCGCTCCGCGTGGCCTGGTGGGACGACGCGGGGCCGATCGAACCGTCGCCGGCGGTGCGACGAGCGGTGCACGAGGCGGTGGCGCGGCTGTCGCAGGCCGGCGTCAGCCTCGTCCGGCTCGACGGCGGTCTCGCCGCGGAGGCGGCATGGCTCCACCTGGCACTCCTCTCGGCCGACGGCGGCGCCGACGTCCGCGGGCTCTTCGGCGGGGCGCGGCCGATCCCGCCGGTCGCGCGGCTGCTGCGGCTCGCGGGCGTGCCGCGCTGCGCGAGGAGGCCGTTGGCAGCCGCAGCGTGGATGATCGGCAGCCGCATCGAAGCGCTGGCGCTGGGGGAGACCGGCCCGCGGGCAGCAGCCGCCCGCGATCGGCTGCTCGAAGAGCGGACGGCCCTCGCATCGCGGTGCCATGAGCTGGCGGGGTCGTTCGATGCCGCCGTCTGCCCGGTCTCGGCCCTGCCCGCGCTGCGGCACGGCACAGCCGCGAGGCTCGTGCTGGCGGCGGCGCCGTGCCTGCTCGCCAATCTGCTCGACCTGCCTGCGGGCGCGGTGCCGGTCACGCGGGTACGGCCCGATGAACAGCGGGGCCGGGGGCCGTCGCGGGATCCGGTCGTGCGTGCCGCGGACGACACCGATCGCGGCAGCGAAGGACTTCCGATCGGCGTGCAGGTGATCGGCCTGCCTCGGGCGGACGACGTCGACGGGCAGCAGGGGGAGCTGGTCGTCCTCGACGTCATGCGGCTGATCGCCGACGCCGCGGAGTGACGCGGGCGCGACGCGGCCCGTGCGTCGTCGACGCGGCGGTCGGGTTTCGTCCGGTCATTCGTGCAGCTGCGCGATGATCGCGGCGGGCATCTCCGCGACGGGAAGCACCTCACACGCGGCGCCCGCGTCGATGGCGGCCTTGGGCATGCTCCAGACGACGCTGGTGGCCTCGTCCTGGGCGATGGTGTGCCAGCCGCGGGAACGCAGCCGCAGCATCCCCTTGGCGCCGTCGCGGCCCATCCCGGTCAGCAGCAGCGCGGCGCCCGGCTGCGGCCAGCAGTCGGCCACGCTCTCGAAGAAGACGTCGACGCTGGGCCGGAAGAACACCTCCCGTGGCTCCGCACGGTATTCGAGCGTGCGATCCTTTGTCAGCACGATGTGGTCATTGGTGCCGGCCAGCAGCACGGCGCCGGCGGACGGCCGGTCGCCGTGCTCCGCGACCCGCACGGGCCTGGCCGTGCGGTCGCCGAGCCACTTGGCCAGCCCCTGCGCGAAGGCGACATCCACGTGCTGGACGACGACGACCCCCACGTTCCAGTCGTGCGGCAGCGGCAGCAGCATCTCGGCGAGCGCCTTCGGACCGCCGGTCGAGGCCCCGACGACCAGCAGTCGCGACGGGCCGCCGGCGGCGGGGCGGGGCGTGCGTCGCTGCTCGGACGACGCGCCCACGATCTTGGCGACGATGGCGATCTTCTCGATCAGCGCGGCGGCGCCGGTCACCTCGCCCGCGGGGCCGAGCACGGGGGTGTCGACGGCGTCGAGCGCGCCGTAGCCCATCGCGTCGTAGACGAGCGAGATGTTGCCGCTCACCGTCGCGGTGACGACGAGGATCGCGCAGGGCGAGCCGGCCATGATCTGCCGTGTGGCCTGCACGCCGTCGACGTGCGGCATGATGAGGTCCATCAGGATCAGGTCGGGGCGATCCCGCCGCGCCATGGCGATCGCTTCGACGCCGTCGACGGCGGTCCAGGCCACGGCGTGGTCCGGCAGGCTCGCCACCACCCTGCGCAGCGCCTCGCAGGCCGCCAGCATGTCGTTCACGATCGCGATCCTCACGGGGGGGCTCCTCTGCGGTGGGGCGGCATGTGTGACATGATGGAAATCCGACGCCGCGGGCCGCCGCGAGTGTCTGCCGCTCGCCGCCGGGCCGCCGAAGGCTCAGGCATCCGGCTCGCCGACCAGGCCGACGATGGTATTGATGAATGTCTCGTCGTGGAAGCTGCCCTTCGTCAGGTAGCGGTTGGCGCCGGCGGCGAGGCCACGCTGCCGGTCATCCTCGCGGTCCTTGTATGACACGATCACGATGGGCAACGACGCGAGCACCGCATCCCCCCTGATCAGCGACACCAGGCCGATGCCGTCCATCCTGGGCATGTCGACGTCGGTCACGACGAGGTCGTAGCGTGTGCGGCGGACGGCGTTCCAGGCGTCCGTGCCGTCGACGGCCAGGTCCACGTCGTAGCCGTGGGACTCCAGGAGCTGCCGCTCGATCTCCCTGACGGTGATGGAGTCGTCGACGACGAGGATCCTGCGGCGGCGCCTGGAGGTCGCCGCGGACTGGCCGTACACGATCCGGTCGAGCCGTCGGCCCATCAGCAGGTTGTCGATCGACCGCACCAGGTCCTCGACGTCGAGGATGAGGACGGGGTCGCCGTTCTCCAGCAGCGAGGCGCTGCTCACGTCGGGGATCCGGCCCAGCCGCGGGTCGAGCGGGCGGACGTCCAGGTCGCGCTCACCGAGAAACGCGCCGACGATCAGGCCGAAACGCTGGCCGTGGTCGCTGACGACGACCACGGGAACGGGGGAGGGCGACGGCCGCGTCGGCAGTTCGAGGACCTGGGTCGCCAGCACGAGCCCGACGGCGGTGCCGTCGAGGTCGAAGTACTGCCGGCCCTCGACGGTGCGGATGTCGGCGGCGTCGAGCGAGACGATCCGATCGATGCGGGTCAGTGGAAACGCGTAGGGCTCGCCACCGACGTCGACCAAGAGCGCGCGGATCACCGACATCGTGATGGGCAGTTGGAGCGTGAACGTCGTCCGCCGACCGGGCGTGGTCGCCACCCGCATGCCGCCGCCGACGGCCTTGAGCATGCTGCGCACGGCGTCGAGCCCCACGCCGCGGCCGGAAATCTCCGACACTGCGTCCTTCGTGGAGAACCCCGGGAGGAAGAGGAACTCCAGCGTCTCCTGCTCGCCCAGCCGTGCGGCGACGTGCGGCGCGACGAGCCCGCGGGCCACGGCCCGTGCCCGCACGCCGTCCAGGTCGATGCCGCGGCCGTCGTCGGTGATGGTGATGGTGAGCATGCCTGCCCGGTGCCGAGCCTCGAGCAGGATCGTGCCGACGGCCGGCTTCCCGGCGGCCGTGCGCTCGGCCGCCGGCTCGAGCCCGTGGTCGACCGCGTTGCGAATCAGGTGGGAAAGTGGCGCCTCGAGCTTGTCAAGAATGTCACGGTCGACGCCGGTCCGCTCGCCCCGCACCTCCAGCCGGGCCTGTCTGCCGAGTTCGCGGGCCAGGTCACGGACGAGGCGGGGGAGCCCACCGATCCCGTCGGCGAGGGGCCGCATGCGGCTGGTGAGCACCTCGTGGTGCAGCCGGTTGGAGAGATCCTCGGTCCGCCGCGCATGAGACTCGATGTCCTCGATCCGGGCCACGAGTCCGGCGAGCAGTGCCGCGGACCGCTCGTGAGCGGCGTGCAGCAGCGGTGCCAGAGTGGCGGCGGATGGCGGCTCGCCCGCATGGCAGCGATCGTCGAGCGCCGCGAGCGCGTCGCACAGTCCGATCTGGGCGCCGCGCATGGCGAGCAGCCCGTCGACCAAAGGCCGCAACTGGCGGGCCTCCACGAGCGACTCGCCGGCCAGCCCGACCAGCCGGGTGAGCGCATCGGCGGACACGCGGACGACGCGGTCGATCCGGTCGAACGAAGGGCCGGGGCCGCCGGCATCCGCCACGGGCTCGGCCTCCGCCGGAGCCGGTGGTGTCGGCGCGATCGCAGCCGCCCCGTCGTGCGCTGCCGCCGCCGAGTGGGCCGAGGGGGCCGCAGGGACCGGTGCGGCTGTCAACGCGGCGGCCGGCACCGCGGCCGGCACCGCGGCGGGGGACTCGCCGAGACGTTCGGCAACGAGTGCGGTCAGGCGATCGACGAGGTCGTCGGCCCGTGCGGCCCACGGTCCGTCCGCCGCGAGGCTGTCCTCCGCCCGACCGATCGCAGCGAGAAAGTCGACGCCGGCCAGGAGAACGTCCGCGTGCGCGGCCCGGATCGTGAAGCTCCCCTTGCCGGCGGCGACGAAGACGTCCTCCATCACGTGGGCGACCCGCACGGCGGGCTCGAGGCCCACGATCCGGGCGGCGCCCTTGAGCGAGTGCGCCGCCCGCATCATCGACTCAAGCGCCTTCGGGGACCGCTCCTCGCCCTCGATCGCCAGCACCGCCGCCGACAGCACGGCCGTCTGCGTGTCCGCCTCCAGGCGGAACAGCTCCAGCATCGAGAACCCGCTGAGATCTTTCACGGTCGCCGTTCCCCGAGTGTCATGCCAGGATGCGGTCGCGCAGACCGTCGAGCAGCCGGGCCTCGTCCAGCAGCCCCACGGTCCGGTCGTGCGCGACGAAGAGCGCCGTCGTCGCGTGCAGTGAGCCGCCGCTCACCGTGGAGGGCGCGGATCGCAGGGAGGACTGCGGGACGCGGTGCACGCCGGCGACCTGGTCGACCGCGAGCACCCAGCAATCGCCCCGGTGATCCACCACCAGCAGCCGCCGATCGTCCATCCCGACGGGCCCCGGAGTTCGCTCCAGGCCGAGCAGTCTGCCGAGGTCGATACACGGCCGCAGCTGGCCGCGGATGTTCACGAGCCCCTCGAGCACCGCGCTTCGGGCGTGGGGCAGACGGTGCACGCGGCGCGAAGGCGCGATCTCGACCAGCACGGTGGCGGGCAGGCCGAGCCATTCGTCACCGAGCCGGAAGACGAGCACGCTGGTGGACCGGGGATCGGTCCCGACCTCGGGCTGCTCGAGCACGTGACGCCACGATTCGAGGTAGCCCTCCGGCGCCGGACGGTCGAAGAAGGCCCGGGCGGCGTCGGCGACCACGGGGCAGTTGCGACAGTGGATGAACCGTTCGAGTTCGGGGCAGCTGCGGTCGCCGCTGATGCCGATCGTGCGCCAGCAGTCTGGCATGGGGTCGAGGGCCTGCGGCGCGGCGACGTCCGCGGTGGGCGTCCCGGCGCGATCCGGCAGCGGCCGGGCCCCGTGGGGTGGCGCCGGCCTGGGAAGCGCCGGCCTGGAAAGCGCCGGCCTGGAAAGCGCCGGCCTGGAAAGCGCCACCCTGGGCGTGGCCGGCCTGGGAGGCAACGCCGCGGCAGGACGCGGCAGGGCCGCGGGGGGCGGTGCGGCTGTTGCGGTCTGCGGGCTGCCACGGCGCAGCGCGAAGGCCGCCTGGTGCGCGGCTGGAATCCACGGCCCCCGCAGGATGGGCGGCTCCGCCGCGCCCAGCACGAGGAGACCGTCCGCCGCCAGCAGCCGGTCGAGCATGCGCTCCACCCGCTCGCGGGCGTCGGCGGTCAGGTAGATCAGCAGGTTGCGGCAGAAGATCACATCGTAGCCCTCGCGGCCGACGAGAAAGGCCTCGTCGAGGACGTTGCCCCGCGTGAAGGCCACGCATCGTCGCACCGCGTCGTCGAGCCGTGCGGCGGCCCCCTCCTGGCGGAACCAGCGCTCACGAAAGCCCGGCGCCGGGGTGCGAAACGCGTTCGCGGAATAGGTGGCCGTCGCCGCCCGGGCCAGTGCCGTGCGACTGACGTCGACGGCGTCGATCGAGAACGAGGACGCGGGCAGGCCCTCCTCGAGCAGCGCGATGGCGACCGAAAAGGGCTCCTCACCCGCGGCGCACGGAGCGCACAGGACGCGCAGCGGCCGGCGTGCCGGCTGCATCCGTGCGGCGGCGAACCTGCGGAGTACGTCGAACACCGGCAGGTCGCGGAAGAACCAGCTTTCCGCCACAACGATCTCCTCGACGAGCCTGTCGCGCTCGGCGGCGTCGGCGTCGAGCACACGCGCGTAGGCGTCCGCATCGGGTGCCCCGACGGCGGTCATGCGGCCGCGGATCACCCGCTCCAGTGCCGCTTCGCCGACCGTCGCAATGTCCATGCCGATCCACCCTCGCAGCAGATCTGCTGCGGTGCGGACCGCGACCGACAGTGGTGCTGGGGGCAGGCCGTGGGTCATGGTCGGGAAGCGGCCGTGTCGGGGAACGGCGGGGCGGCCGATGCGTCACCCGCCTCGACGGCGGCGAGGTCCGCCGCGAGTTCCGGCGGCAGCACTCGCTCAACGGAGACGATCTGGACGATCCGGCCGTCGATCCGCACGAGCCTGCCCAGCGGCCCGTCGAGGGCGGCGGTCCCGGATGGCGACGTGGCCGCCGCTTCCGCGGCTGCCGTCTCGCGCACCCCGAGCACGTTCTCCGCGGCGAGGCCCATGCTGAACGACGCGGCGGCTCTGCTGCCGGCGCTGACGGGGCAGTCCACCACGATCACGCGGGTGCCGAGCCGCTCACGCACCGGGATGTCCGCGATCTGCATCGCGAGGTCAACCATCGGCACGAGCCTCCCCCGGTAGGTGAACACGCCCCGCACGTAGTCCGGCGCGCGCGGAATCCGGCGGGCGGGCACGAGCGGCAGCACCTCGAGCACCCGGCGCGACTCGATCGCGTAGAGGTCGGAGCCGATGGTGAACGTCAGCAGTTGCATCGTGTGGTCGCCGCGGACGTCAGATCGTGAACCGCGAGACCTCCTCCTTGAGGTCGCCGACCGCGGCACGGAGATGCGAGGTCGCCTTGTTGAAGTCGTCGAGCGACGATGCCGTGCGGGCGGCCCCCTCGGCGAGACGGATCATCGCCTCGCGGATCTGCTCGGCCCCCTGGGACTGCGCCCGCATCCCCTCGGTCACCTGCCCGAACCGCTCGTCGATGCCGTGCACCGCCGAGATGATCTCCCCCAGCTTCGCGGAGACGACGCCGATCTCGCGGACGCCGGACCGCACCTGCTCGGCGAACGTGTCCATCTCCATGACGCCGGCCGAAACGCTGTGCTGCATCTCCTTGACCATCCGTTCGATGTCAAGAGACGCCACCGCCGTCTGGTCCGCCAGCCGGCGGATCTCCCGCGCGACGACGAGGAACCCCATGCCGTACTCGCCCGCCTTTTCGGCCTCGATGGCGGCGTTGATCGAGAGCAGGTTTGTCTGATCGGCCACCTTCGTGATGGTGGTGACCGCGAGGTTGATCGTCGCCGCCCGCTCGCTGATCACGGCCAGCGTGGCGCCGAAGGAGGATGTGCTCTCCGCCAGTTGACGCATCGTCCCGTCCATGTCCGCGAGATTGCGGCGGCCGTCGGTCGCCATGCGGCCGGTGTCGGCGGCCACGTCGTTGACCTCCGTCATCGTGCGGAGCAGTTCCTGGCTGGTGGCCGAGATCTGCTTTACGGCCGCCACCGCCTCGCTGGTCGACGCCCCGTAGTCCGCGATCACCTGCTGCTGCTCGCTCGACGTCGCCTGGATCGCCGTGGCCGTGGAGATGAGCGCCACCGAGGACCTCTGGATGCGGCCGATCAGCCCCCGCAGGTCGTTCGTCATCGTCTGGATCGCCGTCAACAGGGCGCCGGTCTCGTCGTCCGTGGTGGCGGAGACGTCGGTCCGGAGATCACCGGCGGCGACATGCCGCGCCACGTCGACGGCGGTGCGGATGGGAATCGAGATGCTGCGGGCCACCGCGAGGGCGGCCAGCGTCACGCCGACGATGGTCGCCAGCGACAGGCCGATGATCGCGAGCCGCTGGAACCGCACCAGCGAGTAGGCCTCGTCGGCGTCCTGCTTGACGGTCATGCCCCAGCGGTAGCTGGGGAGGTAGCACCATGCCGCGACGACGTCGCGGCCGCGGTAATCGACGGCCCTGCCGAAGCCCCGCTCGCCGCTGGCGGCCCGCTGCGTGGCCGATCCGTGTGCGGCTCCGAGGGGAATCTGCATCCGGAAGGCGGCGTGTGTCGCATGCCGCAGCGGCGCCGTGACCAGCACGCTGTCGCCGACGCGTCCGCCGGTGACGATCTCGCCCGTGTCTCCCAGCCCCGCGAGATCCGCGAGGACATGCCAGATCCGCTCCGGCTCCAGCCCGAGCGCGAGCACGCCGATGACCCGGCCGTCGTCGAAGATCGGGCTCGTCACGAACGCCAGCGGCCGCCCAGTCCTCCCATAGGCCTGGAAGCCGGACAGATCCGCCTGCAGCAGCGTTCGGGACCGGTCGAACCCGACGGCGAGTTCCGACGTCGCGAGGCCACCGGACAGCAGCGAATTGCCCACGGGGAGCGAATCGTCGAGCGCGTAGCCGATGCGGCCGTCGGTGCCGATGAGCAGGAGCTGCGCGTAGCCGAATGCGTTGGCTGCGTGGCCGAGGAACTCCTCGATCCCGGCCGTCGTCGTGGCGGCGTCCATCCCGGCGGGGGGCGTTGTGTCACCGACCGCCGCGAGCGCGCGGGCGGCGTTGATGACACTGGGGGCCCGGGACAGCGCCATCCCGTCACGGACCCGCTCCATGGCATAGGTCTCCAGTTCCTGCGCCTTCGCCGCCGCCACGTGCACGAGTGTGTCTCGGACCGAGTTCTCCAGCGCGGTGCTGGCGATCCGTGCCGTGATCGCCGTGAGCAGGCCGCACGGGATGAGCGCGATGACGAGGAACCAGAACAGCAGCCTGCCGGCGATCGAGCGCCGCTGGGAGTCGGTGGAGACGTCGGCAGGTGTCATCACGGCCGCAGCCCTCCTGCCGCGGCGGCACGATCGACCTCGGGCGGTGCCCGGTCGCGGGCGGGACGGGCCCCCCGACGGTCCGCCTCCTGCTGCAGCGTGTCGACGAGGGCCTCCCAGGCGGATCGCGATCGCGAGAGCGGATAGGGGACGGGCCGCACCGCCGTGCGGCTGGTCCACACGATCTCGAACTGTCGGTCGCCACGGACGCGGCCGATGGAGGCGGGCTGCCAGGTGTGCTGGGTCTCCGGATCGACCGCGATGATGCCGCCCGGGGCGTCGAGGCTCTGGCGGCGGAGCGCCTCGCGGACCTGCCGGATGTCGGTCGTTTCCGCCTCGAGAACCGCGTGCGCCCAGAGCCGCACGGCGTCGTGGCCCCCCGCAGCGGCGGCCGGGATGCCGCGGTCCTCGCCGTACCGGGCCTTGAACGCGCGGACGAAGGCGAGGTTCTCGGGGCGGTCGATGCTCTGGAAGTAGCTCGACGCGGAGTAGTGTCCCGCCAGGTCGTCGATGTTTCGTGTGGACAGGTCGTCCTCGGAGAGCCCGAAGGCCACGGCCGGGGTGCGCTCGGCGCGGATGCCGGCGGCCCGCAGGCGGCCGAGGAACGACGCGGCGTCATCGCTCGTGAACAAGCAGAGCACGACGTCGGGAGCGGACTCGACCACACGGCGGACCGCGTCGTCGATCGCGGTGCCACCGGGGCCCGCGAGGCATTCTCCCACGACCTCGTCGCCCACGCCCTTGATCTGGTCCGCGGCGATCGCGGCGATGCACCGCGGCCCGACGTCGTCCGGGCCGACGATCAGGAAGCGTCGGGCGGAGAGCGCGTCGTGGCACCACTGCACGGCCGGGGCTATCTGCTGGTTCGGCACGGCACCGGTGGAGACGACCGCCGCCGATTGAACGAGTCCCGCGGAGGCCAGCGGTTGGACGAGGAGGTGGTCTTCGCGCTCGATGACCGTGACGACGCTCCTGCGGTCGGCTGTCGGTCCACAGCCGAGGATGACATCGGCATGCTCGTCCCGAATGAGCCGCTCTGCCTGCCGCGCGAGCGAATCATCATCCGGGCCGCCCTCGGCGATCACCCAGCGAACGGGCCGGCCGAGCAGCCCTCCGCTGCGGTTGATCTCCTCGATGGCGAGCACGGCTGCGTCGATCAGCGCACGGCCGCTCACGGCGTCGGAGCCGGACCGCGGGTGCAGCATGCCGACGACGATCGGCCGGCGGTCGATGAGCAGCCGATCGCACGCCAGCCACGCCAGACCGGCGGCGACGCCGATCGCGGCCAGTGCCGGCAGGCCGCGGCGCCACCACGGCCGGGCCGCCTGCTGCCGCCGTGGCGACGGGCCATGACTCCCGCTGGCATCCGGGCGGCTGTCCCGCGGGGGCGCGAAGGGTTGCATGATGGACGTGTCGCGACGGGAGAACTGCTCGGCGGCCGTGGGACGCACGGCGGGAGGCGCACGGGCACCACCTGCAATCTTCGCCCATCTTTCCTTCCGGGGCGAGCCGCCACAGGCGGAAAATCCGGCGTCTTCACTGCGATCGGCACATCCGGTCGGCGGCTTCCTCGTGGCGTGACTGCTGGATGAAGGATTTCAGGCGAGGTAATCTCCTCCCAGGCGTTTCGCGGCGGCCATGAGGATGGAGCGTGCGGCCGACGGCCCGTCGCCCGGGCTGCCCGCGTCGTTCCATTCCCCGTTCCATTCCCCACTCCATGTGACCGGTCAATGTGCATGGCGATAGCCATGCCCGGACCGGTGCTGGTGCGGCCGACTCGCCCGGGAGCACGATGTGGCAGCAGGCGTGGGCAGCCGTGCGGGCGAGGCAGCGATCCAGAGGATCGTCGGGGTCTCTGCATGGGCCGAGCAGGTCCGGCGGATGATCAGGGTGGTCGCGCCCCACCATTCGAGCGTGCTCGTCATGGGGCCCAGCGGCACAGGCAAGGAACTGATCGCCCGCGCCATCCACGGCTGCAGTCCGCGGGCGGCCCGGGCGTTCATCCCGGTGGACTGCGCGGTCACCACCGGCACCCTGTTCGCCAGCCACATGTTCGGCCACGTGAAGGGCGCGTTCACCGGCGCGATGTCGGCGACGCTCGGCTGTTTTCGTGCCGCCGACGGCGGCACGATCTTTCTCGACGAAATCGGCGAGATGGAACTCGAACTGCAGGCGAAGTTGCTCCGCGTCCTCCAGCAGCGGTCCGTGGTGCCCGTCGGCAGCCACCAGGAGATGCCGGTCGACGTTCGCGTGGTGGCCGCGACGAACCGGGATCTGGCCACCGAGGTGGCCGCCGGACACTTTCGCGAGGACCTGTTCTACCGGCTGAACGTCGTCGCCATCCGCACCGTGCCGCTCGGGGAGCGGGTCGAGGACATCCCGGTTCTCGCGGCCGCTCGGCTCGACGAGCTGTCGGCGCGGTACGGCATGCCGAAGTACTCGCTCTCACCCGCCGCGATCGAGGTGCTGCAGCGTTATCCGTGGCCCGGCAACGTGCGCGAGCTGGAGAACGTGCTGGAGCGGGCTGTGATGTTCTCGTCGGGGGACGAGATCGACCCCGACACGCTGGGCGAACTGATCGCGGGCGGGGGGGCCGGCGTCGCCGCCACCGCCGACCCGCCCGCGGCCGAGCCGGCCGCCGCGGCCCGTCCGGAGTCGCAGCTGGCGCGGGCTGCGCGGGCGGGCGTCGTGTCGACCACGCCGCTCCCCGGCGTGTTTCGCGTCGAGCCGCAGGTCGTGCGCGTTGACGGCGCGCCGCCGCCAGCCGGCCCGCCCGCGGCGGGCGAGGCGTGGCCCACACTCGCCGACGTCGAGCGGCTGCACCTGGAACGCACGCTGGCGGCGACGATGAACAACAAGTCCCAGGCTGCGAAACTCCTCGGCATCGATCGCTCCGTGCTGCGGAGGAAGCTGCAGCGGCACGGCCTCGACGAACCCGCGGCACCGGAGCAGTGATGGATCAGCGGGCACGGCGGGCGTCTTCTTCTGACACGCACACGACGCGGCGGTGGCTGCTGGTCGCCGTCCCGCTGGCATGCGGCCTGGCGTGGTGGGGCGCCCACCCGCTCGCGGTTTTCGGCGCCAGCCTCGCGGCCATCGTGCCCCTCGTCGGCGTCATGGGCGATGCCACGGAGAGGCTGGCCGCGCGGCTGGGGACGGGCATCGGGGGGCTGCTCAACGCCACGCTGAACAACCTGCCGGAGCTGATCATCGGCGTGGTCGCGCTGTCCAACGGCCTCGTGGCCGTGGTGAAGGCGTCGCTCACCGGGGCGATTCTCGCCAACCTGCTCGTCAGCCTCGGCGTCGCACTGATCAACGGCGGCCTGCGGTACGGCGAGCAGCAGATCGACTCGCGCCGACTGCGGGTGAGCGGATCGATGCTCATGATCTGTGCGTTCTGCTTCATAGTGCCCGCGGTCTTCAGCCTCGGGACGCCGGACGGCACGCGCGACCTGTCGCTGGAGATGTCGGTGGTGCTGGTGGCGATCTACTTCGTGAACGTGGCCGTCACCCTGTTCCTGCCAGGGGGCGGCGTGGTGGCTGCGTCCGCCGATGCGGACGCCGGCGCAGCCGCCGACGTCGATTCCCGTGGACATGCCCCCGGGGATTCCGGCACGCCGGTGTGGGGCAGCCTCGCCCTGCTCATGGCCTCCGCCGTCATGCTCGCCGTCACGAGCGAGCTGTTGGCGGAGGCGCTCGAGCCGACGGCCGCCCTCCTCGGGCTGTCGAAGACGTTCAGCGGGCTGGTGCTCATCGGCGGCGTCGGCAGCATCGGTGAGATCCTGACGAGCGCCCGCTTCGCCCGGCAGGGCCGACCGTCACTGGTGCTCGGTGCGACGGTGGGGTCGTCGATCCAGCTCGTGCTGCTCGTGGCGCCACTCCTGGTGTTCGCCGGCCGCCTGCTGGGGCAGCCGATGGATCTCGCGTTCACCTCGTTCGAGGTGGTGGCGATCGTCCTGGCCGCGATCCTCACTCGGGAGCTGATCCAGGACGGCAAGGCGAACTGGTTCGAGGGAGTGCTGCTGATCGGCGTCTACGTGATGCTCGCGATCGGTTTCTACCATCTGCCCGGCTGACGGCCGGCGGGCAGGCCGTGGGCACGATTGCCTGAGCGTGGAGCGACGACTGTCGCCCCGGGGAAACCGTCGGCACTTCTCCCGGTCGACCACGCGGACGCAGATCGTGGATGACCGCGTCCCCGGACAGCTAGCCCGCCTTGATGCGGATCGCCGCCGCGGCGTCGTCCTCGGGCACCCGCAGCCGCAGCGTGGCCGAGGGAGGGGCCCGCCGCTCCTGCACGAAGCCCCGCGTGCCCCGGGACAGGAAGTCGAGCAGGTGCGCCACGGGCGCGGTCGAAAACTCCGTCCGCAGCGCGTCGAGCACCTCCTTCCAGGAGAGGCCACGGCGGTAGACGGTCCGATACGCGTCCTTCAGCGACGCGATGTCGTCGGGGGTGTGGCCGCTGCGCCGCAAGCCGACGATGTTGAGGCCCACGACGCAGCCGCTCTGGCCGTCGAGGAGCATGTACGGCGGGATGTCCTGGACGACACGGGCATGGCCGCCGACCATGGCCATGCGGCCGATGCGGCAGAATTGGTGCACGGCGACGGCCCCGGACACGAAGGCCCGGTCCTCGACGGTGACGTGGCCGCCCAGCAGCGCGCCGTTCGCGAAGATCGTGTTGCTGCCGATGACGCAGTCGTGGCCGAAGTGCGCGCTGGCCATCACGTAGTTGCCGTCGCCGACCGTCGTGGCGACCTCGGGCTTGAGCGCCCGGTGGATCGTCACGTATTCGCGAAACACGTTGTTGCTGCCGATCGCGACGCGGCCGATGTGCTGGGGTCGGGCGGCATGCTGCGGAGCGCCGCCGACGACGGTGTGCTCGCAGAACTCGTTCCCGCTGCCCGCGGTCACACCCGACTTTACGACGGCTCCCGAGGCGACGACGCAGTGGTCGCCCAGCTCGACGTCAGCCTCCACCGTGGCGAACGCCCCCACGATCACGCCTCGTCCCAGGCGGGCTTCCGGGCTCACGTTTGCCAACGGATGAATGCTCACGTCTGCGTCCGCGGGAGGGGTGGAGCGGGTGGTGCGATCGCGGGTGACGCGACCGAGCCGGCGGCGTTCGTCGACTCGGGCGGTTTATCGGCTTGTGGCGGTGGCCAATTCAATGGCAGTTTGACGCCACCGGGAGATTCTTCCCCGCCTGCCTCGGGTCGCCAGGCCGCGAAAAACCGCTACACTGCGGAGGATGTCCGGGCCGCGCACACGGCCGTGGCGGGCTGGAGGAAATGGGAGAGGAGGCGAGGTGCATGACGACGCGTGAGGACCGCTATGCGGCTGCCGAGGCACTCAAGAATGCGGGCCAGCTCGCGGAGGCGGTGACGGCGCTCGAGGCCGTGGTGGGAGACCATCCGGATTTCACGCTTGCGCACTCGGCGCTGGCGGCCTGGTGCACCAGGCTGGAGCGGCACGAAGAGGCCGTTCGTCACGCCCGGCGGGCCTGCGAACTGGAGCCCAACGATCCCTTCAGTTACACCGCGCTGAGCGTGGCGTGCATGCGTGGCGGCCGCATCGCCGAGGCGGAGGACGCGCTCGCCCGTTCGCGGATGCTGCAGGGCGGCCATCACCACTGACGTCGTGCGCGGCCGCCTGGAGCCGCGGCGTCGGGGCGGCTGCCCTGTTGAGCCGCCGCAACGCGCGAATTCAGCCGCCGAACGCGGTTTCCAGCGTGGCCAGCCGACGCCGGTCGTCGTGCGAGAGTGTCTGCGGATCGAGTCCCAGGGTCTTCGCCTCCGACAAGGCCTTGCGGGCATCGTCCATCCGCCGGCCCGCGGCGAGGGCGCAGGCGAGGTGGAGGTATTTCGCCGCCGACGGGACCAGGACGGCATCCTGCAGCGTCGCGATCGCCTCGTCCGTCTTGCCGGCCGCCAGCAGCACCACGCCCCGCGTGTCGAGGACGTCGGCGTTCGGTCCCAACTCGACAAGGGCGGCGTCGATCAGTTTTTCCGCCTCGCGCGCGGTGTCGGGCTGCGCCAGCAGATACGCCAGGTTGTTGGCGATGACCGCCGTCTGCACCGACGGCAGGTCCTTGCGGGCGAGAAGGTCGCGGTAGATCGCGACCGCGTCGTCGTCGCGTCCGGCGAGGGAGAGCAGGTCCGCGTGCAGGAGCCTCAGCGGCGCCGACTCCGGATCCTGTCGTTCCGCCTTCACGAACCAGCCGGCCACGCGGTCGAGGTGTTCTGCCGAGGCATTCGCCCCCTGGGTCCGCACCGCCAGCACCGCCGTCTGCATCAACGGCAACAGGGGCAGCCGATCCCAGTCGCGTTCGATCGTGTCGAGCGCCTCGGCGATGCGGTGCTGCCTGCTGAGGAATCCCGCCCGTGCGAGCACGCCCGCATTCGTCGCCTTCGCGTACCGCTCGAACAGCTTGTCGGCCGCCTTCGGGAATCCCAGCTGTTCCATCAGCGCGGCGGTGGCGCCCACCTGCTCGGGCGGCGTGTCTGCCGATTCGTCGGGCATCAGCCTACGGGCGGCCTCGGTGGCCGCCGCCCGGTCATTGTCCGCCTGGGCGAGCCGTGTCTGGAGGACCAGGACCCCGGTGCTGCCGGGTTCCTGCTCGCTCAGTTTTTTCAGCCAGTTCCTTGCCGCATCACGCTCTCCGTGCTGGATCAATTTCTCCACCAGCAGCGACAACACCGCCGTCGGTGCAGGCGGGCGGGAAACCACGGCGACGAGCTCGTTTCTCGCGTCGTCCCAGCGGCCACAGCGTTCCAGCAGCTGGACCCGCGTGACGCGTTGGCCGTTGGAGAGCGGCTGGAGCCTGGAGAGCTCATCGAGAAGGTCGATCGCCCGCCGCCAACTCGCGGGCTCGGGCCTGTTCGCCAGGACGTTGATCGTCAGGGCCAGATCCTCCGCGGACAGCTTGCCGTCGGCGGCGTTCTGGCCGAGCAGGGCCAGGGCCTCCTCGACATCACGAAACCCTCCCGATTGGGCGAGCAGCAGGGCCAGCGTGCGACGAGCCCAGGCCGTCACCTCCCTGGCATCGGTGTCGTCGCCGTCGGCGGTCGAGGGGCTCGCGGAAATGATCGCGCGCAGTTCGTCTCGGGCGTCCGCCAGCCGGCCGCGTCGCACCAGGAACGAGGCGAGGCTGCGTGCCGCGGTGGTGCCGCTTCGATCAGCCGCCGCTGCCTCGCGGAAGTTCCGCTCGGCGTCGTCGAGGCGGCCGAGCATTTCACTACCCTGGGCCAGGACCATCTCACGCCGCGGCGGTTCGAGCGCCTCGCCCGCCCTCTCCAGCGTCCGCTCCGCCGCCTGCCGCTGCCCGGCCGAGAATTGCACCGACAGCAGCGCCAGCCAGCCCTCCGGCCGCCCAGGGTCGGCGTCGACGGCACGCTGCAGCACCTCCGCGGCGCGCTCCACCTTGCCGGCCCGCGCCAGCACCTGGCCAAACCAGAGCAGGTCGGCGGCGCCGGCCTGCTCGCCGGAGTCGAGGCTGCGTTCCGCGGCGGTGACGGCGTCGTCGAATCTGCCCGTGCCGAGGTCGATCTCAGCGGAGAGCCGCTCGAGCCCGGAGGCGCCCTCGGGGCCGAGCTTGGCGAGGGTCTGCTGTGCCTCCTCGAGCCGATTCGTCATGTACAGCAGCGACAGCAGCTGCCGCAGCAGGGCGGGGTCGGCAGTGCCCTGCCGCGTGGCCCGCTGCAGCCGGGCGACGGCTTCCGGCAGGTCGCCGCGGAGGATCGCGATGTCGGCGAAGAGCCGCTGGATCCGCATCCAGCCCGGACGCTCGTTCTCGGCCTCGACCAGCAGGTTGTAGGCCGACGTGAGCTGCTCCCTCTCCTGCGCCGTGGGAGTGGCGGCGGTGCGACGCTGGGCCGGCGTGGCGGCCTCCTGGCGTCGCACCTGCTGCTGCCGGACGGACAGCAGGAGTGCGGCGGCCGTCGCGACCCGCCCCTGCGGGCTGTTCTGGCCGGAGAGCCTGGCGATGTCAGCCGCGGTCGCGGTCGCACGGTCCACGTCTCCGCGGTCGCAGGCGAGCTCTTGGAGGGCACCGATGATCTGGATGTCGTCCGGCTTCTTGGCGAGGGCGGCGTTCCAGAGCCGCTCGGCCTCGGCGAGATTGCCCGTGCCCCGCCGGATCGATCCGAGGTTCGCGAGCAGCTGGCCGCACTCGTCGTCCGGGAGTGCCGCGGCCCTCGATTCGATCGAGGCGAACGCGGCCACGGACTCCTCCGCCGGCAGCCGCGCCGCCACCTGGGCCGCCGCTATCATGACGACCGGGCTGTCGACGACCTCCGGCGGCGCCGCGTCGAGCAGCCGACGGGCCGACGGCGGATCCTGTGTCCGCAGGGCCAGCAGCATGAGCGCCGCCGTCAGCTGCGGACTGCGAGGGTCGATCTCAGCCTGCGACCGCAGCAGGCTCTCCGCCGCCGCCGTGTCCCCCTTGCGGAGCAGCGCGTCCGATTTCAGCAGCGCCATCTGCGTCGATGACACCGCCGGCGACTGCTCGAGCACGTCGAGCAGCGTGTCGGTCCGCGTCCAGTCGCGATCGGCGGCGGGCCGCCTCAGCTGCTGGCCGATCCGCAGCTGCAGCAGCGGCTGCCACACCTGTGGGGTCGCGGCCAGCCGCTCGGCGGACAGTGCCGCGGCGAGCGACTCGTATTCCACGAGCGCCTCGTCGCGCCGCCCCGTGGCGGCCAGGGCCGCTGCAGCACCGATCTTCGCGGCCATCGACAAGTGGTCTTCGCTGAGGACGCGGCGATTGGCCGCCAGCTGCTCGTCGAATTCCCCGAGCTGCTCGTAACACTGCGACAGGAAGAGGTCGACCTGATTCGTCAGTGCGGTGGAGGTGGCGACCAGCGGCCGGAGCGCCTCCAGCTTTTTCTTGGCCTGCAGCCAGCGCCGTTGGGCGATCAGCAGCCTGGCTTGGAGCAGGCCAATCTCCGGGGAGTCGTCGCCGTACTTCTCCGCGTGGGCGGCCAGCGCCGCCTCGGCCTCTTGTGGCCGCCCCTGCTGGATGAGCACGTCCACGAGCAGCTGGCTCACGCGGGAGTGGTCGTTCAACTTCGTCGTCAGCGCCTCGCGGAGCACTGTGTTCGCCCGCTCCAGATCTCCCTGCCGTGCCGCCAGGGAGGCCATGCCCCGGTAGACCCGCTCGTCGGCGGGAAACAACCGACGGGCCTCGAGGACCATCTGTTCGGCATCGGCGAAGCGGCCCTGGGCGATCGCGATCTCGAAGCTCGTGAACAGCACGTCGACGTCGTCGGGAGCCAACTCGCGGGCCTTTGCGAGGTCGGCGGCGGCCTCGGCGAATGCGTCGTGGGACCGGTGCCAGTTGGCCCGGGCCAGCCAGCCGCGGAACTCGCCCGGCGCCGTTTCCACGAGGTGGTCGAGCACCGCCCGGGCACCGGCTGGTGACCGCAGCTTCTCGTCGAGCAGCGCGCTGAGGAACACCGACGCCTGGTAGACCACGCGGGTGTGCATGTCATCCGCCGGCGCCGGCACGCCCTCCTGCGTGGTGAATCGACCGCTCTCCATGTCGAAACCGCAGATGCCGGCGAGCAGGGCCGCAGCCTCGCGGTAGTTGCCCATGCCGAGGTGGGCCCGCGCCCGCATCAGCGTGAGCGCGTCGCGATCCCCCGCCATCGCGGTCACGTCGTCGTCATTGTCGTCGTCGTCGTCGGAAGCCGAGCCGTCAGCGGCGGAGGTCGCGCTGTCGGCGGTGAGCAGGATGTCGAGCTGCTCGCCGGCGGCGCCGAATCGGCCCGACCTGAGCATGAAGTCCGCCAGCGTGGCCCGGAGCTTCCGATCGTCGGGGTTCTTGCTGACGGCCGTCTCGACCGCGTCGTACGCCATCGCCCGGTCCCCTCTGCCGGCGTTCGCCGCAGTGGCTCGAGCGACCAGCAGCCGGGCGAATTCGGCCTGGGCGGTTGCGTCATCGGGCCGGAACCGGAGGTACCGTGCGTAGAGCACGATGGCCTCGCCGGCTTTTCCCTCCGTGACCTTCAACCGCGCCAGCGCGGCGAGGCCACTGGCGTTGCGCCGGACCTGGATCCGATGGACGACGGCGACGCCCACGATGCCGATGAGCACAGCCGCCGCGATCGCCACGACCAGTTGAATGTTGATGCGTTTCGCAGACTTCACGGCGGGCGTTCCTCGGGGGCTGACGGGGGACCGAACGGTCGAGACGCCCGGCCGACCGCCATGCAGGCGCGTGGGGGCTGGACGAGGCGGGGCGGGATGACTGGACAGTTTACATGGCATGGGCGCGCGTTGCCCGCCGATCGGGCAGCCCAATCGAGAGTCTGGGTAACGGCTCGCGGCCCGTCCGGCCGGAACCCCGCAAGATTGCGCCGGTTTCGGACGATACTCCGGTCGGGTGGACAGTGCCGCCTGCGGTGACCGTGAGGGCCGGCCATCCCCGTCAAGAGGGATGGACGGCTCTCGAACCCACGAGGGATGCATCGATGGAGCGTCGGTCCAGAGAGCCGTCAGCGACCGCTGGCCGCGCCGGAACCGACCGGCCGCCGCGGCACGTCGATCCCGCGCGGTCGCGATGCGGTCGGCTGGCGATCTGCTCCTGGGTGGCGCTGGCCGTGGCCATCGCGTGCGGTCGCGACGTCACCGGCGGTGAGGCGGTGGCCGCGCGGCCCGCCCGCGTGGATCCGGCCGTGACTCAAGCCGGAGGAGCACGTGCCGCCCACGCCGACTGCCGTGAGTGCCGCAGGGCCGCCTGCCCTCAGTGCCGGCTCGCCCCGGAACGGCATCCTGGCCACTCGCCATGCCAGCACGGCCTCTGTCCGGCGCATTGCCCGGTGCGGCCCGACGTATTCGGGTTCTACGGCACGCAATGGCGGCGTTGGCCGGGGTCGAACGTCATCCAGGCTTCGAACATCGAGGCCGCGTCTCCCGCGCGTCCGCCCCGATCGATCGTTCCGCTGCCACTCGAGGAATCGCTGGAACCTGCTCCCGGTCCGGAGCCGCTGCCCGCACCACCGCAGGCGGCAGCAGCCGATGCCGCCCCCCGCCGGACCGTCCTGCCGCCAGACGGCGAAGGCCAGGCCGGTCGGGAACAGGGCAGGGCGGTCGGCCGGGAACGTGGCGGGGAACCCGGCCGTCCCGCATTGGAATCCAACAGGCCCGCGACGCCCGAGGACCTCCCGCGGGCTGAGGCTGCGGGCGACGACAACGACGACAAGGCCGGGCCGGCCCGGAAGGCGGAGGCGGAGAAGCCGGCGGAGCAGCCAGGCCGCCCGCAGGAGAACCTCTTCAATCTCGATGAGCGGCCGCAGAGCGCTCCCTGGCGGTCGTTCACGGCCAGGGCGCGGTTGGAGGCCAGGGAGCGTCGGTGATGCGGGCGGCCGGGGGGCATCGTCACCGAATGCGAGAGGCGGGAGTCGAACCCGCACGCCTTGCGGCACTGGAACCTAAATCCAGCGCGTCTGCCAGTTTCGCCACTCTCGCGGGCCACTGCGGTCAGTCTACATCCGCACCCGGATCATCTGCATCGGCTCCGTGGTGCGGATCAGTCCGTGAACCGTGGCCGGCACCATGATCGACCGCGGATCCGCGGCGCGGGCTCATCGGCCGTCCGACGGGGCGTCGGAGCGCCCGCGTTCGAGGAGCCGATCGAGATTGCCGCCGCCGACGGCGTCGCGCGGCGGCCAGGAGGCGAGGACGACTTCCTGGAGCGTGGCGTCGGCGTAGCCCCGGCGGGCCAGTGTGATGTCGAGCGACACGAGCCGATGTTCGGGCCCGTGTCGGGCGTTCCAGTCCCGGGCCAGGGCCGTGACGACCGACTGCCGCATGACGTCGGCGGCGCCGCGGTTGGCCAGGCACCAGAACAGCTTGTGCCAGCGGTGGTGCGGCAGGGAGCAGAATCCTCCCTCGGGCGGCCCGTCGAGCAGCGGTCGGCCGCCTCGCAGGACGTCGACGAGCCGGCCGTCGACGAGTTCGCCCCGCCCGCAGACCCACTGCGCCTGCGGCCGCACCTGGTCGAACATCCGCCACTCCTGGTGCATGCAGGGGATGCTGATCAGCGTCGCGAGCCGGCGCGGGAGCGGAGTCGCCCGCCACGGGCCGAGATCGTGCGCGAAGCTGATCAGGCCGAGAACGCCGGCGATGACGCACGCGCCCGTCGCGACGCCGCCCAGGCGGCCTGCTGCCACGGCTGCCGGGGCACCGCCGACGTCCCGGCGGTCCCACGCCCGTGCCGGCAGGATGGCGAGCCATGCGGCGAGCCCCACATAGCCGAAGAGCCCCACCGACATCGTCAGGCAGGTGGCGGCATGGAACAGCATGAAGCCCGCCACGACTGTGATTCGCACCGTCGGGGCCGGCGCAAGCAGGAGGATGAGCGGGCCGAGCAGTTCTCCGGCGACCAAGCCCCAGCAGAGCGGCCGGCTCAGCCACCCCGAACCGAACAGCCATTCGCCGAACGGCGTGCCGTGATCGTGCACCGACATCGCACAGCGGACGGCGCCGCCCGACAGCCAGGTGGCGTTGCACTTCGACAGCCCCGCCGCCACGTAGACGACGGCGATCTGGAGCACCAGTGCGGTGGACGCGGCGGACAGAACGCCGCCGCGGTCGCCGCCCCGACGACGATCCCACGACCATGTGGCCCCCAGCGGGAGAAACATGCCCCAGAAGAGCAGGCAGGTCAGCCACGAGTCGCCCGCATTGGTGGCCGGAGATGTGCGGCGCAGGACGCTCACCACGGCGACCCAGGCGGCGATGGTCGCCCAGCGGGTGCCGCATCCCACCGCGAGCAGGAGCCCCGCGGCGAATTCCAGGGCCAGCATGGCGGGCCCGCACCAGGCTGCATCGACGAGCATCGCCAGCGACCACGCGCCGGGATCGCCCAGATACCGCCGCAGCGGCTCCAGCGGAAACATGCCGTCCCCGCCGAACATGAGGGGCACGTCGCGGCAGCGGAGCACGGCATCCGCGGCCACGATCGAGCCGATCGCTATGCGGAACGCCGCGAGGCTGCGGAGGTCGAGCGCGAAGGCCCGTCGCGCCCAGGCTGCCGCCAGCGCGGTCACGGCGTCGGTGATCTCCCGGAGAGGCATGGCGGCGGCGGAAGCTCCACGTCGGGACGCGGTTTCTTGAACAACCGGCCGCCCGAAACTACAACACCGGTCGCCGATCGATCGATCCCAGCCGCGCAGGAGGCCCCCGAGCGATGCATGTTCCACTGGTGGTTCTGGGTGGAGGCCCGGGCGGATACGCGGCCGCGTTCATGGCCGCCGACCTCGGCATGACCGTAACGCTGGTGGAGCGGGACGAACGTCTCGGCGGCACCTGCCTGCTGCGGGGCTGCATCCCGTCGAAGGCGCTCCTGCACGTGGGCCGCGTGCTGGCGGAGGCCCGCGAAATGGAGGAGTGGGGCGTTCACTTCGAGCGGCCTGCCATCAAGCTCGAGGCCCTGCGGGCCCGCAAGGACAAGGTGATCGCGACGCTGACCGGTGGGCTCGGCCAACTGGCCCGGCGGCGCAATGTGACGCTCGTCAGGGGGCAGGCCCGGTTCACCGGCTCGAACACGCTGGAGATCTCGCCCACAGAGCCGGGCGGCGCCAGCCAGACGCTGACGTTCGATCACTGCATCCTGGCCAGCGGCTCGCGGCCTGCCCGCATTCCCGCGTTCGACATCGGCAGCCCGCTGGTCATGGATTCGACCGGCGCGCTGGAGCTCGCCGACATCCCGGAATCGCTGCTGGTGGTGGGGGGCGGCTACATCGGGCTGGAGATGGGGACGGTCTACGCCGAGCTCGGCGCGAAGGTGTCGGTCGTCGAGCTGACCGACACGCTGCTGCCGGGAGCCGATCGCGATCTGGTGAAGCCGCTGCAGCAGCGGCTCGAGAAGCTCTTCGACAAAATCCACATGCGGACGAAGGTGGTGAAGCTCGAGCGGGTGCCGCGCACGGGCGGCGAGTCGATCCGGGTGCACTTCGAGGGCCCCGACGGGCCGACCACGCGGGATTTCTCCCGGGTGCTCGTGGCCGTGGGGCGGCGGCCCAACTCCGACGGCATCGGTCTCGAGAACACGCTCGTGAAGGTGAATGCCAAGGGGTTCGTCGAGGTGGACGCCGAGCAGCGGACGGCCGACCCGCACATCCTCGCGATCGGCGACGTCTGCGGCGAACCGATGCTGGCGCACCGGGCCAGCCATCAGGGGAAGGTGGCGGTCGAGGTGCTGCACGGCGAGGCCGCCGTGTTTGCGCCGCGGGCGATCCCCGCGGTCGTGTTCACCGATCCGGAGATCGCCTGGGCCGGGCTCACCGAGAACGAGGCCCAGGCGACGGGCCGCACCGTGGAGATCAGCCGGTATCCGTGGGCGGCCAGCGGCCGCGCCCACGCGCTTGGCAGGATCGACGGCCTGACCAAGATGCTCGTCGATCCGGAGACCGACACGGTGCTCGGCGTCGGCATCGTGGGGCCCGGCGCGGGCGAACTGATCGCGGAGGGCGTGCTGGCGATCGAGATGGGTTGCTCGGCACGCGATCTCATGGAGTCGATCCACGCGCATCCGACGCTCGGCGAGACGGTGGCGTTCTCGGCGGAAAACTATTTCGGCCTCGCTACCGAGATCTACAGGCCCCGCGCTGAAGCGGCGCAGTGATCTCGGGCCGGCCCCCCGCGTTGTGGCCGTCTGCGGCGGCTGTCCGCGGCGGGAACCAGGCCGTGGTGGCGGGCCGACGCCGGATGAGTGTCGTGGTTTCAGCCCTTCTCGAGCGGCCTGCGGCCGCTGCCGCGAGATGGGGAAGTCGGGCTTTACGCCCCCCGAAACCATCGGAATAATGAGGAAAGTCCGCCCACCTTCCCGGAGCAGCCCATGGCCAGCCGCGACATGCACGAGACCGGAAGCGAAGTTGTTGAGGCGGCAGGGTTTGCAAACGGGCACGCAGGCGAGGAAACGGGGGGCGGGCCGGCGGTCGGCCCGATGTCGATCGGCCAGGTGAGCGACAGCTCGGCAGGGCAGCCCGTGCCTGCCGACGGGGTTTCGTCCGTCGACGGTGATCCCACCGAGACGACCGAGTGGCTCGACTCGCTGCGGTACGTGATCAACAGCCGCGGTCCCGACCGGGCCGCCTACCTCCTGCACGCCATCGAGCAGGAGGCCTATCGGCTGGGCGTGCCGATCCCGTTCTCGGCCAACACGCCCTACATCAACACGATCCCCGCCGACAAGCAGCCGCCCTTCCCGGGCAATCGCGAGCTGGAGCGGCGGATCAAGAGCATCATCCGCTGGAACGCGATGGCGATGGTCGTCCGCGCCAATCGCGAGGACAAGAGCATCGGCGGCCACATCTCCACGTTCGCCTCGTCGGCCACGCTGGTGGAGGTGGCGATGAACCACTTCATCCGCGGCCGTGGCGACGACTACTCCGGCGATCAGGTCTACTTCCAGGGCCACGCCTCCCCCGGTGTCTACGCGCGGGCCTTCCTCGAAGGGCGGCTGACGGAGAAGCACCTGGAGAACTTCCGCCGCGAGCTGGCCGCGGGTGGCGGCCTGTCGAGCTACCCGCACCCGTGGCTGATGCCGGAGTTCTGGGAGTTTCCCACGGTGTCGATGGGGCTTGGGCCGATCATGGCCATCTACCAGGCGCGGTTCAACAAGTACCTGCAGGACCGCGGCATCAAGGACACGAGCCGGCAGCACGTCTGGAGCTTCATTGGCGACGGCGAGACCGACGAGCCGGAGACGCTCGGGGCGATCTCGCTGGCCGCCCGCGAGAAGCTCGACAACCTCGTGTTCGTGATCAACTGCAACCTGCAGCGGCTCGACGGCCCGGTCCGCGGCAACGGCAAGATCGTCCAGGAGCTCGAGGGCGTCTTCCGCGGTGCCGGCTGGAACGTCATCAAGGTGATCTGGGGCGAGGATTGGGACCCGCTGCTCGCCAAGGACGACCAGGGGCTGCTCGTCAAGCGGATGAACGAGGTGGTGGACGGCCAGTACCAGAAGTACGTGGTCATGCCGGGCGGCTACATCCGCGACCACTTCTTCGGTGCCGATCCGAAGCTGGCGGAGATGGTGGCACACCTCTCCGACGAGAAGCTCAAGAAGCTCCGGCGGGGCGGGCACGATCCCGAGAAGGTGTATGCCGCCTATGCCGCGGCGATGCAGTGCCACGGCAAGCCGACGGTGATCATCGCCAAGACGATCAAGGGCTACGGCCTCGGCGAGGTCGGAGAGGGCCGCAACGTCACCCACCAGCAGAAGAAGCTCAACGAGGACGAGCTCCGCGCCTTCCGCACCCGGTTCGGGATCCCGATCTCCGACGACGAGGTGTCCAAGGCCCCGTTCTATCGGCCGCCGGAGGATTCGCCGGAGATCCGCTACCTGCGGGAGCGGCGGGCCGCGCTCGGCGGCGCGGTGCCCAGCCGGCCGAAGGATCCGCCGCGGCTCGAGACGCCGCCGCTGTCCGACTACATCGGGTTCATCGAGAAGAGCGCCGGCCGCGAGGTGTCGACGACGACCGGCGTCGTCACGCTGATGGCGTCGCTGCTCAAGGACAAGCGGATCGGGAAGTACATCGTGCCGATCGTCCCCGACGAGTCGCGGACGTTCGGCATGGACCCGCTCTTCAAGCAGTGCGGCATCTACGCCCATGCCGGCCAGCTCTACGAGCCGGTCGACTCCGACCAGCTGCTCTACTACCGCGAGGCGAAGGACGGCCAGATCCTCGAGGAGGGCATCACCGAGGCGGGGAGCATGTCGAGCTTCGTCGCCGCGGGCACGGCCTACGCCAGTCACGGCGTGCCGATGATCCCGATGTTCATCTACTACTCGATGTTCGGCTTCCAGCGGATCGGCGACCTGATCTGGGCTGCCTGCGACAGCCGGGCGCGGGGCTTCCTGCTCGGCGGCACCGCCGGCCGCACCACGCTCAACGGCGAGGGCCTGCAGCACCAGGACGGCCACAGCCAGCTGTTCGCCACGGCCTATCCGACGGTGAAGGTCTACGATCCGGCGTTCGTCTACGAGTCGACCGTGATCATGCTCGACGGCCTCGACAGGATGTACGCGAAGGGCGAGGACTGGATCTACTACCTCACCGTCTACAACGAGAACTACGAGATGCCGGCGATGCCGCCGGGCTGCGAGGAGGGCATCCTCCGGGGCATGTACCGGCTGCGGGACGTCGCGCCGGCGAAGAAGCCCGCCGGCAAGGGGGCGAAGCTGCCGCCGGTGCACCTGCTCGGGTCGGGCGCGATCCTGCGGGAAGTGATCCGCGGTGCCGAGCTGCTTGCGGAGCACTGGGGTGTCTCGAGCACCGTCTGGAGCGTGACGAGCTGGAAGGAGCTGCGCCGCGAGGCACAGGAGTGCCGCCGCTGGAACATGCTCCACCCGGAGTCGAAGCCGCGCCGCAGCTACCTGGAGGAGACGCTCGCCGACGAGGAGGGCGTGTTCGTGGCCGCGAGCGACCACGTGCGGGCGGTGCCCGAGCAGCTCGACCCATGGATTCCCGGCGGCCTGTTCGCGCTCGGCACCGACGGCTTCGGCCGCAGCGAGCTGCGCGGCCGGCTAAGGCGGCACTTCGAGGTGGATGGCGAGTGCGTCGCGATCGGCGCCCTCTCCCGCCTGGCGGCTGCCGGGGCGATCGGCGCCCATGTCGTCGCCGAGGCGATCAAGACGCTCGGTGTCGATCCCGACAAGGTCGACGCCGCCTCCGCCTGATCCATGGGCGGTTTCCCCGCCCGCACTCCGACACCCTGTACCCCGAAACCCCGTCCAGACACGGTCCCCATAACACGATCCCGAGCACGAGGGCGCGAACGCATGGCCTCTGAATTCAAGCTGCCTGACCTGGGTGAGAACATCAGCTCCGGCGACGTCGTCACCGTCCACGTGGCGGAGGGCGACGTGATCAAGCCCGGCCAGACGCTCCTCGAGGTGGAGACCGACAAGGCCGTCATCGACGTGCCCTGCGGATCGGGCGGCCGCATCGCGAAGGTGCTCGTCAAGAAGGGCGACACCGTGAAGGTTGGCCAGGCGCTGGTGCTGCTCGACGCGGCCGGCGCCGGCGCGTCTGCCGCGGCGCCCCCGAAGACTGCTCCGGCCGCGCCAGCCACGCCGCCGAAACCGGCGGCCGCCGCACCTTCCGCGCCTTTGCCGTCGCCGCCGGCCGCGGCTGTGGCGGCGCATCCGGCTCCTGTTCAAGCTGCAGCGCCCGCACATGGGGCCGGCAGGAAGGCCGCGTTGGTCGCGGAGCCTCCCGCCGTGGCCGCGGTGGCGTCGGTCGAGCCCGCGGGCCCGGCTGTGCGGCGGCTGGCCCGGGAACTCGGCGTCGATCTGGCCCGCGTGCGGGGCAGCGGTCCTGCGGGCCGCATCGTCCGCGAGGACGTGATCGCAGCGGTGCGCCAGGCCGCCGGCTCGGGCTCGGCGGTGCGGTCGCGGGCGGACTCGATGGGCACGGATCGTGACGATTGGGGGCCGGTCCGCCGCGAGCAGATGTCGAGGATGCGGAAGACGATCGCGGCGAACATGGCCCGCAGCGTGTCGACGATTCCGCACCTCACCAATTTCGACGACGCCGACGTCACGGAACTCGAGTCGCTCCGCAAGGCCAGCGCGCCGGAGTACGCCAAGAGCAACGTGAAGCTGACCGCCCTCGGCTTCGTGATCAAGGCGGTGAGCCTGTCGCTCCGCCAGCACCCGGTGGTGAACGCCTCCGTCGACATGGAGAAGGGCGAGATCGTCTACAAGGAATACGTGAACGTCGGCCTGGCGGTCGACACACCACGTGGTCTGGTGGTGCCGGTGCTGCGGGACTGCGACCAGATGTCGATTCCGCAGATCGCTCAGGCTGTCGCCGACACCGCCGAGAAGGCGAAGAACGCCCAGTACGGCGTGGAGGACCTGCGGGGCGGCACGTTCACCATCAGCAACCTCGGTGCGATCGGGGGCACGTACTCCACCCCCATCATCAACTGGCCCGAGGTGGCTATTCTTCTCGTGGGCCGTTCGCGGAGAATGCCGGTCGTGCGTGACGACCGCATCGAGCCGAGGCTGATGATGCCGCTGTCGCTGTCCTACGATCATCGCGTGATCGACGGCGCCGCCGCTGCCCGGTTCCTCAAGGAGATCATCGGCTACCTGGAGAGCCCGGGCCGTCTCCTGTTGGCGATGTGACGTCGCCGGCCGCGAGCCGTACCATCTCCCGACGACCGACGCATCGATCCGCAGGGCAATCCGTGAGCACAAGCGACACCATCGACAAGGCGGGTACGGCGAGCCTCGCCTTCCTTGAGGAACTTTTCGACCAGTACCAGCGCGATCCGCAGAGCGTGGATGCGGAGTGGCGACGGTACTTCGAAGCGCTCTCCACCGCGCCGGCCGCAGGCGTTCACGGGGCCGCGGCGAACGGTGCCGCGAGCACCGGGACGTCACCAGATCCGACGGCCGCCGAGTCCGACGTCCGCGCGGTGCCGGGAGCGGGCCGGGCGAATGGCGTCGCGAGCGGTCCGTCGCAAAAGCTCGTCGCGCCCGACGGCATCGCGACCGGCCACGCGGTGGCGATCGCCAACGGCGCCGTGCGGCTGCCCGACGCTCCCGCGGGCGAGGCGATGCCGCTGCCGCTCCCCGTGGCGACCGGCACGGCGGGCGAGGAGCGGGTGGCCTTCCTGCAGGATCGCGTCGACCAGCTCGTGCGGGCCTACCGGGTTCGCGGCCACCTGATGGCGGAGATCGACCCGCTCGGTCGCCCGCGGCCGGGGCTGCCTGAGCTCGATCCGCAGTTCTATCACCTCACCGAGACCGACATGGACCGGTCGTTCTCGACCGACACCATCGAGGGGCCGCAGTCGATGTCGCTGCGGCAGATCATCAAGCGGCTTCGCAACACCTACTGCCGGTCGATCGGCGTGCAGTTCATGCACATGGACGACCTGCGGGTGCGGCAGTGGCTGCAGGTGCGGATGGAGGGATGCGAGAACCGCATCCAACTCGACCGCAAACAGCAGCTGCGGATCTACCGGCAGATGACCACGGCGGCAGTGTTCGAGGAGTTCATCCAGAAGCGGTTCCTCGGCGCGAAGAGCTTCTCGCTGGAGGGCTCGGAGAGCCTGATTCCGCTGGTGGAGATGGCGATCGAGCGGGCGGCCACCCAGGAGATCGGCGACGTGGTGCTGGGCATGGCACACCGCGGCCGCCTCAACGTGCTCGCCAACGTGATGGGCAAGAGCCCACAGCGGATCTTCCGGGAGTTCGCCGATCTCGACCCGGAGCTGCACGTGGGCCGGGGCGACGTGAAGTATCACCTCGGCCATTCGAACGACCGCACCGCCGCCAACGGCCGCACCGTGCACCTCACGCTCTGCTTCAACCCCAGCCATCTCGAGTTCGTGAACCCCGTCGCGATCGGTCGCATGCGGGCCCGGCAGGACCGGTCCGCCGACCAGGCGCGGCAGAACGGCATGGTGATCCTGATCCACGGCGACGCCGCCTTCGCGGGCGAGGGGATCATCCAGGAGACCCTCAACCTCAGCGAGCTCGACGCCTACCGCATCGGCGGTACGCTGCACGTGATCGTCAACAACCAGATCGGATTCACGACGGGGCCGCGGGAATCGCGGTCGTGCATGTACGCCACCGACGTGGCGAAGATGCTCCAGATCCCGATCTTCCACGTCAACGGCGAGGATCCCGAGGCCGTGGCGCAGGTCGTGAACCTGGCGATGGACTTCCGGCGGGAGTTCCAGCGGGATGTCGTCATCGACATGTACTGCTTCCGCCGCCGCGGCCACAACGAGGCCGACGAGCCTGCGTTCACGCAGCCGGCCCTCTACCGCGTGATCGAGCGGCGGCCGAGCGTGCACGAGAGCTACCTGGAAAAGCTCCTCAAGCTCGGCGAGGTCACCCGTGAGGAGGCGATGCAGATCGCCGACGAGCACCGCGCCCGCCTCGACGCCGAACTCTCCGTCGCCAAGAGCGACGACTACGTCCACCGCAGCGACGTGGGGGGCGTGTGGGCGTTCTACGTCGGCGGCCGCGAGCGCGAGGCGGCCGACGTCGACACGGGCGTCCGTCGTGAGGTGCTCGAGCACCTACTCGACAGGCTCGTCGCGCTGCCCGAGGGCTTCCAGCCGCACGCCAAGATCCAGAAGTTCCTGGAGCAGCGGCAGCAGATGGCGCGGGGCGGCCAGCCGCTCGACTGGTCGGCCGCCGAGGCCCTCGCCCTGGCGAGCCTCGCCGTGCAGGGGCTGCGGGTGCGGCTCTCCGGACAGGACAGCCAGCGTGGTACTTTCAGCCACCGGCATGCCGTGATCCACGACGTGGTGACCGACGAGACCTACTGTCCGCTCGAGCACCTGTCCCCCGACCAGTCTCCGGTGGAGATCTACAACAGCCCGCTCTCGGAGATGGGTGTGCTGGGGTTTGAGTATGGCTACAGCCTCGACTGCCCTGATGGCCTCGTCATGTGGGAGGCGCAGTTCGGCGACTTCGTCAACGTGGCGCAGGTGGTGATCGACCAGTTCATCGTGAGCGCCGAAGACAAGTGGAACCGGCTCTCCGGCCTGGTGATGCTCCTGCCGCACGGGTTCGAGGGGATGGGGCCGGAGCACTCGAGCGCCCGGCTCGAGCGGTTCCTGTCGCTCGCCGCGAAGGACAACATCCAGGTGGTGCAGCCGACGACTCCGGCGCAGATCTTCCACTGCCTGCGGCGGCAGGTGCTGCGGGTGTGGCGGAAGCCGCTCGTGGTGATGACGCCCAAGAGCCTCCTGCGTCACCCGCAGTGCGTGTCGGCGATGGACGAGCTCGTGAAGGGCACGTTCCAGCGTGTGATTCCCGACGCCGCGGGCACGCCCGGCCGCGACATCCGCCGGATACTCCTGTGCTCCGGCAAGGTGGCCTACGAGCTCGAGAAGCGGCGGCAAGAACTGGGGCGGCGCGACGTCGCGATCGTCCGGGTCGAGCAGCTCTATCCGCTGCCCCGCCGAGCGCTCGAGGCGGCGTTGGCCGACTACGCGGCCGGCACGCCGGCCGTCTGGGTCCAAGAGGAGCCCGAGAACATGGGCGCCTGGCGATTCTTCAAGATCCACTTCGGCGAGAAGCTCGTCGACCGGTTTCCGTTCTCGGGAGTCTGCCGCCAGAGCGCGGCGAGCCCGGCCACCGGCTCCAAGAAGAGCCACGACCTCGAGCAGAACGAGCTGCTTGCCGCCGCATTCCACAGCTGACAGCCGCGCGATCGCGGCCTGTTGTTTTTTCCGATCCCCCGCACCACGAACCACCCCATGGCCATCGAGCTGAAAGTCCCCGAAGTTGGCGAGTCGATCACCGAGGTCATGATCGGCACCTGGAAGAAGCGGGAGGGGGAAGCCGTCGCGATCGACGAGGCCGTGGTCGAGATCGAGAGCGACAAGGCGACCGTCGAACTGCCGGCGCCGGCGGCCGGCACGCTGTCGCGGGTGCTCAAGGCCAACGGCGAGCGGGCGCGGGTAGGCGAGGTGATCGGCTACATGGAGCCGGCGGCTGCCGGCGCCGTGGCGGCCGGTTCCCCCGCGCCGGCGCAGCCCGTCGTCGACGTGACCCGCAAGGAGGGGCGGACCGACATCGGCTCGGTGCAGATGGCCGCTCCGGCGGCGCAGGCCCCCCGCGTCATGCCGGCGGCGGCCCGCGTGCTCGGCGAGGCCGGTCTGTCGGCCGCAGCCGCGGCGGGCACCGGTCCCGGCGGCCGCGTCACGAAGGCCGACGCGGTGGCGGCGACCACGAAGCCCGCGGCGCCCCCGTCGCGGCCTGCGGCGGCGACCGCGATCGCCGGCACCGCCGGCCGCGAGGAGCGGTACGTGCTCATCAGCCCGATCCGGCAGCGGATCGCCGAGCGGCTCGTGGAGGCCCAGCACCAGGCGGCGCTCCTCACGACCTTCAACGAGGTCGACATGACCGCTGTGATGGCCCTGCGGCAGAAGTTCAAGGACTCGTTCCAGGAGCGTCACGGCGTCAAGCTGGGCTTCATGTCGTTCTTCGTGCGGGCGGCGGTGGAGGCCTTGCGGGCGGTGCCGCAGGTCAACGCCGAGTACCGCGAGCCGCACATCGTGTATCACGACTACTGCGACATCGGCATCGCCGTGGGCGGGGGCAAGGGGCTCGTCGTGCCCGTCCTGCGGAACGCGGAGACGATGTCGTTCGCGCAGATCGAGACGACGATCGGCGAGTTCGCCCGCCGGGCGGCCGACAACAAGCTCAAGCTCGAGGAGCTCCAGGGCGGCACGTTCACGATCTCCAACGGCGGCGTCTACGGCTCGATGATGAGCACACCGATCATCAACCCGCCGCAGAGCGGCATCCTCGGCCTGCACGCCATCCAGGACCGGCCGATGGCGGTGAACGGGCAGGTGGTGATCCGGCCGATGATGTACATCGCCCTGACCTACGACCACCGTCTGGTCGACGGCCGGGAGGCGGTGACGTTCCTGAAGCGGATCAAGGACACGATCGAGGATCCGAGCCGCCTGATGCTCGAAGTGTGAGCCGGGCGGACGACCGGACACGATGCCGTGGCGGCGATCTGGGCCCGCCGGCGCGTCACCTCCCCATTCCCCGGAGAAGCGGACCATGGCAGCACACGACCTGGTGGTGATCGGCGGCGGGCCGGGCGGCTACGTGGCGGCGATCCGTGCCGCCCAGCTGGGCATGAAGCCCGCGATCGTGGAGCGGGAGGAGAAGCTCGGCGGCACCTGCCTCCGCGTGGGCTGCATTCCGTCGAAGGCGCTGCTCGAGTCGAGCCACAAGTATGAGCTGGCGCACGGCGAGCTGGCGCAGCACGGCATCAAGCTGGCCGGCGTGTCGCTCGACCTGCCGGCGATGATGAAGCGGAAGACCGACGTGGTGTCGACGCTCGCGAAGGGGATCGAGTCGCTGCTGGCGAAGCACGGGATCGTGCGGGTCCAGGGCACCGGCCGCCTGGTCGGGTCCGGCCATGTGGCCGTGACGACAGCCGACGGCGGCACGACCACGCTGGAGGCTGCGCGGATCATCCTCGCGGTGGGCAGCGAGAGCGTGGTGCTGCCCGGGATCGAGGTCGACGGCCGTCTGGTGGGGACGAGCACCGAGGCCCTGTCGTTCGACGCGGTGCCGGGGCATCTGGTCGTGATCGGCGGGGGCTACATCGGGCTGGAGCTGGGGAGCGTGTGGCGACGGCTGGGCTCGAAGGTGACGGTGCTCGAGTATGCGGACCGGATCCTGATGGGGATCGACGCGGAGATCGCCGCGGAGGCGCTGGCTATCTTCCGACGGCAGGGCCTCGATATTCGGCTGGGCGCGAAGGTGAAGAGCGCGCGGGCGGCGGATGGTGGATGCGTGGTCGAATGCGAGGGCCTCGAGCCCATCCGCTGCGACCGCGTGCTGGCTGCGACGGGCCGCCGGCCGGCCACGGCCGGCCTCGGCCTCGAGACCGTGGGCATCGTGCCCGACAGGCGTGGGTGGATCCCCGTGGACGACCACTTTCGCACCTCGGCCGCGGGTGTCTACGCGATCGGCGACTGCATCCCGGGTCCGATGCTCGCGCACAAGGCCGAGGAGGACGGCGTGGCCTGCGTCGAGGGGATGAAGAGCGGCTGGGCGCACGTCGACTACGACCTCGTCCCGGCCGTCGTGTTCACCCATCCGGAGATCGCGGCGGTGGGAAAGACGGAGGAGCAGCTCGTGGCGGCCGGCACGGCCTTCAAGAAGGGCGTGTTCCCGTTCCGGGCGAACGGCCGGGCCCGCACGATCAATGACACGACCGGCAAGGTGAAAGTGCTGGCTGACGCGGCCACCGACCGCGTGCTCGGCGTGCACATCATCGGGCCGGCGGCGGGGGACCTGATCGGGGAGGCTGCGGCCGCGATGAATTTTGGCGCGACCGCCGAGGACATCGGCCGCGTCTGTCATGCGCACCCGACGCTGCCGGAGGCGCTCAAGGAGGCCGCGCTCGCGGTCGCCGGAGCCGCGATCCACGCGTAGCGGCGGGCGATCGCCGCGCTGCCACGGCCGTCATGAATGTGAGGCGGGTGTGAGCCGGGCGTGAGCGACTCTTCTGTGGCGGGTTTTCGCCGCGTTTATTGCTGTCCCTGGAACCCGGGGGGCACGACTACCATTCACTCCGACGACGCCGAGCGGCCCCGTGCGCGATATCCCCAAGGGAAGGAGCAGGCATGCAGGAGTCTCAGCCCAAGCTCTTTGTGCTCGACACGAACGTGATTCTGCACGATTCCGGTTGCCTCCGAAACTTCGAGGAAAACGACATCGCGATTCCGATCACGGTGCTCGAGGAACTCGACCAGTTCAAGCGGGGCAACGAAGACATCAACTTCCAGGCCCGCGAGTTCCTCCGGCGACTCGATGACCTGACGGGAGACATCCTCTCCGCAGACGGCAGCCCGCTGGGGCCCGGCCTCGGATGCGTGCGGGTGATCCTGGCCGGCCGCTGCGGCGGCGTCGTCCACGAGGCGTTTCTTCAGGACACGCCCGATCACCGCATTCTGGCCATCACCATGGCACTGCGCGAGCAGGTGGCGCCGCGACAGGTGGTGCTCGTGTCGAAAGACATGAATCTCAGGATGAAGGCGAAGTCGCTTGGAGTGCGGGCCCAGGACTACACGTCCGACAAGGTGGAAAGCTTCGACAAGCTGTACACGGGAAAGCGCGTCATCGAGGGGATCGCCTCCGAGGGCATCGAACAGTTCTACGCGGGCGGCGGGGTCCGGCCCGCCGCGGAAGTCTCCTTCGTGCCCCACCCCGTCGCCAACGAGAACTTCGTCCTGCGGAACGGCAGCAAGTCGGCGCTGGCGACCTATCGTGCAACCGATCGGTCGTTCGTGCGCATCGAGAAGCCGACCTGCTACGGCATCACACCACGCAACGCTGAGCAGTCGTTCGCGCTCAACGCCCTGATGAACGAGAACATCAGACTCGTCTCGCTGGCGGGCAAGGCGGGCACGGGCAAGACGCTCCTGGCGCTGGCAGCGGCCTTGGAGTGCCGGCAGAAGTATCGGCAAATACTGCTGGCCCGCCCGATCGTGCCGCTCTCGAATCGCGATCTCGGGTTCCTGCCCGGAGACGTCTCCGAGAAGATCGATCCCTACATGCAGCCGTTGTATGACAACCTGACCGTGATCCGCCATCACTGCGGCGAGAACCACCAGGCCGCTCAGCGGATCAACGAGATGCGGGAGTCGGAGAAGCTGATGATCACCCCGCTGGCCTACATCCGCGGGCGGAGCCTTCAGCGCATCTTCTTCATCGTCGACGAGGCGCAGAACCTGACGCCGCACGAGGTGAAGACGATCATCACCAGGGCTGGCGAGGGGACGAAGATCGTCTTCACGGGCGACGTCCACCAGATCGACCAGCCGTATCTCGATTCGCTGTCGAATGGATTGAGCTACCTGATCCATCGCATGATGGGGCAGCCGATCTACGCGCATGTGACGCTGGAGAAGGGCGAGCGATCGGAGCTGGCCGATCTTGCCAGCGAGTTGCTCTGAGGGGCGGCGTACGCCCGGCTGGACTCGAACCAGCGGGCTGAATGAGAAATCGCGACTACCCTCCCGATCGCTTGCCAGTCTTGTGCCGGTATCGCATTCCCCGCGAGAACGACTCGGCTCTCGTCCGCATCGTTTCCTGCCGCCGGGGGCAGTGTGCTATCAGTGTGGCGAACGTCCCGGCTGGTCCCAAGACAGGGGCAGCGTCACTGCGAACCCAGCTGTCAGTCGATAAAGTGCGGCGATCGCGAAAAGCGATCCCGGCTGGTCGTGGTAGCCTGCATCAGATCAGCCAACCTTCTATAGCGACAGCACTCCCATGCCATCCATGCCGATCACCGATGCTCAATTGGACTTTCCTATTTCGGTTGTGTTTATTCTCAGTGCCCCGCGGTCCGGCTCTACTTGGCTCAACTTGGTGTTGGGGAGTTGCGGATGGGGGATCAATCTCGGCGAATATTACCGCCTTTGGGAATGGCCCGGTCACGTCGCGTGTCGCCTGTGCGAGGCCGACGGTCTTGCTGAATGCACTATGCTGCACGGCGTGGATCGTGTCCCGCAGCAAAACGCTTTTCACTTCGCCGCCCTGCGAAGCGGTAAACGCGTGGTCATCGACTGCTCCAAAGACATCCGCTGGTGCCACAGTTTTCTCGATGACCCAAGGATCGACGTGAAAGTCATTCACCTCGTACGCCACCCTGCCGGCTATGTTGAGTCGGAATCGCGCCGCCAGAAAGACCTGACCCATGAAGCGCTCCTGGAACAATGGGAGGCAGAGAACCAGCGAATTTCCAACTTCACGGCTGGCCTTCGCACCGCCGCCATCGCCGTCTCTTACGACAGCCTGGCTGACACGCCAGACAACGCTTTTCCGAGTCTCTGCGGTTTTCTGGGGCAGGAGTGGCAGCCCGCAGCGCTACGCTACTGGGAAATCCCGCATCACGGGCTGGGTGCCAATGGTGCGCCGTCGGTCTATCTACGCGAACGCAAAGTTGCCAATTACACCACCGGCGACGACGCCTACTACGAGGCGATTGCCGCGAGGAATGTGGCTGCAGACACGCGATTCCGTGAGCGACTCCCCGAGGAGTTTCGACGCGCTGCGATCGCCCGGCCCTACGCGCAGAAGCTGATGGCCGAGCTCGGCGCATCATGGACGCCCTAGCGGTCCTTGGACTCGAACCAGCGGGCTGGCAGTCTGGCGTCGCGATCCCTGCGGGCCTCGCTCCGCCACTGGATCGCGAAATCAAGTACGCCCGGCTGGACTCGAACCAGCGACCCTGGGATTAGAAATGTGAGGCGTGGCGATTTCGCAACTCTCGCAGAAATCACGAAATCGATCATTAGTCGCTGCCGGCCAACGACTTCCGAGAGCACATCTGGTTTCGCTGCAGTCGTCCGTTTCACCGCTCAGGGGTCGGAAAAAGGTACCGATTTGAGGAATCCTCAAATCCAAAGCGCAAACCAGAACCCATCCGCCGCGCTCCGATCTTTCGTCATCTCGGAACGATCCAAGGCTTACCCCATTGTGGCAACCCAACAGCCTTTTCTCCCTCGGCCTGACAGGAGGCCGTGTAGTTCACAGCCTCGCCGTCTGACTCTTCGTCCAGGCGCAGGGCGGGTGCGGCGGTGACATCCGGCTGATCGCATTCATCACCGATCCGGGCCCGATCCGGAAGAATTTGACACACCTCGGCGAACCGCTCGAACCACCGCCCGTCTCTCCCGCCCGCGGCCCGCCGATCGACTGGGGAGAGCTCGTGCAGGTCCATGACAACCGGGCAATCTTTCAGGGACGGATAGACGAGCTGCCTGTGATCGACATCCACAGCCTCTGACCGGCGCCAGCCGCGAGGCGTCGAAGCCCAGGGATCGGCCGACTGGGACGCGGTCTGCGCAGACGCCAGAAAAACGCCACCGAAGCAGGTGCGAGGCCTTTCGAGAAACCCGCTCCGGACGCCCGGGCCGCTCCTCCCGAGGCTCACGAGTCGCTCATCAGCCGAAAGACCGGTGCGGAGGTGCCATTGACCGGACTATCCTTACAGCCTCTGAGCGGTGCCGGACGCGACCCACGCATGTCGGGAAACTGCGAACTGGGACGCGGTCTGCGCGGACGCGAAAAAAACGCCAACAAAGCGGGTGCGGAGAGTTTCGAGAAACCCGCTTTGTACGCCCGGGCCGCTCCTCCCGAGGCTCAACAGTCGTTCATCAGCCGGAAGACCGTTGCGGTAGTGCCATTGACCGGGCTGTCCTTAGACGCTTTTTCAGTACGCCGGTACTTCGCATGGAGCTGAGGATTACCGTCAGCTCGCGCTTGAGGTACAGGAACAAACGACCCTGTTGCCAGCGCAGCCCGATTGGCCGCTCCTGAGCAATCTCGACGAGTAAATTGCTCGGGGGCCCAACTCGCCGAGTCTACTTATTAACCGCCAACGTGGCTCCTGACCCATGCCCGCTCTGGAGCGTACCGAGGACACTTCGGAGGCAGTTCAAATAGAGCTCGAGCAGCGGGTTGCTGGAGGCCTGACAGTCACAGGCAATCGTCTTCCGGCGAATCGCATCGGGGTCGACCGAGTAAAACCACGCCTTCCGAAAGTCATCCAGTGCCCTGATCGCCGGCCCCTGCATTCCCGCGGTTGAGTGCTCGCTTTCGGAAGCAATCGTTGAGAGGAAAGGAAAAGCCAATCGCGCGCGGAGCTCGCCGCGCCGAATCAATTGCTGCAGCACGACGTCAATGGTCCGGTTGCTTTGCCAACCGCCTTGAAGCAATTCGAACAATCGCGGGAGGCTGCGTTGATTGACCAAATAAGAGGTGGTTCCGGTAAACGCGAGTTGCCGGAGGTCGATGAGCGATATTCTCTGCTCTCTCAGAAAGGCTTCCCGCGCAGAGCAGAGCTGCGCAAATTGCTCGGGAGTTGGTGGCGGATGAAAATAGACATCCGTGAAAATCAGGTCCCAGCTGGACTCGTCCAGCTCTAACGTCTCCAAGACTCGCGGCAGCAGCGGGCTCAGCGCAGCATCGTCCTCCAGCACATGCAGATGGCTTCCTTTGCCTGCTGCCAGCCGCCAAACGGCGAGATGGCTGTGCCAACATCCCAGTTGTCCGCCGGGCAGCGCGGTTTGGGACTGTCCGTTGGTTCCATCACCTCGAATCGCCTCGAACCGTTGGTATTTATCGGTTAGGCCGAAGCTTGAAAGTTCGGCTTCCATCCGTTTTCGTCGGTCCCGGCTGGAGTCGAGATTGATGTAAAGGCCTGTGTAAAGCATCGGTGAGCGTGGCTTTATGCTGCGACGGAAAGATTAAGAGGAATTGCGGCTCGGGAAATTTTCATTTTGGGAAATATGGAGGTCCCAGCAAAATGTTAACGATTTGACAGGCCCCTGGTTGGACGCACTACCAACTGGAGCCGCTAAAAGTTTCGGTTTAAAGATAGGTCGGCCAATGGCACTTCGGCAAGCGTCGGCCGAGCAGCGAGGACCATGAGGAGCAAAAGCCGGGACTTGCCTGGCTGGATGCGACGCTCGCTTCGAGGTGCCGAGGGGCTTCCTATCCACGCTCAAGGCCGGGTTTTTCTCGTTGGCTCGAGCCCGCCTTGAAACCGCTCTTCTCGCGGGCCGTCCGCACCGTGGCATGGAATGCCGTCAGAGGCTGTGGATGTCGATGTCGGGCAGCTCGACGGGTGACGCCTGAAAAATCGCCCGGTCGAAAGTGGACCTGGACGAGCTCTCCCCAGTCGGTGGGCGGGCCGCGGGCGGGAGAGACTGGCGGAGGCGCCGCTGTACGCGGGGCGAAGCCATCCTGGCCTTCGCCCGCTGGCGAACCTCCGGTTCGACGTGGGCTGGCTCCTGCCGGCAGTCGTTTGGTCACTGGCCCCGGCTTGGGTGTAACGCGATCAGCCGGATATCGCCGCCGCACCTCGGGCACTCGAGCGGAAACTCCTCCCCCACCCGAGCCATGAGTTTGGCCTTTGGCGTCGGGAGGTGTCGTGAGATCGCGGTTTGTCGCGTAAGTCGCACCAGTCGCCGGTGGTATCTTGGCCCGCCGCATGTCCGCCGACCGCACGCCCACCAGTCGCGGCATCACGCGGCTTGCCGACATTCGCTTTTGTCATGGGCCGTGACGGCGGACCTGAGCTTGTCATTCGGGGCGAACACCCCTGGCTTGTTTCAAGTCGGCAGGCGATGCCGGTGCTTCCGCGGCGGCGGCACGAGGGCAGCGAGCCGGTCGAGGAACTCAAATGGGAAAAGCTCGACGACGACGCTGACGCCCGGCCGCGTGGACTTCCGCCCGCGCCCCGGGCCAACCCAGTTGGCCGCCTTGTGTCGCGGGAGCACGTAGCGGACGCGGGCGATGCGGCCGACTTCGCCGCGGATCACGGCAAGCCGCTCCAGCGCGAAGGGCGGCCGGGCACAGGAGCCACTGTATGCGGAACCAACGCACGACACGCCGGCGGACCCTCTCGGTAAGCGCGGCCAAATCCGCCTGGGTGATCGCCCGAGCCGGCAGGAACGCCGACGGCCGGTCGCATGTTGGGACGAAGACGCCGTCAGTCGCGCACGCATGGAGATGCACGTGGTGATTGAGAGCCGATCCGAAGCGGTGCAGAAAGGAGACGGCGCCGAGTCGCCGGCGAGCTATGCTCGGCCTGTCGCCGGCACGGGTCGGGCCCGCCGCAGTACAATGCAGTCGTTCGATCTCTTCGATGAAGATCCTCGTGAGGGCCGCGACCGCGTTGGGCCGGTCAGCGAGAAAGCAGCGCAACCGCTTCGGCACGGAGATCACCCACTGCCGCACCGGTACCGGAAGAATGACGCGGTCGACGAGATGCGCAGCCGTCTGCGCCATTCGGCGGCCGTTGCAAGACGGACAGACACCCCGGCCCTTGCACGAAAAGGCCACGACAAAACCCTGCCCGCACGATGTACAGCGTGCCCGGCCAAATCCGAAGTAGAGGATGCCACAGGTGAGGTACGACCGCAGTTCCCGTTCGACGTGCGCCGAAACGGGTTGCTCAGCGACCGCCCGATTCTCGAGCCAGCCTTCGAGGTGCTCTGCGACGACCTTGTAGAGCGGCGTCTTCTCTGGTCGGCGCCGCTTGTAGCGGGGGGAACTCGCAGTGCCGACGTGCGGGCGGACTATGGACCGCGTCGGCGACGCAGTCAGCACGGCGACCATGGGCACACCGGGACATGGACGGGATGAGTGTTCGCCCGTACACTAGAGCGCGTCCGGTTTATGTGTAGCGGTAGCTGCAATGCCTGAAGCAGTTGCGGCACTCGCTTTCGGTGAAGCGGTCGAGGAGATCGCCGCAGACTGTCCACAGCATCTCGACCGTACGGGCTGAAGCGGTTTTTAGGAGCCACTTGAACTTCGAGAAGACGAGCTCGATCGGGTTGAGATCAGGGCTGTACGGCGGCAGGTAGATGAGCCTCGCTCCCGCAGCCGTGATCGCCTCCCTAACGCCGGCAACCTTGTGAGCACTGAGGTTGTCCATCACCACGATATCGCCTGACTGAAGGGTCGGGACCAGATGGCCGGTTACCCAGCCAAGGAAGAGCTCGCCGTTAATGGCTCCATCAACGACCAGCGGTGCCGTCAGGCCCGTGCTACGAAGCGCCGCGAGGGACTTCGTCGTCTTCCAGTAGCCGTGGGGCATACTGGCCAGCAGACGCTCCCCCTTGGGCGCCCGCCCCTGCGGACGAGTCATGTTCGTCTTGGCCCATGTTTCGTCGATGAAGACGAGCCGATCTGGATTCAGCAGCGGCTGCTCACGCTGCAACTCCTCCCGCCTCTCCGCGACGTCCGGCCGCTCCCGCTCCGCGGCGATAAGGACTTTTTTTGACGGTGATGCGAAGCCGCTGCAACGCGGTGCAGAGCGTCTGAACAGAGAGATCCGTCTGCAGTTCCGACTTCAGCTCCCGAAGCGTCAGGTCGGGCTTCCGTTGGATGATCTCACGCATCCGATCGGCCAAGGTCGCCCACAAGGGTGTCCGCCGCCGCTTCAGCAACGGGGCAGTCTTGTTGAGCTCCCGCCGCTCCTGCTTGATGCGACGAACCCAAGACTCACTGACCTTGAAGTACGTCGCTACCTCGCGGGTGCTTCGCCCTCGGTCGCACGCCGCGAGCACCTGGCCGCGGAACTCCTTCGAATACGGCTTCATGGCCACCTCCTTGAAGGTGCCCACGTTACCCAGCCTGCGCGGATAGCGCTAGGCCTATGTCAGACGCGCTCTAGTGCGGCGACGAGGCCGATGCGAGCGACTCTCACCAGAGCCCCCTGGGCGGCCGGGCCCGCCGGGACTGGAAAAACTGGGCCGTCGAGGGCTGGGCCAAGACCGGCGTGTTCGCCAACCTGCAGAGCCAGAGCCAGGGAGCGATCATCGATCCGACCGGCACCGGCTCGGTGGTGCGGGATGCCCGTTCGTCGAGCGGCGTGGCCCCCGCGAAGATGGCCGACCTTAATCTTTCGGTCACCTATCGGATCAGTAGGGTCTGGGGCATCAGGGCTGGCTACAACGCGATCTGGATCGGGGGCGTGGCCCTGGCCCCCAATCAGTGGGATTTCTCAACGGCCACCAACGACGCCGGCACCACCCTCGTCCCGAACGGGGGCGTCTTCTTGAACGGTGCCAATTTGGGCTTGGAAGCCCGCTGGTAGGTCCCCCGGCGAACCGCTTTTGTGCCGGGCTGCGTACTTCTAGCCAAAGGCCCACGGAACGGGCTTTTTGCCGGTCTATCCGGCGGCAGAGGTTCGGTCGCGCCGGTTCATCAAAAAAACTTGCGATTTCGGCATGAGTGCCCAGTCTCAAGAGATCGTTCTGCGGGATAAAAAACCTAATTTTGGACCTGGGTGATACCCTAGATCGACCGGGTTTCGCCCCGAAACAGTTTGATTGGCTCCGCGAGGGAGAATAAGAATGCTGCGTACGATCTTAAGGCCATTTTGCCGCCTGACCTACGTGGGGTTGTTCATGAACCCCTTCGCGTCGAGCCGGGTGCGCGATGAGCAGCGGCGTCGGGCCCGCGGCTGGGGGTCGAACGGCGGTGCGTTCGGGCTGGGACTGCTCTCGTTCAGCGGACGAGGAGTCGAGTCGCTCGAGCAGCGGCAATTGCTCGCGTTCACGACCGATCTCAACCCGATCACGGCCACCGCGATCGACGAGAACAGCGGTGCCGGCCAGGTGGTGTACACGGCGAAGTCGACGGATGCGGGCGACATCTCGGGCGGCGTGACGTACAGCCTGAA
>Ga0209401_1000061_pt1 | contig 75163 bp, 49 predicted proteins | sample M_140807_MF_Meta_FD_187318 | JGI IMG/M metagenome (GOLD analysis project Ga0209401, IMG submission 187318) | Freshwater microbial communities from Lake Montjoie, Canada to study carbon cycling - M_140807_MF_MetaG (SPAdes) (version 2) | ecosystem: Environmental > Aquatic > Freshwater > Lake...
CCCGGCCCCTGAGACGCTGCAGCCCTGTGTGGTTGCTACGGCTGCGCCTCCGCAACCACACAGGGCTGGTCTGTTGGAGGGCAAAACCCTAACTTAAAACCTGGCGTCATTCATGGGGGCAGGTCAGGGCAGGTCAGTTGTGCATGACCGAAATCCTGTAAGCACCACATTGCGAGCAGCGTCATCCCCCAGACTCTCACCAGAGATGGTGACGTTTCAGGGCGGCAGGTCATATCGACGGGTAAAAAAGACCTACCCCCGATGAAGAGGATGGGTCCTTACTAAAAAGCTATGAGCTAACGCGCTGTTAAGCCGCAGGATTACAGGATAGTTTTATTAATGGTTAGCTGAGTGCTGCTCGAACCATTGCAGTTAAAAATATAAGTCCCTATAGTCGTCGCTCCATAAAAAATTATCTTTCCCTGAGTGCCCGCCGTGATCGAAGAGTTATCCCCGCTGTATGATGGGGGAGAGTAGACTACGGACGGGCTGCTTGCTAGGGTAAATGAATTAATTAACTGTTCATTGTAGTAGACGGTAAATTCATGGTCGTTGGCATTGGTTAGGCCTTGACTGTATGAATAGGAATAAGGGAAACTGGTGATTGTTATCGAAGCTTGAGTTATGGTTGCGGTACTCACGGCTTGCACTTGATTCGCAAGATGCGTACTGAGTGCTGTTGAGGTAGCCGTCTTAACTTCGGCTGATTGCACGGCCTGCATTGCGTTCCAGCCCACAGCGATATGGACGCGGGCTGTCGCTGGTGCTGCCATTTTGGACAACCGACCCGGGGCAGACGGCTGATAGACGGTCGGGACCGCCGTTCTGAACGACTTGTCCAAACTTGCCTTGAGTCCCGTCATCAGGGACTTCACATCGTCAAGGGTGGTGCCCAGAGTGCGGGGCTTTATGGAACTGACGGTGGTGCTCCCGTCTGCGTTCGATGTCTCAACGTCCGGGGAACAGTCCTGAGGACCAGTAGGCGTGGTTACACAAATATTAACGGATGTGCCGCTCACGGAACTAGTTTCTACCGTTCCATTAGGCCGCTGAATGGAGGTTCCGCCGGCCGTGGTGACTTCTGGTGGAGCGCAAGTATCTCCGGGCGGACAACCATCCGTTACCGTTACGACACTTGTGCCGCTTACGGAACTAGTCTTTACCGTTTTATTAGGCCGCTGAATGGGGGTTCCGCTGGCCGTGGTGCTCACAGCGGCGGCCTCATCGAATGTCGTGCTAAGGTGATTCTTAGCGTCATCGTAAGTCAAAGTGCTCTCTTCTGCATCGCGATCGTGACTGAACGACATGTTGAAGGTGTGGGTCAGAGAAGTCCCGCCAGCGAGTTTAGCCTTGTAGGAGAATTCTCCGTTCCACCCATCCTGATTGACGCTCGTAAACGTTCCTCGCAGGTTGCCAAGTTGAACTCTCAAAGTGTGGTCGGCCTGCCAGTTCCACTGAAAGGTACCGGATTGCCCAACGGCGGGAATGGTTACTGTCTTGGCTACCGCAGCCTTGACGTGCGGCATCACGACCGAATAGTTGTGCGGAGCAACTTTGACCTGCGCCACGTGCGGAGCAGGGACGGGGAGGTGACGATCAACGCCGTAAGCCGTGGCAGTCAGGTTGACTCGCGTCTCCAACTGCTCTGATGAAAGCCGGAAGATGGGGTCGAGCTTGGTTTTTTGGGTCATGGTAGATATGGAGTTGTTGAAGGCTTCAGGAGAGGGGAGCGGTAGACACCCGTAGCAATTGCTTGGCGCGGGAGAGCCCGGAGCTCCGCAATCACAAGAAGGGGCACTGGTCTATCAGCGAAGGTGTATCCGCCCCTCCGCACCGTTTGCAACTAGCTGGAAACCCAAACAGTGGCGAATTGTCTAGTCCGTGCACGAATCGGGCTCCACTCCGCGACCCGGTCGGGGCCGGATCACGGGCGAGGCGGGGCTCTTAACACAAACCTAATCAGACGTAATCAACGTCTTGACATCTGGAAACACGCCAAGTCACCAACGTCAGTGTGGCACCGGCGTTGGTTGGGGCCTGGGGTGGGGTGTCAGAGAAAGCCCTGTACGCTGGTGGCCATGACGCTCACCAGCCGCCACCCTCAGCCGCATCCCGAGGTGCATGGCACGGGCTCTGAGCCTGGCAGCTTCGGCGGCTTTCCTGATCGCGAAGGCGTTGGGGGAGGGCTTTGACGGACAAGAAGGGTACGTGGTGTCAGAGTTCTTCGTCGCCACTGAGCATTCGCCGCTGAGGCGACCACCCGCCCGCCAGATGCCGCCGCCGTTTGATCAAGCTGAGACAGCCGACGACGAGAACCAAGACGCTGCTGCCGCCGGCTGGATCGATTTCCGGAACACCGGTCGTAAAGCTGTACATCGATTCGGCGAGGATGGCATGCCCCGCGGCGGTCGGGTGGATGCCGTCCCAGCAGAGAAACGTCGATAGATCGGCGCCGGCTATGGCTCCACCGGCATCGGTGACATTGATGAGGCCGTACGCGCCGGGGTTCGCGTTCACCGACGTTATCAGGCCAAAAAAGTCGAATGTGCGAACATCCGTCTCGCTCGCGAGGCGTGCCGCGAGGGCGGCGTTCATGGATTGGGTGAGCGTGGTCGCGAGAGAAGCGGCGGCCGAACCGTTTGCAGTGATGGCGGGAGCGAGCCCCAGGTTCGGCGCGGTCCACACGACGATGTTCGCGGCACCGTTGGCCTGAAGTGTATCGACGATGCTGCCGATATCCGCCGCAAATTCAACCGCGGTCAAACCGATCGTCGCCACTCGATCGGCCCCGCCCGCGATCGCAGTCAGCGCGGCACGGGCGTTGTTGCCTCCGCCAGCCACTACGTAGAGAGCGTCGGCGGGCGCGGGGTGGCAGGCTTCGTGGCGGCGGAGACGATAGCTCAGACACAAACGCCCGCCTAGCGCAGTCTTGACCTGCCCTCCTTCAACGGCACAACATCCAGAGAGAGACTCTTGGGGGGGAGCACATCAAGGGAGGCGGGAGCAGCCCCGACCGGAGACACACCACGCGATGCCGCCGGGACCACCCCGGAGGCCGTGTCGTCCAGCCCGGCAGACGAACTGTTTCGCACCTTCTTCTTCGCACTTGCACGCGACGAGGCCGTCGTGCAGGAAGCACTCCGACAACACGGAGCGCATCTCCGCTGCTGCCCCAGACCGGACCGTCGGGTTTCAGCTTCCCGCCCGGCACGTCGCGTAGTGGAAATAAGCCGCCTCGTCCGGCCGGCGGCTGCTCGCCTCCTTCTCGGTCGTCACGCTGATCTCGCCAAATCCCGTCGCTTCGAGCTGCTGCACGAGTTCATCCGCCGTGAAGTGGTGGGTCATATACAGCACCTCGCCCCGCTCATTCCGCGACAGGTAGCTGTGCTGTTCGCCGGTCAGATGGACATCCTCCGCATACAGCCGGGCGTAGCCGGCATTGATCGTGTCGGACACACCCGAGGCCGACAGGTAAAGCCATCCGCCGGGCCGCAGGTTCTCGTGCGCGTGACGCAAAAGGTTCGTCCGCTGGCGGGCGTCGCCGATGATCGAGAGCACCAGTTGGCAGACAACGACATCGAAGGCCCCCCCTGCGATCCGGGGCGTATGATCCGCCGCGAAGTCACCCTCGACGAACCGCAGGCAGCGGCCCCGGGCGTCGGCGGGAACGGCCAGCTCTTGGGCCACGCGAATCGCATCCGGGTTGACGTCCACGCCGAGCACGGAGAATCCCTGCTCATGGAGCCGCCTGCCAAGCCGCCCGGTTCCACACCCGACATCGAGCAGCGTAGGCGGCGGGCTTGCCGACGCGGCATCCCGCACCGCGGCAAGAAACCTGTCGAGCTGCGGCGTCGAGGCCTTGCTCGGAATCTCCTGGGCGTCAAACCGCCGCCAGTCGTCACAGGCGTCACGCGTGGCCATCTGTTGTCCATGACTGTCGCAGTGCGCTGGTGCCGTTGACGTGCACGGGCGTGGCCCGTCCATCAGTCACACCTTCGGCGCCGTGGTAACAATGCCGGTGCTTGTGCGGTGGCGGCACGAGGTCGTCGAACCGGTCGAGGAACTCACACGGCGAGAGCTTGACGACGCCGTTGGCCCCCGGCCACGCAGACTTTCGCGTGCGACCCGTGTACTGCAGGCTCTTGCCGGGTGTCGTGGGGCACAGACAAGCCTCTCGGCACATCGACAACGTTTTTTTCCGTCGGCGGCCTGCATATGGCGTCGCTCTGGAAAATTGTCGGCAGAGACGGCGAATGGCAATATCCTCCACTCGCGAGTATCTTATTTTCGACCGTGCACGTGTCGGGCTCGCTTTGAATGGATGGTCACTGATGGACAGCCTGTTTGCCTGGACGATCACCGCTCCCGCGCTCATGCTAATGGCCGCTGTCCTCATCCCGCGGGACTGGGCGAACGAGCACCTCGATTTCATGCGGCGGCTGGCCAAAACCGCGACCGTGGTGACTGCGATACTTGCTGTTGCCGTTGCTGTGGGGCTGGCCTTCAGAGGGCCGATCGACGTTCGCTTGGCGGTTGTACCCGGCCTGCCCACCCTCAACTTCGGCGTCTACTTTGACGACCTCGCAGCGATCATGCTGCTGCTGATCAGCTTTATCGGTGCGGTCATCTGCCGGTACGCGGTCCGCTATCTCGACGGCGATCGCGAGCAGGGGCGATTTCTCTGTTGGATGCTCTTCACGCTCGGCGCGGTGCTCCTGCTGGTCACCTCCCGTAACCTTCTCCAGTTCGCTGCCGCCTGGCTCTTCGCAGACCTTGGCCTCCATGAACTCCTCTGCCACCACCGCCATCGATCCTGGGCCCTCTGGGCCGCACGGAAAAAACTCCTCATCAGTCTGCTCGGCAACGCCCTTCTGATCGCCGCCTTGGCGGTGACGTATGTCACCTTCGGCAGCTTCGACTACACCGACCTGTTCGCCAAGGCCGTGGCCCTGCGGGAGCAGTCGGCACCGAACTCGATGATGATTTGGGCCATCGGAAGCCTGTTTGTCCTGGCGGCGATGACCAAGTCGGCCCAGTTTCCGTTTCACAGCTGGCTGCCCGATACGATGGAAGCGCCCACGCCGGTTTCCGCCCTAATGCACGCGGGCATTATCAATGCCGGAGGGTTTCTCGTGATCCGGCTCAGCCCGCTGCTGGTGCTCTCGCCCGCCGCTCTGAGCTTGCTGGCCATTATCGGCGCGATCACCGCGCTCCTTGGTGGCGTCGTGATGCTCTCGCAGACGAGCGTAAAGCGTTCGCTTGCGTTTTCGACAATTGCCCAGATGGGCTTCATGATGCTCCAGTGCGGGCTTGGCGGCTTTTCCGCGGCTTTGCTCCACATCGTCGCGCACTCGCTCTACAAGGCCCATGCCTTTCTCAGCTCGGGAAGCGTGCTGGAACAAGCCGCCCGCACACAGCTGACCCAGGCACGCGCCCGCGGTGGTCGCGCGGTGCTCGTCACCGACATCCTGGCCGTCGTCGGGGCAGTGGCGATTCTCGGGCTGACACTCGCCTGCTTTGGGATCAAGATCACCGAAAAACCGGGCGGGATCGTCCTCGGCTTCGTGCTGCTGTTGGCTCTCACCAACCTGCTCTCCACCTTCCTCGCCACGCGGGTCTGGAACCTGTCCCTCCTCGGGATTGCGGCGGCGGTGGTGGTGGCGTTCGCCTACTTCGCGAGCTTCGAGATCATCGACAGCCTGCTGGCCGCCACGATGTCGCGACAGCCCCTGGAGCGATCGCTCCTCGATCGGGCGGTTCATATCGTGGCGGTGGCGAGTTTTTTGGCGATTTTCATCGTGCAAAACTTCATTCAGAACTTTTCGCATATGGACTGGGTGCAGGTCTTTTACGTGCATGCGAACAACGGCTTTTATCTCGACATTCCCTTCCGGCGGCTGACCGGCTGGATCTACGGCCAGCCGTCGGCCGTCTCGTAGCCCGTCTCGTAGCCCGTGTCTTCCACAATGGCACACAGCTGATGACCAGAGTTACGACGAGCAGCGAAACCGCTACGACCAGACTGACGCCCGCGGCACTGACTCCCGCGGCACTGACACCCGCGGAAGTGGCGCCGCATCTCGCAGCCGTTAAGGCAATCATTCCGCCGGTCTGGCCATTGGCTGACTACGTGGCAGTCAACCCGTTTCTTGGCCTTGCCAACCGGCCTTTTCTGGTTGCTCGCCAGTTGCTCGCCGATGTTCGCGTCTGTGACATTCTGCCGACAGCCGAATGGTTTCGACAGCGACTGAGCACCGGGGCGATTACGGCGGCCGACCTCGACACCGCCCTGGCCGAGTGCCGGGAGGAGCATCCCGAATGGTTCGCCAGCCTCACTGTGGAAACCTGCCGGGCCTTGCTCGACGGCGAGCCGGCGGCGGTCGGGGCCGAGCGCCGCTACCGAACCGTGTCGGAACTGGTCGACGAACGGACCGGTACCCGCTGGACGAGCCACATCGTCACCGACATCTCCCGGCACTGTGCCGGCCACTTCGACCGAGGGCAGGCCAGCTGGCTGAGTCCCTGGCTAAGCTTGCCGCTCTACGAGGCGTGGCGGCAGCGGGCGCAGCTGAGCCGCCGGCTCGACGACCTTGGGATCCGTGGATTCCGGAAGCTGGTCGCAGCGCTGCCGGATGATCCTCGCGAGGCAATCCCCGCCCTGCTGGCCCGGCTGGCCATTCCCGAGCCGCACATCGAACGATTCCTGCTGGCAGAACTCTTTTCGGTCGCCGGCTGGGCCTCGTTTATTCGCTATCTCGCCTGGCATGCCGAGGAACCAGCTGCGGTGGCTGACGACCTGACGGGGCTGTTGGCTATCCGACTGGCCTGTGACGTGGCCTTGGCCGAATCGAGCGGTTCGACAGACCTGCCCGAGGGGCTGGTGCCGACAACTCCCGAGCCGCCCGACCCTCTGCCGGCCGTGCTGGCACGCTACCTGATGCAGGTTGCCGGTGAGGTCAGCCATCGCCGCGGCCTGCTGGCCGACATTGCCACGGACAAACAGCCGGCGGTCACCAGACGGCCGACGTTGCAGATGGTCTTCTGCATCGATGTTCGCAGCGAGGTGTTGCGACGCCACCTCGAGGCCCAGAGCAAGCTGGTCGAAACCCGTGGATTTGCCGGATTCTTCGGGATGCCGCTGGAGTTTATTCGCCTGGGCACCGCGTACGGCGCCGCTCATTGCCCGGTGCTGCTGCAGCCGACCTTTCCGGTCTTTGAGCGGCTGCTCGGAGCATCGGGAGAGCGGGTCACGGCGGCTATCGACCACCGGAAGCTGCTCAGGAAGGGCCGCAAGCTCTGGAAGGGCTTTCAGTCGTCAGCGATCTCCTGCTACAGCTTTGTGGAGTCGCTGGGGCTCGCCTATCTGCCGAAGCTTTTCACCGACTCGATTGGCGTTACGCGGCCCGTGTCCGATCCCAGGAACGACGGCCTCACGCTCGACGAGCAGCGACGGCTCGGCCCCGACCTGGATGGCTCGGATGATCCCCTTCCGCTCGACCAGCGGATTGGTCTGGCCGAAGGCATGCTGCGAAACCTCGGGCTCACTGATCGGTTTGCGAGGATCGTCGCCATCTGCGGCCATGCCGCCTCTATGGTCAACAATCCCTACCGTGCGGGCTACGACTGCGGCGCCTGTGGTGGCCATTCCGGCGAGCCGAATGCTCGTGTTGCCGCCGCCATTCTCAACGACATTCAGGTCCGTGCGGCACTGGCCGAGCGGGGCATCGCGATCCCTGCCGACACCTGGTTCGTGGCGGCCGTGCACCGGACCACAACCGATGAGATTGAGTTTTTTGGTCCGACGGGTTGTCCTGCCACGCACCACGACGAGTTTCGGGACATCCTTGCCTGGACTGCCGCCGCCGGGAAGGCAACGCGGCTTGAACGGAGCAGGCGGCTGGGAGACGCCACCGATGAGTCGGTGCTCTTCCGGGCCCGCGACTGGGCGGAGGTTCGGCCCGAATGGGGGCTGGCGGGCAATGCCGCCTTCGTCATTGCCGACCGCAGCCGAACGACAGGGCTCAACCTCGGTGGCCGCTGTTTCCTCCACGAGTACTGCTCGGCGAAAGACCCCGAGGGAAAGGTGCTCGAGCTGATCATGACCGCCCCGCTGGTCGTGACCAGCTGGATCGGGCTGCAGTATTTTGCCTCCGCCGTCGACAACCAGGCCTTCGGCAGCGGAAGCAAGGTCATTCACGACGTGGTGGGTCAGTTTGGCATCCTTGAGGGGAACGGTGGCGACCTGCGGGTTGGCCTCCCCTGGCAGGCGGTTCACGACGGCACCAAACTGCAGCATGAGCCGCTGCGACTCACGGTCATCATCGAGGCCAGCCGGGAGCGCGTTGCCGACATTCTCAATCGGCACTCAGGCGTGCGGGATCTCGTCACCCACAGCTGGCTTCGGCTCGTGGTCGAGGATGCGGGAGCGCGCTACCGCTGGATGCCCTCGGCTGGCTGGCAGCTGCTTTGACTGGAGCGGCCGACGAGTCTTGCGGGGCCCGCCGCCGACCATGTTGACTCCGTCGTTCGTCAGCTGAAGCTGCCTGAGATCGTCTCGATGTCCGAAGCCGGGTCGGGTGTTGAACTCATCTCGCGGGCACTGGGCATCGAGGCTGGCTTGTCCATTGGATACAGCCCGGGTTCCACATACGTTCTGACATTCCTGACGGCAGTGGGCGGCATCCGTGCCCGAGATCGACCTGCAGAGTACCGGCAGCGTGTTATCCCTCGTGCTGGGGTCTCGCAGCCTCTCAGAGCGACGGCTGCTGCGGCAACGGTCCGCTCGGCGACACGCGGCGGCCTAGACGGGCCGCTCGTCCTCGGGGAGCGGCTCGATCCTCGGAGCGCCGCCGGCAGTCTCGCCCGAGATCCGGTAATACTCCCAGCACGACTCCTGGTGCAGATTGAAACCGACAAAGACGCCGATCGTGCTGACGCCCTCGGCACGCGAATGACCGACGAGGCTGGAAAGCCCCGCCGACAACGCCTTCGCCTCGCCGGTCTCGCGCGGGGCGGCCAGAGAGTTGTGCCGGGGCCGAATCCCCTGCTCCCACAGCCCAGATTTTCGGCAGTAGAAGTCGGCCTCTCGATGGGTGCGAAAGAGCGGCAGAAATTGGAACGGATCGCCCGTCATCTGCCGCTGGGAGCCGATCAGCTGGGTGTAGCCGCAGCGGACGAGGTGCCAGTGGGCTGCGGTCATGGGAGGGCCTCCAGCACATCGGCATCCCGCCGACGTTCCTGCCTGCCCTCATGCTAGACGCCTGACTCGCTTCACCCACTCACCGGCCCCGGACGCCGTTAGAATCCGCGGATGGATTCCGTACGCTTGGATTTCGTAAGCTTGGATTCCGCACGCATCGTGCTGTTCACCGCCCTCTGGACGGCCATCTGGGCAGCGGCCCTGCCGCGGCTGTCGCGACGGGCCGAACTGGCCGCTGGTCTCATCCCGTTTGCGGCCTTCGGGCTGCGTGTCTTCGCCGGCTTCTTCGCCGACGTGCCGCCCGATGATCCCGTCAGGGCGGCGGTCGCTCCGCTCGTCGAATGGGTGGCGGGACGGACAGGCGTGGTGCCGTATCAGGTCGTCCTCGACGCCACCGTCGCCCTGGGGCTGGTCTGGCTTGCCTCGGCATTCGACATCCCCAGGCAGTCGCGGATCGCGACCGCGTGGCTGATGCCGGCGGTCGCAGCCTCGAGCCTCGCGAGCCGCTCTCTCGCGGGGCTGCCACTGGAGCACTTTCTCGCAGCCACGGTGCCGTCACTAGGCATGGGAGTGGCCGCTGGCGGGCTCATCGCGGCGGTGATCTGGCTCACGCCAGGCCCCATCGCGGCCTCGATCCGCGGGCGGGCGGCGATCGTGGCAGCGGTCACGGTACCGTTGGCCGTGGCCGCCGCAGAGTGCCTGGGGCCCACGCCGCGGACAGCGGCGACGGCGTCGAGCCTCTCCCTGGCGGCGGGAGCTGCGGCCGGACTCGTGGCCTGGTGGCTCGGCGGCTTCCAGCGACCACGCAGCCGCCTCTTTTTTGCTATGGCAGTCGGCGTCGCGGTGGGCTCCGTCGTCGCCGCGAAGCCGGGCTGACGCCATTCTCCGCAAGTGTCCTTCGAGTGTCGCGGAAATTTCCTTCCACGCGCGTAAAACATGCAATCGCCTTGTTTTATGAGCTGGAGTCACGCCGGAAGGCCCTGGTCGGAGCCGGTGTGGCGGGTGGAGGTCGCTCGTCAAAAGTACGCCAGCCGCTAAGGTTCGAGAGTTCCAATTCCCCCCCCACTGGAGTTACCATGATCCACGCGCGACTCGCTTCTGCCTTCATTGTGTCCGCTCTGATGCTGTTTGGCACGGCTGGCGTCAAAGCGGCTGATATCGTCGACACCGCCGTCGGCGCTGGCACGTTCAAGACACTCGCCGCGGCTCTCGGAGCAGCCGAACTCGTCGACACGCTCAAGGGGGCCGGGCCCTTCACTGTGTTCGCACCGACGGACGAGGCCTTTGCCAAGCTGCCCGAGGGCACGCTGGATTCGCTGCTGAAGCCCGAAAACAAGGCCAAGCTCAAGGCGATCCTCCTGATCCATGTCGTGCCCGGCTCGGTCATGGCGGCTGACGTGGTGAAGCTCAACGAGGCCAAGACCGCCGGTGGTGCCACCGTGAAAATCTCCTCGAGCGGCGGCGTGAAAGTCGGCACGGCCAAGGGCATGTCGAACGTCACGAAGACCGACATCAAGGCCAGCAACGGCGTGATCCATGTGATCGATGCCGTCATCCTCCCGGAGTGATCGCTGGTTTTCCAGCTGTTCGCCGCGGCATCCCGTGCGTTTCGTCGCACGGGGTGCCGCGTGCGACCCAAGGAGCGTGCGGGAGGGCGCGGATGCCCCTGATCGTTCTGACCCTCCCGTTCCGCGGCCTCACGGCACAAACGCCAGAAACAGAAACGCGGCGAAGAGGACGAGGTGCACCGCACCCTGCATGACGAACGTGCGTCCGGTGCCGAGCGTGACCGCACTCACGACTCGTCCGTGACATCCATCGTGAGCTCCACGTCGGCCGCCTGCGGGAGCATCCCCACGGGCTGCTCGAGCAACCCGAGCTGCGACACGTTGCAGTCCGGCTGCGTGCCTTTGGGGCCGGCGTCGATGGCATAGAGGGGGAACGGGGCGGTGGATTTCCATCCCGCGGGCACCCCCTGGTGCCATCCATGGCCGCCATGAGGGGTGAGTCCGCCGAGGTCGCCATTCACGACCCGGAGGGGCTCGGCGTGCGCCGTATGCAGCGGCGGCAGGAGCAGGGCCAAAAGCATCGCGAGTGAAAAGGGCTTCATGATCGATCCTCGAGGACCGGATGCCGCCGCCCGGCCGCGCGGGCTGTCACACCCCGGGACCGTCCAGAGCGTGGCTCGAGAGCCTAGCAGGTCAGGGAACCGGCGGCGCACGACGGCCGACGTGGCATACCACCATGGCCGTGTGCGTCCGCGACGGACGCGGCTCCGACGTGGCTACTCGTAGATCGGGAAGAACGTGTTGAACGCCCGCTCGCAGAAGACGCCGGGGTCGTTGAACCGCCGGCCCTCGTCGAGGTCGTCGATGGCCGCCATCTGCTCCACCGACAGCGCGAAGTCGAACAGGGCGAGGTTGTCGGCCAGCCGTTCGGGCCGTGACGTCTTCGGGATCACGGCCGTGCCGCGTTGCACGCCCCAGCGGAGGAGCACCTGGGCCGGCGTCCGGCCGACCTCGGTGGCGATCCGCGTGATCATGGCGTGGTCGAGCAGGCTGTCGGACATCGCCGCCATCCCGAGCGGCACGTACGAGGGCGCGCCGAGCGGCGAGTAGGCGGTCACGGCGACCCCCGACTCCCGGCAGAAACGCAGGAGCTTCTGCTGTGCGAGGCGCGGATGCATCTCCACCTGCAACACTGCCGGCGGAATCCGGGCGCCGGCGAGGAGGTCTCGCAGGAGCGACACGCCCACGTTGCACACGCCGATCCGTCGCGTGAGCCCGGCATCGACGAGCCGTTCCATCGCGGCCCAGGTCTCGGCCAGCGGCACCTTGACGGGCAGCATCTTCGGCGGCCGCGCGTCGGGATCGTGGAACCAGCCCGGCGGATAGCGTTTCTCGAAGGGCACGTAGGCCAGCGCGATCGGAAAATGGACGAGGTAGAGATCGAGGTGGTCGAGCTGCAGGTCGCGGAGCGTGCGCTCGATCGCGGGCCGCACGTGCTCTGGTTCGTGGAACGTGTTCCAGAGCTTCGACGTCACCCACAGATCGTCCCGCCGGCAGCCGCCATCGCGAAGGGATTTCGCGAGTCCCGCCCCGACTTCGGCCTCGTTGCCGTAGTCACATGCGCTGTCCAGATGCCGGTAGCCGATCCGAATCGCCTGCTCGACGACTTCCCCGACGGCCGGGCGGTCGATCTTCCACAGGCCGAGGCCGACTGCAGGCAGCGGCTGTCGGGTGTCGCCGGACGCGGCCGGCACGGCGACGGGAATCGTGGATGCGTTCATCGAGGGAGACCTCCGGGGAGCACAACGACTGTCACGACGCTGCCAGCGACGTGCCGGTGCAGGCGTCGTGCGGGAACTGGCACACCTAGCCCAGCCGCAGGCCGACGCTCGCTCGCAGTTGCGGTTTTCCCGGGGATTCGGGCCGCATCTCGAACGTGCCGTCGTTCACCCAGCGGTCGGCGGCGCCCAGGAAGGCGAACCGCTTGACGACGTTGCCCGACTGGCTCGTCGAACCGAGTGCGGCGAACAGCTTCGCCCTGCCGTTCCCATCCGGAACCGCGACGACCGACACGGGGGCGTTGAACCCTCCGCCAAGCGGCTCCTTCGGCACCAGCGGCGAGAAGAAGTCGGGGCCGACCCGCGGCTGCCACCTCGACCCGACCGTCGGCCGCACCTGTGAGAAGTTGCCCCTGTCGCCCAATTGCTGGGCGATCGCGGCCTGGTATTTCGTCCTGTCGGTGAGCCACAGCGTCGAGGCGATGAACTCGCCCCCGATCACCCGGAAGTTGCCCAGGCCGTTGGCACCGGCCCCGAGGGCCAGATCGTTCTTCGAGTTGCCGTCGAAATCGCCGGTGGCGAGCTGGGCCCCGAAGCCGAAGATGTCGACGAGGTTCCGCGAGGGCCCCGACTCGACCCGTGCCGTCACCGTGAACGACCGCAGCGTGCCGAGTGTCGTCCCATCGAGCAGCGACACCGTGGTCGTGCCGGCCGTCAGGCCCTTGGCGGTGTTCGCTGCCACGATGATCTCGTCGTAGCTGCCGCCCAGCAGCCGCCCGACACCCAGCGAAGCGATCGTGCCGCTGGGCAGCGTCACCACCTGCACGGGAACCGGGTTGATGACGGGCCGGTCTCCCGTCGAGGCGACGAGCACGTCGAACACCGCCACCTTCCGTCCGGCGGCGACGATCAGCTCGCGGACGCCGCTGCCTGTGGCATCCGACCGCACATCGCCCAGCGCCACGAGGTAGCCCCCGGCTCCCTCCGCGCCAAAGACGCCGCCCACGTCGATCGACACCGGCTGCCACGAGGGCGTCGGCGTGCCGTCGAAGATCGCCACCCGGCTCGTCGATCCGGCGAAGATGGCCGCGAGCTTCCGGCCGGGCTGCGTCGGGTCGGCCTGATCGGGCACGCCTCCGGGGGCGACGGCCACGTCGCCGTAGCCATCGCCGTCCGTGTCGGCTGCCGCGACACACAGACCACCCTGGAACCGGGTCGCGAACGCCGCCGAGTAGCCGGCGGCCTCAAGGTCGTCGCTGGAGATCGCGCGGACGACGTCCCCCGTGACCGTGTCGATCAGCCGCGCACCAGGCTGCACCGATTGGCCGACGATGAGCGTGCCCGTCGTTGGCGTCGCCGGAATGGCGGTGGCGAGCGTCACGACTACGGACCGGGAGCGGGTGTCGTAGCGGCCGGCCAGGACCTTCGCGGCCACGTTGGCCAGGCCGCCCGTGGCCGTGATCGTCAGCGGCACGTTGGCCGAAAAGAAGCCCGACTGGATCGCCGTGAGCCCGTTGATGCGGATCGTCGTGGGGTTCACGACGGCGTAGGAGAATTCCCTGTTCCATGTGGTCGACCGGCCGTCTGTGCCCACAGCAATGACGGTGCGCACGCCTCCCACGGCGTTCGCAGTGAGCGTCAGATGCGGAACCACCACGGCGGTGGTGGCGGCGGGATTCACGTCCCAGGCGAACGCGGTCGTCACGTCGGCTGGACCGTAGACCCGACCGAGACCGGGGTCTGTGAATGCAGGCAGGCGAACCGGCTGGATGTCCCCGGCGATCGAGTACGTCGCCACTCCCGCCACGATCGCCTCTTGCAGAGACGCGTACGCATCGGCCGCCCAGCCTCGGTAGGTGGCGTTGACGAGTCCCGGGCCGGACAGCAGTTCACCCGACTGGGCGAAGCCCACCCGCTCCGCTTCGTCCAGCGTGAAGGCGCGGAAATCCGCCGCGCCCGGCGTGCCCACCACCCGGAGGATGTCGCCGCCGGGGCCCCGCACGTCCTCGTCGAGATATGCGATGACTCGGAGTGAGCCCAGCGGGTCCGCGGATTCGAAGGTGATGCGATTCGTGAATCTGTCGGCGTCGCCGATGAACGACGATTCCACCCGCCAGTGAATCACACCGTTCTCTCCGGAAAACTGCCCCTCGCTCGCAACGACGCCGGGAGACACGAGAGCAGGAACCATCGTCACGGTCGTCTCGTCGAGTCGCAGCGCAGTCCCGCCGCTGCCGATCATGACGTAGATCAAGTAGTCGAAAATGACGTTTTCAGACACGAAGGTCTGTCCGGAGCGTCCAAGGGCGGTCACGCCCGAGTGAATCACCGATCCAGCGACCCCGACACCCATGGAAAAAAAGCCCACCGTCGTGGTGCCACGACCATTGTCGATGGAGAGGGGGATCGCGCTGACGTCGATCAGGGCGTCTGCCGGCCCATCGTTGGGATTGCCGGCGGCGTCGGTGAACGCGCCTGCTGCCACCTCGATCGTGGCGGTGCCCACAAATCCCCCACGCGGCACGAACGTGGCTGAGTACGTCGTGCCACTGCCCGTGAAGGACACACATTTGCCGCCGGCGACCGTCACCGCATTGATGCCAAAATTCGGTGACGGCTCGCTCAGGACGAACGTCACCACGGCGGCCTGCCCCAGGCCGAGCGCGGACAGATCGCTCGTGATCGTCACCGTGGGCGCCACCACGTCCAGCGGAAGCTCCCACAGTTCCTTGCCGTGGACAGCGTCGTCGACGGCGAAATACAGCCGCCTGCCGTCACTCGCGAGGGCCGCGGCATTAAAGCCCGCGAACCCCGTGGGATAGCCGGGGCCAAGTTCGATCGTGGCGGTGCCCGTGGGCGTGCCGTCGGTCTCGAGTAGCACCCGCTGGCTGTTCTTTTCGGCGGTGAAGAAGAGTTCGCCGCCGCCCACCATGAGGTTGCCTACGTTGGGCGACGCGTCGACGAGGCCACCGAGCGGCACGGCAGTCGTGCCCACCGTCGTGCCGTCGGTCACCCACAAGACACGGCCGCTCGTCCCGTCGCCGGCGGTGAAAAAGATCTTGCCGGCAACTGCAGTGAGCTGGAACGGATAACTGCCCCCCACGCCGCCACCGCTGTCCGGAGCGACGATCGTGTTGATGTCCCTCACCAGGGTCGTGCCGGCGTCCGTGCCGTCGGTCCTCCACAACTCCGTGCCATGCTCGCCGTCGTCGGCTGAGAAGAGCACGAACGAGCCGAGCGCCGTGAACCCGAAGGGGTTGCTGTTCGGGGGAAAGGTGATCGATGGGCCGTTCACTGGCCCCGTGCCCGCATTGATGTTCTTCACCAGCCGCGTGCCGGCGGCCGTGCCGTCGGTGATCCACGGCTCCCGGCCGTTGCTGCCGTCGTCGGCGGAAAAATAGGCGACCGCCCCCACCGACGTGATCTGCTGCGGGCCGCTCGAAGCCGCTCCGGGGACGATGTCCTTGAGCAGTTTCGTGCCGACTGACGTTCCGTCGGTGATCCAGAGCTCGCGACCGTTCACGCCGTTGTCGGCAGAAAAAACCACGCCGGAGCCGACCGCCGCGAAGCCGCTGGGGAAACTGCCTGCCCCCGTGGCGGGATTGATGTCCTTGAGCCGTTGCGTGCCCACGGATGTGCCGTCGGTGATCCAGACCTCCACGCCGGTCGCTACGTCGTTGGCGGCGAAGAGAACGTTGCCACCGATCGGCGCCAGATAGTGGAACGTCTTGACGAGGTCGTTGGCCAGCTCGCTTGACAGCACGTCGTTGCTGAGTCGCAGCGGCCCAGCGGGCAAGGCGGAATCCAATACCCACAACGAATACGTGGTTCCAGCCGTCATCACGCTGGTCGTAAAATAGAGCCGGCTGCCGACCACGGTGAACTGCGCCGGCCGGGAGCCAACGTCGCCCGGCTCGAGATCGGCGACGAGCACCGGCGCCGAGTCGCCTTCCCGCTTCCAGAGCTCGGTGCCGTGCACGCCGTCGTCGGCCGCGAAGTAGAACGCGTTGCCGATGACCGCGGCGCTGATGTAGCTGCCGCTGCCGCCGCTGAAGGCGTCGATGCCGTCGCCGCTTTCGGGATTGATGTCCTTGAGCAGCACCGTGCCGGCGGCGGTGCCGTCGGACTTCCACAGTTCGGTGCCGTGCACGCCGTCGTCGGCCGCGAACAGGAGCCCGCCGTTGAAGGCCACGGCATTGAATCCTTGCAGGATCGCATCGCCGGTTGGATTGATCTCTCGCACGATCCCGAGCGAAATGCCGTCCGACTTCCACAGTTCGCGGCTCTGGCCGTCGAAATTCACGAAGAAGACGTCGCTGCCACGAGCCACCAGGCCGTCCACGCCGGAAAGGCTGGAGCCGAGGCGAAACGTACCGTACTCGCTGCCATCGGACGTCCAGAGCGACGTCTCGCCGGGCAGGCCGTCGGCGATGAAGAACAGCGTTGTGTCGGCGACGGTGAGACGGGCCGGGTTGGTGACGGGCACAAACGAGGGCGAGACATACGCCTCGAACGCCGCCGTGCCGCCGTTGGCCCCGGTCGTCGTCCAGAGCTGCGGCCCCGAACCGTTGCCGTTGTCACCGGCGAAGAATGCGACATTGCCAAACCGCACCATCTCCGTGATCGAGCCCGCGCCCAACGTCACGCCGAACTGCGCCACGAAGCTCGGTCCGTTGGTGGCGTCGTACCGCCAGATCGAGCGACCGCCCTCGCCGTCATCGGCCGTGAAGATGACGAACGGGCTCGTGATGGAGCCGCCTTCGAAAACCGTGAAGTCCCGCGGGCTGACGATGGATTCGAACGTCGAGGTCTGCACAGGCACCGTGTTCGCCCCGGTGCCGTCGGTGATCCAGAGGACAGAAGAGCCGAATTCATCATCGGCACGGAAGAGCACGTGCGTGCCAAAGCTCGTCAGCTCCGTCGGATTGAGGGCGATCGACGTGTTGTCGGCGATGAGCGGCACGGTGCCTGCTTCGGTACCGTCCGTTTTCCAGAGCTGCGAGATGCGGGTGTTCGTCAAGGGGTCCGTCTGCTGCACAGCGGAGAACAGCACGTCACCGGAAGGCAGACCGGCGTATTCGACGTGAACTTGTGATAGGTCTATCCCGATCTCCTTGACGCGGACGGTACCGGCTGTTGTGCCATCCGTTTTCCACAGTTCGCACCCTGCAGTGGAGTTAATTGCAAAGAAGGCAGTGCCTCCCTCTGCGAAGAGCCGGTACGACAAGCTGCCGTTCGAGCCCGGCCCAATATCCTTGAGCAACTGCGTACCGGCGGTCGTCCCGTCGGTCTTCCAGAGCTCGGTACCATGCTGCCCGTCATCCGCAAAGAAGACCTGTAACACTTGACTGGTGGTTGTGAGCGTGACGCTTTTGGACGAAAAGGGACCGTCGGATGCGACCCAAGAGAGGTAGGGATTGCTACTCGCCGGCTGGAGATTGATGTCGGCCACGAACGACGGTGTCAGCGCCAGCGCGATCCGTGGCTCGTATTGCTCCACGGCCAGCGGCCGGCGGTTCCGACGCCGGCTGGCCGAGGGACGGCGGAGATGGCGACCAGGAGGCCAAAACAGACTTCCACCGGCCCGAGTCTTGTCCGACATCGTCCGCTCCCTGCGCTACGAATCCTGCGTACGTGCGCCCCATCAGACCCCCGACCGCCGACGGAGTCAAGAAATGGGGCACTGCCGGAGATCGCTCACGTCGTGGTCCCTCTGTCCTGCCCATTTCGCCAGGCGGTCATGGCCGCGGAGAGCTGCGCCGGCGGTGGTCCCGCGGTGGCAGGCCATAATGCCCCTTGGCCGCCGTGACGTATGCCCGTTATCGACTTCTGCATGCACCTGCACTTTTCCCATGGATGACCGCACCAACTTCTTCGTCGGCTGGGGAACGCTTTCCCTGATCAACGCCGGCCTGGCGCAGAGCAAGAACCGCAGCGGCCTGGTGTGGCTCCTGCTTTCGCTCTTCCTCGGTCCATTCGCCACGTTCCTCATCGTGGTGCTCGACAAGGTCGGGCCCGACCATGAGTGAACGCGGCGCTCGACGTCTCTGGTTCATCCATGATGCTCACGGTCGGCCACGTGTTCGATCTCGCGGCGCAGCGGCGCGGAGTCCTGAGCACCGCGCCGGGTCACGGAAATCGCGGCTCCGGCGGCGGCGAACCGCACGGCGGCGGCCAGCCCGCGGCCCTCGGCGATCGCCACGGCCAAGCAACCGTTGAAGACGTCTCCCGCGGCGACCGTGTCGACCGGCGTCGCGGGAAACGCCGGCACGTGCAGGCCACTGTCGCCGGCGGCGAGAAACGCACCTCGCGCACCAAGCGTGATCACCACGGCATGCGGCCCCAGTGCGATCAGGTCGGCGGCGGCACCCGCCGCTGAATGCTCGTCGATGCCGCGGCGGCCGGTGAGCAGCTCCGCCTCGGTCTCGTTGGGCGTGAGGATCGTCACGTCGGCGAACAGCCCGGCGTCGAGCGGCCGTGCCGGCGCGGGATTCAAGATCACCCGCACGCCCGCTGCCCGCGCGATCGCGGCCGCATACCGCACCGTCTCGAGCGGCACCTCCAGTTGCAGGAGCAAGACGTCGGCCGCGGTGATCGCGTCGCGTGCCCGGTCGACGTCGGCGGGCAGCAGCCGCTCGTTAGCGCCGGAGGCTACGGCGATGCTGTTTTCGCCGGCGGCATCGAGGAGGATCAGCGCGACGCCCGAGGGCGTGGCCGCATCGCGGGTGACGTGCGTCGTGTCAACGCCTTCGGCCTGGTAGGAGGCGATCGCTGCGGTGCCCATCGCGTCGATCCCCACCTTGGCGACGAACACGACCTGCCCGCCGGCCCGCGCCGCGGCCACCGCCTGGTTGGCCCCCTTGCCGCCGCCCACGCTGGCGAAGGTGCCGCCGATGACTGTCTCGCCCGGCCGCGGCAGCGTGGGCACGCGGACGACGAGATCGGTGTTGGCGCTGCCGACGACGACAACGCGGGCTGGGTGTGATGTCATGCCTGACACGATACCGGACCGAAGGGCTTCAGGGCGCCGGCTTCGCGGGCACGAAGCGCACGTAGTCGAGCCCGAACATCCAGGCCTTCGTCGCCGCCGGATTCTCCCCGACGATCTCCACCGCAAGCGTCGCCGTGCCCGGCTCCATGTCGAACACGCCCAGCGACACCTCCGGCGTGATCGTCACCGCATCCTTTTCATAAAGGTCGAGCGGGGCCGTCGCCCTGCCGCCGTTCCAGGCGAGCGTCACGGCGCCGTAGTCGTGCGCCTTCGTGCAGGCGGCCACCACCTCGTACCTCCCCTTCACCGCCACCGGCACCTCCAGCGCGAGCCGCGCCCCCGGCTTCGCACCGGTCCACCAGACCTGCGCGTCGCCGCTCCAGCGGGCCGCCTTGAAGCTCGACATCGGCTGCGGCCGTGCCTGCCCCGCAGACACCGCCGCGATCTTGAGCAACTCCCCTTCCACCGCGCCCGGGATCTTCCTCTCGGCGTTGAAGGGCGGCGGCCCCTCTCCCGGCAGCGGCACCTGCGACGGATGCCGCAGGTAGGCGACGAGGTCGCGGGCCGCGGCGGGCGCCAGCTGCGCGAGCTGGTTCTCCGGCATCAGCGACTGCGGCGAGAGCGTGCGGGTTTCGATGTCGTCGAGCGGCACCGTCACCTGTTCGGTCGGCGTCTGGAGCGTGACGCTCGTCGGCGTCTCCTTGACCACGATGCCGGCGATCGACCGGCCGTCTTCCGTGACCACGATCGTCGTCTGATAGTCGCGGCCCACGACGGCGCTGGGGTCGAGCAGGTTCGCGAGCAGGTATTCCAGATCGGCCCGGTTCGACCCCGTCAGGTCGGGTCCGATCCTGCCCCCCTGCCCGTGCAGTTGGTGGCAGGCGCCACAGGTCTTGGCAAACGTCGCCCGGCCGTGCGAGAGGTCGGCCCCCTTCATCGCCGCAGGCTTGAGGGCCACCCGCCACCTCTCGAACTCCGCCACACGGTCGGCGGGCGTCGCCCGGATCGTGCCCCATACCTCGTTGAGCCTCGCGATCACCCGTTCGTCGGCTGACTGCGCGAGCCTGCCAACCGTGAAGGCCGAGAGATCGCCACGCGGCACGGCATTGGCTGCGATCGCGTCGAGCAGCGCAAGCGTCCAGGGGGGCCGCGATGTGAGCGTGGCGATCGCCGCCTGGCGGCAGTCGGCAGGCAGCCCCTCGTAGGCCGCGACGAGCACCTGGGGCGTCGTGTCGCTCGAGAACGCGGCGAGCCCGGTGATCGCATCCTTCTGGATCGCGGGGTCGTCGACGAGCTTCTGCAGCACCGGCGGCAGCCCGTCGTCACGCGAGCTGACGAGCGCCTGGAGCGCCTCCCGCCGCTCGCCGAGATCAGCGTCGCGATCGGCGAGCAGCCTCCGCAATTGCGGCACCACCCGCGGGTCGCCAAACCGCACGGCGGCCACCCCCGCGAGCCTGCGAACCGCCTCGTCGGGATCGGTGGAGAGCAGCTCGTAACTCCGCTGCCAGGCCGGCGGCGCCGCCATCCGGCCCCGGGCCGCCAACGCCGCGACGATCTCCTCGAGCATCCACTTCCGCGTGGGCGAATCGCTGGCGGCCAGGAGCGCCACGAGCGGCTCGTAGGCCTGCTCGTCGGAGGCAGCCCGGCGCACGATGAACCGCGACACCGTGGGAATCCGGCTCGCGGCGGCGAGCGTGATCGCACGGGCCGGGTCGACCGGCACGAGCGGCTCGACCGCGTACCAGTTCATGAGCGGTAGGTTGTGGTCGCCCGCGTCCTCGGCATGCGCCACGAGCGCCGCAGAGATCGGCCAGCGGGCCTCGAGCGGCAGCCGCTGGAGGGCGGAGCAGAGGGCCAGGCGGACGACGGGCGAGGGATCGTCCGCCCCGAGCCGACGGAATCGCTCGAGCATCTCGGGGCTCACGTCGCGCCGTTCCGCAGACAACTGGATCGCCCAGCCGCGGACGGCCGGATCAGGATCGTCGAGCAGCCGCAGGAGCCTGTCCTGCGACAACTGACCGATGACGTGCAGCGCCCAGACCACCCGCAGCCGCGTGGCCGGCGTCGGGGCCGCTAAAAGCTTCGCGTCGAGTTGCCGCGGCGTGTCGGCGGCGAGCCGGCCGGCCGCGGCCCGTTCCTGCAGGAGCCGCCGTGCGTGCCGCACGAACCAGTCGTTGTCGTGGCCGAGCAGTTCCACGAGCCTGGCGTCACTCTCGCGGGCGAGGTCGACCCGCACCGGTGTGGCCGTGGCCCGATCGTAGACCACCTTGAAGATCCGGCCGTTGCCCCGGTCGTGCTTCTCATTGTCGCCATGGTGGCACTGGTTGCGGTCGTACCAGTCGATCAGCACCATCTGGCCGTCGGGGCCGACCTGCAGCGAAATGAACTGCGACCAGGTGTCGTTGGCGAAGAGAAAGTCGGGCTCGCCATCGCCGACATAGCCCGAGCCCGCGGGCGTGAGCCGGTCCTCGTTGATCCTGGCGCCGTGGATGTTGTTCATGAAGAGCCGGCCGCGGTAGCGGTCGGGCCAGGAGCCGCCGAGGTAGATGCAGGCGCCTGCGTGGGCGTGGCCGCCGCCGATCGCGTCGGAGCGGTCGCGGTCGGCGTTGTTCCACTGGCCGCCGGTCCAGTGCCGGTGGCGGGCGATCGTCTTGATGTCATCGAACGTGTAGGGGTTGAAGTGCTGGCCCGCCTGCCGCTGGTACCGCGCTCCCTGGATGACGTGGTAGAGGTGCGGGATCACGCAGGCGGTCTGGAAGGCGTGGCCCACGTCGTTGAAGTCGACGCCCCAGGGATTGCTCGTCCCCTCGGAAAACACCTCAAACTCGTGCCGTAGCGGGTGATACCGCCAGATGCCGGCGTTGATCTTCACCCGGTCGGCCTCGGGAGTGCCGGGCTTCCCGACGGCGGAATGCGTGAAGACGCCGTGGCAGCCATACAGCCAGCCGTCAGGCCCCCACAGAAACGAGTTGAGCGTCTCGTGGGTGTCGTGAGCGCCCCAGCCGTCGAGCAGGATCTGCGGCGCGGCGTCGGGCACGTCGTCGCCGTCGGCGTCGGGAATGAACATGAAGTCGGGCGCCGCGCCTACCCACACGCCACCAAACCCCACCGCCAGGCCGCTCACCAGATTCAAGCCCTCGTAAAACACCTTGCGCGAGTCGAGTGTCTGGTCGCCGTCGGTGTCCTCGAAGACGAGGATCCGGTCGCGGGCCTCCTCGGCCGCCACCTTCCGCGGATAGGCGTAGCACTCCGCCACCCAGAGCCGGCCCCGGTCATCGAAGCACATCGCGATCGGCTGCCTGACGTCTGGCTCGGCTGCGAGGAGCTTCACCGAAAACCCTGGCGGCGTTGACATCGCCCGCGCCGCCTCGCCGGCGGGAAGGCCGTCGGCCATCGGCTTCCTGCGCCGCGGCTGCGCCTCCTCCCATGCGGCCAGTGGCACCTGCTCCCGCTTCTGCGTGTGGACGAAGATCCCTTTCTTGTTGGCGACGACGATGTCGGGCAGGCCGTCGCCGGTGGCGTCGGCCGCGTTCACCTGCACGCCCACGCCCGAGTCATCGTCGATGAGGTGCGGCACGAACTCGGCCTCGCCGGGTGCCGGCCGCGTGGCCCGGAACCAGTAGACGACCGCCGGCGCCGCGGGCTCCGGATCCCCCTCCGGCCCGTGCGCCCAGAAACGTTTCCCGGCGACGATGTCGTCGAGGCCGTCGCCGTCGATGTCGGCCACGTCGACGGCATGGATCTGCGAGAATGACACGCGGAAAGGGCTCTCCGACATTTTCTCGCCGATGATCGGCCGGTAGGTGAACGATCGCTTCCCGTCGGCGGCCTTCGTTTGCTTCCACCAGCCGAGACCCCAGCCGTGGGCCGCGAGGCTCGTGATCACGTCATTGAGGCCATCGCCGTCGACGTCGCGAACGTGCATCTGGGCGCCGCCGGGTCCGGCGAACGCGAACGGGTGTGGCTCCCACTGCGGATCGCCCGCGAGCGATTCGGGCTGCCGCCACCAGCCCCCCTTGGCGAGGATGTCGGCGCGGCCGTCGCCATCGACGTCCCCCACGCCGAGGCCGTGCGCGAATTTTCCGCCGGCGACCTCCTGCGAGATGCGGTGAAACGTCCACGGGACGGCCGGATCGGGCCGGCCGATCGACGCGTAGCCGAAGAAGCCGCCGACCGAGCAGACGATCTCCGGCCGGCCGTCGCCGTCGATGTCAGCGAACGTGGGCGACTCGTTGTCGACGTGCGTCAGGACAACGTGACGCTTCCAGTGGCCGTCACCGCCGCGGGGGTTCTCGAACCAGGAGGCGTCGGTGCCCGGGAAGCCGTAGACGAGGATGTCATCCCAGCCGTCGCCGCTCAAGTCGCGGCTCCAGGCGAAGAAGTTGTCGGAGTATTTCCGGGGGTCGAACGGCTTCGGCTCGTAATAGGCGTGCCGCTCGGTGAACGCCGGCCCCGCGAACCAGAACGGCCCGGCCACGATGTCAGGCACGCCGTCCCTGTTGAAGTCGCCGACGCCGGCTCCTTCGGCGAAGAACCGCTCGTCGAGCCGTTGCTTCGAAAACGTCACGAGCGGCTTCGTGCCGGCCGGGCTGTCGGCGGCGGACGCCGCGATCGCACCGGCAGCGACGATCACGCTGAACACCGCGGCGCACCAGCGGGCAGCCCGGACTCCACTGACGTTCATCGATGAATCTCCTCGAGCCGCGCCGACCTGCAGCGATACGACGCATGAGACGACGCCATTGTCTCACGGGCCGCCCCGCGAGGCCATGAGTCCCAGCCCCTGGCTGCATGAGAATATGCACCGCACAGAATGCGCGGCAACGGCCAGGCCCACGATCACTGTGCGAGGCAGGGGAGGATGATCCGCGACGGCATCGCAGCCGCGTGGAAGACTTTTTCAGTGGCGTTCGCCGTTTCCGCACCAGCCGGGCCCGCGGCGGTGTTGGGATTGCGATCGAAGAGCGGAAAGTAGGCTCCGCAGACGTCGACCCGCAGGCGATGGCCCGGCAGGATCGTCGCCGCCACCGGCCCGAGGTCGACGGAGATCTCGTAGACCTTCCCCGGCTCGAGGAGCCGCGGCACCGTGGGCGACTCGCGGTAGCGACCGCGGAGGATCCCCACCGCGAGGTTCTGCGCGAAGCCGTCGGGCCGCACGTCGACGAGCTTCACCACCCAGTCGGCATCGGGCGTGTCGGCCGCCACGTGCAGCCGGGCCTCGACCGTGCCCGCGAACCGCAGCGGCTTGGCCAGTGGCTCCGACGTGTAGACGAGCACGTCGTCACGGGCCTCGATTGCCGTCTGGTCGACCGGCGCCCAGATCGCCGCGTGCAGCGGCCGCTTCTCGGTGACCGGGCAGGCCGGCACCGGATCGGCGGGGTCGGCGCGGAACGAGTCGGCGGGCTCGTTCGCCTGCGGCGGCTCCTGCGTGAGGCGGCCCGAGCCGCGGCTCGAGTTCGCACGCCCGTCGGACCGCAGGTGAAAGACTCTCGGCGAGCCCCCCGCCGGCGGCCAGGCATCGGCCTCGTGCCAGGCGTTGTCGCCCATCGAGAAATACTTCACGGCCGGGAACGCCCGCGCATTGGCCGCAGGGTCTTGCTTGAGGTGCCGGTCGAACCAGTCGATGTTCGCGGCCATCGTGTCGAGGGCGGCCGCGGGGCCGAAGTCGACGTCGCCCACCTGCGACTTGCCGATCGTCCCGTGGTCCCAGGGGCCAAGAATCAATTGCTGTCGCGTGCGGACCGCCGGGGCTCGGGCCTGCGTGTGCATGATCCGGAAGTTGTCGACCGACTCCCGCGAGAAGAAGTCGTAGTAGCCCACCAGGTGCTGGATCGGCAGGTCGAGGTCGACGATCCGAGCCGTGAGATTGAGCCGATTCCAGAAGCCGCTCGGCTCGGGATGCGTGAGGAATGATTCGAGCCAGGGGATCGGCCAGCCGATCTCGTCGTCGATCGCGTCCAGCGGCAGTGTGTCGAGGACGTCGTTCCAGTCCTGAGGCGGTGGCACGCCGTCGGGCCGCTTCGCATTGCCGGCCGCCCACTTGGCGATGAGCGACAGTCGCACCGCGCCGCCCAGATAGAGGTTGCGATGGAAGCTGGTCCAGGTGGCCCGCGGGGTGATCGTGACCAGCCCCGGCGGATGCTCGACGGCGGCCTGCCACTGCGTGGCGCCGGTGTAGGAGCCGCCCCACATGCCGATACGTCCGTTGCACCAGGGCTGCTTCGTAAGCCACTCGAGGCAGTCGTAGCCGTCGGGCCCCTCGGCGTCGTAGGGGATCAGCACGCCCTCGGAGGCGAACGCGCCGCGGCAGTCCTGCACCACGGCCATGTAGCCCGCCTTCACGAACTGTTCGGCGGTCCCCTTCTGCTTGCTCTTGTCGTAGGGGGTGCGGAGGAGCGCGACCGGAGCCCGTTCCACGCCCGGCACCCGGTAGATGTCTGTCGCCAGCCGCACGCCGTCGCGCATCGGCACAATCACGGTCTCGACGCCGCGACTCGCCGCGGCCGCGTCTCCGCTGCCAGCCGCGTCGCCCGCCACCTGCTTCGCCAGCGCGTCGATCTCGGCGATCGTGAACCGCACACTCACGATCGAGCAGCCGACGTCTTCCTTGCCGTAGTGGGTGTAGGTGGTGGCCACGATCGTGCCGTCGGGGAGCTGGTGGATGCCGGGATAGAAGCCGTCCTTGAACGTCTTCAGCAGGCTCACGCGAACCTGTCCGGGGCGTCCCTCGCGGATGTCGTCGTAGGTGCCGACCCAGGCAATGAAGCCACCCTTGTCTTGAGGTACGTCTTTCTCGGGCCGCGGCGCTGCATTGCGAAACACGATCACCATCCGGCCATCGGGCAGACCGATGCCGTGATGCCGGTCGCCGGTGAGGCCCCACGGCGCGTCGACGGCCTTGCTCCAGGTCTTGCCCTCGTCGCGGCTGAACATCACGAGGCTCGTGCCGCTGCGGCGATTCTCCCGCATGAGGCAGCAGAGCTCGTCGCCGTCGGGCGACCGGAAGACGTAGGGCTCACAGGGATCCTTGCCGTCGAGCGTCGTACCGTCGCAGGCCATGACCGGCTCCGACCAGGTGAAGCCACCGTCGCGCGAGAGGGATTGCAGCACTTGGAGCGTGCCTTCTTCACCGATGCCGCCCCCGCGATGGAACATCCCGAGATGCGAGCCGTCCTTCAGCCGCACGATGCTCGAGAAGGTCATGATGCAGCGGAACGGATCCTCTTTGGCGATTGGCCCGCCGATCGGCGGCAGCTCCCGCCAGGTTGTGCCGTCGTCCTCGCTCACGATCCGCGGCATGAAGCCCTGGTGACGGCCGGCGATGGGCCTGGGGTTCTCCTTGTCGGTCAACGTGCGTGCCGCGAAGACCCACAGCCGCTCCTTGCCCTGTGGGTCGGCGAGACGGTAGATGCTCGGGCAGTTCTTGAAGTTCACGAAGTTCGGCGGCAGCGTGTCGTCGAGCCGCTTCCACGTCAGGCCGCCGTCGTCGCTGCGGGCCATCGGCCCGGCATGGCCGCCGTGGCCGATGTTCCAGACGCAGTAGATCGTCCTGCCATCGGCGAGCACCGCCGTCGTGGGATGTGCGTGATACTCCTCCGGCCCCGGCCCGCCGCGGGCCACGAAGACCTGCCGCGTGGTGTCGTCACTGAGATCGACACGGGTGAGCGCCTGCTGGTGCTGCCGCCAGAGGTCGCGTTTCTCCGCGGGGGCGTCCTCCCAGGGCCGACGCGTGGCGGGGGCGGGGACCGCCGGCCCCGGCTGGCCGTGGACGAATGCGGGCGGCACGAGCACAAGCATCGCGAGGATTGCGATCAGGCGTTTCATGACACGTCACCGTTCAGGGGAAAAAGACGGGCACGGCCCACTTGCCGACGAGGATCGTCTCGCCGACGACGCACCGCTTCTGGAAGAGCGTGCAGTAGTTGGCCGACGAACCAGGATTGAACAGGGGGACTTCGGGCAGCGACACCTTCTCGAAGCCCTGGTCGAGAAGCGGCTGTGCCGCCGAGTCGGCATTGCGCCCGAGGACGGGCGTCAGGAAGAAGACCGTGCCGGCCCGGTCGCAGGTGATCGTCTTGGTGCCGTCCATGGCGATCGGCAGGAATCTCGCGCCGGTGAGCGCCGGCGGCATTTTGGCGGCGGCGTACCCGCGGTCGGAAAAGAGCGGCGTGCCGGCCTCCAGTGGCTGGGCGGCCACGTCGCCGCTCGCGAGCCTTCCGGCCGGCTCCTTGAGGAGCGGCTTGCCGTCGGCGTTGGCGTGGACGGGAGCGGCGGTCTCCTGCGGCGGCTTCTGCCCACCTGACCCCTTGCTCACGACCTGCCGCAGCCGCACGCCGCCGGTCACGTTCTTCCCCGCGGCGGCATCCGCCTCGCGAAACGTCGCCATGAGGATCTCGCGATCCGTCACCCGGTTGGAGTCATAGATGATCCGGATCGTGCCGTCCGGCGTCTGCTGGCCGTCGGGATACGACACGCCCGCGCGTTCGTCGAGCATGAGCCCCCCGGACCAGGTCGCACCGTCGTCCGTGGAGATGAAGGCCGTCAGATCCGATCGGCCCGTCCGCCTGTCGAGCGGGCCGTGCTTGACCAGCAACAGGCTGCCCGAGGCCAGCCGCTGCACGAAGAACCGCGACGGCGTGTGCAGGACTGCGGACGGCTTCAGGTCGGGCCAGGTCACGCCGCGGTCGGCTGAGACGCTTTCGCCGATCCCGTAGGTCGTGCGAACGAGCATCCAGAGCGAGCCGTTCTTCCGCTCCACGAGCATGTGCTCGTCGAACTGCCGCACATCCTTGGGCACGTTGCATCCGCCACGGACGCTCCAGGTTGTGCCCTTGTCATTCGACACGACGACCTGAGCGCTTTTGTCGTGCTCCCGCCAGAGCGAGATCGGCAGCGCCCACTCGCCCGTGGAAAGAACGAGCGGTTTGCACATCATCACGCCGTCGCCGATGCGGCGCGGGGCGGACCAGACCGGAGCGGCCGCCTCCGGCGTGGCGGTCTCGACGTACCACACGCCGAGCTGCGGATCGTGGCGTTTCCTGTCCATCTGCGCCCAAAAAAGGAAAAGCCGGCCGTCGGGCGACAGCCAGAGCTCCGGGTCGAAGGCCCGCACCGATCCCTTGCCGTCGGGATCGACCGCGAGCACCTCCTGCCAGGGACCGCCGTCGGCGGCGGCCGTGGAGAGCACGACATAGTTGTTCGAATCCTCACCGGGCGTGACGCCGGCATACCAGGTCGCCCAGAGCCGCCCCTGTGGCGCCACAGCCATGCTCGGGATGCCCGTAAAGGCCCGGTTAGTCGCGGCCTGCTCGGGCCGCGGCGGGCCGAGGTGCTGCGGCGGCTGCAGGGAGGCGACCTCGGCGGCGCCGCCGGGCGTGGGGCCCGAGAGGGTGGGAGGGGACGCCGCCTTCCCGGCAGAAGCTGCGAGATCCTCGAGCCTGCCGAACATGATCCTGTCGCTCGAGCCCTTGTGGTCGCTCTGCGTGACGGCGAGCCAGATCGTGCCGTTGTGCTCGTGAAACGTCGGATACTGGAACGAGTGCGGCGATTCGAACCGATACTTCCGCTGCCACGTCGTGCCGTCGCGGGAGACATCCACGTTGAAGACGCTGCGGCCGCAGTCCGCGACCTTGGTGTTCTCCTGCCAGCCGAGGTAGTAGACGCCGCCAAAGCGGTCGAATGTGGGCTTCGAGTTGAGGCCGTTGGGCACGAAGGGCCGCGGCCCACCGACGCTCCACGTCCGGCCGTCCTTGCTCGTCGTGAAGTGGTAGTTGCCCTTGTCGTTGCGGCAGATCGCCATCCAGGTGCCGTCGGGCAGGCGGTTCACGGCCGACTCGCTCAATTGCTCCGCCTGCGGCTCGTTGTAGTGGCCGACGATCTCGAAGGTCGCGAAGTCGTCGAGCAGAATGGCGAGGGCGTTCTGCTTGCCTTCGAAGTCGTTGAGCGCGACGTAGCGGCGGCCGTCGAATTCCTTGAACGAGTCGAAGATGTAGAGGCCCCGGTTGACCGCGGGCTTCGCGAAGCCCTGGGCCGCGGCGTCGGCGTGGAAATGCCGCGGCTCCATGTCGAACACGCCGGCGGCGGTCTTGAGCTTCGCCTTGTGGATGCTGTCGGCGAAGGCCTGCGTCCGCAGGTCGAAGTCGCGGTACCAGGTCACCGCCTGCTCCTTGGCCGGCTGGCTGCAGAAGTAGGTCCGCAGGGTGTGCTCGTCCTTGCGAATGATGCGTGGCACGAACATCTCGGCGTCAGGCAGCGTAACGTTCGCGAACGTCTGACCCGCCTTCGCGAGCAGGTGCGTCTTCTCCACCGCGAGCGTCTTCAGGTTCACCACCGTGAGCACGCAGTACATCGCCTTTCCCGCGCCGTGGCCGGGCGCGACGTCGTTGTCGTGCTCGACGACATACGCGCGGTCGCCGACGCAGACGAACTCCGCGTCGTGCGCCCCCTTGACCTGTGGCGCCGACACACGAACGAGCCGCGAGAGCACCTCGTCGCCCGCGGCCTTGGCGTTCCAGCCGGCCGCGATGATTGGCGGCTCAGCTGCGGGCACCGCGGCGAGCGGGGTGAGCAGGAGGGCGGCGACGAGGGAGCGTACAGGGTTCATGGTGCGGCAATTCAAGGCAGCTTCTCCACGATGATGATTCCCCACGGATTCAGTCTGGGGACTGGCACGAGCGTCCATGGGCCTTCGGTGGTCGTAGCGAGGTTGGTCTCGCGGACCAGGCTGCGGTAATCCTTGTCCTGCTCCACCTTCGCATGCAGTGAGGCGTCATAGGGAAGTGGCATTCGCAGCTTCACCTGCAGCGGGTTCTTCCCGAAGAACCTCGCCGTCGGTATGCGGAGCGTGGCGGGCTCAGCATGTTCGCGTTCGACGAGGTGGATGACTACGGGCGCACTGGCATCGCCGGGCTTGGCCCGGAGAAAGCCGCTGAGCTTTCCGCTGCCGCCCTCGATCCGCAGGGGCGCATCGTCGCCCCATCGCGCGTCCTCGAGATCGAAGCCGCCGACGGCCGCCTCTTCGTAGCCATCGAGGACATCGGCATTGGCCCGCACGAAACCGGTCAGGTCGGCGAACTTCTCGGGCGGGATGAAGATCCGGGGCGGGTTTGGGATCAAGGGCTGGCGGGTCACGGGATCGAGTGTGACGTTCTGGAACTGGTCCCACGGCACGATGTAGAGATTGCCCGTGGCGTAGCTCGTCGCCCACACCCAGCGGTAGTCCTCCGCGGGCCGATCTTCCTGGCCCGTGAGGACGAAGAGCTTTTTTTCCTTGCGTGCGGCGAGGCCGATCTCGCGGATGCGGCTCGGGCTGATGATTTCCTTCGTCCCGTCCATGGATCGGAAACGCACCTCGGTCATGCGGTAGTCGAACACCTGCATGAAGGGCGGATCGCTGTGGCAGTTCGTGCTGAAGGTCAGCTTGCGTCCCGCGTGCTTTTCGATCTCGGTGCGCGCACAGCGATGGAATTCCAGCAACTCGGCGTCCGGAATGGCATCGCGGCGGCCCTTCTTGCCCCAGTCGAAGAAGCCCTCGTCCGGGTCGTCGCGTTGGAAGCTCGTGACGCCCAGGTCGGCCAGACGTTTCGCACGTTCGATGTACAGCCGGCGGTACTCAGGATTCGCATTGTCGGCGCGGAAGGGGGGCTTGTCGCTCTGCCCGTTCGTTCCAATCGGCCGGCCTTCGCGGTCGCGCAGGGCGAGGGCCGGATCGAGCAAGGTCATGCATAGGCTGCCCTGGAACTCCCAGCCCTTGACCCTGACGCTCTTGATGAAGGACTCATCCTCGATATACGACCAGACTCCGCGCGTGATGTGGAAGTCGCTCCCCGCTGCGAGCATGCGCTCCGCGGGCACGCCCTTCTGATCCAGCCGAAACAGTCGCATACAGACGTCGCTGAGCTTCGGCATTTCCGGTGTAAACCCGGATGGCGTCGCGATCTGGCTGAACGTCGCATCGGGGTCCGCGCGTGACATCGCGGGCTCGGCGGACTGCAGGGCGGCCAGCGGCGCGAGCAGCAGGGCGGCGAGGATGATGATGGATGACTTCATGGCTGGATCGGTTCCCCGCCGGGAACGAGGGTGTTTCCAAACAGCGTGAACTCCGCCACGCCCGGCGTGATGCCCTTTGGCCAGCCGAGGATGACCAGCCGCGCACGGCCGCCGCTAGTGGGCGTGCATTCCCGGTAGTCAACGAGCAGATCATCGACGCTCTCGCCACAGTCGACAACCGTCGTCCACCGGTCCGCGGCGGTCTCGATCTCGACGCGGTAGCGGAACGGGCCGGGCACGACGCCGCTGAGCGTGTCGAGGCCGACGTCGCGCCAGATGACCCGCACGGCACGGATCGTGGCGGGGGCGCGGAACGTGCTCGTGAGCGTCGGCTGCGGATCGCCCTCGGCTGGCTGCCACCACGTGCGTAGTTCGTCGTCCACGGCCAGCCGGCCAGGCAGGTTCGGCGCGGTTGTGGACCCGAGCGTGTGCACAAGGCCGTTGATCGGCAGCCAGCCAGTGTCGGCCGTCGCCGCGCCCGCAGGCGTCGTGCCGGGCAGCCACTGGGGCACAGAGGTCGCGCCGTGCACGACGAGCTCGCCGTTCGCGTCGATCTCGGCGCGGTCCATGCCGATGCGCCGCTCGAACTTGTGCACGACTCCCGCACGGATCGTGTAGAAGGCCCAGAGACCGCCGCCCGGGCCCTCCACGATGCTGCCCGAGGCCGTCCCGGTGAGCGGCCCCTCCGTCGTGCGCAGGACGGGGTTTTGCCGCTGATGCTTGAACGGGCCGAGCGGCGAATCGCTCACGCAGCAGCCGAGCGCGTAGGTGCGATATTCCGTGCCGGCGGCGGAGTAGGTGAGGTAGTACCTGCCGTTGCGCTTGAGCATCCAGGCGGTCTCGAGCCAGCCCTTGGTCGGATCCTGATTCCACTCTCCAAGGGCCTCCCACGGCCGCTCGCGCGGGTTGAACGAGACCAGGCGGACCGGCTGCCCGAGCGGCGTGGTCGGATCGGAGGCGTCGAGTTCCACCACCCAGATGCCGGCCTTTTCCGAGACACCGAAGTAGAGGAACAGCCGCCCGTCATCGTCGGAGAAGAGCATCTTGCCCCACAGCGGCGGCACCGCGCCGCCGGTCGCGAGCTTCAGGTCGCCGATCTTCTCGAATGGGCCCAGCGGCGACGCCGACGCATAGAGCGTAGGCGAGTTGTTGCCGAGCAGGAACCGGCCGCGGTGCCGGACGATCGTGGGCGGGTAGCCGATCTCGCGGACGTTGAGCGGATGGTGCCGCCAGGTGGCACCCTGGTCGGCGCTGACCCACGCCATGTCGCCGGACGGGTAGAGAAACCATTTCCCGTCGTGCCACAGCACCACGGGATCGGCCAGCTCGCGGAACTGCTCGCGACGCCCGAGAATCCATCCCTCGCGCGGATCGGGCTCGCCGCGTGTCACCGTGCGGGAGAGAAATCCGACTGGGTAATTGGGGATCGACAGCGGGTTGCAGAACGTCCGCGGCGGCTCGACGGCACGCAGCACGGCAGGCGGCGCGAGCAGCAGGGAGGCGACGAGTATGAGGCTCGGTTTCATGCGATCACTGCCAAATGGCTACTCAAGATGGAGTTCGACCTTCTCGACCTTCACATATGTGGAGGGTGGGAACGGGCCTGTGCGGTCCACGGAGATCTCGATGCTGTTGTCGCCCCGTTTCAGGATCTCGGTGGGGACGAGGAACTCCAGGCGGGTGAGCTTCTGCGCGGCGGGGTTCCTGACGAGTGCGCCGGGCGTCACCGTGGCAGGCTGCGGGTCGGGAGAAAAGATGCGTGGGTCTTTCCACTGCGCATCGACGAGGCCTTGCTTTAGAGCAGTGCCATTGAGGTGCACGGCGACTTCATCGCTCTCGACATGCTGAAACAAAACCAGTCGCAGTCGCGCTGAGGTGCCGGCCTTCACCGGCTCCCAGATGGGCAGCGTGAGCGTCGAGGGCGAATGATCGTTTCTGAGCACGATGGGCAAGGGCGCGCCATTGTTGGATGAGCCGTGGCCTTCGTTGTGGGCATAGCCGCCGCGGCGTTCGATCGGGTAATACCGCTTCTTGCCTCCCATCGTCGTGAGGCTGCCGATGGTGGAGAAGACCTCCAGGTCCCTCGTATCCGTCTGCGTCAGGCCGAGTGCCTTCGCCTGCTCGGGTGCGCCGATGATCCCATTGAAAACGCCCACGCCGTCGGCGCCCTGGTGCAGATAGTTGCCAAAGACTCCGCACACCAGATCGAGCGACTGATCCCCGTGGTAGCCATCCGTGGCATGGAAGCAGTCGAAGCTGGGCATCAGCTTCACGTGTGCTCCGCCCATCGCCTTGCGGAAGGAGGCCACATCCACGTTGATCGTGCGGGTGCCGAGGATGAGCACATCGACGAGGCCTTCACTCGCCCAGGTCTCGATGTCGAGGCCATCCGTGTGACAGCCCTCGACCGAGTCCGGCACCCGTGCCGCGAGCATGAACGGACGGCCACGCGTGGCTGCCTGCGACTGAAGCAACGATCGCACGTCGCGCATGAAGCTGGTGAGGTGTTCGCGATTCTCCCACTGCTTGCCGGGCGGGAGAAATGGCGTGTGACGGAGGAAGTCGAGATGAACGCCATCAAAATCGTATTGCTCGGCGACCTCGCGAATGATCGAGAGACGATAGTCGCGCACCTCTTTCACGGCGTAGTTCCAAAACCCCTGCCACCACCAGGACCGGAGGAGCCACTCGGGATGCGCCGCCTTGACCGGATTGCGATCCTTCATGTCGGCGAAGGCTTTGATGTCATATACGGCCAAGTCGCCGCGCTCGACCTCGTTCATGCGCAGGCCCCACCAGATTTCCTTGCCGCGCTGGCGGCCACGCTTGATGAGTTCATCGAAGTAGTCGAGCCCCTGCTCCCGCCACTTCATCAGGCCCGGATGCTGAATCGCTGGAAGGATCTTGCTGCGGTAATGCGCCACGCCCTCATTCGAGACGTCGATGCAGATGGCATCGAGCTGGCTGCCCGGCTGGCTGGCGGCATCAAACACGTAGCTCATCACCGCATTCATGTCTGAGCCGAACCCGCCTTTGCGCTGGATGTCGGCCGCCGGATCGTACTGAAAAAAGATCCGCCGCTGATGATCGACCGCCGCCTGGTGGGCAGGCGCGAGTTGAATTGGTGTATCGGCAGCGTGCAGCACGGCCAGCGGCGCGAGGAGCAGGGCGGCGAGGTGAGCGAGAGCGAGGGCGTGTTTCATCGTCGCTGAAGCGATCGTGCCCGGTCGCTTCCTCAGGTCATCCGGCAGCTGCGTGATCCGCGCGAGGTGCAACGCGCAGTGCCTGCTGCTGGAAATACGCTGGCCCGTCAGGCCAGAATCTCCTTGACGACCGTGCCGTAGACGTCGGTGAGCCGGAAGTCCCGGCCGGCGTGCCGCCAGGTGAGCTTCGTGTGCTCCACCCCGAGCTGGTGGAGGATCGTGGCGTGCAGGTCGTGCAGGTGCACGCGGCCCGCCACACCCTGGAAGCCGAAGTCGTCGGTCTCGCCGTAGGTGAAGCCCGGCCGCACGCCGCCGCCGGCCATCCAGCTGCAGAAGCTCTCTGGCTGGTGCTCGCGGCCGTGCTTGTCGATCGGCGCCGTGCCCGAGAGGTCCTGGCTCCAGGGAGTGCGGCCAAACTCGCCCGACCAGATCACGAGCGTCTCGTCGAGGAGGCCGCGGGCCTTCAGATCCTTCACGAGCGCGGCCACCGGCCGGTCGGTCTCGCGGCAGCTCTTGGGCAGATTCTCGCGGATGTTGCCGTGGTGGTCCCAGCCGCCCATCGACACCTGCACGAACCGCACGCCCGCCTCCGAGAGCCGCCGTGCGAGCAGGCACGCGCGGCCGTTCCTGTCGGCGTCCTTGTCCCCCACGCCGTAGAGGTCGAGCGTGGCCTGCGTCTCACGGGAGAGATCGACGAACTCGGGCGCCTGCGTCTGCATCCGAAACGCCAGCTCCATCGACTCGATCATCCCCTGCATCGATGCGTCGGCCTGCTGCTGGTCGAGCAGCCGCCGGTTCATCCGTTGCACGAAGTCGAGCCGCGCCCGCTGCACCGCCGGCCGGCCGGCCGGATCCCGCAGATTGTCGATCGGGGACTGGCCCGGATTCGTGGGCACGACCAGCTTCGTGCCCTGGTGCCTGGCCGGCAGGAAGGCCGAGCCGTAGGTCCGCACATCGGCGTCGGGATGGATCGTCACGAAGCCGGGCAGGTCGTGGTTTTCCGTGCCGAGACCGTAGTCGATCCAGGCGCCCATCGACGGCCGCACCTCCGTCTGGCTGCCGGTGTGAAACTGCAGCGTGGCCGGCGCGTGCTGGTTGTTGTCGGCGTGCACGGCCTTGAGCAGGCAGAGGTCGTCGGCGATCTCGGCCAGGTGCGGCATGTGATCGGAGATCATCATGCCTGACTGGCCACGCGGACGAACGGGCGCTATGGGAGCGAGCGCGAGGAACTTGTCGGTACCGACCGTCTCGAGCGTCGGATCGACGGGTGGGGCGATCGGCTCGCCGTGTTTGCGGCGCAATAGCTCCTTCGGGTCGAAGAGGTCGGGCTGCGAGGGGCCGCCCGCCATGAACAGGAAAATCACCCGCTTCGCCCGCGCCGCCGCTCCCGTGATCCGCGCCGCCTCGGGCGACGCCGCCGCCCGCGCCACATCCGCCATCAGCAGGTCGGCCAGTGCCAGGCCGCCGAAGCCGCAGCAGGTCTGCCGCAGCCACTGGCGACGGGGCATCGAGGTGGCGTATCGCATGGGATCCTCCGAAAATCTGGAATTCTGGAACGCTGGAACGTTGGTTCGAAACGGGCCGATCACATCTCGTGCAGGAATTCGTTCGACTCGAAGAGCGACAGGCACAGTTCGACCCACGCGTCGTGCTCCGCCTGCTTCGACTCCGCGAGCAAAGGTGACAGTCCTTCGAGAAACGCATTGGCCTCCTCGGCCTCGGCGGCCGTGACCGGCCGGGAGAGGGCTCGGAGCCAGAGCCACTCGATCCGGCCGCGGCGGTCGGCCGCGGAGGCGGCAGCCAGCCGCGCCAGGTCGCCGGCGCGAGCCCGCAGGAAGGGGTCATTGAGCAGGTAGAGCGACTGCGTCGGCACGACCGTCTGCGGCCGCCGGCCGGAAAACTGTGCCGGCGGCGTGAAGTCGAAGATCTCCCGCAGCCGCGCGGAGGCGGGCTGTGAGCCCACTCGGACGATAGGCATATATAAGGTTCGCTCGAATTCCTGCTCCGGCCGATACCGCCGCAGGGCGAACGACGGCGGATTCACCTTGTTGGTGAGGTTTTGGGCGTTCTCCTGCATCTCGAGCGGCAGGGCCGGCCCACCGTCGGCATCGACGAGCCGGCCGGAGACGAGGAGCACGCCGTCGCGGATCGCCTCGGCGTCGAGGCGGCGGCGGTTCATCCGCCAGAGCAGCCGGTTCTCCGGATCCTTCGCGGCCGCGGCCGCGTCATGCCCAGTGCCGAGCCGATAGACCCGGGTGAGGGCCAGCCTGCGGATGAGCCGTTTCTGCGACCAGCCGTCGCGGACGAAGTCGGTCGCGAGTCGGTCGAGCAGCTCCGGATGCGTGGGCTCGTCGCCGCGGACACCGAAGTAGTCGACCGACCGGACGATCCCCTCGCCGAACAGTTTCTGCCAGATGCGATTGACCGCCACCCGCGCGGTGAGGGGATTGAGCGGGTCGGCGATCCAGTCGGCAACTTCGCGCCGCCCGCTGGCCGTCGTCGGCATCGGCGGCGGCGCCGACCACGACGCCACGCGCAGGACGCCCCGCGACACGACGGCCCCGAGCGCCTTTGGATTGCCGCGGACGGTGATCCGCATGTCGCCCGGCTGCTCCACGTCGTACACGCCGAACGCCCGCGGCGGCCGCGGCGTGAAGAACTCCGCGTGCTCGATGAGGGCCGCCGTCTTCTTGATCTCCTCGGCCAGTTCCTTCTCCTCCCGTTCCAGTTCCTTCCGGACCGGCTCGGCGGCGTCCTTCGCCGCATCCTTCAGGAGCGCCGCCACCTCCTGCTTCCGCTTCTCGAGCCGGTCACGGTCGGCTTTGTGATCGGCGAGCTGCTGTTTGTGCCGCTGCTCCTCGACCAGCCGGGCCGCGATCTGCCGCTCCGTCTCGGGCAGCTCGACCTCGTTGGTCCTGCTCCAGACGCCGATCGGAATCTTGTGGATGGAGCTCGTGCTGCGGAAGACGCCGGCGAGCCCGTAGTAGTCCTCGAGGCCGATGGGATCGAACTTGTGGTCGTGGCACCGCACGCAGCCGAGCGTCATGCCGAGGAAGGCCGTGCCCACCTTCGTGACCTGCTGGTCGACCACGTCGAGGTCGAGCTTCAGCTTGTCGACGTTCACGATCTCCGTGTCGCCCAGCACGAGGAATCCGGTCGCGGTGAGGTTCGCCGCCCGCTCCTCGGGTGTCGCCCAGGGGAGGAGGTCGCCGGCGATCTGCTCGCGGATGAACCGGTCGAACGGCGTGTCGGCGTTGAACGACGCAATGGCATAGTCGCGATACCGCCAGGCGTGCTCGGCAAACACGGCGTTGCTCGTGCCCATCTGGTCGGCGTAGCCGGTCAGGTCAAGCCAGTGCCGCGCCCACCGTTCACCGAACGCCTTGGACGCGAGCAGCCGGTCGACCACCCGCTCATGGGCCTGCGGGCTCGAGTCGGAGAGAAAAGCGGCAATCTCGGCGGGCGTCGGCGGCAGGCCGGTGAGGTCGTAGCTCACGCGTCGCAGCCACGCATGCCGATCGGCATCAGCCACGGGACGCAGGCCGGCCTCTTCCTGCCTGGCCAGCAGGAACCGGTCCACGGGGTCGAGCGGCCAGGTGGCGTCGGCGACGGCAGGCGGCGCCGGATCACGCACCGGCTGAAACGCCCAGTGCCGCCGGCCTGCCTGGATGTCGACGCCCCGCTTCTTCGCCACCGCCCCGCCCTGCCGCGGGTCGGCAGCGCCGCTGGCCACCCACTGCTCGATGATCTCGATCTCGGCGGCGGGAAGTTTTCCCGTCGGCGGCATCTCGAGCGCGGCGTCGCCATAGCGGATCGCCTTGACGAGCAGGCTTTCGTCGGGCTTGCCAGGCACGATCGCTGGACCGGAATCGCCCCCTTCCTGCCAGCCGCTGCGAGAGTCGAGCGTCAGCCCGCCCTCGATCTCGCGGTCGTGCGCGTGGCACTCGAAACATCGTGCTGCCAGCACGGGCAGCACTTTTTCATTGAAGTGCCGCTCGGCGTCGGTGGCTGGATCGGCGCCGACGGCAGCCACGCCGGCACACGCCACGACGATCACTGTCGGCCAGCGAATCATGCGATGAATCCAGGCGGACAATCCAGGCGATCAATCCGGCGACAGCGTCTGCGACGTCGCACGTGCGACGAGCGAACGGAGGCGGGCGGACATGCGGGGACTGCACACGAGCTTTGTCGACTGTCGACACTTATGGTATCGTCGGTAGATACGACCGGCAAACATGCCTGTTTTTCCGCGGGTTTGCCAACGCCTCACCAAAGATCAATCCCTGGACGGAACCGATGCCGCTCAATCGCCTGCGCCGTGCCACACTGCCCCGCGACATCCGCATGGAAATCTCCCGCGCGATCGTCTCGGGCGACCTGCCCGCCGGTGCGGCCCTCTCCGAACCGGCCCTCGCGGCGAAACTCGGCGTGAGCCGCGCACCGATCCGGGAGGCGCTCATCGAGCTCGAGCTCCGCGGCATGGTGGAGTTCGACGCCCGCGGCCGCACCCGCGTGCCCACCCTCACGCCCGCCGACCTGCGGGAGATTCTCGACGTCCGCACCGCGATCGACCCGCTCGCGGCGGCATTGGCCGCCCGCCACGCGAAGAAGCCGCTCCTCGACAAGCTCGAGGCCAACATCACGGCCACAGCGCAGGCGGCAACGCTCGCCGCAGTGTCGCATCTCGACACGCAGTTCCACGCCGGCATCGTCCAGGCGGCCGGCAACCGCCGTCTGCTGATGTGCTGGAACGTGCTCGAGAGCCAGGTGGAACTCTGGCTCACGCAGATGCAGGTGCACCGCGAGGCGATGAACCACGACACCCGCGATCAGACCGTGGCCGGCCATCGCGACCTGCTCGAGGCGATCCGCTCCGGCGACCCCGCACGGGCCGAGGCCGAGGCCCGCCGCCACCTCGACTCCTGGGTGGGGATGCTGCCGACGACGCCGATCGCCGGCGTGTGAGACGCAGCGGAAACCAGCTGTTCACGCACCAGGGTTTCCGGCAGAGTCTCTTCACGGGAGGGTCTGCCCGTGCCCCGGGAGCCGGCGTAGATGACTCGCGGAGCCACGATGGCGAAGCGCAGTCATCTTCGAGTGAGCGTAGGCCCCGGAGGGCCGGAGCGAACGTCCGGCGACGGGGCATGGGCAGACCCGTGCCTCCCCAGTGGCCCGCGTCGCGCGACGTCGACGTCACTCGTCGCTCAGCAGCACCGCCCAACCCTCGCAGCCCTTCACGTGCGAAAGCACTGTCTTGACCGCCGCCATCATCGGGTACGCCAGGAGCAGACCGAGCACGCCCCACATCGACCCCCAGTAGGCGAGCCAGAGGAACATCAGCGTCGGGTCGAGGTTGAGCTGCTTGCCCGACATCCTGATCTCGACGAAGTCGATCCACAGCAGCCGGTTCACGATCAGCAGCACGGCAAACGCGGTCGCGGCGGTCGTGGTCGGCAGATCGACGAAGGCCAGGAGGATCGGCGGCACGCACGCGGCCATGCTGCCGATGTAGGTGACGTAGTTGGCGATGAAAAAAAGAAACGCCCACAGGACCCAGTGGTCGAGGCCGAAGAGCAACATCAACAGCCCCGCGGTCACGGCCATACCGAGCCCCACCGACGTCTTCACGGCCATGAACCGTTCCATCGAGGCGGTGATGCCCCGCTGGATCAGGAGCAGCCGCTCCCCCTGCTCTCCGGGAAACGCCCTCATGATCTTGGCCGGCAGCTTCCGGCTGCCGATCACGAGGAAGAGCAGGTAGATGCAGACCAGGACGAAGAGCTCGGCCGCATCGAGTCCGTGGCGGAAGACGTAGTCGAGGCTCGCGCGAGCGCCCTGCCGGAAGAACGTTCCCAGCGACGGCGACAGCATCCCGCGCGGCGGCAGCGCCGGCAGGTCTGCGGCGGCCGTGTCGTCGGCGTCGGCGGTGTCGGCCTTGTCAGCGTTGCGGTCCGTCGGGGCGGTGGCCGATGGCGATGGCGCGGCAGGCGGCGACGCATCGGGCGCTGCGGCGTCGAGCATCAGCCGCGGTGCGACCGTGTTGATGAGCTTCGTGATCCGGGTCTCGTACTTGGGCCAGTTCTCCAGGAACGTGACCGACTCCCGGGAGACCAGCTGGCCGAAGAGCAACATGGCGATCACCGCGCACGGCAGCACACACACCGACGCCGCCCGGGGGCCGAGCCCGAGCTGCGAAAGTGTCTTGCTCGCGAAGCCCGCAGCGTAGAAGAGGAACACCGCCACGAGGAACGGCTTGAGCACGGGGCCGAGCATCGTGAACACCACGGCGAAAGCCAGCACCGCGAGCATGACGACCGCCACGTCGGCGGCATCGCGGCGATCCCGACGCCGTGGATCGTCCGGCCGGGCCGGAGTGTGCACGCTTGCCATACCGACTCGCCCGCCTGTCCCGCGGCCGAGCGGCCGCATGCCGGAAACTTCCTCGACCGGGTACTCTATCGGCTCCGCGGGTCGTTGCAAGAATCGGACGCGGGCGGAGTGTGCCGGGCGCCGCGTTCGAGCTGCCGGCGTGACGACCTGCAGCACCTCATCTCCATAGAAAGGGCGGCCATGAAGACACCCCGCACGGGATCGCTTCGCGTCCCGGCCGACACCTCAGGATTCCACGTCGCCGGATTCCACGTCGCGCTGTGGGCCGTGGCGGCGCTGCTCCTGCTCGCCCCGGCTCCCGCCCGCGGCGAGGCCGACGACGGCAAGCTCCGGATCATCGTCTTCGGTGCGCATCCCGACGACGCGCAGTACAAGGCCGGGGGCACCGCAGCCAAGTGGGCCAATCTCGGCCACCACGTGAAGCTCGTCTCGGTCACCAACGGCGACATCGGCCACTGGCAGTCGGCGGGCGGCCCCCTGGCGAAGCGGCGGCTCGAGGAGGTGAAGAAAGCCGACGCACTCATCGGCGTGACGACCGAGGTCTTCGACATCCACGACGGCGAGCTTTTGCCCACGCTGGAGAACCGCCTGAAGATCATCCGCGCGATCCGCGAGTGGAAGGCCGACGTGGTGATCGCGCACCGCCCCTGGGACTACCATCCCGACCACCGCTACGTCGGCGTCCTCATGCAGGATGCCGCCTTCATGGTGACGGTGCCGTTCATCTGCTCCGACGTGCCCCCGCTCGCCAGGAACCCGGTCTTCCTGTACTCCAGCGACGGCTTCAAGAGGCCCTATCCCTTCCAGGCCGACATCGCCGTCGCGGTCGACGACGTCTTCGATCAGAAGCTCACGGCCATCCACGAGATGCCCTCGCAGCACTACGAGGGGGGAGCCAATGGCAGCGAGGCCCACGTGAAGAGCGTGCCGGCGGCGGAGGACGTCGCCGGCCGCAAGACCTGGCTGCGGGCCAACTGGGAGAGGCGGCAGTCGGGCGAGGCGCAGCGGTTCCGCGACGCGCTCGTCCGCTGGTATGGCGCGGAGAAGGCCGCGGCGGTGAAGTATGCGGAGGCCTTCGAGATCTGCGAGTATGGCCGGCAGCCGGGCGACGAGGAGATCCGCAGGCTGTTTCCGTTCTTTCCGTGAGCCCCCGGCCGTGGTTGCGATCTGACCGCGCACGGCATGCCGTTTGGTTCCTGGAGCCTCGTCATCCCATGATTCTCCGACGACTCGCCGCCGAGTTCTTCGGCACGTATTGCCTCGTCTTCGCGGGGACGGGCGCGATCGTCGTCAACCAGTTGCACGGTGGCGTTGTCACGCACGTCGGCGTGGCGCTCACGTTCGGACTGATCGTGCTGTCGTTGATCTACGCGCTGGGCGACGTGTCGGGCTGCCACATCAACCCCGCCGTGACGATCGGCTTCTGGGCCGCCAGACGGCTTCCGGGCCGCTCGGTCGCGCCCTACGTCGTCAGCCAGTGTGCGGGGGCGATCCTCGCCAGCCTGACCCTGCGGCTCATGTTTCCCAGCGCCGACTCCCTCGGGGGCACGACGCCCGCCGGCGGCGACGGCCAGGCGTTCGTGATGGAGTTCATCCTCACCCTCATGCTCATGGCGGTGGTGCTCGGTGTCTCGAGCGGCGCGAAGGAGACGGGCGCGCTGGCCGGCGTCGCGGTGGGCGGGCTCATCGCGCTGGAGGCGCTCTTCGGGGGACCGGTGAGCGGCGCCTCGATGAACCCGGCCCGTTCACTCGGGCCGGCGCTCGTGTCATTGCACATGAAGAGCCTCTGGATCTACCTCGTGGCGCCTGTGGCCGGCGCGATCGCCGGCGTGCTCGTCGACCGCGTGATTCGCGGGCCTGGCGATCCGCGTCCGCCGGCTGCATGATCGTTCACAAGGCGCCTGAGACCTGCCCCCGGAGACCTGCCCCATGAAGACCGTGCTCTTCGTCTGTGTCGAAAACTCGAACCGCAGCCAGATGGCCGAGGCGTTCGCCCGGATTTACGGCGGCGGCAGCGTCGACGCGGCCAGCGCCGGCTCTCGACCGTCGGGCCGCGTGAACCCCAAGGCGATCGAGGCGATGCGGGAGCTGGACTACGACCTGTCGGCACACGCGTCGAAGGGGCTCGACGCCTTCAACGGCCGGCCGATCGACGTCGCCGTGACGATGGGCTGCGGCGACGAGTGCCCGCTCGTGATCGCCGGGCGGCGGGAAGACTGGAAGATTCCCGACCCACGCGACATGACGCCCGAGCAGTTTCGCGGCGTCCGCGACCTGATCGAACGCAAGGTGAGGGAACTGCTCGCCTCCCTCGACGAGACCGCCTGAGGAGACCACCATGACCGTCCGTGAATTCCGCACGCTGCTCGAGGCCCACCCCGGCCTGAAGATGCACTTCATGCTGCCCGACAAGGCGTTCGTGCCCGCCCACTACCACATCACGGAGGTCGGCCGGGTTCACAAGGACTTCATCGACTGCGGCGGCACGGTGCGGTCGGCCACCTCCTGCGTGCTGCAGATCTGGGTGGCGCACGACGTCGATCACCGGCTCGAGACGACCAAGCTGGCGAAGATCATGGAGGTCGCGCGGCCGCTGCTGCAGTCGGACGACCTGCCGGTCGACGTCGAATACGAGGATGCGGTCGTGTCGCAGTACCCGATCGGCGGCGCGGAGATCACGCCCGGCGGCATCCTCTTCTATCTCGGCACGAAGCACACGGCCTGCCTCGCCCCTGACAGGTGCGGCGTGGGCGGCACCGGCTGCTGCTAGCCGGCCCCCACGCGCAAGGCGTCGTGCCCGCGGCCACACGAGCACGGCTCAAGCCACCTGCGGCGTGGGCAGCGCGTGCTTGGGCAGCTTGTTGCCGGCGGCGTCGGTGGCCGAGCCGCCGTAGCAGAGGCAGGCCTTGACCGGTGCGAGCAGCTCGCCCGTGCCCGCCTCGTCGGCCGTGAAGACGTGGGTGTACGTAAGGCGGTTCGTGCCGCTGCCATTCCGATACTGCGCCAGGAGCGTCGTGCCGCGGAACGTGAACTGCACCTGCGGCAGCGTGCCGTTGACCGGAGTCACGTACATGGCCGCGGCGAACTCGATCACCCAGCTGACCTCCTGCCCCGCGACCGCCGTGAAGGCCGCCGCCTGCGGCCCCTCGAGCCGCGTCGCCGCGTCGCGGGTCGCATCCCACTCGAAGGAGATCGCCACCGAGGCCGAGCCGTTGCCGGCCGCGTCGACCTGGCGGACGAACCAGCGATTCGCGCCCGGCTGCGGCTCGTAGGTGCCCCAGACGGCGGTGGCCGGATTCCAGCCGCCCGCGTCACGGCTGTACTGCACGACACCGCCCTTCTCGCGGCCCGTCACCGTCAACGTCGACGACGACGTGACGCCGTCCGTCACCGACACGCCGGTGTCGTTCGCGAGCGCCACGGTCAGCGGCGCGACGGTGCGGTCAAGCGTGAAGAAGAAGGCCGTGCTCCACCGCTGCGGCCTGCCGTCGGACTCGATCACCCGCGCGTAGATGCGGTGCCGGCCGTCGGCACCAACGTTCTGCGGCACGAACGAATTACCACCCACCATGACCGCCGTCTGCGTCGGCCCCCGATCGACGACGTACTCGAGCCGCTGCCCGCCGGAGAGCACACGGTCGAGCTGGAGCGTCGGATCGTACGTGAGCCGGTCGGTGCGGCTCGCGCCCGTGTCGTTGGCCAGACCGACCGCCACCGCGCAGACCGTTCGCGGCTCCAGCTGTTCGATGGTGAACGGTGTTGCGCGGAGCCGGCGGCGATCACAGTCGAAGTGAAGCATGGGTCTTGATCCAGCCAAGGCGTGCGGCCGCGCGCAGAACCGCCTGCGCCAGATTCCTCCATGGGGAAATATCGGCGAGACGCGGGCGGCGGGGCCGCAGGACCGAGGCAGCCCGAAAAGACACCGCAGCCTGCGCAGGCACTGTCCTCCCAGCCCGCCACCACCACATAATCCAGCTCGTCATCATCCAGGCCATAATCCTGGCCGTCCGTGAATCCTGACCGTCCGCGAATCCTGACCGTCCGCGAATCCTGGCCGGTCGCGGACCGCACGCAGGACTGGCTGCATTCCTTTCCCACCGAGCTGCTCGCCGTGTCGCGCTCCCCTTCCTCCATAGCGGCACCGCTGTTCGAGCTCGATCGCGTGGGGTTTGCCCGCTCGGGCCGCGACATCCTGGCCGACATCGACTGGCGGATCGACGCCGGCGAGCGGTGGGCGGTGCTCGGCCCCAATGGCTGCGGCAAGTCGACGCTGCTCAAGCTCGCCATCGGCATGCTCTGGCCCACGTCGGGCACGATCCGCCGCGAGGGCGAGGAATACCTCGACCTGCCCGCCTTCCGGAGCCGGATCGGCTGGATCACCGACGCGGTCGCGGGCCTGATTCCCGCCGACGAGCCCGCCCGCGACACCGTGCTGTCGGGCAAGTTCGGCCAGCTGGGCCTGCAGCTCTTTCACGGCATGTCGCTCTCGGTCGCCGACCACGAAGCCGCCAACGAGACGCTCGAGCGGCTCGGCTGCGGTCCGCTGGCCGACCGGCCGTTCGGCGTGCTCTCGCAGGGGGAGCGCCGCAAGGTGCTCGTCGCCCGCGCGCTCTTCGCCCAGCCACTCTGCCTGATCCTCGACGAGCCGTGCGACGGAATGGATCCCGGCGGCCGCGAACGGTTCCTCGCCTGGCTCGGTGGCTGCCTGCGGCGGGATGGCGGCCCAGCCACCATCCTCGTCACGCACCACATGGAGGAGATTGTGCCGGAGTTCACCCACACGCTCGTGCTGCGAAACGGACGCGTGCTGGCCCGCGGTCGCACCGGCGACGTGCTCGTGCGGGAAACGCTCGAACCGCTCTACGAGGCGCGGCTCGACCGGCTGGAGCGGTCGGGCGGCAGAGTCTGGCCGATCTGGGCCGGCGGCTGACCGGCCGGCAGATGCAGTCGGACAGCATCACGGTGCGAGCACGATGATGCGGGCGGTGGGATGCACCATGTGGCCGTCGGGACAGCTGCGGAACGTGAGATAGAGCCGGTCCCTGAACCGGCAGAGGTCGGTGAAGGCGTCGTGCTCGCCATTGTGGAACGCGCGGCGGATGCCGCTGACGCGAACCTCCGGAAGCTTTGCCGGCGATCCGGCCGCGAAAGCGGAGATGCCGACGAGCAGCAGGGATATGGCCGACAGGCATGGGATCGATCGCATCGCATCTCTCCTCAGATTCCGGAGCGGTCTCGGCCTGCCGGCCGGTCGTACGTCAGCGGCCGGCTGCGGCGGCCGGCTCCCGCGTGACGGCGAACGCCTGCGGGTCGGTGAGCACGAACATGTGGCCGTGGTCGCTCGTCACGATCACCGCCGTGTCGTTCCAGCCCCCGTGCCGCTCGATCCACTTCACCACCGCCTGAAACGCGGCGTCGCCGCTCTTCACGGCGCCAATCGCGGTGTCGATGTTGTTGGCGTGGGAGCCCCAGTCGACGTCGCCCGCCTCCACCATCAGCCAGAACGGCCCGCGGCTCTCGAGCACGTCGAGCGCCGTGCGTGTCATGTCGGCCAGCGTCGGATTCTCGGCGACGTCCGCCTCGCTGTAGCTGATCGAGGCGCCATACTTCTTCCGCAGCAGGTCGTCGGTCTCCGGCGGCCGGCCGGCGGCCGGATCGAAGTCGCCGTTGGCGGTCTGGTAGGGGAGGTTGCCCTCCTTGGTGCCGAAGTAGCCGAAGAGCCGCAATTTCCGCGTGACGGCGTCGCGGCCCGCCGCGGCAAGGATCTCATCGCCCCGCCTGCCAGCCGTCCGTTGCACCACGCGGTAGCGGCCGCCCTGCGCGACGTCGATCGCGGCGATGTCGGCGTCGGCCACGTACTTGTTGCCGGGCATGAAGTTGCCCCCCTGATCCTTCTCCCCCTGCACCTCCACGCCGTGGCCGCAGCCGACGAGCACGTCGAGGCCCGGCAGCGGCTCGCCGCGATGGGAGATCGACCGCAGGCCGAGCATGTCGCGCGAGATGTCCTGGTAGTCGTCTCGGCTGACGTTGTTGGCATAGGCGCAGGCCGGCGTGGCGTGCGACACCGGCACGCTCGTCACGGCCCCCACGGCCCAGCCCCGTGCCTGGAGCATGCGGGCGATCGGCTCGATCTGGCCGCCATCCACGTCGACATTGATCCCGTCGTTGTAGGTCTTGCGGCCGCCGCACAGCGACGTCGCCGACGCGGCCGAGTCGGTCACCACGTGCGGCCGCTCCCGGTCGCGGCCGATCAGATAGCGCAGGTCGGCCCGTTCGTCCCAGGCCGTCGCCCCTCCGCGGGCCACGTCGTAGCCGCCCGGAGTCTTACCCCCGGGGTTGAGCACCGCCTGGGCGTCGACGTCGACGCTCGTGCCGCTGTTGGCGGCGCTGGTGACGCAGAGGCCGAAGTCGGTCGTCGTGCCGCGGTAGTCCTGGAACGCGAAACCGGTGCCGCGTCCCTCGGCATACTCCACCCGGCCCCGCGCCGCGATCGCCGCCGTCCGCGTGGTGTGCCAGTCCATGCCGTCGAAGACGACGAGGATGATCCGCTTCTTCCCCGCCTCGACCGCCATCCGCTGCAGCCGATAGACGTCGGTCTGGTCGAAGTAGTCGGCCTGCGGGTTGAGCGTATGCTCTGGCAGAAAGCCATAGATCTCGCGCAGCCGCGACTCGTCGCGATAGACGCTCTTCGGGCCGGCGACGGCCTCGAGCGTCATGCCGAACGAATAGACCGGAATGAGCCGATTGGAATGGTTCGACCACGAGACGTACCTGCCCGGCGTGTCGCCCCAGTAGCCCCAGGGGGCCTCGCCGGTCGCTTCCGCCGCGGCCTGCATGTCGCGAATGGGATCGGGCGCGGGGACGTCCGCGGCCTGGGCCGTGGCCGACAGCACCATCGTCGCTACCGCCACCACCGTGGAGGCGGCACGTTTACCGTTGCTGCTCGTACCATTTCTCATATGCGAGTCCTGTGATCGTGAAAGCTTCCGTCACGTGCAATGCGGGGCCCAGACGACGCCGGACGTCGGTGGCCTGGGCTGCCAAGGTCGCCCATTCTGGGTAGGGCTCGCTGCCCTGCATCGCCCGCAGGCCCGGAATCTCCACCTGCCGGCCGGCCGGCGTGAGCACCTGATCGACGGGCGTGACCGCTCGCCCGTCGGCCACGCCGCCACGGCCCGGCGACGACGCGATGCAGCCAATCCAGGCGGCCAGCCCCACGCACGCCAGCTTCCATCCGTCCTTGCATCCGTCCATGCGTCCACCCGCCTGCACGACCGCTGTCGCACTCCGATGTCGCACTCCGATGTCGAACTCCAGGATCGCGAAGTATACGATGGCGTGCGGCGTGCGGCGCGGGGGGCATGACGACCATGTCCACGATCCTGTCCCCAATCCTTTCTTCTCCGCAGGCCTTTCTCCGAGGAGCCATCGCGATGCAGACCCACCCGCGTTCTACCAGGGCGATCCCCGCCGCCATGCAACGGCGGTCGTTTCTGCGCGGCATCGGCACGGCGGCCGGAGCCGCGGCGATGGCCGGCCTCACCGACATCGGCCGCGCGGAGGATCCGAATCGCAAACTCCGTGTGGCGGTGGCGGGTCTCGGCCGTGGCATGGGGCACGTCCAGGCGATCCTCAAGGTGGCCGACGCGGAGATCGCCTACCTCGCGGAGGTGGATCCGCAGCGGCTCGCCCTGGGCATGAAGAGCGTCGAAGGCAAGCAGGACGCCGAGTGCAAGGCCGTGAAGGACTTTCGCTCCGCGCTCGACGACACGTCGCTCGACGCCGTGTTCATCGCGCTGCCGAACTTCTGGCACACGCCGGCGGCGCTCCTGGCGATGCAGGCGGGCAAGCACGTCTATGTCGAGAAACCGGCGAGCCAGAACCCGCGCGAGGCGGAGATGATCGTCGCGGCGACGCAGAAGTACGCCCGTGTCGTCCAGATGGGCAACCAGCGGCGGACCTGGATGAAGGACGCGATCACGGCCCTGCACTCGGGTGCGATCGGCACGGTGCGGTTCGGCCGCGGCTTCTACTACAACACCCGCGGAAGCGTGCCGGCCAAGAACCGCGTGCCGCCCGCCGACCTGGATCTCAACCTCTGGCAGGGTCCGGTGCCGGACGACCCGAAACATTCGCCGGCGGACCTCGCCCACTACGACTGGCACTGGTTCTGGCACTGGGGCAACGGCGAGCTGGGCAACAACGGCGTCCATCACCTCGACGTGCTGCGGTGGGGCCTGCGGGTCGACCATCCGCTCCGCACGTCCTACACGGGGGGCCGGTACTGGTTCAACGACCAGCAGGAGACCCCCGACACCGCCACCGCGGCCTATGACTTCGGCCACGTCGGCTGCGAGTGGGTGCAGAGCAGCTGCATGCCGCGGGCCGCGGAGAAGCCGGCGGCGGAGGTCGTGTTCTACGGCGACGACGGCACGATGGCGATCAGCCGCGACTCCTGGAAGGTCTTCGACCCGAAGGGCGTGGAGAAGTCCGACGGGAAGAGCAGCGTCGAGGGGAGCGACCTGCCGCACGTGGCCAACTTCCTGGAGGCGGTCCGCGGCCGGGCGGCGCTCAACAGCCCGATCACGGAGGGGCAGAAGAGCACGATGCTGTGCCACCTCGGCAACATCGCCTACCGCACGAACACGGTCGTGCGGTGCGACACGAAGTCCGGCGCGGTGATCGACAACCCGCAGGCCATGGCCCTGTGGGGCCGCGAATCGTACCGACCCGGCTGGGACGTGCGGGTGTAGGTGACGGGCAGCACGGCTGGACCGGTCACCGGCCGTAGATGACAATCATGCGCGGGCGCCGCGCCCGATTCCTTCCTTCGCCTTCGTGGGGCCGCAGATGCGCTTTGCCGTGGCATGCCGCGTGCCGTCGCTCGTCGCCCCGCTCGTCGCCTCGCTCGTCGCCTCGCTCGTCGCCTCGCTCGTGGCGCTCACGTGCGCCGTGGCCGCCGAGCCGCGGCGGTCGGTCGAGGAGCTCGCCCGCGATCTCCGCCGCTCCGTCGTCACGATCCGCTACAGCGGCCGCGGCGACGGAGACAAGGGGCTCGGTACCGGATTCGTCGTCGCCGCCGACGGCCTCGTCGCCACCAACCTCCACGTGATCGGCGAGGCCCGGCCGATCACCGTGGAGCTCGACGGCGGCACGAAGCACGACGTCGTCGCCGTGCACGCCTCCGACCGTGCGTCGGACCTCGCCATCGTCCGCATCGACGCCCGCGACCTTGTGCCGCTCGCGCTCGGCGACCCCGCCACGCTCGCCGACGGCAGCGAGGTGGTGGCGATCGGCAACCCGCACGGCCTGGAGAAGAGCATCGTCGCCGGCCGCGTGTCGGGCCGCAGGGATGTGGACGGGCTCGACATGATCCAGCTGGCGATCCCGATCGAGCCGGGCAACAGCGGCGGGCCGCTCGTCGACCTCGCGGGCCGGGTGCAGGGGGTGATGACGATGAAGTCCCTCGTCACGCCGAACCTCGGCTTCGCCGTGGCCGCCGACCGGCTGCGTCTGCTCCTCGACAGGCCCAACCCCGTCACGATGGACCGCTGGCTCACGATCGGCGCGATCGACGCAAAGGAATGGACGCTGATCGGTGGGGCGCGGTGGCGGCAGCGGGCCGGGCAGATCTCCGTGAGCGGCGCGGGCCGCGGGTTCGGCGGCCGGTCGCTCTGCCTCTCCGTCGAGGAGCCGCCCGCCCCGACCTGCGAGGTCGCGGTGCGGGTGAAGCTCGACGACGAGGCCGGCGCCGCGGGGCTCGCCTTCGCGGCCGACGGCGGCGACCGCCACTACGGCTTCTATCCCAGCGGCGGCAAGCTGCGGTTCACCCGTTTCAACGGCGCCGACGTCTTCTCCTGGACGGTGCTCGGCGAGAAGCAGGTTCCGGAATACCGCCCCGGGGAATGGAACCACCTCCGCGTCCGCCACGAGCCGGGGAAAATTCTCTGCTACGTCAATGACGCCCTGGTCTTCGATTCGGCCGACGACGGGCTGCAGGGCGGCCGCGTGGGACTCGTGAAGTTCCGCGAGACGCAGGCGGAGTTTCGCGGATTCACCCGGGGAATCGACCTGCCGCGGGCCATGCCCGCCGACGACCTCGTCGACCGCGTCGCCGCCATCGCCCGCGATCTGCCCGCCTCCGGCATGCCGCCCGCCGAGATCGTCGGCCGGCTGTTGCCCGAGGGGCCGGCCGCGAGCCTCGCCCTCGAGGCCCGCGCGGCCGCGCTCGAGCGCGAGGCGGCGCGGGTCCGCGGGCTGGCCGCTGCGGTCGACGACCGCCGGGCACTCGACGCCTTCGCCGCAGCCGTGACGGGGGACGAGGCCGCGATCGACCTCTTCCGCGCCGCCCTGCTCGTGTCGAAGCTCGACAACCCCGATCTCGACGTCGACGCCTCCTGCAAGGAGCTCGACCGGCTCGCCGCCGACGTCGCGGCACGGCTGCCCCCCGATGCCGACGCGGCCGCGACGCTCGCGATGCTCAACCGCGTGCTCTTCGACGAACTCGGTTTCCACGGCAGCCGCGGCGACTACTACAACCGGTCCAACAGCTACGTCAACGAGGTGCTCGACGACCGCGAGGGCATCCCGATCAGCCTCGCCGTCGTCTACATGGAGCTGGCGCGGCGGCTGGGCCTCACGGTGCGCGGCATCGGATTTCCCGGGCACTTCCTCGTGCGGCACGATCCGGCCGGGGGCGAGCCGCACTACCTCGACGTCTTCGACAGGGCGAGGCCGCTCTCCCGCGACGATCTCGTGCAGCTCATGCGGCGCGGCTCGGACCGGCCGCTCACCGACGCGCACCTGGCCGTCGTGGGCCCGCGGGCGATCCTCGCGCGGATGCTCCGCAACCTGGAGAACCTGGCCGAAGGGGATCGTGAGGCGGACGACATGCTCCGCTACCTCGACGCGATCCTCGTCGTCGAGCCCGACTCGGTCCGCGACCGCGTGCTGCGGATGGCGACCGCCCACCGACTCGGCCACCGCGAGACGGCCCTGGCAGACGCCCGCTGGCTCCTGGACCATCAGCCCGAGGACATCGACCTCGACCAGGTCCGCCGGCTCGTGGACGTGCTCGAGCACGACAAAAAGTAGCAGGCCCCCTCGCCGGGCATCGTCGTGCCCGGTTCGATCCCGACGATGTCTCCCGCCGCAACGCCAACGTCGCGTTCGCGCAGGGCTCGATGGTGAGCGGCGTATTCATGCCGAATGAGGGGAGGGGTTGCCCACGCCCCGGGAGCCGGCCTTGGCGGCCAGCGGAGGCAGGATGCCGGAGCGCAGCCGGCACGGAGTGAGCGCAGGACATGATGTCCGCAGCGAACGTCCGGCGATGGGGCGTGGGCAGCCCCGGCCCATACCAGTTGACGGTTCCTCGCAAAGCGTCTCGTCGCTTCACTTGCCAACCCGGTACAGCGCCGACTCGGTGCGGATCAGGAACGCCCCGCCGTCGACCGCGTAGGAGGCGAACGTCCGCTCCCCGCCGCCGATCTGGTTGCGGACCACCTCCTCGAACGCCTTGCCGGCCTTCACGACGACCGTCTCGCCCGCCTCGCTCTGGAAGTAGACCAGGCCGCCGGCGTGTGTCGGCGACGCGGAGTAGTTGCCCCCGAGACGCTGCCGCCAGTGCTCGGCGCCGGTGCGGGCGTCGACGCAGGTCGCGATGCCGCTGTCGGAGACGCAGTAGACCTCGTCGCCCACACAGAGCACCGAGGGCGTGTTGGGCGCGGCACGATCCATCCGCCAGCGGACGTGCGTGTCGGTCACGTTGCCGCTGCCGCCGGGATCGATCGCATGGACGACCGGCTTGTCGTAGCCCGAGCCGAGGAAGAGCAGGCCCGCGCCGTAGACGGGCCGCGGCACCACCGAGTAGCCGCCCGGATAGTCGACCCGCCAGATCGTTTCGCCGGTCTGCGGGTCGTAGGCGAAGACGGCGTCGCTGCCCGGGCAGACGACCTGCCGGCGGCCGCCGACGGTGATCACGGCCGGAGTCGCGAACGAGAAGCCCTTCTTCGGCGTCGTCTCCCGGTCCTTCTTCCAGCGGATGTCGCCGCTGGCCGCGTCGAGCCCCACGACGTACTGCACGTCGCTGCCGTCGCAGCAGATGACGAGCGTGCCTCCCGCCAGCGCCGGCGAGCCGCCGGTGCCGTGCGTCGGCTCGTACTCGAGCTGGCGTTGCCACACGACGTCGCCCTCGAGCGTGGTGCAGGCGGTGCCGTGGGGACCGAAGTGCACGAGGACCCGCTCGCCGTCGACGATCGGCGTCGGGCTCGCGTGGCTGTTCTTTTTGTGCATCCGGACACTGCCGGGCGTCGTGAAGAGCTGCTTGTTCCACCGCATCGCGCCGGTGGCGGCGTCGAGGCAGACCAGCCGCAGCGACACCTCGTCGCCCGTCTGCGTCGCCGTCGTGAGATAGACGCGGCCTCGGCTCACGACCGGTGATGACCAGCCGAGCCCCTCGACCGGTGTCTTCCAGACGACGTTCTCCGTCTCGCTCCAGCGGACGGGCAGGCCGTCGGGCGCGTGCCCGGCGCCCCCCGGACCGCGGAACTCGGTCCACTCGCCGGCCCGCGCCGCCACTCCCGGTGCGAGCAGCAGCCCGACGACCGACAGCGACCACACGAAGGCCTTCGACGTGGTGCGGATGGCCGCGTGCCACCCTGCGGTGCTCGATCGATTTCCCTGCATGACGACCTCCTGGCGAGTGCGACTGCCACCCCGCCTCGACGAGGACGGTTTCCTGCTGCCGTGACCTGCTCCGCCCCGCGGCGCACATCATCGCACGACGACGGCCGGCCGACACATTGAACCGTCCGTCCACGCTCCCGTACAATCCGCACCGGGGTCGGATGCCTGCCTGCGGCGCGTGACCGGAGTCTCGCGATTCTGCTGTCGTGTGGGGTGCGGGCAGGACCGACCACTGGAGGTGCCATGGCCGCTCCCGGGATCTCCTCCATGCGCCGGACGGCCTTTACGCTCGTCGAGCTCCTGGTCGTGATCGCGATCATCGGCACGCTCGTGGGCCTGCTCCTGCCCGCGGTGCAGTCGGCCCGCGAGGCCGCCCGCCGGATGCAGTGCCAGAGCCATCTTCGGCAGCTCGCGCTCGCCGCGATCAACTTCGAGCAGGCGAAGAACCATTTTCCAGCGGCCTACCGGCATGCCGGCGGCTACCGGGTGGTGGACGAGGAGGACGACACCCTCGACCCCAACCGGATGGAGGAGCTGGCCTTCCTCGGGCCGACGTGGGTCGTCGCCATCCTGCCGTTCGCCGAGGAGGTTCAGGTGCACGACAGCGTCGATCCACGGAAGCCAATGGCCGACCCTGCGAACAGGCGGGCCCGATCCGCGCGGCTGCCGTTCATCCGCTGCCCCACCGACACCTTCACGGACGTGCCCTTCGACGGCACGCTGGTGACCTCGTCGGTGTCGCTGGGCGAGGACTGGGCGCGGGGGACGTACGGCGCCAACGGCTCTCTCGGATTCGCCAACTACACGCTCTCCGAGTCGGCGGGCGACCGTCGCGATCCCCTCTGGCATCGCTGGCCCGGCGTGATGGGGGGCAACACCTCGCTGCGCCACAGCCGCGTCACCGACGGCACGAGCAAGACCGTCATGCTCGCGGAACTACGGGCCGGCATCTCCGCGGCCGATCCCCGCGGCGTCTGGGCGCTCGGCAAGGGGTCGTCGTCGCTGTGGGCACACGGCGGCGTGCTCGGCGACGACCCCGGCCCCAACTGCCTCGACCCCGCTGCGGATGACATCTACACGGGACCGGAGCTGACCGCCGCGATGGGCACGGGACGGCTCGTCGACGCCGCCATGCCCGTCAGTGAGACCTCGTGGCCGAACCACCAACAGACGGCCCGCAGCATGCACTCCAGCGGCGTCTACGTGGCGCTCGTGGACGGCTCGGTGCACTGGATCAGCGACTTCGTCCAGATCACGCCGAGCGTCCCAGAGAACCTCTCGGTGTGGGACCGGCTCATGGTGTCGAACGACGGGCAGACGGTCGACGGAAACCAATACTGACGCGGCCCACATCACGGACGCGAAGTCTCCCCATGACGCACCTCCGGCCGCAGCCGACGCACGGTCTCCGTCTCGCTGCCGCATGCCGCGTCGTGCTCGGCGTCCAGATCGCCATGGGACTCGTCGCGTCGGCCGGATGCGGCCCCCGCGACCCCTTCCGCTACGTGCGGGTCTCCGGTGACGTCCGCCACAGCGACGGCCAGCGGATCGACTGCCAGAGCCTGCGGCTCTCCTTCACGCCGCTCGGGCCGCCGCGTGATCCCCGCACCCATCCGCGGCCGGGCACCGCCACGGTCGACGTGCGCACCGGGCAGTTCACCTCGGCCACCACACGGAAGACGGGCGACGGCCTGGTGCGCGGCCGGCACAAGGTGGCGCTGCGCACCACGGAAGGGGGTCCCCTGCCGATCGATGTCGTCGGCCCCGAGTACGCCACTGCCGCGACGACGCCGCTGGAGATCGACACCAACTCCCTGCCGCTGCAGATCAGGGTCCCGCGACCAATTGTCGTCGCCGTCCGCGGCGAGTTCGTCCGCGAGGACGGGTCGCCGCTCCTCGTGCCGGATGCGGTCTGCGGATTCTTCGTTCCCGCCGCCGACGCACGTTCACGAGACTTCCGCGAAATAGGCACGGCTGTCGTCGCTGGCGACACGGGCCGCTTTACCGCGGTGTCCCGGGGTGACGACGCGGGCAACGGCCTGTTCGCAGGCACGTACCGGGTGACGATCCGTGCCGCCGGCGGCCAGCCGCTGCCGGCGACGGCCGTGCCGGAGAAGTACGCCGACCCGCGGACGACCCCCCTCACGATCGACACGGCGGCGTCACCTGTGACGCTCACGATTCCGAAGCCGTGAACCGCACGAGCGATCTGATTCACAGATCTGGATGAACGGGATCGATCCGTTCCAGATGTCAGCCGACCGCGGTGAACAACTCCCGTACGGCCGGCTTCGTCACCTTCCCCAGGGCATTGTGCGGCAGCTTCCCCACGACCAGCCACCGCCGCGGCGTCTTGTAGGGCGACATCCGCTCCTTGGCCCACGCGCCGAGCGTTGCGGCGTCGAGAACAGCGGCCCCGCGCGGCACCACCGCCGCGGCCACCACCTCGCCCCAGGTTCCGTCGGCCAGTCCCACGACGGCGCACTCCGCCACGTCGGGGTGGTCGAGCAGCACCGCCTCGATCTCCAGCGCGCTGAGCTTGTAGCCGCCGCTCTTGATGATGTCGACGCTCGAACGGCCAAGGATGCGATAGAAGCCTTTCTCGACCACGGCGACGTCGCCGGTGCGGAACCAGCCGTCGGTGTACGACTTCGCGGTGACGTCGGGGGCGTTCCAATACTCGCGAAACACGGCAGGCCCGCGGACCTGGATCTCGCCCGGCACGCCCTCCTCGGTCACGATGCCCCCCTGCTCAGCCACCAGCCGCACGTCGACGCCCGGCAGCGGCACGCCGACGAAGCCCGCCCGCCGCGGCCCGTCGTAGGGATTCGACAGCGCCATGCCGATCTCCGTCATGCCGTAGCGTTCGAGCAGCTCCTGGCCGGTGCGCTCGGCCCACCTTGCGTGCACGCTCGCCGGCAGGCCGGCCGATCCCGACACCATCAGCCGCATCCGTGCAAAGCCGCGGATCACCGCCTGCCGCCGCTCCTCCGGCAGCGCTTCGATGGTTTCGATCAGCTTCACGTAGATCGTCGGCACCGCCATGAAGAGCGTGTAGGCGTCGGCGGCGACGCGGTCGAGGACACGGTCGACGTCGAACGCGGAAAACGCCTCGATCGCCGCGCCCGACCAGAGCGCGCAGGCCTGGATGTTGACCGCCGCGTGGACGTGGTGCAGCGGGAGGAAGAGCGGGATGCGGTCCGCAGCCGACCACCGCCATGCCTCCGTGAGCGATTCGATCTGCGCCCGGATCGTGGCATGGGTGTGCACCACACCCTTCGGCTTGCTCGTCGTGCCGCTTGTGTAGAGCATCAGCGCGCGGCGGTCCGGTTCGACCACGGGCATGCCCGTGGCATCGCCATCAATCGCGCCGTCGGCGCCGGCCTGTGCTTCCTCGATTGTCACGACCTGCGCACCCGCGTCCGCCGCGGCGGGCCGCAGCCGGTCGGCCGCCGCCGCGGTCGTGACGATCGCGGCCGCACCCGAGTCGGCCAGCGCATGCGCGAGTTCCGCGGGCGTCGCCGCCAGTCCCAGTGGCACCGCGACGCCACCGGCACGCCAGATGCCCCACAGCGCCGCCACATGGGCCGGACCAGCCGGCACGAGGAGCGCGACGCGGGCCTCTTCAAGATCGCGGCGGCCGCCCGGAAGCCTCCTGGCAACGGCGGCCGACTGCGCCACGAGCTCGCGGTAGGTGTGACGGCCGCCGTCGGCCTCGATCGCCACGGCGTCGCCATGGGCGACGGCACGTTCGATGACGGGAAGCTGCTGTTGCATCGCCGCGATTCCTGCGTCGTCCTACCCACCGCTAGCCCACGATCGACCTGATCACGAAGAACGCCAGCGACGGCCCGATCAGGCAGCCGAGTCCGGTGAAGAACGTCGCTGTCATGGCGCCGTAGGGCACGAGCCGCTCGTCGGTGGCGGCCAGGCCGCCGGCCACGCCGCTGGTCGTGCCGAGCAGGCCGCCGAAGATCATCGCCGACCGCGGGTTGTCGAGGCCGATGGACGGCGCCACCCACGGCGTGAGCGTCATGCAGAGCACCGCCTTGACCAGTCCCGCCGCGACGCTCAGCGCCACGACCTCGCTCGACGCGCCCAGCGCCGCCCCCGTGACCGGGCCGACGATGAACGTCGCCGCGCCGCCGCCGAGCGTCGTGAGGCTGACCGCGTCACGGTACCCGAAGGCCCAGCCGACCATCGCGCCGACGACAAACGACACGAAGAGGCCGAGCGCCAGCGACACAGCCCCCGCGAGGCCCGTGTTGCGAAACACCTCGAGCCGCACCCCGAACGCCGTCGCCACGATCGCCAGGTCGCGGATCATCGATCCGCCGAGCACGCCTAGCCCCGAGAGCCATTCGATGTCGGCGAGCCCCTGCTTGCCGCCCGTGGCCTGGCCGCCGAGGTACGCCAGCACGAGGCCGACGAAGATCGCGATCGCCGACCCATGCACGCGGCCCGCGGTGAGCCGGCGCGACGCCCAGTTCGAGGCCGCCATCACCGCTCCCACGACGGCCAGCGCCGTGATCAGCGGGTAGCCGGAGAAGACCGGGTCGACCGCCTCGGCGAACCGTTTCCAAAGCTCGCTCACGCCCGCCTCCGATCAGCGACGGGACGGTCGCCGTGGCCGGCCCCGTTCGAGTCGGTGCCGCAGGCGTCGTCGTCACGGCCGAGCCGGTTGACCAGAGGCACGAGCAGCATGCAGGCGATCGTCGCGCCTGCGCCGGCGAGCAGGGCGGCCGGCCCGCCGGTCACGGCCGCCCGCACGTTCTGACTGGCCGCGAGCGCCACGGCCACCGGCACGTAGATCGCGCTCCAGAAGAGAATGCCCGACTGCGTGGCGGAGTCGAGAGGGGCGGCGTGCGAAATGCGGTCGGTGATCAGGATGAGCAGGAGCATCGCGATCCCGACGCCGCCCACGTTGGCATCGATGCCGCACGCCAGGCCGAGGAACCGCCCGGCGAGCAGCCCGCAGACGAGCGAGAATGCCAGGATCGCCGATCCGTAGATCGCCATGCCGCCCGCCCTGCCTTCCACGCCCGTGCCGCACCACCCTCCAGGATGGCTGCGGCCCGAACCGCGCCGCCGGGCGGTCAGAATAGCAGACCGCAGGGCATGGAGAGATCGGCGTGCAGGCTATATACAGAGCCCGCTTGAGAGCCCAATCCCCGGCCTGCCAGAGAGGCTTCGCGGCGCGGCCGAGCCCCGCGGCGACGGGGCCGATGTCGTTGTCGCCGGCAACATTCCCTCTCCTCGACCGTTCAATGCCGGCCGTTCTGCGTCTGCACCCTCATTGGAGTGGCCCTGCCATGCATGTCCGTGTCTGTCTGTTCGTCATCGCGTCTCTCGCCATGATCCCCGGTGGCACCGCCGCCCGGGCCGACGAGGCCGGTCTGCGGATCCGGTTCGGACTCACGGACCAGCAGCCGACCGACTGGAGCGGCACCGTCGAGGTCTCGCCGGGCACGGTCACGCACATCGGCGGCTGGCGGTTCGCCAAGGGCGACTCGATCGACGGCGTGAAGGGCTGGACGACGAAGACCCGCCCACTCGCCCAGCAGGGCCGCGGCAACAACGCCAAGCGGGCGGCGCAGCGTGCCGCCGGCCGCAAGGGGGAGGGGCCGCAGAAGCCGGCCGACAACGGCGTCGTGATCAGCATGACCGGCGTGACCGACGCGTCGCGACTGACGGTCCGCACGAAGCAGGGAGAGTTTTCCGTCGCGCTCGGAGAGCTCGCCTACGGACAAATCGAAAACCGGCTCGACGGCGCCGTCGAGGTGGAGCGGTCCGCGGCGGCCGCGCCGCTGACGAGCCAGCGGACCGACGAGGACTATCCGGCGGTCGCCGTCTCTCCCGACGGCACGACCCACGTCGCCTACGTCGAATTCACGCACGGCGACCGCTCGGCCTACCAGCAGCTCGAATCGCCGGATGGCGCAGGCTCCAACGCCAACAACGGCCGTGGCTGGAAAGCCGTGCCCGGCGACATGCAGTTTCTCGCCGGGGCGGTCGGTGGCGACAGGGTGATGCTCCGTTCGGGCGGCCCGCAGGGCTGGGGCGAGCCCGTCGAGATCAGCCCCGGAGGCGGCGACGTCTACAAGTGCGGCGTCGCGGTCGACGGCCGCGGCACGGTGTGGGTGGTCTGGTCACAGAACGTCCGCTATCCGGCGACCGATGCGAACTTCGAGATCCTGGCACGGCCGGTCGTGGCGGGCCGGCCCGGTGAGCCGGTCACGATCTCCACGCATCCCGGCAGCGACGTACATCCCGCCGTCGCGACGACCGCCGACGGCCGCGTCTGGTGCGCGTGGCAGGGAGTCCGCGACGGCGCATTCCGCATTCTCGAGCGGCACCAGGCTTCCGACGGTTCGTGGACGGCCGAGCGGGCGGTGAGCACGCAGTCGCGGAACTGCTGGACGCCCGCCATCGCGGCCGCGCCCGGCGGCGGCGCGACGATCGCCTGGGACACCTACGAGAAGGGCGATTACGACGTCTGGATGCGGGAGTTTGCCGCCGACGGCACGGCAGCGGCGGGGCTCGCGGTCGCCGACACGGCCGACTACGAGGCCCGGCCCGCGCTCACCTACGACCGCGATGGCGGCCTCTGGATCGCCTACGAGATGGGCAGCCCCTCCTGGGGCAAGGACTCCGGCCCCTACGACAACGGCGGCAACCCACTCTACAAGGGGCGGCAGATCGGGCTCATCGTGCGCACGGGCGGCACCTGGATGCAGCCCGCGCAGAGCCACCTGGCGGCGCTGCCTCATCCGACCGTCCGCCGCGGCGTGAAGAACCAGCGGGTCGCGCCGGTGGAGCCGGGCGGCGAGTCGCCCGAGCAGGAGCGGGCCGCCGAGCTGCAGCGAAATCTCGCCTACAACAACCTCGCCCGGATCACGTGCGACAAGGCGGGCAAGATCTGGCTCCTCTGCCGCAGCCGGCAGAACGACTTCCGCTTCCCGCTCGTCGGCTCGCTCTGGCTCAGCTGGGCCGTCGTCTACGACGGCAGCTCGTGGACCGGCCCGATCCTGATCCCGAACTCCGACAATCTTCTCTACAACACGCCCGGCGCGGCGGCGTTGCCCGCGGGCGGCATCGTGGTGGCGCATTCGAGCGACCACCGCCAGGATCGGTTTGGTCTGCTCGATGATTCCGTGCCTGCCATCGGCGGGGCGAATGATCCCTTCGACAACGATGTGTTCGTCACCTGGCTCGAGTCGGCGGCCCCTGCGAACGGCATGCGGCTCGAGCCCGCGCAGTATCCGCCGAAAAACGTCGCAGAGACGGCGGCGAACACGCTCGCGGAGCGGGCCGACGTCGACCGCTGCCGCAGCCAGACGATCGCCGTCAACGGACAGACGCTGCGGCTCATTCGCGGCGAGTATCACCGCCACACCGAGATCAGCAGCGACGGCGGCAACGACGGGCCGCTTGAGGACATGTGGCGCTACGCCCTCGACGTGGCGCAGATGGACTGGCTCGGCTCGGGCGACCACGACAACGGCGGCGGCCGCGAATACACCTGGTGGCTCACGCAGAAGACGACCGACGCCTTCCGCATCCCCGGCCGGTTCGAGCCCCCCTTCACCTACGAGCGGAGCGTGGCCTACCCCGAAGGGCACCGCAACGTGATGTTCGCCCAGCGCGGCGTCCGCACACTGCCGCGGCTGCCGAAGATGGACCGCGACTCGACGGGCTCCGCCCCCGACACACAGATGCTCTACAAATATCTGCACCACTTCAAGGGCGTCTGCGCGGTGCACACGAGCGCCACGAGCATGGGCACCGACTGGCGCGACAACGATCCCGTGGTCGAGCCGATGGTGGAGATCTACCAGGGCGACCGGCAGAACTACGAGCGGCCCGGAGCCCCGCGCTGTCCGACGGCCGACTACTCGATCGGCGGCTGGGAGCCGCTGGGCTTCGTGAACCTCGCGCTCCTGAAGGGCTACAAGCTCTCGTTCCAGTGCTCGAGCGACCATCTCTCGACGCACATCAGCTACGCCAACGTGTACGCCCCGGACCTCTCCCGTGAGTCGCTCGTGCAGGCGATCCGCGAGCGGCACATCTACGGCAGCACCGACAACATCGTCGCCGAATTCTCGGCCGAGGCGGCCGGCCGGCAGTACATGCTCGGCGACGCATTCACGACGTCGCAGCCGCCGAAGATGCTGATCCGCCTGCGGGGCACGGCTCCCTGGGCGAAGGTGACGCTCGTGAAGGACGACGTCGAAATCCCGCTCGCCTGCCAGCCGACGCCCGACTTCGAACAAATCTGGACCGACCCGGCGGCCGTGGCCGGCAAGGAGAGCTACTACTATGTCCGCGGCGAGCAGGCCGACGGCGAACTCGTCTGGGTGTCGCCGATGTGGATCACCTGGTCGCCCACGGCCGCGCCATGAGCCGCGGCCCGCGGTGCGCACATCCGGGCTTTCCATGGCGACGCCCGTGCGGCTGGCTCGCGGCCACATGCCTCGTGCTGGCGGCCCTGACGCCGCAGCGAACGCTGGCCCACAATCCCGACACGAGCTACGCACAGATCGGAATCGCGGCCGACGCCGTCACGGTGAAGCTCACCTACGACGTCACGTCGCTCGTGCGGATGCACGGCGGCCTCGACGCCGATGCCGACGGTCGGCTCGTGCCCGACGAGCTCACCGCGGCGGTACCGGCGATCGCCGCATTCGTGCGCGACCACGTGGCCTGCGAGATCGACGGGAAGCCGGTGCCGCTCGCGGGCCACGCGCCCGCGGTCTGGCCGCCCGATGCCGGGCCGGCGATCGCCGCCGCCGACTACCACGCGCCCACGTCACTGGTGTCGTTCTCATACCGACTGCCGACGCCGCGGCCCGCGGCCGACGTCTGGCTCCAGTTCGAGTGCTTCGACACGCTGGGCCTGCAGCACACGGTGCTCTCGTCGATCGAGCACCGCGGTACGACGCAGGAGCTGCTCTTCACGCCGTTCGAGCCCGACTACCTCTTCGAGACGTCGTGGCCGACCATGCCCCTCCCGCCGGAGACGTCCGCCAGAGCTGGCGCCGAGCCCGCGGCTGTGTCTCGCGAACCCACCACGGCAGGCCGGCGGTCATCCAGTTCCGGGATGCTCTCGCGGCTCTGGCTCTTCTTTCGGCTTGGTGTCGAGCACATTCTGATCGGCTACGACCACATCCTCTTTCTGCTCTCGCTGATCCTGGTGAGCGACTTCCGGTCGCTCGTCAGAATCGTGACGGCTTTTACGGTGGCCCACTCGATCACGCTGGCCATCGCCACGCTTGGCTGGGTCGACCTGCCGGCGTCGCTGGCGGAGACGGCGATCGCGGCGACGATCATCTTCACGGCGTTGGAAAACCTCTGGATCAAGGATGGGGCGGGCCGCTGGAAGCTGACGTTCCTCTTCGGACTCGTCCACGGCTTTGGGTTCGCGGGCGTGCTCCGCGACCTCGCGCTGCCCACCGACGGCTTCCTGCGGGCGCTCCTGGCCTTCAACCTCGGCGTGGAGGCGGGCCAATTGGCGATCGTGACGGCGCTGGCCGTGCCGGCGGCGGCGCTGGCCAGGTCGCATCACGCCCGCGTGATCCGCGGCGGCCTCTCGATCGCGATCGCCCTGGCCGGCCTCGGCTGGCTGCTCGACCGGGCGTGCGGCTTCGCGATCATGCCCTGGTGACGTGGCCGACCCGCCACGGGTTCGAGGTTCGAACCAGCCCGTTCGGTCAGCCCTGCTTCTTCTGAGCGGGCAACAGCGCGTGCGGCACCACCAGCCGGTTTCGCAGCCGCATCGCGAGCAGTTCGCTCTTCAGCGCCTGCCGACGGACCAGCGTGAGCAGGTTCTTGTTTGCGGCGACCATTCGAACGGCCCTTTCATGGGATACACGAGGACCGCACGACCCCCGTTCTTGGATTACGCAGGACGCGGGGGTTTGTTCGCCACCGTGCCGGGCATGCGGGTTTTTCGGCCGGCGACGCCGCAGCGGGCGGCATTCAGGGCCGCCTGACCGGCTCCGCCGGCGCGAACCCCAGGCTGGCCATCCACTCGGCGACCCGGGCGGGCCAGTCGCTCACCGGTCGTCCCGGCTGCCGCCGCATGCCGAAGCCGTGGCCCCCCTTGGCGTAGACGTGCAGGTCGGCCGGAATACCGTGCCGCTTGTACTCGAGGTAGAGCATCGCCGCCTCGATCGGGTTCCGGCCGTCGTCGTGGGCAACGACGAAGAACGCCGGCGGGGCGTCGGCCGGCATGGCAAAGCCCTGACGAAACTTCTTCGGATCGTCCTTGTCGAGAAAGCCCCCGCCGTAGACGAAGACGAGGAAGTCGGGCCCACGCGGGTCGTCGAACTGCGGATCCTGAGGGTAGGTGCGGTCGCCGCGGTCCCAGGCGGCGTGGCCGGCGAGGTTGGCGCCGGCGGAGAAGCCGAGGATCCCGACCCGCCCGGGATCGATGCCCCACTCCTCAGCCCGGTGGCGGACGATGCCCAGGGCCCGCTGTGCGTCCTGCACCGGCAGCGTGAAGTGCTCCGGCTCGTCCCGGGTCGGCGTGCGGTACTTCAGCAGCACCGCCGTCACGCCAATCGAGTTGAGCCACTCGCAGACCTGCGTGCCCTCGTGCTGCCACGAGAGAAACATGAAGCCTCCCCCCGGTGCCACGATGACGGCGGGGCTGCCAGGCTGCCCGGACGGAGAGACGGTGATTGTCGGGTCGGTGACGTCGGTGACCCGGTTCGGCTGCGGTCCGCCGAGCGATGTGAAGAGCTTCCCGGTCACCTCCGACATCGGCCGCATCGCCGAGGGCGGGCCGTCGGGCCAGAGCCTCACGGTCACGGGCTCGGCGCCTGCCGCCCGCATGGCCCCGCCGACCGTGCCCCCGCCGAGGAAGGCCCCGACGACAGCGGTGACGACAAACGACGCATGGAATCGCTTCATGATGACCCCTGCTTGATGACCCCTGCTTGCAACGTGGATGCCGCCGGACCGGGCCGGCGGACGGCCGCCGCCCGGCCGCGCACCGGCGTCGGGCGGGAACGCCCTGAACGCAAGAGTATGCTACGGGAGATTGCCTCCGCGGCACCGGCACCACCGTGGCCCGGCCATCCGCGGCCGGCACCGCGGCGTCCGCAGCCCTCCAGCACAGGCCCATGCATCCGCTTCCCAGACCGCGATGGCGTCTTCCGCACGTGTGCCGGGCGTCGCTCGCCACCGTTGCCGGCCTCGTTCTCGCGCTGGCCGTGACGGGCCAGGCTGATGGCGAGCCGCCCGGCGGCTGCCGGCGGGTGCCGGCGTTCTACGAGGCGCACGAGGCCGCGCGGGACTTCTTCCCCTGCGGGCTCTACGGTGCCGCCGCGGCGCACACGATGCTGGGAATGCCGCCGGCACTCGCTGCCGAGGTGAACCTCGAGCGGTTCTCGCGGTACGGAGTGAACACCGTGCTCTGCAGCCTCGACATTGCCCAGCGTCAGGGCCGGCCGGAGCTCGGGGAGCTCGGTCAACTGCTGTTCGGCACGCTCCTGCCCCGCTACGAGATGAAGGCGTTGCCGAATCTCACCACGCAGGGCTTCCGGTTCAACTCTGAGGCCTTCGCGGGGATGCAGCGGGACACGCCGCCACTGTCGGACGCGGAGACGGCCACGGTCGAGCGGAAGCTGTCCGGAAAGCTCGCCCTGGCAGCGGACGTCGCCGCGCGCCATGCCGACGCGATCCTCGGGTTCATCACCGACGACGAGCCGCACGTCCTGGCGCCCGCCGCGGCCGCGGCGCAGCTCGTCGAGAAGCACACCGGCATGCTGGCGACGTTCCCCATGCCGACGTTCGACACCGCCGTCCACTTTTCGGAGCGCGTGCAGCCGATCATGGCGGACTGGTACGTGTGCAGCGACGAGTGGCGCGACAGTTGGTGCATCGCGGCGCGCATGCGGTCGATCGCGCGCAGCCAGCCCGGCCGGCTGTTCTGGTTCGTGCCGCTCGCGATCTCCTTTACCGAGGCGCACGAGGCGACGCTGCCGAACCTCATCGATTCGCGGCCCCTGCGGACCGAGCTGCGGCTGCAGTGCTGGTCGGCCGTGGCGACGGGCGCCAAGGGGGTCATCTTCTACAACCCCGGTGGCTGGGCCTTCACGTGGGGCGGCAACGAGGACCCGCTGTTCGACGTCATGGGGCGGCCCAACGCGCCGCATCCCCGCCAGGACAACCTCGCAGAGGTGAGGTCCCTGGCGGCCGACTTCACCACGATCGGGCCGGTGCTCCTGCCCGCCTGCCCGATCGCCGACACAGGAATCCGCGTCGACTGCGAGACCGTGCGGTATCCCATGTTCAGCGGCCCCGCCATCGACTGCGGCCTGCTGCGGGACGCCGCGAACGGCCGCGACTTCCTCGTCCCCTGGAACAACGACATCGACCGCGACCGCAGCGGCACGCTGCACCCGCCCGCGGACCTCGTGGCGGGCGGGCGTGCGGTCTACGACCTGCACGACCTCCGACAGGTCGCACTCGGCGGCGACGGCACGCTGCCTGTGTCGCTCCCTCCCGGCGGCGGCCGTGTCTACATGGTCGGCGACGCGGCCTCGTTCGCAGTGGTGCGGGACGACATCCTGCGGCACCGCGTGCGGCCGGAACGGGTGCGGGCACGCACGTTGGCCCACCGGCTCCGCGCGAAGACCGGCCCGCAGCCGCCCGACGAGCCCTTCGCGGCCGCGGACGCCGCCATCGCGCGGGCGCGGGAGGCCGAGGGCCGCCGCGACTGGGAGGCCGCCACGGCCGCCTATCGCGACGCAGCCGACGGCCTCGAGGCGCTGGCGGCGCGGCTCCCGACCGCGGCCGTCGAAGCGACGCTCGACCGGGCCGGGGGGATCATCGCCGCCGCGGACGACCTCATGCGCTCGCACGACGCCCGTCTCTACGACATCCCCCCGCTGACCGACACCGTCCGGCTCTCGGATCCGAAGCTGCCGGTGCAGGCCGAGCAGCGGGCGTGGATCGCGCTGGTGAAGCGCTACCTCGAGCTCGAATACCGGCTGTTCAGCGGCGGTGGTGGCAGGGGGGGCGTGGCCGCGATGCAGTCGGCGGCCGACACGCTGGCCCGTGACGCGACCGACTATCGCACCGCGCTGTGGCGAAAGTTCGCCCGCCGGCTGGAGGAGCGCCGCATCCCGCTCCGCGTGGCGCTCATCACCCCCGATCGTGACGGCATCGAGGAGACGCTCGCCTACGCCTGGGCCTACGGCCGCGTCGAGCCCGTCTGGATCGCGCCCGACGAGCGGGGCACGCTGTGCGACACCGAAGGCCGGCCGTTCGTGCCCGACGAGTACGACGTGGTCTGGATCCACCAGCTCCGCCACGCGACGCCGCCCCCCGAAACTGCGCCGGTCGACCCGGCAGGCGCGATCATGCCGGCGCTGCTGGAGCCGGCGACGATCGAGGCCCTGCGCGAATACGTCGCACACGGCGGCGGCCTACTCCTGACCGGCATCGCCGGCCTCTACGCGATTCCCCTGGGGCTCGAGCACGAGACACCCGACCGCGTCCGGGAGAACGGGCCGCTGGCGCGGGACCTGGCCGTCGGGCTCGTGCCCGCTCCTGGCGCCGAACGGCATCCGGTGCTGGAGCACGTGCCGCCGGCGGGGCTGCTCACCAACGGCGGACCGCGCGGCCAGGTCGTGGCGACCGAATGCGTGTGGGAGAAGCGGCGGCCCGGAGGCACCGTGCTCGCGCAGGAACTCGACGGCCAGTTCGGCCGCCTCGCCGACGTGGCGACGATCGTGGAGTACGGCCGGGGCTCGGGCAAGGTGCTGGTGATGGGCGGCCTGGGATGCGACCTCACACCCAACGCGGCCGGCGGCCGAAACAACGTCGGCACCCGCGGCCTGGTCCGCGAGACGCTGGTCGACGCCCTGCGCTACCTGGCCGACGACGCGCGGCACGTGGTGCAGGATGCCGCCGCGACCGACGCCGTGGCGACCGCCGCGGCGCGATCACTGGGGAAGCGGGACGCCCGCCCCGAGACCGGGCCGACCTGGATGCAAAACGCCCGGGCACGCGTGGATATCTCCATGACCCAGAGCGGCCCGACCGCCGCCTTCCGCTACCTCCGCTGGGACGCCGGGGCCGGGAAGTGGATCCCGTTCTTCCAGCAGAACGGCATCGACGCCGACATCCGCGACGCGGCGGAGATGAACAGGATCCGCGGAAAGTACAACGCCTACTGGGCGTTCGACGGCGTCACGCCGACCCGCATCGTTCCGTCCGTGACGGACGATTCGGCATCCCTGAGCTTCCGCCTCGAGCGGCCCGATCTCTGGGTGGAGTACCGGCTCACGCTCGTCAAGGACTCGCCGTTTCTCCTCGTGGCGCAGACCGGCCAATCGCGGCCCGACATCGTGAGCTCGTCCATCATCGCGTTCGATCCGCCGCTCGAGCTGGGCGTGGCGGGCACCTCCGCCGATCCGGCCGAGGTCGTCGAGCACCTGGCCCGCGATCACCGCGACCAGGGCTGGCTGCTGCGGATCACCCGCTTCTTCGCCGCGTCCGCGCCGGCCGACGGCCGGCTCTGCGCCATCATCCCGGCGTCGGCGGCACCGTCGCCGCAGGTGATCCTGATGACGCCGGGCATCCGGCAGCTGAGCCAGGTGTCACTGCCGACCTTCTACGTCGGGCACGTCGGCCCCGCGGCCGCCGACGCCGCCGCGATGCAGCGCTGGGTGAACGACCAGTTCGCGCCGCTCGAGCAGTTCCGCATCCCGCCGCCGGGCCGCTGAGCGGCCGGCCGCCGCGGCCCGAGGCCGCTTCACTGCGTGGACCGCAGCGTCTCCATCCAGGCCACCACGTCGACGAGTTCCTCGGCCGAGAGCGTCGCGGCCAGATCGGCCGGCATCAGCGACACCGGCTGCTTCACGAGCTGCTCGACGTCGGCGGCGGGCACGGTGACGTCGATCCCGTCGGCGCCGCGGATCACCACCTCCTTGGGAGACTGCGACACGAGCAGGCCCGTGATGCTGCGGCCGTCCTCGAGCAGCGCCGTGTGGGTCTCGTAGCTGTGGCTGATCGCCGCCGAGGGCGCGAGCACCGATTCGTAGAGCGCCTCGCGGGAGAGCTTCGCGCCCACGCCGGAGAGGTTCGGACCCACGGACTTGCCTTCGCCGTTGACGACGTGGCACTTCGCACACGTGCCGGCGCCGGCGAAGAGAGCCTTGCCGCGGTCGGCATTGCCCTGCCGCTTCACGAGCTCGGCTACCGGCGGCAGCTTCTCGCCCCCCTTCCCCTTCGGCATCGGCAGCACCTCGGCCGCCGCCTGCCGCACGTCGGCCCACGGGGTCGACGCGATCGCCACCGCCGCCACCTGGGGCAGCACGCCGCTCAGCCGCCCATCCTTGGCCAGGGCTATGAGCTTCTTCGCGCCCGATTGCGATCGTGCCAACGCCCGCACGGCGGCGGCCCTGATCTCGTCGGTCGTGCCAGCGTCAGCAATCAGCCCCTCGAGCATGCCCGTCGTTCGACCTGAGCCCCGGATGCCGATGGCGTCGAGCAGTCGCAGCGCCGCGGCTTTGTCGCCCGCGAGCGCCGCCTTGACGCGGTCCTCACCGCCCCCCTCGACGGCGATGCCGGCGGCGGCCGCCGCCACGGCGCCGGCGGCAGACTCCGCCGCGGCGAGCGACACGAGATCGTCCATCCGGTCCTTGAGCCCGAACCGCTGCACGAGCTCGACGAGCTGCCGAGAGCCCTCCGCGTAGTCGGCCGCTTCGCCGATCCGCGTGGCGATCACCGGATCCGCGGCATCGCCGGGCTCGAGCCGCAGCACGAGCTCGGGCAGGATCACCCGCAGCTTCTCCTCGGCGCCCATCTGGCCACGCGGCTCGCGCCGCAGCGTCTCGCGGACCGCCGCGGCGGTCCGGGCGGCCTCCTGGAAGTCGAGGGCCCGCAGGAGCGCCAGCGACTCGGCCGTCGTGATGTTCGCGTCGGCGATGAGCAGACATTGCATCGCGGCCGATTTCAGGCCGCGGCTCCGCCAGACGATCTCGCGGCCGGCGGGATCCTTGGGACCCGACGTCTTCGCGAGCCAGGCCTCGAGCCGGCCGTCCCACTGGCCGTCGGCACCGATGCCGAGGGCCTCGAGCTCCCAGCGGTCGCCGGCCTTGTGCCGCGACGCGAGTTCAGCCCAGGCCCGATTCGCCCGATCTCCTGACACGCCCTTGAGCGCGAGCGCGGCCTCGCGACGGACCGCGGCCGACGGATCGGCGGCAACCTTCTCCACGCAGCCGATGACGTCGCCCTTCGTGAGCCGGCACATCCGCAGGCCGATGATCCGCATGTCCGGGCCGTTGGAGGCCAGCAGTGACTGGACCGTCGCTGCAGCGCGGCCGGGCAGCATCCCGGCGGCCCAGGCCATGCGGGCGGCGTGACGATCGTCAGTCGGCTTCGCGAGCTGCTTCTCGAGCGCCGCCGCGGCGGCCTCCGGCTCCTTGGCGAGCCGTTCGAGCGCCGTCGCCCGCGTGCAGTGATTCGGGCTCGCGAGCGCCGCGACCGCCCCGGCCACCGTCGAGAAGTCGGCCTTGGGCACGCTCCACCTCGAGCCCTTGGGCGCGATCCGATAGAGCCGTCCCTTCTCGGTGTCGCCCATGCCGTGGCCGCCGACGCCGGGGTCGTACCAGTCGGCCACGATCACCGAGCCGTCGGGCGCCACGCAGACGTCGCTGGGCCGGAACCACTTGTCGACCGAACCGTCGGCGATCGCCTCCATCGTCGCCTGGTAGCCCGCGCCCTGTGGCTTCACGTGATAGGCCCGCACCACGTTCGGCCCCGCGTCGGCATGGAGCAGGCTGCCGCGGAACCGCTCCGGCAAGAGCGTGCCCTCGTAGACGCAGATGCCGCAGGGGGAGCCGCCGCCGGTGAGCAGCAAGTTGGGCACAACGCCGGGATCGTTCTGGTGCCAGTGCTGCAGCGGCACCTCGGCCTCGAGATTGGTCCGCGGCACCTTCCAGCCGGCGCCGGTCAGCTCGTCGACGTAGCCGAAGTTGCCATGCTCCATCACATAGTTGATCCGCACCCCCTTGTTGCCGTCGTCGTCGTTGTCGCTCTGCCAGAGCGTGCCGAAGGCGTCGACGGCCACCTCGTAGTTGTTGCGGAAGTTGTGGCCGAGCACTTCGAAGTCGGAGCCGTCGGGCTGGCAGCGGAACACCATGCCCTGCCGGTAGGGCGTGCCGGAGTCGTCGACGACGTTGCCGAACCGGTCCTTGACCGGGTTGCCGTCCTTGTCGTGCACCGCCTTGCCGGTGTTGCCGAAGTTGAAGTACCAGCGGCCGTCGGGACCGACGACGAAGGCGTGCACGGAGTGGTCGTGCTGCTGCTGGCCCGTCTTCGTGAAGAGCGTCTCCTTGCGGTCGGCCTTCAGATCACCGTCGTCGTCGTGGAAGACGAAGACGTCTGGAGCGCAGGAGACGATCACCTTGCGGCCCGGCCCCTCGCCGATCACGCAGACGCCGAGCGCAGAATCGATATCGCGGCCCTGATGGAACACCGTCTGCGTGTCGGCCCTGCCGTCGCCGTCGGTGTCCTCGAGCACGAGGATCCGGTCGCCCTCGGGCCGGGTCTCCTTCTTGCCGCGGTAGTTGACCACCTCGCACACCCACACCCGTCCGCGGGCGTCGACGTCGATGTCGGAGGGGCTCGAGAGGAGCGGCTCGGCCGCGAAGAGCGTGGCCGAGAGGTCGTCGGGGGTCTTGAGTTCCGTGACGATCGGCTCCGCAGCGGCCACCGGCGTCGCCCCGGCCATACCGATCAGGCAGGCACCCGCCAGCCACCATCCCCACCCGGTGCGCGATCGACGGTTTTCGTGAGCCATGGGACGCTGCTCCTGCTCTGTGGTGACGTGTCGGACGCCACGCTGCGCCGACGAAACAGAGTATCCCCGACGGTCGGCGGAGCCACAAACGGCGGCACCGCTCGGCCGCAGCGGCGACGGCGGATGCTTGCGGCTGCGGCGAGCCCGGCGGTATCTTCGACCCGACCCCTGCATCCCACGGCCGTGCATCCCGCGGCCCGTTTTCCGCTTTATCCCTGCATCATTCCCCCAAGGACTCCGCCATGTCCGGCACGGTCACCGCGTCGTTTCTCACCCGTACGGCAGCCCTGCTCCTCGCCGCGACCGCCGCCTCGGCGCCGCTGTTCGCCCGCGCCGAGGCTCCGCCGACCGAGCCCGCGGGCATGCAGCAGCTCTTCGACGGCAAGGACCTCGACGGCTGGGATGGCGATCCGCAGCTCTGGAGCGTCCGCGACGGCGTGATCCACGGCGAGACGACGCCCGAGAACGTCGCGCAGGGCAACACGTTCCTGATCTGGAAGGGGGGCGAGATCGGCGACTTCGACCTGCGGCTCTCCTTCCGCTGCAATGCCGTCAACAACTCGGGCATCCAGTACCGCTCCAAGCACATCACCGACGACTCCGCCAAGAACAAGTGGGTGGTCCGCGGCTACCAGCACGAGATCCGCAACGAGGAGACGTTCCCCAACGTCTCCGGCTTCATCTACGACGAGGGGGGCACGCGGCAGCGGATCTGCCAGGTCGGCGAGCAGGCCACCTGGGAAGACGAGGCCGGCAAGAAGGTGACGGCGACGCTCATCGACCAGGAGGGATTCAAGGACCTCATGAAGGTCGACGACTGGAACGATGTCGTGATCCGCGCCGAAGGCAACCGGATCCGCCACTACCTGAATGGCCGGCTGATCCTCGACTTCACCGACAACGACTCGAAGCGGGCCCTCGCGAAGGGCGTGCTGGCCCTGCAGCTCCACGCCGGCAAGCCGATGTGGGCGGAGTATCGCACCATACGGCTGAAGGCGCTCGAACCCTCCGCCGGCAAGTGACCGACGGCCCGGCATCCACGGTGCCCGCCGACGACGCAGCCACGAAGCTCCGCGGCCTGCTCCGGGCCGCCCGGCTGCGCTGTCCGCGGTGCGGCATCGGCCCGCTCTTCCGCGGTGCATTCCGCATGCACGAGGCCTGCCCGCACTGCGGCTTCTCCTACACGCGGGAGCCGGGCTTCTATCTCGGGTCGATCTATCTCAACTACGGCGCGACGGTCATCCTCACGGGCGGCCTCTACGCGTTCGTCGTCCTGGTGTTGGGGCTCTCCAACGAGACGGCGTTGGCCACCTGCCTCGCCGCCGCGGTGCTCTTTCCCATCCTCTTCTTCCGGCATGCCAGGAGCTTCCTGCTCGCGCTCGATAGTTCGGTCAATCAGGATCAGGCGCGGCAGGCGGAGGACGCGGCCGCCGACGCCACCCCGGCCAGCGGCCTCACCCGCCGCACGCTCGCCTCGCTCGCCTCCGATGACGGCCGCGCGGGCTGCGTGATGGGGGTGGCCCTCGCGCTCATCCTGCTCTTTGGACTCGGGATGGCGGCCGTCACGCTGCTCTTCATCGGGGATGGCGGCGGGAATGCCCCCTTCGAATGACTGGATAGCGGCGGCGTGCTACGCTCTCGGGCCGTCGATTCCTGAGCCACGATTCACTGCGGCCCATCGGCTGCTCGTGCAGGATCTTCACTCGACAAGGTTCTCCTCGACAAGGTTCTCCTCGACCAGGTTCTCCAGGGGGTGCTTCATGCGTGCTTCATTCCGTGCCACCGTCTGCCTGCCACTGCTCGCCGCAGTCGCGACCCTTTCCCCCCGCCTCGACGCCGCCGACGCCGGCGTTGACCTGCTGCCCACGGTCGGATCGATCGAGCGGCTCGACCCGAAGTTCGACGCGCTCGTACCCAAGGATGCAAAGATCGAGGTGCTCGCGAGCGGCTTCGAATGGGCCGAGGGTCCGGTCTGGGTGCGGGATGACAAGGGCGGCCTCCCCGCGGGCTCGCTGCTCTTCAGCGACATCCCCAACAACCGCGTCAACCGCTGGAACGCCGGCGAGGGCCTGAGCATCTTCGTGCAGCCGGCCGGCTTCACCGGCCCCTCCGCCTACGGCAACGAGCGCGGCTCCAACGGTCTCACGACCGACCGCCAGGGCCGGCTCATCTCCTGCGAGCACGGCGACCGCCGCGTCAGCCGGCTCGAGCCGCAGGGGGGCAAGCGGACGCTCGCCGACTCCTGGCAAGGCAAGCGGTTCAACAGCCCCAACGACGCTGCGGTGCACTCCTCAGGCGCCATCTACTTCACCGATCCGCCCTACGGCCTGCCCAAGGGGGCCGACGACCCGCGTCGCGAGATCGACTTCTGCGGCGTCTACAGGATCGGTGTCGACGGCGGTGTCACGCTCCTGTGCAAGACGATGACCCGGCCCAACGGCATCGCCTTCTCCCCCGACGAGAAGAAGCTCTACGTGGCGCAGTCCGATCCGGACGCTCCCATCTGGAAGATATTCAACGTACAGGCTGACGGCACGCTCGACGAGGGCCGTACCTTCTTCGACGCGACGACGCTGGCGAAGACCCGCACGGGCCTGCCCGACGGCCTGAAGGTCGACGTGGCCGGGAATGTCTTTGCGACGGGGCCTGGCGGCGTGCTCGTGCTCTCAGCCGACGGCAAGCATCTCGGCACGTTCCTCACGGGCCAGAAGACGGCCAACTGCGGCTTCGGCGAGGACGGCCAGACGCTCTTCATGACGGCCGATTCGCTCCTGTGCCGCGCACGACTGGCCACCAGAGGCTGGTAACGGCGGCGTGTACACGCCGGGCTCGGCCTTGCCGTGTACACGCCGGGCTCGGACCTCCGGGCCGACCCGGCTTGGCGAGCGCAGCTCGCTGGTGCTCACGCGGGCATCCTGCCCTGGTATCGAGGCGTAGCTCTCGGAAGCTGGTGCGCTCTGCTTACAGCACTCCGTCACACCCGATGCTGAGGAGCGGGTCGCAGACACGCGCAGTCGATGGTGAACTTTGACTGAAAGAGTTGACGCACCACGCCCGTGGAGGCTGCAACGTCAAAGTCCGCCGGCGACGAGCATGTCGCAGACCCGCGAACCAGTGCGGTTTAGCTTCCGCTTCAAAGGCCTTCCGGGCCGACCCGGCTTGGCGAGCGCAGCTCGCTGGTGCTTACCCGGGCATCCAGCCCTGGTATCTCGCGGTTCCGCCACGTGGGATCACGCCGGGCTCGGCCTTGCCGTGTACACGCCGGGCTCGGTCTTCCGGGCCGACCCGGCTTGGCGAGCGCAGCTCGCTGGTGCTTCCACGGGCATCCAGCCCTGGTATCGATGCGTTGCTGTCGGGAGCTCGTACGCCCTACCTTTAGCACGCCGCCACTCCCGATGCTGAGGAGCGGGTCGGAGACACGCGCAGTCGATGGTGAACTTTGACTGAAAGAGTTGACGCACCACGCCCGTGGAGGCTGCAACGTCAAAGTCCGCCGGCGACGAGCATGTCGCAGACCCGCGAACCAGTGCGGTTTAGCTTC
>Ga0209401_1000063_pt1 | contig 74044 bp, 66 predicted proteins | sample M_140807_MF_Meta_FD_187318 | JGI IMG/M metagenome (GOLD analysis project Ga0209401, IMG submission 187318) | Freshwater microbial communities from Lake Montjoie, Canada to study carbon cycling - M_140807_MF_MetaG (SPAdes) (version 2) | ecosystem: Environmental > Aquatic > Freshwater > Lake...
AACTCTGTACCCCGGAACTCTGTACCCCGGAACTCTGTACCCCGGAACTCTGTACCCCGGAACTCTGTACCCCGGAACTCTGTACCCCGGAACTCTGTGCTCTAGAACTCTGTAACTCTGTGTCGCTCTGGAGTCTCACGTCTTGCAGGCCGTCTGCCCGGTGCGCGAACTCTAGCCCTGCCTCGCGAAACCCGTCAAGCACGCCGCAACCACGGCTGCGACGGTGCGCGGAGTAAACCGTCGAGGGGAGTGCAGGTTCGAGGGATAGATTACCACGCTATCGTCGGAGTGCAGTCGCGGACACGGCCATGAGGTCCATCACGACAGCCACCGCGACAACCACGATGACCGCGACGAAGCCTTCCCATGGCTCCGGCGGCAGTGCCATGGCACTCCTCCTTGGTGGGCTCGCCCTCGTCGAACAGCAGTTCGGCTTTGCCGCCGGCCTGCGGGCTTGGCGGAAGCGGCGTCAGGCGGTTGCCTGACCGCCCGCACCACAACCCTCGAGGCGGGGCGTCGTCCGCTCGCGGTCCAACTGCCTCTCCACCGTTCGTCCCACGCTCCGGCCGGCGAAGATTTTTGAGGCGGATGGCGTCGGCATCGGCGAATACCTCCGCCGCGACTGAGCTGCTCGGCCTCATGGAAGCGATCGCCGACCATTGACACTGGGTGTGTACATGCGTACAGTCATGGCGCGCGTGGCTTCTGGCTTGCCGCGGCCGGCGTCAGGAAAGCCAATCGCGCACGGGAGACCCTTCGCATGCTTGCCCGCCTGCAGACGTTTTCACTCCTGGGCATTGACGCGGTACCGGTGGACGTGGAGGTCGACGTGTCGACCGGCGCCCTCCCCTCGACCGTGCTCGTCGGCCTGCCCGACCCCGCGATCCGCGAGAGCACCCACCGCGTCGCCCGCGCGATGGTCAACTCCGGCTTCAACCGGCCCAACGACCGGATCGTGATCAACCTCGCTCCGGCCGAGATGCCGAAGCAGGCGGCAACATTCGACCTGCCGATCACGCTGGGCATCCTCGCCGGCAGCGGGCAGTTTTCCGCCCAGCGGTTCGAAGACTACGCGGTCGTCGGTGAACTCTCGCTCGAGGGCTCGACGCGGCCCACCCGCGGCGCGCTCTCGGCGGCGATCTCAGTGGCGCGAGGGCGAAAGCTGCGCGGCCTCGTCGTGCCGACGGCAAACGCCACCGAGGCCGCCGTCGTCGAGGAGATCGAGGTGATACCCGTCGATTCCCTACACGAGGCGGTGCGATTTTTCGCCGGCGAGCTCGACATCCCCCGCTCGCCGCCCCGCGTGACCGAATGGTTCGATCGGTTCGCGGCCTACGACGTCGACTTCGCCGACGTCCGTGGCCAGGAGGCCGCCAAGCGGGCCCTCTGCGTCGCCGCGGCTGGCGGTCACAACTGCGTCATGCTTGGGCCCCCGGGCGGCGGCAAGACGATGCTGGCGAAGAGGATCCCCACGATCCTGCCGCAGCTCTCGGCCGCCGAGTCGATCGAGACCACGCGGATCTACAGCGCGCTGGGCCTGCTCTCGGCGGGCCAGCCGCTCGTGGCCACCCGCCCCTTCCGCGCACCGCACCACACGATCAGCGAGGCCGGCCTCATCGGCGGGCGGTCGGTGCCGATGCCGGGCGAGATCAGCCTCGCCCACAACGGCGTCCTCTTCCTCGACGAGCTGCCCGAGTTCAACCGCCGCACGCTCGAGGTGCTCAGGCAGCCGCTCGAAGACGGATTCGTCTCGATCAGCCGGGCGAAGGGAAGCACGCGGTTTCCCGCCGACTTCATGCTCGTGGCGGCGCTCAACCCCTGCCCCTGCGGCTACCGGGGCGATCCCCGCCGCGACTGCCAGTGCACGACGCCGCAGGTTGAACGCTACATGGGCAAGATCTCCGGGCCGCTTCTCGACCGGATCGACATCCACCTCGAAGTGCCTGCCGTGCCGTTCCGCGAGCTCTCCGCCTCCCGCGCCGGCACATCGAGCAGCCAGATCCGCGAGGCGGTGCTCGCCGCACGGCTGCGGCAGGCCGACCGGTTCGCCGGCCTGTCGGTGCGGTCGAACGCCCGGATGACGAGCCGGCAGATCCGCGAGTTCTGCCCGCTCGAACCCGCAGCCGCGGAACTCGTGCGGGCGGCGGTCTCCGACCTGGGACTCTCGGCCCGCGCCCATGACAAGGTGCTGCGGGTGGCGCGGACGATCGCCGACCTCGACGCCTCCGAGTCGATCGGCTGCGCACATGTGAGCGAGGCGATCAACTACCGGGTGCTCGACCGTGGCCTGTGGACGTGACCGCCGGGCATCGGCGGCCGTCAGCGGAGGATGTGCCCACGAGCGGAGCCGCATTTTGAGCGGCCCTCCGCTCTCGACAGCCGCCGAAGCCGTCTGCGACACTTTTTTCATGGACAACTCATCCCCATCCACTGCCAGCGGGCCGCCGCCCGGCAGGGGCGGCCTGCGTCGCCGGCTCGTCGCGATGGCGATCGCGCTCGCTGCCGCCTCGAGCCTCGCGTTCGCGTTCGACCTCGATGTGGCCCGCTGGTGCAAGGCCGGCCACCTCCCGGGCGAACTGAAGCGGTTTCTCAACTTCGCTGAGGTGTTCGCCCATGGGATGGGTGTGGCGGTGATCCTGCTGGCCGCCGTCGCCCTCGACCCCTCGCTGTCCGCGAGAGACCCGACCACGGGCCGCACGACGGCGTTCGGCCGCCTCCGGCCGAGCGGCGACTGCTGGCGGATGATAGCGGCCGCGATCGCCGGCGGTCTTATGGTCGACATCATCAAGGTGGTCGTCGATCGGGTGCGGCCGCGAGCGGCCGACCTCACGGCCGTGGCCTCCGCGATCGCCACGTTCGGCACCGCGGCCGCGACGCGGCTCACCAGCCACAGCGACGTCAACAGCTTTCCATCAGGACATGCCGCGATGGCAGCCGGCCTGGCTGCGGCGCTCTCGTGGAAGTATCCGCGGGCGGCCTGGCTCTTCGCCGCGTTGGCGGTCGCGGCCGCTGCGCAGCGGGTGGCCACGTCGGCGCACTATCCCAGCGACGTGCTTCTGGGTGCGGCGCTCGGCCTTGCCGGTGCGGCGGTGTTTCTCGGCGCGTCGCCCGATCGGCCGCGACCGACTGCATGAGCGTTGCGTAAAATCGTCGGTGAATTTGCCGGTCGCTTTCGATTCGTGATATCCTGCGGCGTGTGAGCGGCACGGGCGATGATCTCGTGACCTGCGAGCCTCGAGCCGGAGGCCGCCCACGACCGCCGGAATCCCCCGAGACGCACGCATGCCCGCCCCCAGGAAAGCCCGTAAGACCGCCGCCGCCCGGGAGACCGCCGCAGGGGAGGCCGCAGCCCGCACCGCCCCGCGGGCCGCAGCATCCGGCGGCGCCGGCAAGCGGGTGCTGCTCGTGGACGACGACACCGAGATCGTGGAGTCGATGCGGGCCGTGCTCGAGTCGCGTGGCTACGAGATCCTGGTCGCCCGCGACGGGAATCAGGGCCTCGCCATGGCGGAATCCGAGGAGCCAGACCTCGTCGTGCTCGACATGATGATGCCCAAGCGGAGCGGCTTTCTCGTGCTCGAGAAGCTGCGGCGCAGCCGCCCCCTGCCCATGCGAGTGATCATGATCACCGCCAACGAGGGCAGCCGGCACAAGGCCTATGCGGAGATGCTCGGCGTGGACGACTACATCCGCAAGCCGTTCGCGATGGACAGGCTGCTCGCGAGCATCGACCGGCTTCTTTCCTGATCGCGCCTGATCTTGCCTCATCGCGACTGACGGCGCGCCGCTCACGCGCGGTCTTGCAGGGATCCATCACGCCTGCGTCCTGCGACTCGACGGTGGTTTGGCAAGCCCAGTCTCGCCGCGGCAAAACAGGCCGTCTGGGGCGTCGATTCCTGCGATTGACCCGTTCGGCGAACGCTCCTACATTCCGACGGTGTTCTTGAATCGCACCGCCGGAAACACGCCGACCGTGACTCCCACAGCATTCCCGCCGGCATTTCCTCAGGGCTCGCACGACGACCTGAAGGAGCGGGTCCGCGATGCGATCGATATCGTCGATCTGGTGGGCTCATACCTGTCGCTGCGGCGGCAGGGCAAGGCCATGGTCGGGCTGTGCCCGTGGCACGAGGACTCCCGCCCCAGCTTCCACGTCAACCCGGAGCGCCAGACCTTCCGCTGCTGGGTGTGCAACATCGGAGGCGACGCGTTCAGCTTCCTGATGAAGATGGAGCGGCTGGAGTTCCGCGAGGCGCTCGAGCAGCTCGCACAGCGGGCCGGCATCGACCTGCCCCGCGGGCGGGGCGGCATGCCGACCGACGAGAAGGCGGCGATGCTCGCCACGCTGGCCTGGGCCTCTGACCGCTTCCACGCCTGCCTCACGTCGGCCCCGGAGGCCGGCCCCGCCCGCGACTACCTCGCCTCGCGCGGCCTCGACAAAACGACCCTCGAACGATTCCGTCTCGGCTTCGCCCCCGCCTCGTGGGACTGGCTGCTCCGGCAGGCTGCGGCGGCCGGCATGTCGTCGGCGATTCTGGCGCGGACCGGCCTGGCCGTGGAGCGGCAGGACCGCTCGGGGCATTACGACCGCTTCCGTGACCGCCTGATGTTTCCGATCCTCGACCCGCAGTCGCGGTGCGTGGCCTTCGGCGGCCGCGTCCTGCCCGGCGCCGCGGCCGATTCCGCCAAGTACATCAATTCACCGGAAACGCCGCTCTTTTCGAAGAGCTCGATGCTGTACGGCCTCGACACCGCCCGGGAGGCGATGGGCCGATCGCGGCGGGCGGTCGTCGTCGAGGGCTACACCGACTGCCTCGCGGCGCGACAGGCGGGCATCGACGACGTGGTGGCGGTGCTGGGCACGGCGCTGGGAGAGCGGCATGCCAAGCTGCTGCGCCGCTACGCCGACCGCATCGTGCTGGTGCTCGACGGCGATGACGCCGGCCGCCGCCGTGCCGACGAGATCCTCGACGTCATCCTCGCCGAGCCGATCGACGTGCGGATCGCACGGCTGCCGTCGGGAGTCGACCCCTGCGAGTTCGTCCTCGACAACGGCCGCGACGCGTTCGAGGCCCTCGTCGCGTCGGCCTGCGACCCGCTCGACTACCGGCTCGACGAGATTGTCGCCCGGCTGCCTCCGGATGCGGGAGACGACGCCGCCCTGGCCGGTGTCGAGAGCGTTCTCAAGGCGCTGGCCACCGCGTCGACGACCGCCGCCGCCCCGTCGCAGGGACGGCTGCGCGAGGATCAGGTCATGGGACGGCTGTCGCGACGATTCGGGCTGTCGCGTGAGGCGCTCCGCTCCCGTCTCGCCGCGCTGCGGAAACAGTCGGCAGGCGCTGGCCGCGGCCGCGACGCCGGGACCGCGCCGGCGAGCCTGCCCCGGCTGTCCGCCTGGGACCGCGAGGTGATCGAGGTGCTTGTCGGGGTGCCAGAGGGTGCGGGCCTCATCGTCCGCGAGGTGGAGTCCTCCGAGCTCGAGAGCTCGGAGGGCCGGGTCGTCCTGGAAGCGGCCCGCCGGCTGCACGCCGACGGGCGGCCCGTCGCCCTTTCCGGCCTGCTCCTCGAGATCACCGATCCCGTCGTCCAGAGCCTGCTCGTCGCCGTCGACGAGTCGAGCGCCGGCCGCACCACGGTCGACGGCCGCGAACGCATGGACCACCTGCGCGACGCCCTGCGACGCCGCTCCGCCGAGCGGCAGGCGCACCGCAGTGCGCGCACACTGAAAACCTCCCAGCTGGATCCCGGCTCGGAGGCGGCTCTTCTGGAGCAGCTCGTCGCCCAACGGCGGGCAGCTCAGGGCATGACTGATCCCAAGGATGGGTGAGGGTGCCCGTCTCGTCGCTGCAATCGGCCGTCCGGAAGCACTGCCTCCGGCCGGTCGGGGGGCGGTGCGCGAGGTGACGGTACGATCGTGAAGGAGAACCACCCGATGCGTCGATCCGCGACCGCCCGGCCGATGTCCCAGCCCAAGCCATCCAACCGCGACCCGCAGCCGGCGTCGTCGTCCGGCGACGATGCGCCGTCGACCCGCGACGGGCACGTTTCGTCGTCGACCCGCGAAGACCGGGCCGATGCCGTCGCCGCCAGCGGGCCGTCGGCCGCTGGACACGCCGACGCCGACCTCGCAGCCCTGATCGCCACCGGCCGGACGCTCGGGTATCTGACGTTCGACCAGGTCAACTCCTACCTGCCCGACGAGGCGGTCGACCCGGAAAAGATCGACGCGCTCCTGGTGGCCCTCGAGGAACAGGGGATCGAGCTCGTCGACACAGCTCCCACCGTCGACGACGCCGGGCCCCGCGAGCCGGCCCCGGCGGCAGCATCGCGGCCCGGCCAGCCCCGCCGCGACGAGGCGATCACCACGCCGCCGGCGAATGCGGGCAACGACCCGATCCGGATGTACCTGGCGCAGATGGCCGAGATCCCGCTGCTGACACGCGCGGAGGAGATCTCGCTCGCCAAGCGGATCGAAGTCACGCGGAAGCGGTTTCGCCGCGCGATCCTCGGCTGCTCCTACTCGATGCAGGCGACGGTCGAGACGCTCCGCCGGGTGCACGAGGGGAAGCTCCCGTTCGACAGGACGATCAAGGTGTCGCTCACGGAGCGGCTCACCAAGGAGCAGATCCAGGCGCGGATGCCGCACAACCTGCAGACGCTCGAGCACCTCATCGAGCAGGGCAAGGCCGACTTCCGCCTCCTCATCAGCCGCCGCACCGATCCCGCCGACGCGCGGGCGGCGCGGGCCCGCTTCCGCCGCTCCCGCGGCAAGTCGCTGGCGCTCGTCGAGGAGCTGAGCCTGCGGACGCGGCGCGTGCAGCCGCTGGTCAAGGTGCTCCGCGGCATGTCGGCCCGGATGGACAGCCTGCAGCGAGACCTGCGGCTCATGGAGGCCGGCCACATGGCGACCGACGAACGGGCTGACAGGCGGAAGGAGCTCCGCGACCTCATGCTCACGACGCTGGAGAGCCCGCGGTCGCTGCGACGGCGGGTGGACGCGCTCGGCCGATTGAAGGAGGAGTACGAGGCCGCCAAACGGAACCTCTCCGCGGCCAACCTGCGGCTCGTGGTCTCGATCGCGAAGAAGTACCGCAACCGCGGCCTGAGCTTCCTCGACCTCATCCAGGAGGGCAACACGGGGCTCATGCGGGCCGTCGACAAGTACGAGTACCGTCGCGGCTTCAAGTTCTCGACATACGCCACGTGGTGGATCCGCCAGGCGATCACGCGGGCCATCGCCGACCAGGCCCGGACGATCCGCATTCCGGTCCACATGATCGACGTGCTCTCGAAGCTGCGCACCACGGCGAAGAAGCTGCTGCACGAGCTCGGCCGCGAGCCTGCGGCGGAGGAGATCGCGCAGGCGGCCGGCGTGCCGCTCGAGGAGGCGCGGCGGGTGCTCGACATGGGACGTCAGCCGATGAGCCTCGACCGCCCCGTCGGAGAGAGCGAGGACGCGAGCTTCAGCGAGTTCGTCGAGGATGTCGCGACGGTGAGCCCCACGCATTCCGCCACGCACGGGCTGCTCAAGGACCGCCTCGATTCGCTGCTCAAGACGCTCACGTATCGCGAGCGTGAGATCATCCGCCTGCGGTACGGCCTCACCGACGGCTACACCTACACGCTGGAGGAGGTCGGCCGCATCTTCCGCGTCACGCGGGAGCGCGTACGGCAGATCGAGGCGAAGGCGGTGAAGAAGCTGCAGCATCCGGTGCGGTCGCGGCAGCTCGAGACGTTCCTCGAGGGCATGCCGGGCTGACGCCCGCCCGACGGACCATGCGAACGGCGGGCCGGCTGCTTTTCGCGGCCGGCCCGCTGCTTTTCGCCCCGCAATCTGGTACCCTTGAGGCCGGGTGGATCGTCCCGCCGCGGAGTCCCGTGCCCGTCATGTCCAGCGCCGTCGTCACCGAAACCCTGCGAACGCTGCACCGCATCCTGCGGCAACTGGCGGACCTGCGTGGACGCATCGCGGCCGGCCCGCGGCAGGTGGCGGCCCACGCCGCCCGGCTGGAGGCTGCTGAGGCCGCCAAAACCGGGGTGCAGGACGACGTGAAGAAGGCGAAGGTGGCCGCGGATCAAAAGCAGCTGCAGCTGAAGTCTGCGGAAGCCAAGATCCACGACCTGGAGGCGAAGCTCAACGCCTGCAAGACGAATCGCGAATACCAGACGCTCACCGAGCAGATCGCCGCCGACCGCATGGCCACCAAGGTGCTGGAAGACGAGATCCTCGAGGCGCTCGACCGCATCGACGCGGTGCGGAAGACGCTGCCCGCGACCGAGACCGCCGTCGAGGCCGCCCGCACCCAGCTGGCACAGACGAAGTCGCGCGTCGCCTCCGAGGCGACGTCGCTCGAGGGCGAGGTGCAGCGGCTGAGCGTCGAACTCGAGTCCGCCGAGCGGGAGCTGCCCGCCGACGCCCGGATCCTCTACGATCGCATCGTCAAGCAGAAGGGGGACGAGGGGCTCGCCCCGCTCGATGGCGAGAGCTGCGGGGGCTGTTTCCACCAGGTGACGGGAAACATGCACTCCAACCTGCTCATGGGCCGCGTGGTGGTCTGCCGCACATGCGGCAGGCTGCTCTACGTGCCCGAGACACAGGCGCCGGGCTGAGGCCCCGCCCGTCGTGATCGGTTCACGGCACTATCCCGAGGGAGAACCAATGTCCGACCGCATCCCCATGACCCGCGCCGGCTACGACAAACTCAAGGCCGAGGCCGACCACCTCGAGACGGTGGAGATGCCCAAGCTCGCCCAACGCGTGGCCGCGGCCCGCAGCGAGGGCGACCTGAGCGAGAACGCCGAGTACCACGGGGCTCGCGAAAGCCAGGGGATGATGCAGGCGAAGATCAACGTGCTGCGCGACAAGCTGGCCCGGGCGGTGATCGTCGAGCGGGCCAAGGAGGCGGGCAACGAGGTGGTCTTCGGGGCGACCGTGGTCGTCGTCGACCTGCAGTTCGGCGACGAGGAGATCTTCGTGCTCGTGGGCGCTGGCGAGGAGGACTACGACGCCGGCCGGATCAACGTCGCCAGTCCGCTGGCCCAGGGGCTCCTTGGCCGCCGGGTCGGCGAGAAGGTCTCGATCGACGTGCCCGCCGGCACGATGAAGTTCGAAATCCGCGAGGTCCGGTTCGACGACTGACGCGGCCCCTGCATCGCCGCCGTCGACCGAGCGCTGGCACCCCTCGCGGCCCCGTCGCTAGGATGCTGGGAGCGTCCGCAGGGTGATGATCCGGACGCGACCGGGCAGTGGATTCCATGCGCGCCAGCCCCGACTTCGACGTCCGCACCATCGTCCCGCTCGGCCGCTGCGAGGTCTACCGCGGCCAGGTGTTCCACGCCGGTCATCTCTGGGAGGGCCACAGCGACGGCCGCGTCGAGGACTACCGGCTGGATGTCCATGCCGCCGATGGCTCGCGCCTGGTCGCCTCGGCACGCGTGCCACACACGCTCGAGTTCCTCTATCCGTTCGGACCCGACGGCATCCTGATCGTCGGCAAGCACCACACCGGCCGACGGGGCTGGCGGACCTACCACTCGGTGGCCCGGCTCCGCCATGGCCGCCTCACCGTCCGCACCCGCACCATGCCTGAGCATCTGCAGGTCGAGCAGTTCGGCGGCCGGCCGGGTGCCATGTATTTCAACGAGACGGGCAGCCGGAGGGTGTTTCGCTGGAACGGCATCCGCGCGGTTCCATTCGAGCACGACATCCTCATGCCCGGCACCATCCTCGTCCTGCCCGGCTGCCTTTTCGTGCTGGAGCGCACCCGGATCTTTCCGGGCTTCGAGAACGTCGTGCGGATCGACCTCGCGAGCGGCCGGGTCGAGCGGACGTTCCCGGCGCCCCGGCAGCGGCTGGCGACGCTCGTCGATCTCGACGGATTCAACTGGATCGCGGCGGTGGAGAGCTGGGGCGACCAGGTGCTGCTCATCGACAAGCGGACCAACGCGCTGGCGGCCGTACTGCCGGCGGACGGCACCCCGGTCGACGCCACCCAGGTGGGCCGCCATCTGCTCGTCGTGAGTCGTGATCCGAAGCGGCTGCGGTTCTTCGATCTCGCCGCGATCGGCGTGCCGCTGGTGGCTGACTGGGATCTCGCTGCGGTCGGCGACGACTTCACCAACATCACCACCATGCACGCCGACCCCGTCAGCGGAAACGTATTCCTGCGATCGCCCTTCCATCCGCACGTCGAGGGCAACAGCCCCAGCGTGAGGATGCTGTCGCGCCGAGGATCGTAGCCGACGGCGGGCGTCAGCGGCCGGATGCCGCGGGGATGCCCTCCCACAGGGCAGACCCGATCCGCACGATCGTCGCGCCCTCGAGAATCGCCTCGACGACGTCGCCGCTCATCCCCATCGACAGCTCGTGCAGGCCGGTCGGCGTCGGCAGGCGGGCGGCGAGCGCGTCCCGCAGCGTGCGCAGGCGGGCGAACTGTCGCCGGGCCGCGGCCGGGTCGCCGTCCGGCAGGGCTGCCATCCCCATCAGCCCCAGCACGCGGACGTGACGCCGCCGGCCCGCCTCCTCGAGGAGCGCGGCGACGTCGGCCTCCGGCACGCCGGTCCGTCCGGGATCGCCCGCGAGATTCACCTCGACCAGCGCGTCGCAGACCCGGCCCGCGGCGGCGCACTCCTCATCGATCGCCTCGAGCAGCCGGCGGCTGTCGAGCGAGTGCACGAGCGACAGCACCGGCAGCGTCCTGCGGATCTTGTTCCGCTGCAGGTGCCCCACGAGATGCCAGCGGGCCGCGGGGTGGTGTCCGGCGAGCGTCTCGGCCTTGCTCCACAACGACTGCGGCCTGCTCTCCCCCAGGTCGATGCAGCCGGCGTCGAGCAGCATCCGCGCCGCGTCGACGGACACGTACTTCGTCACGCCGACGAGCCGCACGTCGTCCGGCCGCCTACCGGCACGGCTGCAGGCCTCCGCGATCCGCTCCCGCACCGCGGCGAGATTCTCCCGGCAGCGGGCGATGATCGCGTCCTCGGCGGGCATGCAGGCGGGCTCCGCGGCCGCTTACTGGATCTCGATCAGCCTGTCGACGACACCGGAGCGGCCAATCCTTCCCACGAGGAACTCGCACGACACGTTGCACCCCAGCAGCGTGCGGTTGCGGGCGACATCGAGCGCCCGGTAGACGAGCCACTGCTCGCGGCCCACCTGCACGCGATACCCCGTCGCCTGGTGCGGCGGCAGGTTGCGGCGTGTGTCGGCCACCGTGAGCCGCCGCCACGTCAGCGGCCGTCCCTGCCGACGCGGGTCGAGGTCGAGCCAGAGCGGGGCGTGGCAGCGCGAGCCGGCCGTGGCCTGCTCGAGCGAGAGCCCACCCGCCGTCACCGCGAAGCCGCCGTGGCCGGCCGACTTCCACTCCGGCAGCGACAGCGGCAGCGCGAGGAGCCGGGGCTTCGTGTCGAAGACGAGCACCTCGCGGGTCTCCTCGGCCTGCTCACCCTCCAGTGAGGCCGCCAGCGGCACGAACGACTCCACGGCCATTCCGCCGCCCGCGCCACGCATATGCACGCCCTGGGCATGGCCGTTGGACGGCTCCGCATGCCCCGCCCGTCGGGTCACGGCGTCGGCCAGCAGGACTACCCGATCCTTCGGCAGGAGCACGATCTGCCGCTCGATCTGCAGGCCGCCGGCGAGCGGTGCGACGATCTCGATGAACGTGGCCTTCCGGTCCGATTCCCAGCACGACAGGGTCCACGGCCCTTCGGCATCGAGGGGCCTGCCGTCGGCGAGCACGCGCCACCGCCACGGTCCGTCGACGAGCAGCCTGTCGCCCACCGCGATCTCCAGGTGCGGGACGGTGTCGCGATACTCGAGCAGCACCCGCACCGCGTCCCGATCCCAGCCGGAACGCAGTATGGCCGTCGCCGCCGCGGCGTCGTGCATGTCTCGAGCCAGGGTCCGGTGTCGCTGCTTCGCGGCCTGCGCCGCCTGCGGAGCGTCGCGCATCAGCCGGGCCGACCGCCGCACCCGCTTGCATTCGGCATCCACGGCCGCATCCATCACCGGAGCTGAGAATGCGGCGGGCATCCTCCCCGCCCCCACGAGCATGCGGCCCTGTCCGCCGAGCAGACGCAGCGCCGTCGCCACGGCCCTGCCGAACGCCTCGTCCGTGGGTTCGTCCCAGGCAGCCGGCCCGGTGGCCGACGCGACGTCACGCGCCGACGCCCAGCGTGCCACCCGGCCGACGATGGCCGACGATCCGTGCAGGCTCACGCTGCCCTCGACCGACACCAGCCGCGAGATCTCCGCGGACAGCGCGGTCGCGGCCGGGGACTCCAGGCATCGGCAGGCCTCGATGTCGCGAAACAGCCTGGCCAGCGTCAGCATGAAACGGGCCGGTGAGGTGTCGCCCGCGTCGAGACACATCTGGGCGGAACGGGCCGTGCGCACGAGCCGCTCGAGGATGCCGCCCGCCGAACCGCCGGCCCGCCTGGTGCGGGCCATCCACGCCAGGCCCCAGGTGGCCGCCTCGCACAGCAGCCAGCGATCGACGCCGGCCTCCATGGAGGCCGCGTCGTCGAGACAGTCGCCGATCGCGGCCTCGATGAAATTCATCCGCTGGACGTGCTTCGGCCCCCGCTCGATCTGCCGGGCCAGACGGCGCAGCCGCCGGCGCACGTCGATCGAATCGCTCAGCTCGGCCCCCCCGCGGATGCGGCGGCCCGCCAGCCTCGACCCCACCGTGGGCGGCGGCTCGACTGCCGCGGCGGTCGCCGTCGCATGCCGACGGCGACGCGGGCCGTCTTTGACCTGCGGCGACGCGCCTGCGCCGGTCTTTGTCGCCGCGGCTCGTCGGCCGCCCGCCTGCTTCGTCGCCATCGCTTCGGCTTCGTTCCGCTCGAGGATCGTGGAACTCCGCCGCGCGTTCGCACGCTCCGGAGTGGTCGGGTATGGTAGCCCAATCCAGGCCCGGCATCCACGGGCCGCCACCCGGGGGACCAATCATGCGGTCGCGGCTCGCAGCCCTCCTGATCCTCGCCTCGTGGCTGGTCTCGGGTGCCCCGTCCTGCCCGGCCGCAGACCCCGCCCCGAAGGCCGCCACGGTCGACCGTCACCCGGGGTTCAAGAGACTCTCGCCGGTCGAGGAGGTGTGGGTCGATCCGGCCACGAAGACGGTCGTCGTCGGTGCCGATGTGTCTGTCGACAAGGGGCCGATCGAGTACTTCGCCTGCCCGCAGGGCACGAAGGACTACGAGTCACTCCTGGCCACGCGCTGCTCGGCCCGGCTCGTCCACACCGCGCTGGTGGCCATCGGCCTGAAGCCCGGCAGGCCGGTGACGTTCGACCCCGAATACGCCGCCGCGTCGGGACCGACCGTCCGCGTGCGGCTGCGCTGGAAGGACGGCGACGGCATGGTCCGGGAGCTGCGGGCCCAGGACTGGGTCCGCGACACCCGCTCCGGCGAGGCGATGCGCGAGGACTGGGTGTTCGCGGGCAGCTCCTTCTGGAAGGATCCCAGCGACGGGAAGGAGTACTACCAGGGCGACGGCGGCGACCTGATCTGCGTCTCCAACTTCCCCACGGCGACGCTCGACCTCACGATCGAGAGTTCGCAGTCGAACGAGGCGTTGCTCTTCGAGGCCTTCGCGGGCCGCGTGCCGCCGAAGGGAACGGAAGTGGACATCCTTCTGTCGGCGGCGGAGTGAGCGGCCGTCAGCAGACGCCGCACAGCGACAGGATGTCGGCCGCCGGATGCACGTACCCCGTGTAGAAGGGGCCGAACTCGGCGTAGCGGGCGCTCGCCTCGTCGAACCGCATGGTGTAGACGATCTCCTTGAGAAACTCGGGCCGCCGCGCCCAGAGCGTGACGCCCCACTCCCAGTCGTCGAGGCCGACGCTGACCGTGATCAGCTGCGTCACCCTTCCGCCGAACGTCATTCCCGTCCGGCCGTGTTCCGCCATCAGGCGGCTGCGTTCGGCGAACGGCAGCGCGAACCAGTTCTCGCCGACCTTCCGCTTCTTGTTCATCGGATAGAAGCAGGCGTTGGGCCACGGCGGCATTTCGGGCTCGAGCCGGGCTCGACGCATCGACTCCTCGCGGGCCGCGTAGCCCTGCACCTTGGCCTGCCAGGTCGGGCTGCCGCGGGTCTCGCCCTCCTCCAGGAGTCGCTCGCCGTACTGCTCGACGGAGGGGACGTACTCGCTCACCTCGGTGAGACCGATGAACGACCAGGACGGCTCGATGGCCGGCCCCAGCGGGCCCGCCAGCAGCCGCTGGTGGACCGCCTCGACCCTCAACGGCGAGGCATCCAGCGCCATGACGCCGAAGTCGGCCTTGTGGCCGGGCACCAGCCAGGTCTGCAGCCGGGTGGGAGCGTCCGGCCCCGCCGGGTCGAGCGCGGCGATGAACTGTCTCGCGCCCTCGGTCCGCACCGCCGGTTCCAGCGCCGCGAGCCGCGTCCTGTCGAAGCGGTAGAAGAGGTGGCTGACGTGCCAGCCGACCGCCGGACAGATCGACGCCTCGCCGCCACCGGGCTGGACGGCATGGCCGGGAGCTCCGGCGGCGGGCGGCCGGCCGCCGCCATGGGAAGTGGTCGGCTGCATCGTTCGGCACGTCTCCTGCGCAGGTCCTTCGTGGGCGGATCGCCCGGCGGACCGCGGCCCGCCCGGCAGAGTGTACGCTGCGCCGCGGCCGACGCCCAGCCGGCGGCGGCTGCCTGTGCGTTTCCGCTCCCGGCGCGATACGATGGGAGTGTGCGTCGGGGAGGTGCCCGTCCACCGCGGTGCCGGGTCAGCGGCCTGCGGCGCCGTGGCGGCGTTGCCCCGGCGGCATTTCCGTGGACCGAGTGGACCAAGGAGAGGAATCCCATGGGACAGGTCATCGTCGATCCACAGGAGCTCCGCCGGTTTGCGGCGCGGCTGCGGGTCTTCAGCTCCGAGGTGATGGCGCAGATGCAGGGGGTGCAGCGGCAGTTGGCGGCCCTGAGCGCCACCTGGCGGGACCATGAACAGCAGAAGTTTTCCGAGGAATTCGAGCAGCAGCTCACCACCTTCGGCCGCTTCGTCGAGGCCACGGGCGACTACGTCCCGTACCTGATCCGGAAGGCGGAGCGGGTCGAGGAATACCAGCAGCAGCGGTGAGCAGGATCGCCGCGTCGCGGATTCGTGCCGCCGGGCGACCGGCCGGCGGCAGATCACCGCGGCCCGCGGCATGGAGCGTCGCACCATGTCCACCCAGGCCGATGTCAAGTCGATCGACACCATCACGTTCGTGAAGACGGCGTTGGTGGCCTTCTCGCATGAGACCGGGCAGGGAATCACCGAGGTCGAGATGCAGGCCCAACGCATCATCGACTGGATCTGCGTCGACCAAGCGGCCTACTGGAAGGTGGAGGTGCGCCGGGCCGCCGACGGCGTCAACCAGGCCATGAAGGACCTCCAGCACTGCCGCACCTACAAGAAGGTGGGCGACAACGAGCCGGCCTGCGCCGAGGAGAAGAAGGCGCTGGAGAAGGCCAAGAAGAAGCTCGCCCGTGCCGAGCGGAAGGCGGAGGCGGTCCGACGCTGGACGCCGATCGTCCGCCAGGAGATGCAGGAGGCGGGGGTGCGGCTCACGCGGTTTCGCGAAGTGATCGACATCGATTGCCCGCGGTCGATGGCCCGCCTGGAACGGATGCTCCGTTCGCTCGACCAGTACACCAGCGTGACGAGCCCTGCGGCGAGCCGTGGCGAGGGAGGGGCGACGGGGTCGGTGAGCCGCAGCCTCGACGAGCAGCCGCCGGCCGCATCGGACGCGTCGTCGACCGCCCCCGAGGCCGACCGCGGGGGGACCGCGTCATGAGCTACCACGGCGGTGAATTGACCGGCGGCGCCGCGAAACTGGCGCTCGCGCTCAAACATCTCGCCATCAAATGGGAGTCGGCCCGCGACTCCTGGGACGACGCCACCAGCCGCGCATTTCACGACGAGCACATCGAACCCCTGCGGCCGAAGGTCAAGGAGACGCTCGAGGCCATCAGCCGGCTTGCGGAGGTGCTCGCCCGCGCGGCCCGCGACGTGAGCGACACCGACGATTCCTGACCGGCGGCGGTGCGTCCCGCTCCCGCGGCGGCCCCCGCCCCCCGTGACGTGTTTTTCCAGCGCATCCTTCAGCTCCCACCAGACTCTCCACCGGATCCACGCCCGTGTCCCACGACGCCTACGACCGCGAACTCCTGCGGCGCCAGATCGATCGCCTCCGGCAGGCAGCCGCCAGCCGGGAGAAGCTCGAACGAGAGATCGTCGCCACGTTCGACCGGGAGACCGCGGCGGCCCGTGCGGAGTCCGACGCAGAGATCGTTGCGGTGAAGGAAGCCCATGCACGGGAGAGCGGCGCGGCACGGCGGGCGCTCGACGAGGCGATCAGGAATGCCGAGAAGCTGGTGGCCGACGATCGCAGTCGGCTCGCCCAGCAGCGGAAGGACAAGGCCGCGGAGATCAACCGGTCCTGGAAGAACCGGAACGAGGAGGTCCAGGAGTCCCGCAGGTTCGACGAAGTGACGGCCGCGGAGCAAGCCAAGCACAAGCGATCCGAGCCGGGCAAGCGGCTGCGGCGGGCCGAGAAGGAGCTGGCCTCGATCGTCGAGGCCCTCGACAAGGCCGGCTTGCAGGCCCGGTCGTTCGTGGAGCGGATTCGTCGCGGCCCCGCAGCCGACCCGCCGCCCGCCGAGGACCCGGAGCCGTTGCCCACCGGCGCGGCCCTGATCACGCACCTCGAACAGCTCCGCGACGCCGCCGATGCCGGCAAGAAGAAGCTGCTCGGGCTGAAGGCGGTGGCCACGGCATTCTCGAGCGGGATGACGGCGACCGCCATCGCGGTACCCCTCCTGCTCGGCGGGATCGCCGCGGCGGCGGTCTTCCTGCTCCTGCCCGGCACGCTCGCCGCCGCGGTCTCCACGAAGGCCGCGGCCGCCGCGGGTGCCCTGCTCGTCCTCGGCGGCGGCGGCGCGGCATGCGGATGGTGGCTCGTCGGCAGGATGAAGCGGTCGGCCGTGGCGGAGGCGACTGCGGTCCACGACGAAGTCGCGGCGACGATCGCCCGAGCGAAGAGCTGTCACAGCGGCTGCGCGGAGTACCTGCGGAAGAGGCATGACGCCGAGATGCTCAAGCTCGAGCAGACGCTCACGGAGGAGGCCAGGCTCGCCCGCGAGGCGTTCGAGGACCGCGTGAAGGCTCTGGTGGAGCATCGCGACAAGTCGCTGGCCGACCTCGAGACGAAGTGCGCGGAGTACGAACAGAAGATCGAGCAGCGTCGGGCCGCATCCTGCGAGGCGGCCCAGAAGAAGTATGTCCCGCTCATCGAGCGGCTCGACGCCGACTTCACGAGCAGGCTCGCGACGCTCGAGCGCGAACGCGACGAACGGCTGGCGGCGGCGATCGCCCGCCGGGCTGACGACTGGGCACGGATGAGCGAGGATTGGAAGACTGCCCGCGTCGAAACCGCCGCCGTTTTCGACGAGGCGGCGAGGATCGATGCGGAGGCCTTTCGCGACTGGGACGACCTCGCACGCGGTGACGTGCCCCTCCCGGCGACGCCGCCGCCGGGGCTGCGGTTCGGCAGTCTCGCGCTCTCGTTGGAGTCGATCCCGGGCGGGGTGTCTCAGCGGCCGGAGTTCAACGGCCTCGGGCCCGTCAGCTGGAAGCAGCCGGCCATCCTCCCGTTCCCCGTGGAGGCGTCGCTTCTCATCAAGACGACGGCCGACCAGAAGGAGACGGCTGCGGACATGATGCAGGCGCTGATGCTGCGCATCGCCAGCGGCGTGCCGGCCGGTCAGACCCGCTTCACCATCATCGATCCGCTCGGTCTCGGGAAGCAGTTCGCCGGCTTCATGCACCTCGCCGACTACGACGAACTGCTCGTAACCAGCCGCATCTGGACGGAGCCGCCGCTCATCGAGCAGAAGCTCGCCGACGTCACCGAGCAGATCGAACTCGTGATCCAGAAGTACCTCCGCAACGAGTACGAATCGATCGGGGCCTACAACGCCGACGCGGAGGTGCCGGAGCCGTATCGGTTCGTCGTCGTCGCCAACTTTCCCGCCAACTTCACGGAGACGAGCGCCCGCCGCCTGGCGAGCATCGCCACCTCCGGCGCACGTTGCGGCATCTACACGATCGTCTCGGTCGACGGCACGCAGACGCTGCCGGCGAACTTTTCGCTCGACGACCTCGAGAAGCATTCGACGACGCTCGTCCTCAAGAACGGCGTCTCCACCTGGAACGATCCGGAGTTCCGGAAGTGGCCGCTCTCCGTCGAGCGGCCCCCGCCCGACGAGGTGTTCACGAAGATCATCCAACGGGTTGGCAGGGCGGCGCAGGCTGCCAAGCGGGTCGAGGTGCCGTTCGACCGCGTGGCGCCCGAGGAGGGGAAGTGGTGGCAGGGCAGCACGGCCAACGAGGTGGTCGCGCCGCTCGGCCCGGCCGGTGCCAAGAAGATCCAGAGCCTCAAGCTCGGCAAGGGCACCAGCCAGCACTGCCTGATCGCGGGCAAGACCGGCTCGGGAAAGTCGACGCTGATGCACGCGATGATCACGAGCCTCGCGCTGCAGTACAGCCCCAACGAGATCCAGTTCTACCTCATCGACTTCAAGAAGGGCGTCGAGTTCAAGCTCTACGACCACTACAAGCTGCCGCACGCCCGCGTGATCGCGATCGAGAGCGAGCGTGAGTTCGGCCTCTCGGTCATGGAGCAGCTCGACCGGGAGCTGAAGCGGCGTGGCGACCTGTTTCGCGAGCTCTCCGTGCAGAACGTGGCGGGCTTCCGCGAGACGGGCCATCCCGACCCCATGCCGCGCATCCTGCTGATCATCGACGAGTTCCAGGAGATCTTCGTCGAGGACGACAAGATCGCGCAGGATGCGGCGCTCATCCTCGACCGGCTCGTGCGGCAGGGCCGAGCCTTCGGCATGCATGTGCTGCTGGGCTCGCAGACACTCGGCGGCTCCTACAGCCTCCCCCGCGCGACGATGGGCCAGATGGCGATCCGCATCGCCCTGCAGTGCAACGAGGACGACTCCAGCCTGATCCTCTCCGAGGACAACACGGCCGCCCGGCTCCTCACCCGCCCCGGCGAGGCGATCTACAACGACGCCAACGGCATGATCGAGGGCAACAACAACTTCCAGGTCGTCTTTCTCACCGATGAACGCCGGGAGTGGTTCCTGGGCAAGCTGCGGGAACTGGCCGACCGGCGGACCGACATCCCGGCGCTGCCGCGGATCGTCTTCGATGGAAACGAGGCGGCGAACCCCGCGGGCAACCGGCTGCTCTCCGAACTGCTCGATTCCGGCACCGTGGCGGGCAAGCCGCCGGTGGCACCGCTCGCCTGGCTCGGCGACGCCATCGCCATCAAGGATCCGACGGCGGCGATCTTCCGCAGGCAGGGGGGCGCAAATCTGCTGATCGTCGGCCAGCGCGAGGATCTCGGCGTCAGCCTGCTGGCGATGGCGATGATGAGCCTTGCGGTGGGTCACGATCCGCATCCGGGGGGCTGCGTCGGCCGGGCGGCCCGGTTCGTCGTGCTCGAACCGGCAATCGCGCAGGAGAAGCCCGACATCATGCTGGCGCGGCTCGCCCCCTCGTTGCCGCACGAGGTCGAGATGGTCAATCCGCTCGGCGTGGGCGACGCCGTCGCCAGGCTCGCCGACGAGGTGAAGCGCCGGATCGAGGACCAGGTGCTCGATGGAGAGGCCGTCTTCGTGATCATCCGGGATCTGGCGCGGTTTCGCGAACTGCGTCGCAACGAGAGTGATTTCGGCTACTCCATGAGTGGCGACGCCAAGGCGACCCCCGCGCAGAACCTCGTGACGCTGCTCAAGGACGGCCCGCCCGTCGGCGTGCACGTGCTCGTCTGGTGCGACTCCCTCACGAACCTGCAGCGGACGTTCGAGCGGGCGACGCTCAAGGAGTTCGAGCTGCGTGTCATCTTCCAGATGAGCGGCTCCGATTCGAGCCAGCTCGTCGACAGCCCCGCCGCCGTGAAGCTCGGTCCACAGCGGGCGCTGTTCGTGCACGAGGAGACCGGCACGCTGGAGAAGTTCCGTCCCTACTCGTTCCCGGCGGACGACTGGCTCGCCACGGTATCGGCGGCCTTGAAGGCGAGGCCACAGGGCACGCCGGCCGAGCGGCCGGTCGCCCGGCCGACCGCCGCGCCGCGGCCGGCCACCGGCGACGGCTTCGGAATCACGGGAGGATTCGGCGCCGACGAGTTCAACTTCACGAAGTTTCTCGACGACCCCCCGGGCGGCGAGGATGCTGCGAAGCCCTGACCCCTCTTCCCTGACCTCTCTCTTGCCTGACCGCCCCACACAGACCGCGTCCACGCTCTGCTACCGCTCGTGCGGCCGCCTGCCGACCGTGACGGTGATGGTCTGACGCGTGCCGTCACGCAGGATCTCCATCGGCACCTCGGCGCCGACCGGCGACCGCAGCAGCAGGAGCACCAGCGCCGCCGGCTCCGTCACGGGCTCGCCGTCGAAGCTGATCACAACGTCGCCCGGCTTCACGCCGGACCGGGCCGCGGGCGAACGGGGATCGACCGCCGCCACGCTCACGCCGGCCGCCGCCCGCGCTCCCGGCGGCATCGGCAGCTCCCGCACCTCCATGCCGAGATAGCCGCGCTCGACGTGCCCGGTCGTGCGGATCTCCTCGCACACGCGCCGCGCCCTGTTGCTGGGAATCGCGAAGCCGATGCCGCGGAACCCCTTGCCGACGATGGCGGTCGTGATGCCGATGACGTGGCCGTGCACGTCGACGAGCGGCCCGCCCGAGTTGCCCGGATTGATCGAGGCGTCGGTCTGCAGGAACTCCTGAAACGGATTGTCGACCACGCCCCGGCGACCGACCGCGCTGACGATTCCGTAGGTGATCGTCCGATCGAGTCCGAACGGGTTGCCGATGGCCCAGGCCATCTCGCCCACCTCCACCGTGTCGCTGTCGGCCCACTCGGCGGTGGGCAGGCCCGTGGCGTCGATCCGCAGCACCGCCAGGTCGCTGCCGGCGTCGGCCCCCACCAGGTGCGCCTTGAACCGCCGGCCGTCCGCCAGCGCGACCTCGATCTCGTCGCTCTGCGCCACGACGTGGTAGTTGGTGACGATGATGCCGTCGGCCTCCACGATCACGCCCGATCCGACCGACTCGTCGGTGCCGCCACCAGCACCCTCGCCGCGCAGGGCGCCGATCTCGTCGGGCTGCGCGTGCGACTCCCGCCTGCTCGTCACGTTCACGACCGCCGGGCCGATCACACGGGCCAGTGTCGTGAACAGCTTTCCCACCGACCGCAGTTCCGCGCCGGCGGCCGCGTCGCGGATGGCGGCGAGCTCGGCACGGGTCTTCGCGTACTGCACCCGTCCGGCCAGCGAGGGCCACGAGATCAGGCCCACGAGGGTCACAAGCCCGGCGAACAGAGCCAGCGTGCGCAGGTTGGCCGCCCGCCGGTCATCGCCCGGTTCCACCGCTCGGATCATCCCGCCGCCCCCCTTTCCGCCAGCCGCGACCGCACCAGATCGATGGCGAACTTGGCCGCCCGGGCCGGGGCCAGCGCGGCGCCGCCCCCCAGCACGTGCTCGCGGCACTCGGTTCCGCGGGCGTCAGCCACGGCGATGTCGATCACGTCGCGGCCTTGGGCGCCCGGCCGGACGGCGGCCACGGCCAGGCCGATCGCCGCACCGCGATCCGCCCGCGCCCGCTCCGCCGCGGCCGCGACGCCCCCTTCCAGGTCCGCAGTCGCCACGGTTCCGCCACGGTAGGCGGCGGTTCCCGAGGCCCGGGATTGTGCCTGCGCGAGCAAGCCCGCCACGCGGCCGGCGGTGCCCACTTCGACCGTGGCCAGGGTCGCTCCCGCGGCGGCGAGGTCCCGCACGACCGCATCTTCGAGTTCGTCGTCCTCCGTTCCGTACACCAGGCTTCCGAGCGCCTTTCTGATGGTCTCCTCCGTGGGAGCGATCAGGGCCGCGCACGCCGCGGCGTCGCGACCGCGGGCCACGATCCGCAACGTGATCGTGGCTTCGTGCGCGGTGATGCCCACGAGCGGATCCCGACCGCGACGGATCATGTCGGGCAGCATCCCCTCGATCGCGCTCTCGCCGGCACCGAAGCACTTGATCCGTCGGTGGCGGATCGTGCCCGCCTCGGGCAGCAACGCCAGCAGGCTCGCCACGACCGACTCCGACCACATCCGCCGCATCTCGGCGGGCACGCCGGGCAGCGCGACGAACCGCGTCATGCCGCCCCCCGGACGTCGCAGGTCGAGCTCGATTCCCGGCGCGGTGCCGTCGGGATTCGGGATGATCCTGCTGCCGCGGGGAAACAACGCCTGCCGACGGTTGCTCTCGGGCATCGGCACGCCCCGCCGGGCGAACCGCGACTCGACCGCGACCAGGGCCTCCGCGGACAGTTCCAGGGCCGCGTCCGCCACCGCGGCGAGAACGTCCCGCGTCAGGTCGTCGGCGGTCGGCCCCAGCCCACCGGTGGCGACCACGACGTCGCTGCGGCTTCCCGCGATGCGGAAGGCCTCGATGCCGTCCTCGAGCGTGTCGCACACCGTGGTGTGGAAGGCGACCGGAATGCCGAGGAACCCGAGCTCGGTGGAGAGCCACTGGCTGTTGGTGTCGAGCCGCTGGCCCGTCGTCAACTCGTCGCCGATGGCGATCACTTCCGCGCGCATTCCTCTTCTATACACCGGCCCGCGGGCCGGTGCACAGGGCCGGTCTGGCCGCGGCTGCGTCGGGCTGAAACAATGGCTGCATGACGGGCACCACCAGCACGACCGGCACCGATCGCATGAAGCTTGGCATCCTGGGCATCGATCCGCGGATCGCGCAGGCCGTGGCAGCCGCGACGCAGCGGGGCGACACGATCGCCATCGCGTGCGACCTGCGCGCGGACGACCCGACGGCGGCCGCCATCGGCCCGGACGTCCCCCGTGATCCGTCGTGGGAGGCGCTCCTCGACCCACGCACCTGCGACGCCATCCTCGTCGGCACGGAGGGATGGAGCGAACGACGGGCGGAAGGCGTGCGGGCGCTCGTGCAGGCGGGCCGCACGCTCCTGGTGTCGCACCCGCTGGAGCTGTCGATGCTCTGGGCCTACGAGCTCGACATGATCCGCACCGACTCCGGCGCGCGGCTGGTCCCCTTCCTCCCCGAGAGGCTTCATCCGTTCATCGGCCGGCTGCGGTCGAGGATCGAGGCGGGGCTGGCCGGAGCCGCCCCGGCGGGGACCGTCGAGACCGTGATGATGGAGCGACGGCTGACGGACCGCTCCCGCGCGGCCGTGCTCACCACGCTGGCCCGTGACATCGACCTGGTGCGGGCCCTGACGGGCGACCCCTCGCGTCTGTCCACGCTCGGCGGCGGCGACACGGAGTCGACGTGGGGTTCGCTGGCAGTCGGCTTCAGCGGACCGGCCCACCTGCCGGTGCGCTGGCAGGCGGGCCGCGGCCAGCAGCCCGGCCTGCGGATCACGGTCACCGCTGCCGACGGGGCGTGCACGGTCGACGTGCCCGAAGAGCCCGGCCTGCCGTGGACGTGGACGGAGGGCACGCATGTTGAGACCGTCGGATTCGATCCGGGCGGCATGATGCTCGATCAGCTCCGTCGGCAGACCGCCGCCCCATCCCAGCCGGTGTCCGTCGGACATCACATGGCCGGGATCCTCGTCGAGCACATCCCCGCGGCGACGTGGCCTGACGCAGCCCGTGCCGTGGAACTGGCCGAGACGGTCCCGCGCAGCCTCGCCAAGGGCCGGTCGATCGACCTCCACCAGGAGGAATTCTCGGAAATCGGCACGTTTCGCGGCACGATGGCCTCTCTCGGCTGCGGCCTCGTGCTGGGAGCACTCGCGCTGCTCGTCATCGCGACCCTGGTGGGCGGCGTCGCCCGCGCCGCCGGCTGGGGATTCGCCGAGCGGATCGCCGGGGCGTGGCCGCGGATCGTGCTGGCGGCGCTCGGGCTCTTCCTGGCGTTGCAACTGCTGCCGCTGCTGGTCGGCTCGGCCCGCCGCCCCGACGGCCCACCGCCCCCCACCGGCGGGCGTGAGTGAAAATTCCTGAGTTTTTTTCCCGGGGCCGTCCTGGCCGCCGCCGTCGCCGCCCGGACGCGGTCGTCGGCAGCCAGTTGGGGAAGCTGTGCAGCCACCGCCGCCCGCGTGAGAGTCGACCGCTGCGTCCGGCCGATCCAACCGCAGCGGGGTGGCTTGGGGTGCCCCGCGCCGGCGGCATGCCCGTCGGCGTTCCTGGTCATCGCGTGCCGGCACCGCAGGCCGCCGGCAGGTTTGGAGCTGGTCGTTCATGCGCTGTCCGTGGGCTCTCCTTCCGGCCGTGGCGATCGTGCTCACGGCCGCGGCGACGACATCCACGGCCGCCGGCGAGACCCGTCGCACCGCGATCGTGCGGGCCATCGAGTCGACCCGCGACAGCGTGGTGAACATCCACGGCCACAAGCTCGTGCCGAACCCGGACGACGATTCCGGCGGCGAACTCCGCCGGGTGAACGGCATGGGTACCGGCGTCGTCATCGACTCGCGGGGCTACGTCGTCACGAACTACCACGTGGTGGAGGGTGTGCGGCGGATCGAGGTCACGCTCGCATCGGGCCGGACGACCTCGGCGGCGCTCGTCTCGCACGATCCCCGCACCGACCTGGCGGTCATCAAGGTCGAGACCGACGCCCCGCTGCCGGTGATCACGATCGGCACGTCCTCCGACCTCATGATCGGCGAGACCGTGCTCGCCCTCGGCAACGCGTACGGCTACGAGCACACGGTCACACGCGGCATCGTCTCCGCCCTGCACCGCAGCGTCGAGGTGAGCCGCACCCAGCGGTACGACGACCTCATCCAGACCGACGCCAGCATCAACCCCGGAAACTCGGGCGGGCCGCTGCTCAACATCGACGGCGAGATGGTGGGGGTGAACGTGGCGGTCCGCGCCGGCGCCCAGGGCATCGGCTTCGCGATCCCGGTGGACCGGGTGCTCGACGTCGTCTCCGAGCTGTTGTCGGTCGAACGGGTCAATCGGACGTGGCACGGCATCGTCGCCCGGCACGACGGCCCCCGCGGCGTGATCGTGGAGGCGGTGCATCGGCAGAGCCCGGCGGAGTCCACCGGCATGAAGGCGGGGGACGTGATCACGCGGATCGGCGACGTGCCCGTCGCGCGGCCGCTCGACATCGAGCGCGGCCTGCTCGGCCACAGGGCCGGCGACAGCGTCTCTGTCACCGTGCTGCGGGCCGGATCCGAGGAGAAGCTCGACCTCGCGCTGGTGGCCGTGCGCCGCGACGCCGTCCCGCTCGACGAGCGGTGCTGGCGGGAGATCGGGTTGCGGATCGAACAGGTTCCCGCAGCCCGCGTGCAGCGGCTTCAGTCGCGGTATCGCGGCGGGCTGGTCGTCACCGAGGTCCGCGACGGCGGGCCCGCGCAGGAGCAGGGCATCAAGGAAGGCGACATCCTGGTCGGACTCCATGTCTGGGAGACGATCATCCCCGAGAACATCGCGTACATCCTCGACAAGGCCGAGGAGGAGCACCTCAATCCGATCAAGTTCTACGTGCTCCGCGGCCGCGAGACGCTCTTCGGCCACCTCGTCTCCGAGACGATCCGTCGCTGACGCCCGCCATCGCCTCGTCGACGCCAGTCGCCTGCGGTCGGTACGGCCGGCATCCGCCGGCAGCGCGGCATGGCGGCACCGGGCCCGCGGTGCGAACCAGCCGGCCGGCACGAAGTCCGCCGCCGCGGCGTGGCCATGCCGCGCGGCCTGTTTCGCGTCATCATCGCCACGGCCACCCCGTTGCGGTCTAGAATCTGGAGTCCAGCGCTGCTTCTGGATGTGGAACTCCTGACTTTGAAACTCCCGACTCTGGCCACGAGCTGGAGCGTCCGCGGCCCATGGAAACCGATTTTCTCACCTGGCTCGTCGACCGCATTCCCGCCGATCCGCGGCTGGAGGTGCCCGCGGGCGACGACGCGGCGGTGCTGCGGCCTCCGGCCATGCGCCGGACCGTCGTCACGGTCGACATGCTCACCGAGGGCGTCGACTTCCGGCTCGGCCACGACTGCCCGCCCGAGGCGGTCGGACACAAGGCGCTGGCGGTGAGCCTCAGCGACCTCGCCGCGATGGCGGCCCGGCCGGAGGCGGTGTTCGTCGCCGTCTGCCTGCCGCAACGCGGGGGTGAGGGAATAGCCCGGGGCATGCTCGCCGGCATCGAGCGGCTGGCGGCCGCGCACGGCTGCGCGCTCGCCGGAGGTGACACGAATTCCTGGGACGGCCCGCTCGTGGCGAGCGTCACCGCCATCGGCAGCGTGCCGCCCGGATCCGCCTGGAGACGCGACGGGGCCCGTCCCGGCGATCTCCTCGTCGTGACCGGCCCGTGCGGTGGCAGCCTGCTGGGCCGGCACCTCGCCGTGCAGCCACGGTGCCGGGAGGCCCTGGCCATCGCCGCCGGATTCGAGGTGCATGCCGCCATCGACATCAGCGACGGCTTGGCGCTCGATCTCACCCGCATGATGCAGGCCAGCGGCACCGGCGCAGAGGTGCGGCTGGCCGACGTGCCGATCCACGATGACGCCGTGCGGATGAGCGGCCTCCCCGGCGACGGCCGCAGTCCGCTGGAGCACGCCCTCGGCGACGGCGAGGACTTCGAACTCGTGCTCGCCATGCCGTCCACGGCCGCCCACGCGCTTGTGCAGGCGGCTGGCCGACAGCCGCTCGGCCTGCAGGCGAGGATCATCGGCACGGTCACGGCCGGGCCGGAGATCGTCGCCATCGATCCGCAGGGCCGAAGGGGGCCACTGGAGCCACGAGGGTATGTCCATGCCTTCGACGGGTGAGCCTTCGACGGGTGAGCCACCGCCAGGCGACCGTGCGGCGGCCGCCACGATCGTGGTCGGCGTACCCGACGAGGAGGCGCTCGCGGCGCTCGCGCGCCGGCTCGCGGCGGCCCTCCCGGCCCGCGCGGTCGTCGCGCTCGAAGGCGATCTCGGCGCTGGCAAGACGACGTTCGTGAAGGCGGTCGCGGCCGCGGTGGGGATCGATCCCGCCACGGTCGTCAGCCCGACGTTCGGGCTGATCCACGTCCACGCCATGCCGCATCGTCCGGCGGGCCCGCGGCGGCTCGTGCACGCCGACTTCTACCGCCTCGCACGTCCCGGCGAGCTCGCCGAGACCGGCTGGGATGACGCCACCTCCGGCCCCTGCTGGTCGTTCGCGGAATGGCCCGGGCGGATCGCGGGCCACCTGCCGGCCGACCGGCTCGACGTCGCGATCCGGATCGATTCCCCGACCGCTCGCACGTTCACGTTCACACCCCGTGGCGCGCTCTCCCTCGCCGCCCCGCTGGTGGCGCCGATCCCCGCCACGTGAGGCAGGGATCGGCGCCCGGCCGCGGCGGCCGTATGCTCTCGCTCCACTCGCCGAGGATTCCATGCGACTCGATCCCTCCACGTCCCTGCTCTGCGTGGTCGACATCCAGGAGCGGCTGCTGCCGGCGGTGCCCGACGCCGGCCGCGTCGTCACGCTGGCGGGTCTCCTTGCCGATGCCGCGGCGCTGCTGGGCGTGCGGACGATCCTCACCGAGCAGTATCCCAAGGGGCTCGGCCCCACACCGCCCGCGCTCGCCGCGCGACTGCCCACGGCCGTCACGAAAATGTCGTTCAGCTGCTGCGGATGCGAGCCGTTCGCCGCCGGCCTCGAAGGCGTCGAGGCGGCGGTCCTGTGCGGCCTCGAGACGCACGTCTGCATCGCCCAGACGGCGGCAGATCTGCTCGCCCGGGGGCTGACGGTGTTCGTGGCGGCCGATGCCGTCGCCTCGCGGCACGCGTTCGATCACGAGATCGCCCTGCGACGGCTCGAGGCGATGGGCGCGATCCTCACCACCTCCGAGGCGGCCATCTTCGAGTGGTGCCGCTCCGCCGAGCACCCGCAGTTTCAGGCCGTGCGAAAGCTCGTGCTGTCACGGTGAGCCGCCGGCAGTGGCCACCGGACGCGGCGCTGTGGCCGCAGCTTCCCCGTCCTCGCCCTGCGCCTGCGTTGTGAGGTCGACCTTCCCCTCGGCCGCGGGCTGCGCCGCGAGCCTGCGGAGCCTCGCGAGCTTCGCCGCCGCGGATGGCTCACCGGCGGGCTCCCGGCCGGGCGCGCTGCCGAAGAGGATCGACCGCGTCGACGGGCCGACGAGCTCCCACTTCCGTGGCCCCACGCCCACCACGGGCCGGCACTCCGTGAGACCCAGCGGCTCCCACTCGGGGCCGATCGCCACCGCCACAGCCGCCGCCTCCTCCACCACGGGATCACCCCACGACGATCCCTCCGGCCCCTGCGGGCTCGAGTTCACCCCCGCGATCCGCGGATAGCGGGCCGCCGATTCCGCAGAGAAGTCGGCGCTCGGCAGGACCACGCCCTCGGCGTCCACGGCCAGCAGCCCTCCCTTCACCGCCACCATCGCGACCGGCTCGCGGCAGGCCACCTCGACGGTGGCGGCGGCCGGGTGCCGGAGCTTCACGGCCACAACGCGGCTCACCCAAGGGTGCATGTCGAAGGCCCGGGCCAGCCGCCGGGGCAGCTCTGGATCGTCGAGCGGCAGTCCCCCGTCGAGGCTCGCGTTCCGCAGCGCCTCCTCCCTCAGGTCGCACCGCACCCACGGCGCCTGACCGATCAGTTCCACCGCCTCCGGCCGCAGCACGGCGTCGGCCCGCGCGCGTGCCGTGTCGGCCACGCGGGTCCAGACGGCCCACGCCAGCGCCAGCGCGGCGACGACCACCGCGGTGGCGGCGAGCCCCGCGCGGTGCTCCCCGACGAACCGACCGGCGCCGCCGACCTCGGCGTCGTCCACGGGAAACTGCCTGCCACGCCGCGCGGGGGTACTCATGCTTGTGGCGCCCTCGTCACCACACCTCGATCTGCGGGGCGAGCTCCACCCCCAGTCGCTCCCGCACCTTCGCCCGCACCAGCTCGATCAAGGCCCGCACGTCGTCGCTCGGACAGCGCGGCGAGGCGACGACGTAATTGGCGTGCGGCCCGTGCACCGCGGCCTCGCCGACCCGCAGGTCACGGGCTCCGGCCTGCACGATGAGCGACTCCGCCGTCGTGCCGAGCGGATCCTTGAACATCATCGCCACCGTGCGTGTGCCGGAGGGCTGCTCGGCTCGCTCCACGATCCACTGCTTCTGCATCCTCTTCGTGAGCCGTTCGGGATCCTCCTCGTCGAGCTCCAGCGTGCAGCCGACGATGATGCAGTCGTCGAGGTTGCTCCACCGCGACTCGAAGGCCAGGCTCTCGCCACGACGCACCTCAGTGGTGCCGTCGCGAAGCATCACGCTCACCTCGCGGACCCGCTCGCCGATGTCGCCACCGTGGCCGCCGGCGTTGCCCACCAGTGCGCCGCCGACCGTGCCGGGCACACCCACGAGCGTCTCCAGCCCCGACAGGCCGGCCTGCACGGCGGCGGAGACGACGTGCACAAGCTTCGCGCCCGCTCCGGCCCGCACGGTCGGCCGCTCGACGTCGATGCCGCAGAACGCGGCCGCCGACAGCCGCACCACCATGCCCGGGAAGCCTCCCGACGGGACGAGGATGTTGGAGCCACCGCCGATCACCCGCAGGGGGATGCCGCGGGCATGGCAGCGGCCCACGAGCCTTGCCAGCGCGTCGACGTCGATCGGCTCGCAGAAATAGGCCGCTTCGCCGCCGATGCCCAGCCAGGTGTGGTGGGAGAGCGGCTCGCGCGACGCGACCGCCACGCCGAGATCGTCGAAGGGCGTGCCGCCCGCAACCGCGCCTGCGGCCTTCGTCCCCTGCTCGAGCGAGCCGTTCTGGCGGGATTTCATCTGCATCACCTCGTGGCCACGGCTGACGCCGGTTTCAGGCGTTCCGACCGCGGGAAGCATTGTGGCCGAAGCGGTTCCACCGCGTCCATCTTGCGTTCCAGCCGGCGATTCCGCCGCACCGCGGGCCACCCGCCGGCGCGGGTCACGCCGCCCGCCGGCCTGCGCCAAAGGGCTGCGGCACGTGCGCCAGCTGCAGCCAGCCGTCGACGACGGCGGCCAGCGACGGCGGCGGGCCCTCAGGATCGTCGGGCCCATGGGCGGTCGTGGCGGGGACACCCAGCACCAGCAGGCAGTCCTCCGGCCGCAGTCCGGAGAGCAGCCTGTCGACCCGGGCATAGGCGGCGAGGTCCGCGGCGGCGGCCTCGTCGTCGAGCAGCGTGGCGGGCGCGACGAGGCAGTCGTCGGCCCAACGGGCGATGCGCCGACTGAATTCGCCGAGCACGGCGTGACGCCGCCCCTGGCCGGCCGATAGCCGCGCGACCGCGGCCTCCTCGGCGAGCACGACAAGCCGCCCCGGCGTCAGGCGGCGGAGGCTGGCCAGCGTGGCCGCCAGCGCGTGGCCGCTCGTCGGGTGGTCGACGAACGCGGCATGATCCTGGCCGCGATCGATCCGCTCGACGCGTCCGGGCACGCTGCCGGCCGCCTCGAGCCCCCGCGCGACCCGCTCCAGCGGCACGCGAAACCGCAGGCCGACCGCGGCGGCGAGCAGGCTGTCGCGGGCGAAGGACGCGACCGGCGTCGACGCCACGACGGGGATGGCGTGGCCGCCGGCACGGAGGAGGAACGTCTGCCCCGACAGGCTTCGCTCCACCGGGACCGCGGTGACGTCGGCGCCGGCGGTGAGGCCGGCCGTGATGACGGGGCCGTCGTGGCCGGCGGCCGTCAGCCGTGCGACCAGGCGGCCGACGCGGTCGTCGTCGCCGCCCGCCACCAGGCAGCCCTGCGGGCCCAGGCAGTCGAGGATCCGCGACTTCACGGCGCGATACGCCGCGGGCGTGCCGTGCACGTCGAGATGCGCCGATGCGAGGTTGGTGACGACGACGGTGTCGCAGGCGACACCCGCGAGCGCATGCGCCGCGAGCATCTCGCTCGACACCTCGACGACGACGTGCGTGCAGCCACCGGCCGCGAGCCGGGCGAGCCAGCCGGCCAGCACGCGTGGACTGTCGAGAGCGGCGGCCTCGGGCTCGGTGGCATCGGCGTCGATGCAGCCCAGATCGGAGAGCACGCCGACCCGCAGCCCGGCCTCCGCCAGCACCGATGCCGTCAGCCAGGCCGTCGTCGTCTTGCCGCTCGTCCCGGTGACGGCGATCACCCGCAGGCCGCGGGCCGGATCGCCTGAGAGGGCGTGACACAGCCGTGCCAGCGCCCACCTGCTGTCGGGCACGATGCACAGCGGCGTGCCGAAGGTGGGGATCATCCGTTCGGCGACGACGCCCGCCACGCCTCTGGCGATCGCGCGGTCCACCTCGTCGTGGCCGTCCCCGGCCGCCGTGAGGCGGGCGACGAACACGTCGCCGGGGCCGCAGGCGTCCGGGTCGTCGCAGCAGCCGGCCGCGACGATGTCGGCGGCGGCGAAGAACGCCGCATCGGGCAGAATCCGCGAGAGCGTCACCCCTGCTGCGTCCCTGCCCCGCCGCGGCCGCCCGCGCTTTGCCCCGCCCCCGGACCGGTCGTCGACCGCCATCGTGGCCTCCTGCCTGAGCCCCTCCGGACCGCCCGCGGCGGCATCGGAACGGGGATGAAACCGAGCCCACGCGCCCATCCTTGGGCACGTGATGCGGGCAGATTGTCCGCGGCTTCAAAGACCGGTCAAGGCCGGCTTCAATGGCCATGTACGAGCCGCGCCGCAGCCGGCCCAGCTTGCCGCGCCGGCCGTCGGCGCGCGACGATGGGCAAGATGAACATGCAGGCCCACGTCGGCATTCACGCAACCGCCGCAGCCACGACCGGCGACCGGTCGACGGAGCGGGCAGGCTCCGCACGGCCCCGCCGCGTGCTGTGGGTCGGATCGACGTCCGGCATCGAGTTCGGCCTGGCCCGCTCGGCACTGGCGGCCCACGCCGACGTCGTGGAGGTGGAGCGGGCCCCGGATGCGGACCAGCGAGCCGGCGACCTCGCCCCGGCGTTCGCCGTGCTCGCCTCCGACAGGCCGGGCAGGTTCACCGTCGCAGACGCCGTAGCGTTGTCGCGACACTGGCCGCTGATGCCGATCGTGTCGGTGGCTTCGAGCCTCGTGGAAGGCCGCCGACGGAGCGGGCCGCAGCTGCCGGGCGTGGAGGAGGTGCCGTGGCACGACCTCGCGGGCCGATCGGGCTGGTGGCTGGCGGCACTGGATGCCGGCCTGCCGACGGGGCTGGGCATGCCCGCCACGGCGCGGCGGGAGGAGCGGCTGCTCGAGTCGCTCGCGGCCCTGAGAAGACGGCCGGACTGGGCCGCGACCGACGTGGCGGTGGCGGCCGGACGACCGGTCGAACTCGAGGGGCTCTGCGATCTCCTCGAAATCGCCGGCCATCGGATCGTGCACAGATCCTGCGGCCGCCCGCGGATCGACGAGACGGCCACCGCCGTTGTCTGGGACGTGGATGACGTGCTCGCCGATCAGCTCGCCTGGCTGCGGCTGCTGGCCGCCAACCGTCCCGGCCTCGAGATCGTCCTGCTGGAGAGCTTTCCCCGGGGCGACACGGCCGCGGCGGCAATCCAGGCGGGAGCCGCCGCCATCCTCGGCCGGCCTGTCTCACTGGAGGCCCTCGCCGGCACGCTGATGCGGCGAGAAATGCGGAAAATGCCGCCCGATGCCGGCCTTGGACGCCCGGCGGCGGGCCGCTAGCATCCCGGCCTTGAAACGAGCCGCCCCCAGCCCGTGTTCCCGCACCGCCCCGTGGCCCCGTGTCACGGCCTGGCCCACCGTTCGCTCACCCGCCTCGTCGTGGGCGGCGGCCGCGGCCATCGTCTGGGCTGCCGCGGGCTGCGCCCATCTGGCGATGGCGCCCATGCCTTCGGCGACATCGATGGCGGCACAGGCGCCGCTCCCCTGGGCCCGCGCGGAGGATCTGCCCGGCCGCGGGGAGATCGTCGCCGGCCAGCTCGTCATCCACACCGACTTCCCGCTGGCCGAGCAGCACCGGATCGTCCGCGACCTCGAGTCGCTGCGGGCCGACTCCAGCCAGCAGCTCGGGCTGCCGATCTCCGACGAGCCCGTCCACCTCTACCTCTTCGACAGCAAGGAACGCTACGACGCCTTCGCGGCCCGGCACTTCCCCGGCTTCCCGGCGCGACGCGCGTTCTTCGTCGAGACCGACACCACGCTCTCCGTGTTTGCCGTCTGGCAGGATCGGATCGCCGAGGACCTGCGGCACGAGACGACCCACGGCTACGTGCACGCCGTCGTGCCGACCGTCCCGCTCTGGCTCGACGAGGGCATCGCGGAGTTTTTCGAGCTACCGCGAAACGAGCAGGGGGTCCACGCGGCGCACGTCGCGCACCTGCAGGGGCGGCTGATCGAGGGGACGTGGCGGCCCGACCTGGGCCGCATGGAGGCACTGGCGTCCGCGGGCGAGATGTCGCAGGACCACTACGCCGAGGCCTGGTGCTGGACCCACTGGCTCCTGCGGACGACGCCGCAGCGCCGCCGGCTCCTCCAGGACTACCTCGCCGATCTGCGGCGCGACGTGCAGACGGCGCCCTTGTCCGCGCGACTCCGCTACGCAGAGGGCGCCGGGGCTGACCTCGCCGCCACGCTCCGGGCACACGTGGAATCGCTTGCGGCCCAGCAGCCCCAATGACCGCGGCCGCCACCGCAAGTGGCCGTCACGGATGCGACGGTGCGTGGATCACGCCGGACGATCCTCGGGTAGCCGGTACCGCGTGCCATGCTCGCGCGACTCGAACCCGAGCTTTCCGAAGAGCTGCATCGCCGGCAGGTTCGTGTCCGAGACGTGCGTCTCCACGACCGCCACCCCCTCGGAGGCGAGGTCGTGCATCGATTCGGCGACGAGGTAGTGGGCCAGCCCCTGCCGCCGGCGCGGCCCCTCGATGCCGACGTGCAGCAGGCCGGCCATGCTGACGCCCCAGGACATGGCGAGAGGCTGCATGTCCCAGTAGGAGGCGCTGCCGAGCAGCTCGTTGCCCGGCGCCCGCAGTTCGTACCGGCGCAGGGCGATGCCCGTCGTCGTGGCCGCCTCCCACCAGGTCCGCCGCGTCGGCTCGTCGATCGCCCGCAGCGTCGTCGCCCTACGAATCGCCATCTGCAGCCGGTTGACGGGCGGCCGGAAGCCGGACAGGGGCCGCCGCAGCACGGCGATCCGGTCCGCCTCCACGTAGCCGGCACGCGTGAAGATCTGCTGCATCTCCGGCGATGAGTCGAGGATGCCGGGGAGGTCGGAGCCGCCGTAGAGCCCCAGGTAGAAGCTGCGCATCTCGGCGGAGCCTCCGCCGAGCAGCGTCGTCGCGCCGCGGCCGCGGAGATAGGACTCGCAGCGGGAGATGAGTCCCGCGCCGATCGCCTCCCGCTCAGGATGCGGCACGACGACCGCCAGCAGCGTGGTGCCGACGCGGGTGTCGACCGCCGTCTGGTCGGCGTTGGGCCCGAACGCGGCGTGGGCGAACCCGACCACGCGGTCGGCCGCCGGATCGCGGGCCACGATCAGCCCGTCGCGGTCGAAGTACGGCTTGGAGAAGACGCTCGACTCCAGGAGCGCGGACGTCATCGGCTGCATCGCCGACGGGCCGAGGTCGGCCGACCGCCAGGCGTCGGCCAGCCGCGGCGGATCGTCGTTGCGAAAGCAGTGAAACTCGATCACGCCTGCGACTCCGCGGCGGCGCCGGCCGCGTCCGCCAGCCTGACGTGAATCCGTCCGTCCCGCACGCACACCTCGTGCACCTGCTGACGCACGGTCCCACTGAGCTGGTGCCGTCCGGTCACCACGTCGAACTGCCACCCGTGCCACGGGCAGGTGAGCACCGCGCCACAGAGGGCGCCGGTGCCGAGCGGCCCGCCCTGATGCGGGCAGAGGCCGTCGAGTGCGTGCAGCGTGCCGTCGACATTCGCGACGGCCACCATCCGTCCGCCCGCCACACGCTCGATGCTCGCGCCCGGCGGGCACTCGCTGGCGTCGGCAATCTCAATCCAATCGTTCATGGGGCGGGATCGGGCTCGCGCGACGGCGCCGGGCTCAGGCCGCGGCACGCTTCACTGTAGCCTGTGCCGGCGATCCCCGCCATCGCCGGTGAACCCACCAGTACTGCGCGGGAGCGCGGCGGATCGCCATCTCGAGGAGCGACGTGTACCACTGCGACACCGCCTTGACGTCGGCCACCTCGGGCCCGCCGGCCGCCGGATCGGCCACGCCGTCGATCCGCAGGTCGTAGTCGAACAGGCCGCGCCGCCGGGTCGCGGAGCAGACCATGATCGGGGCCGACGACGACAGCGCGAAGACGCCGATCGCCTTGTGCACGCTGGCCGGACGCCCGAAGAAGTCGACCCAGCAGCCGCGTGGTCCGGCCGCCTGGTCGCCGAGCAGGCCGATCGCGCCGTTGTCCTCGAGCACGAGCGCCACGTCCGGCGCGCTCCCCTTCTTCGGCAGGATCCGCTGGCCCCGCGACTCGCGGAACCTGGTCACGAAGCGGTCGAGCAGCGGGTTGTCGAGTTCGCGGGCGACCGAGTAGATCCGGAAGCCGAAGACGCCAAACAGAAAGGCGGCCAGTTCGAAGTTGCCGTAGTGCCCGGAGAGGATCACCTTGGGACGGTCGGCCCAGAGCAGCCGCACCATCTTCTCCATGTCGTGGAACCGCAGATGCCGGCGCCAGGTCGTCTTGCGGATCACCCGCTCGGCATGGGCGATCTCGACCACCATCAGGAGCAGGTGCTCCCACATGCCGCGGGCGGCCTCGCGGGCCTGGGCGGGCGTCCATTCTGGAAACGCCTGCCGCAGGTTGTCGCGGACCACGCTGCGGCGGATCTTCACCCGGTTGGCGAGCAGGTCGGCGCACGATCGCGCACATCGCTCACAGGTGCTGCGCGGCAGCGACTGGATGACGCAGATGACAACGCGGACGGCCGCGTAGGCGAGTCGGTCCGTGATCCGCGTGAGCAGCGGTCGTCGCATGATCCTTCCTTGGCCTGCCCTGCGTTGCCCTCGTCTGGCCGGCCAGCACTGCACTGGCGGCCGGCGTCTTCCGGCCGGTCCGTCGGCCTCTCCATCCAACCCGTCGATTCTCACCGACGGGCTTCCCCCACATCCAGATCGGTTCTCAGGCCACCCCGGATGCACCCGGCGTCACACTGGGCTGGCTTTTCAGCCGCCCCCCGCCGTCCCGGGGGCCGTCTGGGCGAGCACGAGGAGGACGCTGACGGCGTTGAACAGGCCGTGGAAGACGATGCCCGGCACGATCGAGCCGGTCTGGCGGGCGAGATAGCCGGCCACGAGGCCGAAGAAGAACAGCGGCACCCAGGCGAGCCCCTGCCCCACGTGGGCCAGCGCGAAGGCGAGCGACGAGAGCACGACCGGCGTTGCCCGGCCCCACTGCGGCTCGCGCTGTTGGAGCCAGCCCTGCAGCACCCGCCGGAAGAGAAACTCCTCGGAAATCGGCGCGGCGACGACGGCCGCGAACCAGACGAGCCCGATCGCCAGCGGATCCCTGTGGGCGGTCAGGAAGTCGATGAGCGCATGCCGGTAGGGCACGAGACTGTCGAGCGCGGCGGCCAGGCCCAGCAGCGGCGCGAGGGCGAGCCCGACCGAGGCCACGCCGAGTGCCGCATCCTCCTGCAGCCGCGCCAGGCCGAATCCGAGGGTCGCCGGGTCGGCCCCCTTGCGGAGGAGCATCGCCGCCGTGGCCGCGGTCGCGAGCAGCATCGCGGTCGCCGCGACCGCGAGCTGGCTCGTCATGTCCTGTGGCGGCGCCGCGGCGGCGGCCAGAAGCTGCAGGCAGAAAAAGACCACGACGGCGATCGCCACCTCGCCGCCGTCCCAGCCGGCCGGTGCATGCGGCCTTGGGCTCACCGCAGGCAGGCCGCGTCGCATCCGGCCGCCGATCACCGCCGCGACGGCCAGGCTCACGGCGACTGCGCAGCCCCAGAGCACGAACGCCGCGGCCGCGCCTCCCGCGACGGCCGGATCGAACGGCACTTCGGCGGCGTCGAGCTGCATGGCGTGAGGGGGCGTGGCCCGAGGGGCTGCGTGCGATCGTGAACGACACCGGCGATCACCGGACTGGTCCGACGGACTCCGGCTCGGTGAGCATGCCCCGGGCGGCGATGAGGTATTCCACTCCGGACCAGACCGTGGCGGTCACGGCCGCCCAGGTCGCGGCCGTGGCGAGGGTCGCCACGCCCAGCCCCCCGATCACCACGTCCGGAGCCGCCCGCGCGGCGAGCTCCAGGGCGATCGCCGCGCACTGCAGCACCATCTTCAGCTTGCCGGAAAATGCCGCCGAAAAGTCGCGGCCCGTCCGCTCCATCTCCGCGCGGACGGCGGTCACGACCAGCTCCCGCACGACCACCACCACGGCCATCCACGGGCGGATCGCCGAGCCGGCGCCGGGCGCCGCCAGCAGGATGAATGCGCCGCAGACGATCACCTTGTCGACGAGCGGGTCGAAGATCCGCCCGATCCGGCTCACCTGATCGAACCGCCGGGCCCACCAGCCGTCGACCCAGTCGGTCGACGCCGCCACGAGGAACACGGCCAGCGCCGCGGCGTTCATGGACCGATCGATCAGCACGAAGAGCACGATCGCCAAGGCCAGCCGCGCCGCCGAGAGCAGGTTCGGCACGGTCCAGATGCGGTTCAAGGAATCAGGCTGCTGCACGGGATCCCCCACTCGCGCCCGCCCGGGAAACAACGAATCGGAGGTTCATGGGCAGCACTCGCATCGTCGACCCGCCGCAGGACCGCACGGCATGGATGCCGTGCCCTCGCCGGCGGGCGGAGCCCGCCCAGGAAAAAATGAATCGGAGGTTCATGGGCAGCACTCGCATCATCGACCCGCCGCAGGACCGCACGGCATGGATGCCGTGCCCTCGCCGGCGGGCGGAGCCCGCCCGGGAAAAAACGAACCGGAGGTTCATGGGCAGCACTCGCATCGTCGCCCCGCCGCAGGACCGCACGGCATGGATGCCGTGCCCATGCCGGCGGGCGGAGCCCGCCCAGGAAAAAATGAACCGGAGGTTCATGTTTTTCCTTCACACGGCACACCCGCGAGGTCGTAGCCGCTCGAGGCCACGATCTCCACCGGCACGATCTTCCCGGTGAGCGGCCGCGCGGCCGAGCTGCCCGGTGCGGTCACGTAGACCGCGCAGTCGATGTCGGGCGCATCGGCCTGCGTGCGGCCGATCCAGACGTCTTCGCGCTCCTCGCTCGGCCGGTCGATGATCACGTCGAGCGTCCGGCCGATCTGCCGCCGCGCGTGCTCGTGGGCGATCGGCTGCTGCGCCCGCATCAGTTCGTCGCGCCGCGCGACCTTCTCCTCCTCGGGCAGGTGGCCGTCGAGGCGGGCCGCGGGTGTGTCGGGCTCGAGCGAATAGGTGAACACGCCGACCCGCTCGAACCGCCAACGCTTCGCGAAGTCGACCAGCTCCTCGAACTGCGGCCTGGTCTCGCCGGGGAATCCGGTGATGAACGTCGTCCGCAGCACGAGGTCGGGGATGCTGCCACGGAGCTTGCCGAGCAGTTCCTCCGTCGGCCCCCGCGCCACGCGGCGCTGCATCCGCTTGAGCACCGGGTCGCTGGCGTGCTGCAGCGGCATGTCGAGGTAGGGCACGATCTTCCGGCTCGACGCGATCTTCTCGACCAGCCGGTCGGTGAAGTGGATCGGGTAGAGGTACATCAGCCGGATCCACTCGATGCCGTCGACCTTCTCCAGCTCGTCGAGCAGCTCGACCAGCCGCGGCTCGCCGTAGATGTCGACGCCGTAGTAGGTGGTGTCCTGGGCGACGATCACGAGCTCCTTCACGCCGTCGGCGGCCAGCTCCCTGGCCTCGCGAATGACCTCCTCGATCGGCTTGGTGGCGTGCTTGCCCCGCATCTTCGGGATCGCGCAGAACGTGCAGGTGCGGTCGCAGCCCTCGGAAATCTTGAGATACGCCATGTGCCGCGGCGTGACCCGCATGCGGCCGGAGTCGTCGAGGGCCCGCGCGGGCGCCGGACGAAAGACGCTCCGTTGGTCGCCCAGGCCGCCGATGAGCCGTTCGGCGGCGCGGGCCACCTCGTCGCGGGAGAACACGCCGATCACGGCATCCAGGCCGGGCAGCTCGGTGAGCAGCGACTCCTTCTGCCGCTCCGCCAGGCAGCCCGCCACGATCACGCCCCGCGTCTGCCCGGCCCGCTTCAGCGCGAGCATCTCGTTCACGGCGGCATACGACTCCTGCCGCGAGGCGTCGATGAAGGCGCAGGTGTTCACGATCACGAGGTCGGCGCCCTTCGGCTCCCCGACGAGCTGCCAGCCGTCCTGCCGCAGGAGCCCGAGCATCCGCTCGCTGTCGACGAGGTTCTTGGGGCAGCCGAGGCTCACCATCGAGAAGGTGCCGCGGCAGGTGGCCCGGTCGACCGGCGCTGCGGCGGGCATCACGGCCGTGCCGGCGCCGCAGGTCGCCCCCGTGTCGGCGGACGCCGCGGCATCGACGATCGGCAGTGGCTGGGGCCGCGGCATGTCAGGCCCGCCCGGCGATGAGTCTGTCGAGTTCCTCGCGGAGCTTCGGCAGGATCGCGTCGTAGGGGAAGGCGCCCAGCTCGGCCGACCGCCGCTTCAGGTTCACGTGGGTCGGGCCGCACCACAGGCCGAGGTCGGCGTCGTCGGTCTCGCCGGGGCCGTTCACGCGGCAGCCCATCACGGCGATCGTGATGGCATGGTCCTTCGCGTAGGCGGTCATCTCCTTGACCTGCTTCGCCAGCTCGATGAAGGCCTCGTTCTCGACCCGCGAGCAGCTCGGGCAGCTGATGATGTTGAGCGATGAAAGGCCGTAGTCGACCACGCTGCGCACGCGGCCGGCGGCGATGTCGGCGAGGATGGCCTGCGCCGCGGCGATCTCCTGCGGCTTGTCGGCGTTGGGCACGGTGAGCGACACGCGAACGGTGTCGCCGACGCCGCGGCTGATGAGCTGCTCGAAGGCGATCCTGGTCTTGATGATGCCGTCGGGCGGCATGCCGGCCTCGGTCACGCCCAGGTGGAGCGGCACGTCGGGCCGGGCCTCGGCGAACCGCCGGTTGACCTCGATCACCTTCTGCGGGTCGGAATCCTTGAGCGAGACGGCGTAGCGGGTGAACCCGATCGCATCGAGCAGCTCGCAGTGCTCCAGGGCGCTCGCGAGCATCGGCCCGAGCGAGTCGTCCTCGGCGAACTGCTCCTTCTTGGCGGGATCGACGCTGCCGCAGTTGACGCCCACCCGCAGGGCGCAGTCGTGCCGGGCCGCGATGTCGGCGATGAACCGCACCTTGTCCTGCCAGGGCTTCGTGGGCTCGTGGTGGTAGAGATGGCCGGGGTTGTAGCGGAGCTTGTCGACATGCGGCGCCACGTCGGCGGCCAGCCGGTAGTTTTCCTGCAGGTCGATGGCGAGGTTGGCCTGGGTGCCCGCGCGGATGGCCGGCAGCGCGGCAGCGTCGGCCTTGCTGTCGACGGCGATCCGCACCACGCCCGCCCCGGCGGCGTGCAGGGCGTTGGCCTGCTCGACCGTGGCCGCCACGTCCTTCGTGTGGGTCGCTGTCATGCTCTGGGCCGCGATCGGATGGCCGGCACCGATCGTGATGCTGCCGATCCGCACAGCCCGCGTCGGATTTCGCTTCAACTCGACCACGGCACCCTCTCCAGCGACACTCTGGCGACACTCTGGCGACACTCTTCCCGGCTGCACGATCCTGGACGCATTCGCCCGGACACATTCGCCGGGACATGCCCCGGAGCGACCACCGTAAACAATAGCAGACGCCCGCCCGCGGGCGAACCCGCCATACCGGCTTCCCATGCGCTACGACCCCCTGCTCCACATCGTCCTGCACGAGCCCGAGATTCCGCCCAACGCCGGCAACGTGGGCCGCACCTGCGTCGCCATCGGCGCGAAGATGTGGCTGGTGCGGCCGCTCGGCTTCAAGCTCAACGACTACTACCTCCGCCGTGCGGGGCTCGACTACTGGGACGAGCTGGAGTGGGAGGCGGTCGATTCCTGGGACGACCTCGTGGCCGCGCTCGCCGCCGTCGGCCGCGCGCCCGGCTGGTTCTTCTCGGCCCGGGCGACGCGGTCCTACACCGACGTCGCCTACGCCCGCGGGGACGTGCTCGTCTTCGGCAGCGAGTCGTCGGGCCTGCCGCGGTCGCTGCAGGACCGCCACGCCGACCGTCTGCTCACGATCCCATCGCGGCCGCAGGTCCGCAGCCTGAACCTCTCCAACGCCGCGGCGATCGTTGCCTACGAGGCGGTCCGCCAGTGGGGCGGTTTGTCGTCGTGACCCGCCGCGGCCCGCCGTCGACGCAGCCCGGCCGGTTCAGGGAGCCTCGGCCGGCAGGCCCGAGTAGAGCGGCAGGTGGCGGTAATACACCTCGAGCATGTAGGTGCAGAAGCAGGTCACGAACAGACGCCCGCCGACGTGCCCCCATTTGTCGAGCGACGGATCCCAGCTGCCGCGCTCCCGCCCCTTGAGCGACTGCTCGCGGGGCAGCACTTCGCGCAGCTGGTCGTTCCAACGGCGCCAGGCGTCGCCTTCCAGATGGTGGGCGACCTGCGTGATGTAGTACCACGCATAGACGTCCTTCTCGTTCTGGAAGTCGAGCGGGCTCTCCGCCAGCAGCAGCTCGACCCCCTCCACCAGCCGCGGATCGCGGCGCGGCCAGCCGAGGTACTGCCGGCAGAGAAGGCCCTCGGCGGTGACGGCCGCGGTGACCGGGCTGGCCGGCTTCTGCTCGCTGTGCCGCATGTAGCCGTACCGGCGGCCCTTGTCGATGGCGACAGACTCGAGGAACCCTTCGAGGCCGGTGAACACCTCGCGCGGCACCGCGATGCCGGCCATCTCCGCGCTCTTGAGCGCCATGAGATACCAGCCCGTGACCGACATGTCGCCCCGCTGCCCGGGCTCGTACCGCCAGGCGCCGTTGGGCCCCTGCGCCTCCACCGCGTAGGCGACCGCCCGCCGGGCCGGCTCGACGAGCTTCTCGTCGCGGGTCATCCCGTAGATCTCGCACAGTGCGATCGTGGCCTGTGCGTGGGCGTAGTGACGCTGCTGCGTCGGCGCGTCGCCGAGATCGAATGTGCCGTTGGGCAGCTGCTTCGCAAGCAGCCCTTTCCAGGCCCGCGACACGACCTGCCGATGCGGCCCCTCGGCGAGCGTGTTGCCGGCGCCCTGGAAGGCCAGGAGCGCCATCGCCGTGGCTGCGACCCGGTTCTCCTGCGAGCCGCCGTCGTCATACGGGCCTGTCAGGCTCCAGAGGCCGTCCTTTCGTGCCTGCCGCGCCAGCCAGTCGAGCGCCAGCGCCACGGCCGCCTCGGTCTCATCGCTGCCGCCCCCGGCCCGCACGAGCGCCTCCCGTCGGCCCGCGTCGCGGCCCACGAGCAGCATGCCCACGGCGGGTGCCGCCGCGGCGACCATCTCCTCCGGCCCAGGAGCGTCGTCCGGCGCGTCCTCGGGCATCTCGGTCGGCGCGGACCGCGGCGACTCGACCGGGGGCATGTCGGTCTTGGCGACCTCGGTCTTTTCCTCTGGCGGTGCCTTCTCTTGGGTGGCGACCACGACGTCGGCCCCCACGTCGGTGGCGGCCGACTTCGGTCCGGCGAAGCCGAGCGTCAGCCGCAGCCGCTCCGCGTGTCGCTCGCGGACGACCCAGAGTGCCAGCAGCAGAAGAATGACGCAGTGGACGGAAAGGCTCGTGGTCCAGGCCGGGCTCTGCTGCAGGAGCCAGTCTCCCCAGCCCCTGGCCATCCCGCCGACCGCCGTCCGGACTACGGCCTTCCCGGCAGGCCCGCGACCGCGGCCACCCGCGGCGGCTCCGCCAGCGGATGCAGTCGCAGACGGCCGCACGGTGACTCGCGGCAATCCGGCGGCGTCATCCGCCGATGCCGCCAACATTCCGCTGGGCGCACCGGCGTCGGCGGCTGCCGCAGACCAAGGGAGCCCGCCGATCACCGTCAGGGCGGGCCGGGAGCCGGCCGGCCCCGACTGTCCGTCGGGCGGCGGTCCCCGCCGATCCTCGTGATGATGCTGTTTCATCGGGCCAAAACCGCCGGCGCCACCGATCCATCCGCACCCAGGCTTCAATTCCTCGTCTCGTTCTGGTATTATCCCGATAGACCTGCTGGCGACCTACCCCGATGCGGATCCGCTCCCATCGGTATCGTCCGGCCGCCGGCAGGTCGCTTCAGCAAAACATGTCGCGGGGTGGAGCAGCCCGGTAGCTCGCGAGGCTCATAACCTCGAGGTCACAGGTTCGAATCCTGTCCCCGCCATTTCACGCCGGCACTGCCATCCCTGGCCAGTGCCGGCTTTTTTGCGCGGCTTCGTGCCGCGAGCCGGTTTCGGCAACCCGCGACATTGAATGAAGCCCTCGACGAGGGGCTTCCAAATGTCAGGCGTGCGCCGAAGCTGCGAATCGAAGTCGGGTGGCCCCCAAGTCGCCTTACCAGCCGCCCGCGGCCTCTTCAATGAGCGGGTCGAGGCCGGACAGCCGCCAGCTCTGGCAGAGCTGGCGTATGGCGGCCATGTCGGCGTCGGGGTTGCGACCGAGGAGCTCTACGATGTCAGCACGAGACTTCGTGCCTCCGGCGTAGAGTTTGAGCGCGACCAAGTGTGGAAGAGGCACGATCCTCAGGCCGCTTCCGGGACGGATGACCGTATCGGCCGCTGCGAGTCCGCCTTCGATAACCGCCGGAAACCGGCCACCATAGTTCACGATCTGGACGAGACCGAATGGGCCTCGCACGTCGACAACACCGCCGAGTGGATCCTGTCCGTCTGGCTCTCGCAGCTCAACCTCAAAGCCTGCCGTCCGCAGCGCGTCGGCGGCCTGTCGCAGCGTGCCAAGATCGGTGTTCACGCCGAGATCAAGATCCTCGGTAAACCGGACGTACCCGTGTGCCGCTAACGCGACGGCCCCGATGACCACCGCCCCCACTCCCCGTGATTCGAGAATACCGGCGACCTTTTCCGCGGCCCGAATAATCTGCTCGGGGTCGCTCATGGATCACGCCTTGCGGGGCGCCGGACGTAACGCCGCGAATCTCGCGGCTAAACCCAGCGCCGCCTTGACCCGCTCTTCAACCGTCATGCGGCGGATACGGTCGATCTCAGCCAGCCGCGAGGCGGCATGACTGACACTGGGGCGAAGTCGGGGAAAAGATCGCTCGTCTCGCATGGAGCCAGCATAATTGAAAAAGATTCCCACTTCCAAGAGCAAGCGAATCAAATGGGCAGGCGGGCCAAACGGCACTGCCGCGAGCGTGTGCCGGCCGATGAGCAGTCGATTTCCTGCGGACTTCGCTTGTCGTGCTTGTGCGGGCCAACGGCTCGTGGCGTGCTGCCTAAAACAGCGATCCCGGCTGTCGAACAAGCGGAGGCCCGCTCGAGCGGTTCCGGCTGCCGACGCTAGTCGATCACCATAGCCGTGAGAGTCTGGCGATCGAGGCGGACCAGCGACTGACCGGAGACGACGTCGTGCGGGTCTTGGAGCGGGTCTCTGCAACGCATGGCAAGACGTAGACGATTCGAGTCGACAACAGTCCCGAGTTTGTCTCGCAGAGCTTGGATCTCTGGGCCTACTTCAACGGCGTGAAGCTCGACTTCAGCAGGCCGGGAAAACCCACGGATGACGCAGTGATCGAGTCATTCAACGGCAGGCTTCGCGACGAGTGCTTGAACCAGCGTCGGTTCGTGTCGCCCGACGACGCGCACGCCGTGACACAAGCGCGGAGAGAGAACTACACTCGCGTCCGACCGTACTGTGCTCTGGGCAACCGGACGCCGTCGGAGTTCGCGCGGCCGGTAGCTCGGCATGCCCAGCTACCGGCCCTGCACGGGCGCACGTCGCCGCTGAAAGAAGCAGTACGGCGACAGCACAGGATCGCATGATCGCGTTCATACGATGGACACGCGCAGCGTATCTCATCAAGGCATCGACTCAGGCCGCCGTCACTCGCCATCGGGTGCGACCGGCGACGCCGTGGCCGGCTTCACCGTCACGCGCAGCGGCGCCGACAACCCCACGAGACCATCGTCGTCGACCGCGGTGGCGATGAGCGTGTTCGGCCCCGGGAACAGATTTGTGATCATGAAAGCCTGTGCGCCGTCCGCGGCATCGAGCGTCGCCTCGGCACGGAGATAGCCCTTGGCGAAGAGCTGTACGGATATGGGACGTCCGTCCTTGTCGGCGACATGCACGCGGAAGGTCGCAGGCCGGCCTTGCACGAGGCCGCTCGGGTCGCTGTCGAGAGCGAGCGTGACGACCGGCGCCGACCGCTCCCCGGGATCTTCGTCGTACCAGCGGATGGAGTCGACCACGAGCTGGTCCGGGAGCTTTGCCTCCTCCAGCCAGCCGTAGAACGGAGGGTACTTCGCATCGTGCTCCGCGTCCTTCTTGAGCGGCTTCGGTGTCTTGCGGGCGCCGCCGACGAACAGCTTCTGCGGCACGTTGGTAATGGGCGTGTCCTTGTAGGTCGTGCGATACGTCTCCTTGCCGTCCACGTAGAAGATGTTCTCAAGCGGCCCCCAGCGGAGCGCGACGATGTGCCAGCCGCCGCAGTCCTCGAGTTGGTGATACTCGTGCCGGAGCACGCGGCTCGGGGCGGTGACTGCGAGCATGACCTTCTTTCTCATGTCGTAGGCAGTCGCACCGCTGCCGTCGCCCTGGTCCTGAAAGCCGAGACCGACCGTCGCATGAAAGGCCTGGCTGATCACGTGATGGCGGTCCTCCGGCCAGAACGGATGAGCCTTGGGCTTGATCACGAGGAGCAACCGGCGGGGCTGAGCAGGCTGGGTGAGGCCCCACGTCAGCCTCCGGTGCTCTCCCCTACCCTCGCGGATTTTCGCGGTGACTGTTCGGCGGCACTCGCAAGGTTGGCGGTCACCCGCGCCAGCGCTGCCTCCCGCGCTGCGTCGGGAATCCCCATGCCCGACACGAGGACCACCGCACGGGCCAGCAACTCGATGCGATCAGCCGAAATCGCGTCGCATTTCGCGTCGCAGCTAGAAACGACCCGCAGATTTCCCCGGCGAAATCGCGTTTGTTCGGTTCCTGTCCCCGCCATTTCACGCAAGCCCGGCCATCCTGGCCCGGGCTTGCTTGCTTTACAGGCCCGCCCTCAGGCGGGCAGTCCTCTCCCCGCCGAACCATCCACGGCCCCGGCGGGCGGTTTTCGCGGCCTCCTGCCGCGGGCCAGCTGTCGTAACTGGCGCACGTTTCGAAGAACCCGCTGCCACCTGAATGGTGGCAGCGGGTTCTGTCGTTTTATGCGGCTCCGTGCTGCTGGATGCGGCCGTCTGCGGAGTCGCATTTCGCGTCGCAATGGATGCGCATTTCGCGTCGCACTCTGACTGGCTCCCCTGCCCCCCGTCCGCACCAGCCAAAGGGCTCGACTCGCCGCCACCCACGACATCCTCGAAGTGGTGGTCGCGGGACATCAGGGGGCGCTGCGCTGCCACCTTCGGCGAGTGTCCCAGCCACTTGGCAACCACGTGGGACGGATATTTCTCAACCCAGTCGGTCGCGCTAGACGCCCGGAGGTACTGCAGAAGGCGCGGCCAATGGCTGGTACTAGGACCATCAGGGTCTTTGGGAGATGTGACAGGTACCGTCGTGATCGGGATGGCTGAAGGTAATCTCCAGCGTCCGGAGGTAGGTATGCAGCCCCGCATCCTGGATCGGCAGCACGTGGGCATCAGTGCCAGACTCGTTGTGGTGCGAGTGCCAGTATCCACCCGGGGTCACGAAGGATGCACCCGGCACCCAATCGTGGCGCTTCCCGTTCACGATCATGCCGTCCGGGCCGAGCTCGGTGCCGATCATGGTGTAGCAACCCGGCTGGCAATCGATCACGAAGTCGAGGGCGACCGACTCGTGGCGGTGGGGGAACTGGATCGCCCCCTTGGGCAGCAGCCCGAACATCGTCCACATCGTGTGGGTGATCGTACGGGTGTGAGGGAAGTTTTTATTGGCGAGCAACACGCTCACCCGGTTGGCCAGCCTGCCTCGGGGATCTTCCGCGATCTGCTGTAATTTCGCGGCTGCCAGCGTGTGCTTGTACACCGTGGGTGCGAACCGCTGCGTGGCGGCCGTGACACCCAGGTAAGTCACCAGCGGACCATCGTGGACCCAGTAGAACGACGCCTTCCCGTCGCAGTGGTGCGCCGCCTCGCCATGAGCGGGAAACGCGAGGTAATCACCGGCCTCCCAGGGAATCGTTCTGCCGAACGCTTCGGTGTGGCCACGGCCCTCGAACACGTAGAAGACCTGACTCGTGGCCGGGGCACTCGTCGTGACCGTGCCATTGATGATCCTCACGAAGTTGGCCAAGAGGGCTGGACTGGTCGCAGGATAATCGCATTGCAGTTGCTTCCTGAGGTCGAGCGGAAGGACACCGGCGGTGTCGCCGTGGAGGAATTCCGGGGTGAAGGTGTGGTACGGCGTCGGCGCGATCAATTTCTGGAGCAGCGGGTTGGACGCCGAGGAATAGTCGAAGTACTGCGCTTCGTCGGTCAGTTCCTGTGACAAGTCGTCGGGGTGGTGATTCATGGGCCAATGGTTCCGGAATGGTGGTCGTGCGTGCCGTATCTGCAGGAACCCGGAAAGGATAGCCCGGCCAATGGCACTTCCGCCACTTGGAGAAAACACAGAGGGGAGCAGGCTCGCGAATGAGTCCTGCTCCCCTCGGGTTGGCATCGCGCTGAGGCCGGGACGTTATCAGGCGGCCAGCCTTCCATTCAGCCGACGCCGCTCAAGCAGGCCAAGAGCGCCGGTGACGAGGGCGAGGACCGAGCCCATGCCAGCGGGATCGATTTCGGGGACGGATGAAGGCGAAGCAACCGTCAGCGTCTCGGAAATACCGTACAGGGAAAACGGGAAGCCAGGACTGTTGCTGCTTCCGCTGTCGATCCAGGCTGCATCGGTGTACCCGGTCGCTTGGCCTAACGAAGCCACAAATCCTCCAGGCGTGTAGTAGAACGCTGGTTGATAGTGTCCGAGAGGCTCTGATGAGGCAGTGCCATCGACGAGCGTGCCGGTGAAAACGAACCTGTCGTTACCGTCACCATCTGGACTGACGACTGTGCCGTCGATGTCCGTCGCGATCCGGTTCACCAGGACGCCTGACCACAGGCCGTTTGCTCCGGTGATCGAAGGTGCCACCAGCGCCCCGCCCGCCAGATAGACGGGGTCGTTCATGGTTGTGGAATGAATGTTGTCGTACGCGTTGACCGTCGCGGTCGAGCCGATGGCGTAGAAGTTCACCGCCGATCCGTTGTATGTGGCACCGCCGGCGGCGGTGTTCACGAACAGGTTGTACGAGGTGATATCCGTACTTGAAATATCGGCGGTCGTGGTCCCGGTGACGAAGGCGATCCGGAAACGATCGCCCGGGTTGAGCCCGGTCGGGGTGTTGAGGTAGATCGTTGAGGCCGCCGTTGGAACGGCCAGCGAACCAATGAGGGCCGCCACGCCGACGGAAAAGACGACGCGGAACATACGTACGACCGAAACCGTGGACCTTGTCATGAGCGCGTCTCCGTGTGTGTGAGTGTGGCGTACGAACCACACGCCTCACTTCCGGGAAGGTAAGAAGCAGATAAAAATCTGCAAGCAACAAAAGCCCACACAATGCCGAATCGACACACGGCGCGCACCAATCGACGCGCCGGCGCGCACGAATCGACACGGCCGGCTCCTCACACACCGCAAACAATCCTCACGTATCGTGTCAGCCGCGGCGGGTGCCCTGGAAAAATGCCGCACGCCTGCCCTTCGGCATGAATCGCGACGTAGGCCTATCCACAGCATGCACCGTGTGAAGCAGGTCTCCGAACGTCATGGAAGGCACGGTCGAATCATCACGGATGACCAGAACATCGCATTTTCACTGGTCCGACCTGCTCGCCGGATGCTTGTGTGCGGTTGTGACGCTTGCCTATGCGAGCGGATTCGGCACGCTCATTTTTGGGGGCGTCCTCGCGCCCTATGCCAGCCAAGGCGTGCTTGCGGCGATCATCTGCAGCATCATCGCGCTGCTCTCGCTGTCGGCTCGGAGTTCATTCTCCTTCGCGATGGGAGGACCTGACTCGAATCCGTCTGCGATTCTTGCGATCACGGCGGCAACGCTTGCCGCAGAGTTCCCCGCGGATCTCGGGCACGCCGCCGCGCTCCCAACCGTCTTGATGTATCTCTTCGCCTCCGCTATCGGCTGCGGAGCCATCCTGTTTGCTTTCGGCAATCTGGGCTGGGGGCGTTACGTGCGGTATGTCCCCCATCCGGTGATCGGGGGCTTTCTCGCCGGCACGGGATATCTGCTGACCGCGGGCGGCATCAAAATGCTGATCCGCGATTCGTCGGGGTCCGTTCCGGTGGAGGGCATGCTTTCGGTTCCGGTGCTTGCCTGGACAACGGCTGGAACCGTTTTGGCGTTGTTGCTCATTCTCACCCGGATGAGGAAGCACTACGCCATCGTGCCAGGCGTTGTCTTGGCAGGTGTTCTTGGTTTTCACCTCGTGCTCGCGATCTCGGGCACGAGCCTGGCCTCCGCGCGATCGGCCGGGCTTCTGCTGAATCCGTTGGCGCTTTCCGAGTGGAGCACGCCGCTCTCAATACCGTGGGATAACGTGCAGTGGGGCAGACTCGTCGCTCACATCGGGGATTTTGCGGGAGTGACGACGGTAGCTCTGATCACGATTCTGCTCAACGCGACCGGTCTCGATGTCACCACCGGCCAGGATGCGGATTTCGACCGCGAACTGAAAACCCTCGGGATTGCGAACGTCGTCGGTGGTACAGCGGGTGGAATTGTTGCCGTCAACTCGTTCAATCGCAGCCTGTTGAACCTGCGTGCCGGGGCGGCGTCTCCGTGGGCGGCGAGAATATGTGCGGCGATCATCGGCTTAGTCGCCGTTTTTTCGCCGGCCGCTGTCTCGTTCCTGCCGCGGCCGGTGCTGGCGGGATTGATCCTTTTTCTCGGGGCATCACTGTTGATGACATGGCTCTGGGATTCCCGTCGCACCCTGCCGTTCGGCGACTACCTGACCGTCGTCGCCATGCTGATCATCGTGGTTGTTGCGGGAATCGCGCCGGGAGTGATTCTGGGCATTTTGATTTCAGGGGTGAGCTTTATCGTTGCCTTTAGCCGCAATTCGGCGATCAAGGACCAGTTCACGGGGATGTCTCGCCGATCGGTGGTCCAACGGCCAGCCGACGAGACGAACCGCTTGCGGTCGAGAGGAGACCGGCTGAAGGGATTCAAACTCCATGGCTACCTCTTTTTTGGGACAGCCAACGGAGTGATGGAGCGGGTTCGCGAAGCACTGCCCACAGCCGACGTCGTGCTCGTAGACTTTTGGGACGTCAAGGGGATCGACGCCTCGGCAGTGATGGTCCTCCGCAAGCTTCTCCGGGTTGCCAAGGAGACTGGTGTGCAGATCGTCTTCACCGGAATGACACCCGAACTCCAGACAAGAATGCGGACGTGCGGCCTGGATCTGAGCGGTCAACCGGTGCGGTGCTTCCCCGACATGGACCACGGGCTGGAATGGTCGGAACAACTGTTGCTCAAGGAAAGCGATGCGGAGGCGACGCTGGCCGAGGCACTCGAGGGATTTGAGCCGTCTGAGGCCGAATTGATCGGCCACTACTTCGAACAGCAGGTGATCGACGCTGGGGCCTTCGTGTTGAAAAAAGGCGAGCCCTCCGATGAGTTCTACGTCATCATCCGGGGCAGGTTGAGTATCTATATGACGATGACGATTCCCGGGGCTGACTACAGGAAGCGGCTGCGATCCTATGGCCCAGGCACCATCGTGGGCGAGATGGGCTTCTTCAGCGGAGAACCACGAAGCGCCGACATCTCTGCTGACTGCGAAACGCTCCTCTGCAGCATCACTCACGAACGATTCCAGGCTCTCGATGCGATCCGCCCGGATCTTGCGGGCAAGCTCTGCCGCATCATCCTCAACACGCTCTCGAACCGTCTCAGGGACGCCAACGAGCAACTCTGCCAAAACCTCTGAGCCAGTCGGACTAGCCACCGCGGTTCCGGAAGAGCTTCGGCTGCACGCGCTCGGCCACGGCTGGGCCGGGGGTGAACCGACCCGGGAGGAGTTTGGCAAGTTCGGCGATCACAGGGTCTGGGTCGGCCACGAGTTCCGGGTACGACACCTCTAGCAGCGTCACCCGCTCGCTCTTCCTCAAGACCTCACGGATCTGTCGGCTGCGATGCTCCTGCACCTCGATGAGGTGCTGCTTCTCGCTTTTGGGCTGCGTGCCCTGCCGGGCGAGCATCGCCCACTGCGAATCGACCACCTGCTCGGTTGGACGCACCATGGAGATGATCGCGTAGCGGTGCTTGCCCGGCAGGCTCGGCAGCAGCGCCGAGATCACCTTCACCGCCTTCCCCTCGGCCTGCTCGATCAGCCGCGAGTTCTTGGGGAGTTTTTTGATCGCTTCCACCCCCAGTAGCCTTCCGGGTTGTCTTCATCGGCTGCTTGACCTGCCCCCATGAATGACGGCAGTGGGCTTCGGGTCGGTGCCTGTCGGCGGATCGGGCAGGTGTGTATTCGAGGGCGGAAGGGGTGAGTGGCGGACGGAAGGCGTGAGTGGCGGTCGGGTGCGGAGAGTCGTGCGGGAGCCGGGGGTGAATTGAATAGGCTATGGAAAACGTAGAGGGGAGCAGGCTCATGAACGAGCCTTGCTCCCCTAGGGTTCGCATCGCGCTGAGGCCGGGGCGTTATCAGGCGGCCAGCCTTCCCTTCGGCCGACGCCGCTCAAGCAGGCCAAGAGCGCCGGTGACGAGGGCGAGGACCGAGCCCATGCCAGCGGGATCGATTTCGGGAACGGAGGTGGGAGCACCTTGCACAATCAGTTCTGGGCTCACGGCAAACATCGCGTACGAATCTGTTTTTGGACTAACATCGTAAAAGATCCAATACCCTCCGGAGTCGTTCGTCACACCCCAAACAACGTCTCTGTTGTTCGTGCCAAGTTCATAGCCAGCAAAGGCGAGGCCCGTGTAAGCCGACCCCGTCCATGTCCGAAGACGGAATTCCTCATTAGTGCTCGAACCATCGAGATACTGGTCGATTTCGTGGGCAAGCGTGCCTGACCAGAGGCCGCCGGTCGCGGTGTCGAGAGAAGAAGCGACCTTGGTGCCGTCGGGGAGCCACACCGAGACTGACGACGAGTATCCGCCGAGGTGGTCCTTCGCGTTGACCGTTGGCGTTGAGCCCACCGCCAACCAGTTTGTGATCGCACTCCCGCCGTAGGTCACGTTTCCGTACAGGGAACTCACGCTGTTCCGCACGAATGTGTCGTAGGTGGTGATGTCGGAACTCGTAGCAGCCGTGGTAGATCCGGTCACAAAAATAAATCGAAAGCGATCGCCCGGGTTGAGCCCGGTCGGGGTGTTGAGCGAGATCGGCGAGGCCGCCGTTGGAACGGCCAGCGAACAAATGAGGGCCACCACGCCGACGGAAAAGACGACACGGAACATACGTACGGCCGAAACCGTGGACCTTGTCATGAGCGCGTCTCCGTGTGTGTGTGTGTGTAAGTGTGGCTTACAAACCACCCGCCTCACTTCCGGGACTGTAAGAAGCAGATAAAAATCTGCAAGCAACAAAAACCCACAAAATGCCGAATCGACACACGGCGCGCACCAATCGACGCGCTGCGCACGAATCGACGCGCTGCGTGCACGAATCGACGCGTTGGCGTGCACGAATCGACACAGGGCGATGGTGCACCTACCTCGGTTTGCGGTCATACTGAAGGGGCGTACTTGAGCGATACCCCTTCCCGCCCTGGCGTGTCAGTCGCTTGAGCGGCGTTGACCGCGGTTGCCCCATGTGACCCTCATCAGAGATGACCTCTCGGTGACACATCCCACGGAAGGAACCCCCGCTGGCCGCTCGCAGGCTGCGAATGCCAAGGACGTCGCGCCTCCGCACATCGCAGCCCTGCGCGACTCGCTCCCGCTGATGCGGACGCGAATTTTCTGGTCGTTTCAGGTCGTGTTCTGGGCGGCGATCTTTTTGACCGCGGTGGGACTGAGCAACGGCCTGTTGCCCGCAGAGACGACGTTGCTGACATCGGTGCTGCGAGCCGGCTCGGGCTTCGTGATCACGACTCTCGTCTATCTGCTGTTCGAGATGCCACGGCTCTGCGTGCTGCCGAGGCGGGTGCGTTGGCCGCTGGTCGTGGTCTTGGCGACGTCGGGCCTTGTAGCGTCGCTGCTGATGATGATCTTTGCCGGCCTCCTGGGCGAATCTTCCAAATGGACCCGCGACGCGACGCTCTGGGTGCTCGCGCCGCGGATCATCATGGCGGGCTTCTGGTGCGCAGGAATCTTCGGGCTGGAGGTTGTCCAGGAGCTCTACAAGACCAAGCTCAAGCTTGCGGAGACCGAGTCGACCGCGATCTACGCGGAACTCCGGCTGCTCCAAGCGGAGTCGGTCGCCCGGACGTTCGAGCTGCGGCATCTGCAGGCGCAGATGAATCCCCACTTCCTTTTCAATGCGCTCAATGCCGTGGCGAACAGAAAAGACGACCCCGAGGTCGTGGATCGTGTCATCCGCGACCTCGCCGATTACCTGCGGTTCACGCTCGGGGAGGCCCGCACGCTCGAGCCGCTGTCGCGGGAATTGCAGGCCCTCGAGAAATACCTCGCGATCCAGCACGCCCGGTTCGGCGACAACCTCGTCTGCCGTTTCTCCTGCGATAGGGCGGCCCATGCCGTGATCGTGCCGCCGATGCTGATTCAGCCGATTCTCGAAAACGCGCTGCACTATGGAGCCCAGACGAGCAGCATGCCGCTGCGGGTGAGCGTGACGGCGGAGGTGGTTGATGGCTGGCTCGAGGTGGTGGTCGCCAACACCGGCCGATGGGTGCCGCCAGACACGACGCGTTCACCCTCCACGGGGATCCGTTCTCTGCGGAAGCGGCTGGCCCTGCTGGTCGACGAAGCGGCCGCCGTCGAGACGGTGATCGACCCGGACCTCGATGGCGGCTGGGTGCGGGTCGTCATTCGGATGCCCGCGACGCTCACCCAGCCGGCGCCAGCCACCCACGAGCCAGCGCCGGCTGCGGAGCTTGTCTGACATGCCTTCACCATCCCCTTCGGCTCGCACGAGCCCGGTTACCACGATGCTCACGGCCCTGCTTGTCGACGACGAGACCGATGCCAAAGAACGGATGCGGAGACTGCTTGCCGCCCATCCGGAGATCGATGTCGTCGGTGTTGCCGGGAACGTGGCCGAGGCCCGGGCCGTCCTCGAGACGCAGCCGCCGGATGTCGTGTTTCTCGACGTGGAAATGCCCGGGGGCAGCGGTTTCGACCTGCTCAAGTACGTGCCCGACGGCACGCAGATGGTGTTTATCACGGCTCATGAGAAGTATGCCGTCCGGGCGTTCGCCGCTGCCGCCACCGACTATCTGGTGAAACCCGTCGATCCCGAGCGGCTTGCCGACACGGTGACCCGCCTCAAGAGGCAGGCTACCGGTATGCAGGGACAGCCGCAGGGGAGCGGCGAACAGGACAGCGACAACCTCGACGCGGAAGAGCCCGCCGACGCCGCGGTCTTGGGGCTCGGTGACGCGGTGAATGTGCCATTGGCCGGGAAGGCTGAGTCGTCAGCGGTGACAGTCGGCGATATCTGCTGGATCGAGTCACTTCGCAACTACACGCGAGTCGCGGCCAAGCCACCGGCAGGCGTGCTGCTCTTCCGCCGCCGGCTGAGCCACTGGGACAAGGTTCTGCCTACGAAGGCGTTTGCGAGGGTGGGCAGGTCGTACATCGTCCAACTCGCCGCGATCGAGCATGTCGAGTGGTCGATCCGCACGGCGACCGTGGTCACGTTTGGCGAGGGCGTGGAACCGCTCGTTCTCGGCCGGCTCCCGGGCACGCGGCTGCGTGAGATTCTCGGCGACAACGCCTAGCGGGCGGACAATTACGCAAGCCACCACCGAGCAGCCTCGCGTTGTCGGGAGTGATAGCGGGCCGGGTGCAGTCGAAGACCGATCCGTCGGGGGTCGACCGCGTGCCGTAGACGATCCATCGCACGTCGTGCGACCACACGCCGGCATTGGTGAGCAGATGGACGTTGGGGGGAAGGCGACCTGGCGTTTGAGCATGGGGACGCCGCCGGTGCCATCGAGACACGCGGCCGCCACGCCCGCGGCCCGTCACGACGATAGCCCTGGCGGCGGGATTCGCCCAATCGAAGCTGGCGGGCATCAGGCCATCCGGGCCCGGAACACGTCCTTCATCATCCTGGCGATCTGCGCGGCCATGCTGTCGATCTGGGCCCGCTTTACCGTCTCCGGCTTGACGGCCAAAGCCGCATCGAGGGCGATCATCCGCGTGGCGACGCACCGCGAGAGCATCTCGCCCACCTGCGGGCGGGCTTCGGCCAGCTGGGCAACCGCCTCCCGCGGCAACTCGTAGAGCACGGCGGAGGTGCCGGTGCGAATGGTGGCCTTGCGAGGCTCCCCGGTGAGCAGGGACATCTCGCCGAAGAAGTCACCCGATCCCAGCGTGGCGATCCGATGCGTGTCCCGATCGCCGGACGGCACCAGCACGTCCAGCGACCCTTCGGCGACGACGTACAGGGTGTCGCCGCTGTCGCCCCGCAGGAAGACCGTCTCGTGCGTCGGCAGCACGAGCCGCTCCATCTTCTCAGCCAGCCGACCGCAATCGTCGTCGTCGAGTTCCGAGAACAGCGCGACTCGCTTCAGCAGCCGGACGCGTTCCGCCGCCTCATCCTCGTCCCGCACCCGGTCCGATGTCCGGCTGATGAACACTTCCTCGCGGGAGATCGACGGCGCGAGTCCGGCCGACGCCAGATGCTGCAGCACCCGTGACATCACCGCATCGCGGGCCGACGACGGGGAAAGCGGGTTCCAGGGCAGGATCCAATACCGCAGCGCGTACTCGATGCCGCGGTCGGTGGCCTCCCGGACGATGACAGCAGGCTCGCGGTCGGGCACGAATCCCCTGGTGCCGAGCAGGGACCGCAAGGCTCCCAAGGTGATTCGGCGGCCCCGGTCGGTGGGAAGATCTTCGTCGAGATGCACCACGCACTCGTACCGCGTCGCCGCCGAGGGACGGGTGAGGTTTGTGATCACCTCGCGAGCCAGCAGCCCGTTGGGGATGATCAGCATCGTGCCTTCCTCGGTCTCGAGCTGGGTGCAGCGCCAGCCAATCTCCACGACCCGTCCCACCGTGGTCCGCGCCACATTCTCGGGCAGCGCGAGCCAATCACCGATCTGGACGTTGCGGTCGATGTTGACGGCGAGACCCGTGAAGAGGTCCTCGAAGATGCCCCGGACGGCGAGCCCGAGCACGACGCTTCCCGCACCGATGGCGGTGAGGAAGCCGGTCACGCTCTGTTCCAGCACGACCCCGACCACGAACGTCGAGGCGAGGAGGTAGGCGACGATCGCCGTGAGCGTCTTGAGGATTCCGGGAACCCGGTAGCCCGTCGACCGTGCGATCAGCCCCTCCCAAAACACTTGCTCGACGAGTTGGAGGAGAAAATTCGTCCCCGCGAAGCAGGCCACGGTCTGCACCAGCGCGACGAGCCAGAAGACGTCTTCCTGCCCCGTGGCCGATCGCCAGAATGCGGCGAGGACGCCGGAACTGGCGTTGAGACCCAGCGCCGCCGCGAAAGCCACCGCCGAAATTCCGAGTCGGATGGGCATTCCGGTTTTCGGCTCTGGAGCTGGCATCATCTGCCACCAGCGAGGTGGCGACCTGCGAGGCGGAGAGGCGGACCCAAAGCGACGAGTGTATGTGGTGGGCAGGACGATCGTCGACCCACCGCGCGAAACACGCGGGAGAGAGAAAGTATTCCCGGCAGATGTTAGGGCGGTGTGAGCAGACGGTCGGTGCCGTCGGCCGCGAGTAGTTGTCGGATTCCAAACCCGACGTAGCAGCCGTTGTCGTGGCACGTGCAGCCGAACGATAAGACGGCCAACCGCGCTTTCTCAAGCGTGTGACAGGTGACAGGCGGTCGATGGGGTGTGGCCCTGGGCCGGTCTCGGCACAGCTGGATGTGTGGCAACCGCCCCTGCCCGAAACCACCTCTGTCCTCGCGGAAGTTCGTGGCGACTGTTTGGCGGTTATTCGCAAGTTCGGCAGTCACCCGCGCCAGCACTGCCTCACAGCCTGACTCTGGGATCCGCATGCCCACCACGAGGATCACCGCGCGGGTGAGCAACTCGATGCGATCAGCCGAAATCGCGTCGCCCTCTGACGAGCTCCCCTGCACCCCGTCCGCACCCGCCACAGGGCTCGACTCGCCGTCGCCCACGACGTCCTCACAGTGGTGGTCGCGGGACATCAGGGAGCGCTGCGCTGCCACCTTCGGCGAGTGTCCCAGCCACTTGGCGACCACGTGGGACGGATACTTCTCAACTCAGTCCATCGCGCACGACGCCCGGAGGTTCCGGAGAACGGGTGTGTATTCGCGGGATCAGGAGCGGGCTCGTGGCAGAGATCGACGGGGGGTGCGGGAGCCGGGGATGAATTGACGGGCGATGAAGGCGACGACGGAAGCAGGCCGGTGTGGAAGACTGCCACAACGTCGCTCCGCTCGCTGGCGACGTGCTGTTTGGCACCACGACCAAGGCATCCGACGCCGAGTGGCAGGCCATGGAGGCGGAAGGAATCGCGTGACCGTTCCTCTCTGCTAGGCTGCATGGCAAGAAAATCCTCTTCGTCCTCCTTCCACAGTGAAGTGCGGATGGCGAACAGAGGATCGGCGCCGTCACGGACCGCCACGATTACCCCCTCGATGTGGAGCGGACCGGATGAGCAGCAGCGAGCGAAGCGAAGCCCGACGCGTGATCCTGAGATTGCGTCGTTACCGCGACCGCATCGAGGAGATCACCACAGGCGATGGCTGCGGTATCGGGGCCGGCGCCCCTGCCGGGGTCGCCGCCCAACGCCGGCTGGCTTCGCTGAAAAACGATCTGGACCATGACTCCCATGAGTGCGAGATCGGCAGGAAGCGGGCGGTACAGTCGGATTGCGAGAAGCGGTTTCTATGGCCTGCACTGCGAGAGGCGGCCGGAGCGATGATGGAGCAGCCCGGCACGCGCCTGCTAGACGCTCGTGCAAAAGAGGAGCTGCGGGCGGCCCGGGTCCACATTCTCAACTACTTAACGCAGCTGGAGGGTCTCTACCCCACCCTGTAACCCCGAAACAGCGTTGCTATTCCCATGAGTCTGATCTATGGTCTGAGAGTCGGTTCTGGACGACTTCTAGGTGCGCGGTGGCCGATTGGCCGCGACTGCTGCTTCTTTTCCTCGCCTTTACCCTCTGGCGGGCTGCCACTTTCTGGCCCTTTCGATATGACCCCGAAAGCACCTTTGGGTCATCGCTAGGAGTGTTTTGTTCATGGGAAAGAAACTTTACGTCGGCAATCTGGCCTACAGCGTCACGAGCGAGGCACTGGAGCAGATGTTTCTTGAGTTTGGCACCGTCACAAGTGCGCAGGTGATTCAGGATCGTGACACTGGCCGCAGCAAGGGCTTCGGATTCGTCGAAATGCAGGCTGACGACGCCGCGCAGCGGGCGATCAGCGGCATGCACGAGAAGGAGTTCGACGGACGGCCCCTCACCGTCAACGAGGCCAAGCCCCGCGAGAGCGGCGGCGGTGGTGGCGGCCGGGGTGGTTACGGCGGTGGCGGACGCCGCTACTAAGGCGGATCAGCCCGAAACCAAACACATTGCAGGGCCGGAGCGCATCGTGAAGGCGCCCTCCGGCCCTCTTCTTTGCCCCATGACCGCGGTCGCTTCGGCACACTGCAGTGGATGCCCCGCGGGTCAACGCTCCTCCGCCAACCGGGCTGTTCCCACAGTGGCTGAAGCGTTGTCCTGCCCGCGACCGTTGGCGACACGATCGAGAGACTGCGGCAGTGGGCCTCGGGAGGATGTTGGTCAGCGGAACGGGCGGGCGTGTATTCGCGTTCACAAGGAATGCGTGGCGGTCGGGTGCGGAGAGTGGTGCGGGAGCCGGGGGTGAAGTGACCCGGAAGCCCGCCCTCAATCACCGATGTGTTCGTCTCCCGCGCGCGTACTGAATGCGAGGTACGTGTTCGCATCGATGGATTCCGAAACGGCCCGCACTGATCCGTCGCACATCAGAAACTGGGCAAATCCTTGATGCGCCGAAGAGACATCTCGGTCATCGCTCTTTGCGTCATTGGGTGGGTGCCCCGACTGGAAGAGCACCATGTGGCCGTGGTCGTCTGACGGATCGTCAACATCTCGGATGGCCCCAGCCCAAGCCGTCTCGTACTCGAAGTGGTGCCCATGAACACCGACATGCCGAAACAGGCCGTTCTGACGCTCCCCGAGCATGAAGGTCTTTGACAGCCCGTCCGTGATGTCCTTCAACCTCGTCTGGCTGTTTCGACTGAAAACCCCGTCCCGCTTGTCCTGCGTCTCATCGAGGTCTGGTGGTCCGAAATTGCCGACATAGCACGCCATGGCGTATCGCTCATCGCCCATTTCCACGAATCCATTTGGCGAAATCGGGTCTGTCGGGCAGAGAAACACAGGCAGGTGCTTCTCACGCGGAATGAGGTTCGCTGGGTCATAGAGCGGCAGATCGAACCGAAACTGCTTGTAGACGGCGGTTTCTTCCATGAAGGGCAGAAGCAAGGCGCCCCACGAGAAGCCCAGCCCGTTGCCTTCCGGCCCTGACACGAATCGGTAGCCGGGTGGCAGTTGCTTGTGTGATGCTTCGTAGTTGTGCATCGCCACACCGAACTGCTTCAGGTTGTTCTTGCAGCCGCTGGTTCTCCCGGCCTCCCTTGCCGTCTGAATCGCGGGAAGCAGCCGACCGACCAGCGTGGCGATGATGGCGATGACGACCAGCACCTCTACCAAGGTGATTGCTGTCCGATACGCCAGCCTAGTGCCCAGTGTGTTCATGGGTATGGCCTCCCGTTACGAAATCCGCATGCACGTGACCGTGGTCGATATTCGGGGCGTGAACGTGGTAGTGCGAGTGCGTGGCATCGCTCATGAATAGGTCACTGCCATCGGATGTGAACCTCGTCGAGCACCATGCCGCAACCATGCCTGCACCAAGCCCAAGGCATAGGCCGACGATCAATCGGGTGTTCAACCAGATGCTGCCCATAGAGACCCAAATCTACACCTGACGTGGTTGTGCTACTCGGGGATATCAGCCGGGACCGGCCGTGACGGGCGTGACACTGCTGCAAGCAAGACTCCCGCTCGCCCCCATACTCACCCGGAGGGACACGTCACCTGCCGCCGGTACACTGCTGCCATGCGAGCCTCCGCACCCGTCGCAAACGACCTCCTGCTGCCGATCGCCGACATCAGTGGCTACACGCGGTTCATGATGAAGAACCACACGGCGAGGGTCCATGCGCACGGCATCATCTCCGACCTGCTCTCCGCCGTGATCAAGGAGGCCCAGCTCCCGCTCGAAGTGAACAAGCTCGAGGGGGACGCACGAAGTTTCTGGCTCTGAGTACATCCTCCTGACCGAGCCCGCGATTGCGTTGCTCGGAGTTGTCAACCGTCAAAGGATCACTCGTTGACACCGACTGCTGACTCGTTTGGACCGACAGGGTTTTCGCAGTCGAGCATGAGCCTCATCGGGATCATGGCTGACCGCCTGAACCCGTGCCGACCGTAGAACCGCTGTGCGGCGGCGTTGTCGGCGTCTGTGAGCAGCGTTACTCGCCGGCACCCGGCCGCTTGAGCGAACTCGACGGCAGCATGCAGGAGTCGCGACCCTGCCCCGCGACCGCGAGCATTTGGCTGAACCACCATATCCTCCAGTATCGCCACGCGACTGCCCAACGCCGTGGACGGCAGAAACAGCAGGGTGACCATGCCGACTACAGTGGGCCCGTCCCGCAGCACCAATACCTGTCCCACCTCCGCGCGGCCAAGGATGGCCCGTAGGCCGGCCGAATGCCGCTCCGGGTCTGGGCGGAACTCGGCCTCCTGCTGAAACAGCACTCCGAGCAACTCGCTCAGGGCGGGCACGTCGTCTTCCGTTGCGGGGGTGACCTCCATCTGTGTATTCGCCTCCTGCCGCCGAACGTTGCTGGTAACCGGCCTGCCGAGGCCAGGTCCGGTGCGGCTCGCGCCTTTGGACGAAACACACCGACCGATTTTATCGCGAGTCCGCTGCATCGCTTGGTTCGCCGGCCGTACTGGGCCGGCCGTACTCGGCCGGCCGACGCGCGAGCCCGGCGGTGGCGAAGTCGCAGGCGGGCGTCACTCTCTGGCTTCACACCGCAAGATCGAAGCTGAACCGAGCCATAATGGCCCGTCAGGCTCGTGGAGCAGGCTGCTGTCTCGAAGCCCGCGTGACCCGGTTGATCGTCCGCAGGACATCGAGCACCGGCTGGACACCCGGCAACCCCGCTGACGCAGAGAAATCTCCCGAGAAGGAATCACCAGTATTCGTGAAGTTGGGGAAAGACGAGAGCGCCGCCCTCAGGGCCTCGATCGGAGCCGGGAAGCCGGTCGCCTGCTCGTTGGGAGCCGTGTAGTAGAAGTTGGCGGACGTGCCCGGCAACCAACCGATGAACGTAATCGGGCCGTTCAAAAAGCCGGCGTACAGACGGCTCTCTTCCGAGATGGAATAGTTTGCCGGGTTCAGGTAGTCGGCAACATCGCCTGATAAAACCTGCTCGGCAGGGAGGAGGGGACCGCTATAGCTCCATTGCACCGCCAGATTGACCTGCGACGGGTCGGAAGCGGGATACGACCACTTGCCCCAGACCTGGATTTTGTCAGGGGTGAGGTAGCGCCACACGCCGGTGACTCGATCGCCGAACCGGCCCGGCTGCGTGACGGTGCCGTCGTTGATCTGAACCCTCACGCGGAGCCCGGAATCAGCGGTAGAGATGCCGAGGAAGGTGCGGACCTGACCAACCACGGCGGCGATGATCGGGGCCGCGGACTCAGAGGCATCATCTGCATAGGCCCGCGGGTTGCTCGGCACCTCGTAGAGGATGTCCATGGAGTCGTAGTCGTTGTCGTACCCGTCGCCGTCGGTGTCGCCGTCGGCGAAGCGATCCCCGGTGTCGACCTCCAGGTCCATGCCTTCACCACCGACGATTGTGTCCCTGCCGGCGGCGCCGTCGAACCAGTCGTTGCCCTCCTCGCCCTGCAGGGCGTCGTTGCCCACGCCGCCGACGAGTTCGTCGTTACCGAGACCGCCCCACAGGCTGTCGGTGCCGGCGTCGCCGTTCACCTTGTCGTTCCCGTCGCCCCCCATGACCTGGTCGTTGCCCACGCCGCCCCACGCGGCGTCGTCGCCAGTTCCGCCGTCGACCGTGTCGTTGCCCTCGCCGCCAAACAATTGATCGTTACCGTCGCCCCCGCTGAGCTGGTCCACGCCACGTCCGCCGCGGAGAATGTCGGCCCCTGCCCCACCATCGGCCCGCGAGGCGATTCCGGTCTGGTTCGTGAACGTGTCGTTGCCCGCGAGCCCCGTGAACACCACCCGCGACACCTGCGCGGCCGGCACCGTGCGGCTGAACCGGCCCGCGGCCGAAGTGAGCGACACGACGAGATTCGCGCCCTGCTGGCGGACCTGAGCGGAATCGTTGCCCTCCGATCCCGCGATCGAAACGGTTCGCGACACGCGGTCGTAGCCGATCGCCGCCGCGAGGACGATGCGGCCCTCGAGGCTCTCACAGTTGAGGGCACGCTCGCGGCCGATGCTGTGGTGTGCAGGACGGAGATTGCGTCGGCGGCGAGGCATAGTGTCACCCTTCAGAAGAAGGTCGGCCGTCTCAGACAAACTCCTTGAGTATAGGCAGGCCCCCGTGCCCGACAATGTCACCATCAGGGCATTTCGTGGGTGCTTGGCGAACGGCAGCAATCGGCGGCTCGGGAGCAAGGAATTATCCACACCGCCCGATTTTATCGCGAGTCTGCTGCATCGCTTCGTTCGGCGATACCATCCGCGTGTCTTCAGTACTGGGCTTCAAGTTGGAGATGAAGTTCGGGCTGTTCCTGGAAACCTGCTGCGACGAGTCTCTTCCGAACCGACGCTGCGATCTCGAGGAACTGCTGCTCGGAAAGCGTCGTGTACCGGTCTCCTTCAAGACCGATCCAGCCAAGACGGTGGCTGACGTAGGCATCAGCGGCAAGCGAAGCGAGTCCGCTGCATGCCGGGGTTAGGCAACTGGCGGGGTGCGCATGGGCTGAGACAAGGGACGCGGACATGGGCACGGACCGAGGTGCCGTCAATACCGGTCGGGCTGCACTATGGTGAAAGGACCGCCCGCGTTCCCAGTGTTGAGTGTTGAGACAGGCTCGAACAGGAGCACGTGGACCTCATCGGCTGCAACGGGGCGATGCTCGATACCGCGAGGAACGACGAGGAACTCGCCTTCGTGAACCGGGACGGAGCGGTCGCGAAACTCCATTGTGAACGAACCGTGTAGGACCAGGAATAGCTCGTCCTCTGCCTCGTGGCTGTGCCAGACGAAGGGCCCTTGGAACTTGGCGACTTTGACATGCTGGCCGTTGAGCGCGCCGACGATCTTCGGGTCCCAGTGCGTCGTGAACCGGGAGAGGCACTCTTGCAGGTTGACGACGTTCATGACGGGACCTCGATCGGGTACGGAGGCTGAAGCATGCGAGGACGCCGACGCCGTCGCCTAACGGCCCCGATCAATGGCCCGCGTTCACGTTTTTTGAGGGACACGCCCATGGCCAGCACTCGCAGCCTCCTGTCTTCCGTTCTGCCCGGCTTCACCCGCGAGCCGACCCCTCTCCTCGACGACCGTGGCTGACAAAAGCCGGGCCGGCACTGTCGTCGGCCGGCTCTCCACGCCTCATGGGTACACGAACGAAAAATATACCTACAAGCTTGTGCCGGGGGCGGGGTCGCGGGACAACGGTGTGTTCAAGATCGTGGGCGATGAGTTGCGGACGAGGGTTCCACTCAATTACAGCGCACGCAAGTCGTACTCGATCCGCGTCCAGTCGACCGCGAGTGACGGCAGGTTCGTGGTGAACACGTTCACGATCGGAGTGGTGAAGGCGCCGGCTCCGGTCAGGCAACAAGCGTTCGTGTTGCACCGATAGTCGGACGGTAGGCTTCTCTCGCACCGCATGTCGCCAGAGCCGCCTTGATGCCTGGGCCGAGAGAGTGCTTGTTGTTGCACGCCGCTCAGAAATCGGACGGAGGCGTTGGGGGCCGAGACGGAATGGCTGTTTCAGTCAGCAATCAGGCCGCCTTCATCGCAACCTTTCCCGGCAACGTGCTGAGCAATGCTGCACGCCGCGTGCCCGTCACCAATCTGCTTCCTTGCCGTCCCCAGCGGCCGGGACTCATCTCGGCGGCGAGTGCGTTTCGGCCAGGGGATTCGGCCGGGGCTTCCCGACTCGTTTCAGCGTATTGCGGTCGGTGTGCAGGAACTGCTTTGCCTGGCCATGGACATTCAGCGTCGTCGTTTGATCGTACGACCACGTGCCGTCGTCATTGACGGTCACCGTCATCTCAAACTCGGTCGTCTGAAACGCGTACTCCAAGAACGGGTTGGTCACGATCCCGTTCGTCTGCGACCCCCGCGTAGCCTTCAGCCTGAAATGCCGTGAGTCCTTGCCGGCCTGCCCAGTCGCCATCGCGACCTGCCCCCGGGGAATCGCGAGCGTGAGCACGACGGTTCCACTGGCAGGCTCCCACAACCAGAAGCCCACCTGTTCGTGAAACATGGCCACCTCACCCGGCTGCGTGATGCGGGTGTGGTACCTGAGGCCATAGAACAACTGCGGCCCGTTCGTCTGCGGATCAATGGGCTCCAGCTCGTATCGCTCGATGTAGGCCGACTCGACCGGCCCGTCGGCAGTCGGGTGCACATCCAGACCGTCCTGGCCGAGCCACGAGCCGGCCATCCGGGCGAGCGGCCCCAAATTGCGCAGTGTGTCGGGGTCTGCGTCCGGCTCCGTAAAGATGTCCGACGGCATGCCACTCATTGTGTGAACTCGGCAATTCGTGAGGGGGCCTCAGTCGCGTCTCATCCCGCACGCGGCTCATGTGCCGCAGCGTTATTGAATTGCCCGGGACACACTCTGTCCACCGCACACGCTCAATCCAGGCCCAAAAATTCTCCGCGGCCAAAGTGAGCGCAACCGGAGAATGTGCCGATTGTATGAATGGCACGGCTCGCAGGCAGCCGATCTCTCACTCCATCCCAACGGGAGCACACACATGGGCAAGGGCAACAACTCGCAGAAGAACGACAAGAAGAGCATGAAGCCGAAGCAGGACAAGACGAAGCCCGCCGCCAAGAAGTAGGCATGCGTACGGGGTCACGCATTTCGGGGCCACGCATTCGATGACGGGAATCGTGCGTGGGCTGGCCGTCGCCCCTGCGCCAATCAAGAAGCGGCCGAGGTGCAAACACACCTCGGCCGTTTTCGTCATCTCGCCGGCGCCGCGGTCACGCCGCCTCGTACACGAATTCCCACCCGGCATCCTGCACGGCCTGCTCGACGCTGTCCCGAAACGCGCCACACTCGAGCCGGCCGCCGCCCCCCACGCCTCTGTCGACGCGGGTCTGCTTCACACGGGCGCCACGCTGGCTCGTGGTCTCGACGGTGAAGGTCGGCGGTGGCATCCCCCATGAGGTCTCGACAGCGGACTCCCGGAAACGAGCCCTGTGTGTGGCTGGATCGAGCGAGCAGGTGAAGCTGCTCACGACCCGCCGCCCGCCAAGGAACCATTTCGCCTTGATCGCCACGAGTGTGCCCTTGACCGTATGGTCGTTGGGAGCGGATGCCGCCCCGCCGTGGGCTCTCACGATCGACGACAGCCGCGTCTGAAGCTCGGCCTGTGAAAGAGCGTTGACCGTTGCCATGACGACCTCCCGGAGTGTGGTCCACAAAGCCCCTGCCCCACGGGAATGATAGCGCCACGCCTGGTGCGGCCTCGGCCTGCCCGCATCGCACGCGGCGATCTCCGACGAGCGGCCGGTGGACACGTCGTGGAACGTGATCGATCCGGGCGTCTCGCTCTTGGCGTCCAGCACTTCCTGTATCATCGCATACCGCCATGGATCTGCCGTCACCGACCACGACCGGGCCGCTTCGGCAGCAGATGACCGCGGGACTCGCCGCCTTCGCGGCGTGGGCCTACGAGGTCGTCGACGCGGTCGGCCGCTGCTGGTTCCTGCTGCTCGCGACGCTCTCCGTGGGGATTGCGATCGCCTTCGTGCCCCAGGGGCGTGAGGCCCTCTGGGCAGCGGGCGCAGCGGGCCATGCCTGGCAGGTGCGCGGCTTCTTCGTGACGAGCACGCTGGGGGCGGTGCTGGTGACGCTGTTTGCGTCGCAGATCCTGGAATCCAGGCGTGAGAACGAGATCGCCGGTTCGGCCCCGCGCGGCTATGCCTGCTTCATGGTGCCGGGACTGCTCGGCCTGCTCGCCGCCTTCCTCGTGCCGCTGCTGGTCGTGCATGCCGTCGGCAGCAGCCCCTTCCTCCTGCCGCAACGTCGTCAGGAGCTGCAGCAGCTCGGAATCCTCTTCCAGACGCTGGTCATGCCCGCCGTCGTCCTGGCGCGGTGCCCCACGGTGCTGGCGCACCTCGCCCGCCCCTGGACGCTGGATCGGCGGCAGCTGCTCGGCAGCGTCGGCCTGGTCGCGTTTTTTCTGCTCGGCCTGCTTCTCTCCTCCTCCCCCTTCGTGACCGGGGCGGTCGTGCTCTTCGTCGGCCTCGCGATCCTCGACGGTCTCTGGTGGCAGGTCGGGCTCGGCGCCGCCACGCGTCACTGGCGCCGGTGGGCGGGGCTCGTCCTCTCGCTCGGCTGGATCGCCGCGGGCTGCTGGATCGCCGCCGCCCCGGAGACGCGTGCTCCCGTGATCGGCCCGGCCGCTGTCATCCTCTTCGCCGCGTATTTCTGGCTCGCGCTGACCTACGTGCTCTTCTTTTTCCTGGGGCATTGGCTCACCCAGGGAGTCTCGATCACGATCTTTCTCGCGGTGCTGGGCCTCTTCCTCTCGGGGCCGTTCAACATCCATTCCGTGCGAACGATCGCCGCCACGCAGCCCGCGACGGCCACCGCCGAGGTGCGACTCTCGCAGCACATCGATGACTGGCTCGAATCGCGCCGCAGTGAGATCGCATCGGCCGGCTCGCCCTACCCCGTCTTCATCGTCTCGGCGGAAGGGGGTGGCATCCGTGCGGCGTACTGGACCGCGGGGCTGCTCTGTGCGATCCAGGATGCGGAGCCCGCGTTCGCCGATCACGTCCTCGGCATCAGCGGTGTGTCAGGGGGCAGCCTCGGCGCGGCCACGTTCGCGGCGCTCGTCGGCGAAACCCGGCGCGGCGGCAACGCCCCGCCCCCAACCGCCGCCGACGTGGGCCCGTTGCAGGGTCTCGCCGGCCAGGTCTTGGGCGGCGATTTTCTCTCGCCCGTTCTGGCCACGATGCTGATTCCCGACGTGGCCGCCTGCCTGCTGCACGGCGAGTGGGCCGAGGACCGGGCGGCAGTCCTGGAACGGTCGCTCGAGCTCGGCTGGCGGCAGGCGGTGGGAACGGACGCCTTCCAGAATCCGATGAACGCCCTGTGGCGGGATGCCGCGACGCACCGCGTGCCGGCCGTGTTCATGAACAGCACCGAGGCGGCGAGCGGCCGGCGGATCGTCAACAGCCACGTCGTTCTCGATCCTGGCCTCTCGTCGGCGGTCTCCCTGCCGGCCGCGGTTCCGCCCGATTCACTGCGGCTGAGCACGGCGGTGGTGCTCAGCGCGCGGTTTCCGGCGATCAGCCCGATCGCGATCCTCGGCGAGACGGCCGCGGACGGCCCCCTCCACGTCGTCGACGGCGGCTACGTCGACAATTCCGGGACGCTCACGGCGGCGGAGGTCGCCGAGGCGCTGGCCGCGTCGGCCGAACGACTGGGGCTCCACGACGACATTCGCACGGTCGCGATCGTGATCACCGACGAGCCGATCCCGCTCGACGATGAGGAGTCGCGCGCCGACCGGCGGAGCCGGGCGGGCATCGTCGGCACCGCCGTCGGCGCCGTGCTCGCCCCCTTCGAGACGCTCAACCACGTTCGCAAGGCACTCTCGACAAAACATGGCGAGTCGCTCGCCGTCCAGATCCACGGCCGCGGCGGCGAGGTGCTCGACGGCTTCAAGCTGAAGGCCAGCCGGATCGAATTTCCGCTGGGCTGGATGCTCGCCCCCGCGACACGCGCGGCGCTCACGCAGCAGATCAGCGACCTGAAGGCCGACCCGCACGGCGACCTGCAGCACATCAAGGATGTGATCGAGGCCGGCCGGCCCCGGAAATAACGAGGCTCTCGCCGCCACGTCTCCGCCCCTCCCGATCATGAAAGGCCGTCCAACACCATGACGACTTCCACCACGACCGCCCCCTGCCGCTGGGGCATCCTCGGAACCGCCGGCATCGCCCGCAAGAATTGGCAGGCGATCCGCGATGCGGGCAACGCCCGGCTCGTCGCCGTCGCGAGCCGCGACGCCGGCCGCGCCACAGAGTTCATCAACTCCTGCCACGGGCAGACGCCGCATCCAGTGCGACCCGAGGCGATCGGCGGCTACGAGGCGCTCCTTGATCGTCCCGACATCGACGCGGTCTACCTGCCGCTGCCCACCGTGCCCCGCAAGGAGTGGGTGCTGCGGGCCGCGGCGGCAGGCAAGCACGTGCTGGTGGAGAAGCCGGTGGGCGCGTCGGCCGCGGACGTCGCGGAGATGCTCGCCGCCTGCGAGAAGCATCGCGTGCAGTTCATGGACGGCGTCATGTTCATGCACGGCCGGCGGCTGAAGGCCCTGCGGGGCGTCGTCGACGGGGAACTGGGCCAGCTGCGGCACATCGCGTCGCAGTTTTCGTTTCTGGCCGACGCGGAGTTCCTGCGGACGAACATCCGCACGCAGGCGGGGCTCGAGCCGCTCGGCTGCCTCGGCGACCTCGGCTGGTACAACCTGCGGTTCGCGCTCTGGGCGATGCGGGAGACAGCGCCCGAGTGGGTCACGGGCCGCATCCACGCGGAGGCGGCCGATGCCGGCGGGGGCCCCGCGATTCCGCTCGCCTTCTCGGGGATGCTCGAGTTTCCAGGCGGCGTCACCGCGACCTTCCACTGCAGCTTCATCGCCGGGCATGCCCAGTGGGCGACCGTGAGCGGCGAGCAGGGCTACCTCCAGCTCGCCGACTTCGTGCTGCCGTTCGCCGGGCGGCACACGGAGTACACGCTGTCGCAATCCCGCTTCGACATCGACGGCTGCCAGTTCGACATGCACCACGGGCGGAAGGTGACCCGCGTGGAAGAGCCTGCCAGCAACGCCCCCGACTCCCAGGAGGCGGCGCTCTTCAAGGAGTTTTCCCGACTCGCGACGAGCGGCGCGGTCGACGCCTCATGGGGCCGCACGAGCCTGCTCACGCAGCAGGTGCTCGACGCCTGCCTCGCCTCGGCACGCACGGGATCACCGCGCGAGCTTCCCCGGCCGAGCTGAAGCGCGGCTCACGCGAGTGCGGCCGCGATCAGAACCGGCTCGTCGTCTGCGACATCATGGAATTCCGTTCGCGGCTTTTGCCGGGGAGACCAGCTGCGGTGATGCGCTCACCGCCTCGGCCGCACAATGTTGCGACGGGACAGTCCGTGAAATTGACCGAGCGTGAGGGCGAGGGTAGCCTCGTCACATCGTGTGCACGCCTCCCCCACACCCGTCCGCCGTCACAGGCCGCGCTCTTCGCGGTCCCGTGCCGGCGCGACCGCACCGCCGCTCGATGCGGCCGGGGTTCTCGCTCGTGGAGCTCTTCGCCGTCGTGGCGATCCTCGGCACGCTCGTGAGCCTCATGCTGCCTGCGGTGCAGTCTGTGCGGGAGTCGAGCCGGCGGTCGCAGTGCGTCAACCGTCTGAAGAACATGGGCGACGCGCTGGCCAACCACGAGTCGGTCCGCGGGGCGTTTCCGCCGGGCTGCGACATGCTGCCGCGCACCTACCACGCCTGGTCGTCGTTCATCCTGCCCTTCCTGGAGGAAGGCGGCCTCGCGGGCGGCATCGACTACTCCAGGCCATGGGACGATCCCGCGGGCAACGTCGACGCCGCCTACGTCACCGTGCCGGGATACGTCTGCCCCAGCGGCAGGGTCTCGTTTCCCGGCAAGCAGGACTACTTTGGTGTCGCCGGGTTTGGCATGGGGGCGGAGATCGACCCGGTCAATGCGGCGCGGCCGGCGAGCGAATGGATCCACAGCGGCATTCTTTACATGACCGACGCGGACCATCCGCGCGGCGTGCGGGCGGCGACCGTGCTCGACGGCCTCGCGCACACGCTCCTGGTGGCCGAGGCCGCGGATCGCGGCTTCGACGCCGGGCCGACGGCCGACCGGGCCGAGACCAGCCACTACGGCCGCTGGGCCACCATCTCGTCCTTCCTGCTCAACACGCGGGTGATCAACAAGTCCCGCGGTGAGGCCTTCTTCAGCAATCATCCCGCGGGGCTCAACGCCTTGTTCGCAGACGGGCACGTCACGTTCATCACCGAGACCGTCGCCCCCATGACGCTGGTGGCGATCAGCACGAAGGCCGGCGGCGAGCGGGATGCCGGGGATCTCTGACCGGCTCCTCCAGCGACCGCCGGCGGCGGCCCGACCTGCACACGTGACTGCCCCGCCATCGATTCTGATGCGACTGGCCCGATGGGGCGGCAGAGCGGCGGTGATCGTGATACTGGCCGCCGTGCTCGCCGCGCCGTGGCTGTGGGAGCGGTTCTTCGTGCTGGAGATCGTGGGCGTGGCGGCGCTCCTGGCGTTCTCGGTCGGCCGCAGCGGCTGGCAGGGCGAATCGCAGATCCTCGCCACGGTGGCTCTGGCGCTGGCCGGCGCGTTTCACTGGGCCCCGGTGCTGTTGGCGGGCGCGATGCAGGCCCACTGGTCGCTGGGCGTACTGGCCGCGACGCCATTCGTGCTCTGGGACGCCGCACGGGTATCGTTGCCATTTTGGTGCGTGGCCCGGCTGGTTCGCGATCCCCGTGATGCCTGGCTGCCGGCGGCGCTGACGGTCGTCGTCACGGAGGCGATCTTCCCGGCGGTGTTTCCCTGGAAGATCGGCTACAGCCAGATCGCCTGGCCGCTGGCGATCCAGGCCGCCGACCTCTTCGGCCCCGAGACCCCCTCGTTCGTGCTGTTCGCGCACGCCGGCGCGATCATCTCCCTCGTGGCGGCGGCCGTGCTTTCCTCGCGGGGTGTCCGTGCCGGGGCGCGGCTCTTCACGCCGACGGGTCTCGCCGCGATCGCCGTCGCAATCGCCAACGCGATCTACGGCGGCTGGGCGGTCGGGCACCACGCCCGGCTCATGGCGGCGGCGCCGCAGATCGACGTGGCGCTCGTGCAGGTCGACCCCGGGCAGGAAGGGGCGACCGACACGCTGCGACGGCTCAGCCGCGAGGCGATCGGCGCGCGGAGCCGGCCGTATGACCTCGTCTGTTGGCCGGAGTCCACCGGCGGCTCCTACCACCACGACCTCCATTCGTTCCGCGACGCCGACGCGCTCAAGACGCTCTCCCGCGATCAGGACGGCGGTATGCGGCCGCTCGAGTCGGCGGGCTGCCCGCTGCTCTTCGGCGGCAAGATCTACACCGGCTACCCCGAGAAGCCGCGGGAGCTCTACCAGGCGGCGATCCTCGCCGACGCCCGCGAGGACATCGTCGGCCACTACCGCAAGCGGCACCTCATGCCCTTCGGCGAGTACGTGCTCGGCGCCGATGCCGTGCCCGAGCTGCGGACGGTGTTTCCGCTGAGCGAGGAATTCGACGCCGGACAGGAGGCCACCGTCCTCCCCGTCGACGGCACGTGCCGGCTGGGGGTGATGCTCTGCTACGAGGAGGTGGTTCCGTCCACGGCCCGGTCGCTCGTCGCCGAGTCGGCCACGCTGCTCGTCACGCTGCTCAACGGTGCGGCCTTCCCCGACCCGCTCACGCTCTCCCAGCAGCGGCGGCTCGCGCAGCTCCGCGCCGTGGAAAACCGCCGCTGCCTCCTGCGCTGTGCCTCGACCGGCGAGACCTGCGTCGTGTCGCCGCTGGGCGGGGTCGTCGCGGCGATCCCGGTGAAGACGCAGGGAGTGCTCACGGCCACGGTGCAGCTGCTGGAGATCCGCACGCTCGCCAGCCGGATCGGACTCGCCTTTCCGGTCGCCTGCGGCGTGGGGCTTGCCGGGCTCTGCCTGCTTCGGATGCAATGGCCGCGGCGGCGCGACGCATCCTCCGCAGCCCCGGAACGTGTGCCATGAACGCCGTCGACCTGACGATGATCGCCCTGCCGGCTGGAGTCTTCTGCTCGATGATGGCCGCGGCCATCGCGGGGCACCGGCTGGCCCTGGCCAGAGCGCGGTACGAGGACGCCGAAGACGCCCCGGGCACGGGCGCCATCGACGCAGCGGTGCTTGGTCTGCTTGGCCTGCTCGTCGCCTTCTGGTTTAGCTCCGCCGGCACGCGGCTCGACGTCCGCCGCAGCCTCATCGTCGAGGAGGCCAACGCGATCGGCACCGCCTGGCTCCGCCTCGACCTGCTGCCCCGCGACGCGCAGGCTGAGATGCGCGGCCTGTTTCACGGCTACGTCGACGTGCGGCTCGCGCAGGCTCCGGGCCGCCCGTCCGCCGGGCGGCCACGGCAGCTCGACGACGAGCTCGCCGACCACCGCCATGCGATCTGGGGGCAGGCAGTTGAGGCGGCGCCGCGGTGCGTGACGCCGCAGGGGCACGCGATCCTGCTCGAGTCCCTCAACGAGATGTTCGACGCCGGCACCCGGCACCAGGCCTTCGTCAACGCCCACACGCCGACCGCGATCCTGGCCCTGCTCGTCGTCGTCGCAACCTTCTCCGCGGCGCTCGCCGGCCACGACATGGGGCGGCGGCGGTCGTTTCACTGGCTGCACAATCTCGTCTTCGCCGGTGTCGTGGCGATCACGATCTGGGTGACCTACGACCTGGAGATGCCGCGCTACGGCCTGATACGGGTCGACAACTTCGACCAGACGATCCGCGACGTCCGCGCCGACTTCGACTGGAGCCCGAAGCCCGCCTCGCAGACCGACGCGGCACCTTGAACGGGGCTGGTTGCGAGGAGACCGGTGACGAATCTACCCTTGCCCCGCGACGCTTCGCCAGTCGCCGCCCCTTCCACGGGATTCCCCATGCAGGCATCCGACCCCGCGCACAGCGCCGAGGCGACGGCCGACCGTCGTCCTGAAGACCGGCCGCTGCGGGCCGAATGCTTCGACTTTCGTGACCGCAGCCACGCTCCCATCGCGATCGCCGACATCCCCGCCCACGCCGCGGCGGGCCGGTTCGTCTGGATCGACGTCGACTGCGCGCGGGCCGATCCCGCACCGCTGCACGACGTGCTGACTCTGGCGCCGGGAATGGATCTCCGCGAGATCGCTGCCCGCTGCGCCGCCGATCAGGCCAGTGCCGTGTCGACCATGTCGCGGCCCGGAGAGATGCTCCACATTGTGCTCGTCGCCGGCACGATCCGGCCGGGCGGGATCGCCGGCGAGCGGCTCGACGTGCTGCTCGCCGAATCGTTCCTGCTCACCATGCACCACGGCGACAGCGGCGTCATCGATGCCGTTAGGAGCGATTACGTCCGCGACTTCGAGACCCACGCCGCGACGCCGAGCTTCCTCATCTACGAGATCTGGAGCAAGCAGATCGAGCAGTTCCTCGAACTGCAGGGCAGGCTCGAACAGGAGGTCGAGGCGGCGCGGCTGCAGGTGCGGCGGACGGTCGACGCGGCCACGCTCGACGAGCTCGCCAACGTGAACGGCCGGCTGCTCGCGCTCCGCAAGCTCATAGTGCCCGCCCGGCGGGTGCTCGAGGAGATGACCTCGCGGAAGACCCGGCTGATCAGCGACGCGACGCTCGCCTTCATGGGCCAGATGGTCGAGATGCTGGAGCGGCTGCTGACTGACATCACGTCCGACCTCGACGTGCTCTCGAGTTCGATGGAGTTTTCGCTGGCGGTCTCGGCCCACCGCACCAACCAGAGCATGAACCGGCTCACCGTGATGAGCACCCTCTTCCTGCCGCTCACGTTCCTCTGCGGC